>PVBE010419759.1_pt1 | contig 33475 bp, 34 predicted proteins | sample 1631181 | NCBI WGS metagenome assembly PVBE01 (sample SAMN08397723, study PRJNA350692) | Marine metagenome, whole genome shotgun sequencing project. | isolation source: water | place: Pacific Ocean | collected 2012-04
AGACGCTACAATGATGACTCAAGGCTTGGTTCTCCCTTGTGAATCAATGAGTTATTGGCATACCCATTGTATCACACAGGGCTCAGAACCAAGCCTTTTTCCTTCTCTTTGTGGGACAGCAGTGACTCCGACCCCAGTTTTGTGATCCAGGCCCCCGATCCGCCCATAAATGGTACGCTCGGGGTGGTCAGGAGGAGGCGAGAATGGCTCGGCGGTATTTATCAATCGGCGCTCCAGCGTTGACTTACGCGGGCGCCTGGGCTATTCCGGCGGCCAGTGAGGCGGCAGCCATCCCACGCACGCGCCGAGAACAACAGACCATATGACATTTCCAGACCTCGGGCTCAGCGAGGAAGTCCTGCGGGCCATCGAGGAAGCCGGCTATCACGAGCCAACGCCAATCCAGGACAAAGCCATCCCCTATGTCCTGCAAGGCCGCGACGTGCTCGGCGGGGCCCAGACCGGGACCGGCAAGACGGCGGCCTTTGCGCTGCCCATGATCGACATCCTGGCCCATGGCCGGGCCCGGGCCCGCATGCCCCGCGCCCTGATCCTCGAGCCCACCCGCGAGTTGGCCCATCAGGTGGCCGAGAACTTCGAGCTTTACGGCAAATACCAGAAACTCAGCATGGCACTGCTCATCGGTGGCGTCTCGTTCGTCGATCAGCACAAAAAGATCGATCGCGGCGTCGACGTGCTGATCGCCACACCGGGCCGGCTACTCGACCATTTCGAGCGTGGCGGCCTGATGCTCAGCGGCACCAACCTGCTGGTCATCGACGAGGCCGACCGCATGCTCGACATGGGCTTCATTCCCGACGTCGAGCGCATCGTCAAGCTGCTGCCGCCGCTGCGCCAGACGCTGTTCTTTTCCGCCACCATCATGCCCGAGATCCGCCGCCTGGCCGACAAGTTCCTGATGAACCCCAAGGAAATCAGCGTCGCGCCGCCGACCTCGCCGGCCGAGACCGTCGACCAGAGCCTGATCGTCGTCAACCGGGGCGACAAGCGCGAGGTGCTGCGCCAGATCCTGCGCGAGCGCAAGGTCGAGGCGGCGCTCATATTCTGCAACCGCAAGCGTGACGTCGACATCCTCGGGCGCTCGCTCAAGCGCCACGGCTTCAACGCCGCCGCCTTGCACGGCGACATGGTCCAGACCGTGCGCATGGAGACACTCGACGGCTTCCGCAACCGCGACATCGCCTTCCTGGTGGCCAGCGACGTGGCGGCACGCGGCCTCGATATCTCGGGCCTGCCCTATGTCTTCAATTTCGATGTCCCCAGCCACGCCGAGGACTACATCCACCGCATCGGCCGCACCGGTCGGGCCGGCATGCCCGGCATCTCCGTCACCCTGGCGGCGCCCGACGACAGCAAATACCTGGACGCCATAACCCGGCTGATCGGCAGGGAGATTCCCCTCATGGAAAGCCCGGGCGTCGCGGCCGCGACGCTCGAAGATGACGCTCCAGCGCGGCGCGGACGGGGCCGCGGGCGCGAACGCTCACAGAGCGAGCGCTCGCAAAGCCAAGACCGGCGCCCCCGGCGACGCCAAAGTGCGGCGTCGCCGGCGGCGGCTAGCCCTGAAGCAGAGGCGCCGGCAGCCACCGCCGTGGCTGAACCGCCGACCGAAAAGGCAGCCGAAAAGCCGCGCCGAAGCCGGCGCCCACGACGCGATGAGCAACGCCCGGCGGCCGAAAACGGCGGCCATAAACGGCAAAAACCGCAGCCCGATACCCCGCCTCACGACGGGCCCCAGAAAGCCAAGCCGAGCCGGCGCAAGGGCGCCACCGTGGGCTTTGGCGATCAGGACAGCATCCCGGCTTTCCTGGTGCCGTCTGGCGGCGGCAGTCGGCGGAAATAGGCTCGGGGGATCGGGGAAACACCGTGCAAACCATTTTCATCATGGTCAAATGCGAACTCGGGCGCTGCTATTCGGTGGCCGACGAGGCGGCCAAGGTCGAGCAGATCTCCGAGGTCTATTCGGTATCGGGCCAATACGATCTGTTGATGAAGTGCTACCTCGACGACGGTACCGACATCGGCCATTTCGTCACCGAACGCATCCAGTTGCTGCCCGACGTCAAGGACACCTTTACCATCATGACCTTCAAGGCGTTTTCCTAAAGAAAGCCTGGATTTCAGCTATCATAAGGGGGCCAATCCCAACCAGGGAGATACCCCCGCGATGAATTTCCTCAGCCCCGAACAGATCCTCTGGAAAGAAACCGTCTCCCGCTTCGTCGACCAGGAAGTGGGCCTCGACTACATCCGCCGCTGCGACCGCGAGCGCCAGTACCCCTACGAAGGCTACGCCAAGGTGGCCAAAGAGGGCTGGCTGGGACTGATGGTGCCGGAGGACGAGGGCGGGCTGGGCGGCGACATCTTCTCCTACGCCCTGATGTGCGAGGGGCTGGGCAAGTACGGCTTCGACTTCGCCGCCGCCATCATGGTGCCCACCTTCAACGCCATGAACATCGTCCACCACGGCACGGCCGAGCAGAAGGAACGCTACCTGTCGCCTTTCCTGGCCGGCGAGATGCGCTTTTCGATTTCGATCTCGGAACCGGGCGTCGGTTCCGACGCCGCCAGCGTCACCACCAGGGCTCGCGAGGAGGATGGGGCCAAGGGGGGTGGTTGGGTGCTGAATGGGCAAAAACTCTGGTGCAGCGGCGCCCTGGCCGACAACGCCGTCCTCAACATGCTGGTGCGCACCGATCCCGAAGCCCCCAAGCACCAAGGGCTTTCGGTCTTTTTGGTGCCCAACACCACGCCGGGGCTCGACATCCGGCCGCTGACCACGCTGGCGCGCCGCGCCACCGGCACCACCGAGATCTTCATCGACGATTGCCGCCTGCCCGCTTCGGCGCTCCTGGGCCGGCCGGGCGAGGGCTGGAAGATCATCACCGGAACCCTCGAGCTCGAACGCGTGGCGGTCTGCGCCGCTTACGTCGGCAACGCCCAGACCGTGGTCGACAAGTCGCTCCGCTACGCCCACGACCGCATCCAGTTCGATCGGCCGATCTTCGATTTCCAAACCATCAAGCACACGCTGGCCGACATGCAGACCCAGGTCGACGCCGCCCGCCTGATGGTCTACCGGGCCGCCGAGCTGGCGACCGCCGGCGAGCCCTGCTCGGCCCAGGTGGCGATGGCCAAGCTGTTTGCCTCGGAAACCTTGCAGACGGTGTCGCGCCAAGGCCTGCAGATCCACGGCGGCCACGGCATGGTGCCGGAGCACGACGTCGAGCGCTATTTCCGCGAGGGTATGCAATCGACGGTGGGCGGCGGCACCTCGCAGATCCAGCGCACCATCATCGCCAAGTCGATGGTGCCTTAGCCAAGTTGTGATGGGAAACAGGTGATGAGCGACGACCGAGACCACCAGGTCTTCCGCTACGGCGGAAATTTCGCCGAGCAACGCATCGTGCGCTCTGATGGCCCTTACATTTACGACGACGAGGACCGTGAAATCCTCGATTTCACGTCCGGCCAGATGAGCGGCATTCTCGGTCACGGCCATCCCGAGATCGTCGCCGTGGTGCGCGACATGGTGGCTGAACTGGATCACCTGCACAGCGGTTTTCTGTCCGCCCCGGTGACCGAATTCGCCGCCGCCCTGGCCGACATGCTGCCCGCCGGGCTCGACCGGGTGCTGCCGTTATCCACGGGTGGCGAAGCGAACGAGGCGGCGCTGAGGATGGCCAAGACCTACACCGGCGGTTTCGAGGTCGTGGCCTTCGACCGCTCGTGGCACGGGGTTACCGGCGGCGCCGCCGCCACCACCTATGCCGGCGGCCGGCGCGGCCATGGTCCCACCGTCGCGGGGATTTTGACCCTGCCCACACCGCACGCCTACCGCTCGCCCTTCAATCGCGACGGCCGCTACGACTGGCGCCAGGAGTTCGAATTCGGCTGGGACATGATCGACCGCCAGTCGACCGGCCAGTTGGCCGCCGTCATCGTCGAGCCCATCCTCAGCGCCGGCGGTATCATCGAGCTGCCCGAGGACTACCTGGCGGCGCTGCAGGAAAGCCTGTCTCCTCCAGCGCCGACAGGATCTGTCCGACATTGTGATCGGTGAACGAGACCAGGCCAAAATAGGCGGCGATCGCGGTCAAGCGTTCCTCTTCGTCGCGAAACTGGCTTTCGCTGTCCATGAACCCGGCTTGGGCCTTCGGCCAGGGATGGGGGATGTGGCCGTCGCGTGGATGCAGCTTGCTGGGAGGTAGCTGATCCAAGGGGTAAAGATCAAAGAACTCCGGCGGCGCCAGCAAGGGAAAATGCGGCGCCACCAGACCGACATAGAGACACCAGGGCCTCTCGTCGCCGCCTCGTTGGCGGTCCTCCAGCCATTCGATGGTGCGCCGGGTGATGGCCCGGTCGTAGTCGGTGTATTTCGATGTCCCGGCGCCGATATGGTTCCCCAGCATGCGGGCGTTGGGATCCTTGACCTGCGGTGGATTGCGGATCGATCCCCAGACCATGCCGACGCCGTCGACCACATGCATGGGAATGTGTTGGACGTCGAAACCGGCCTCGTCTTCGACCTGGCGGTAATGCAGCTTGCCAATGGATTCGACCGGCACACCGGCTTCCTGCAGAGCCTGACGTGTTCGACCGTTTCGCTTTCCATGCGTTCACTCCTTGGAGCTGGTCTTCCAGTTGGAGCGCGCGATGGCACTGAACGAGCAAAACAGTGCATGATTGATTTTTGACATAGCTGAATAACTCTTTGAAATATCATGGCAGGAAAAAGATTGAGCGCGTAGAGACCGGGGGGCGAATCGAGAAGCGGATTTGAGCAGCCTCCGCCGCTCTCCGAGCGGATGCCACGCAGCCGCAAGGATTCGCTCGACCATCATGGATAGCGTACCATCGCGTCCTCGGCTTTTGGGGAGGAAGCTGGCCGATGAGCATTTCGGAGTATCTTCGTGAGAACAATCGGAATCCTTGGCGGAATGTCGGCGGCATCGACACAGACCTATTACCGCGAGCTATGTGACTTGACACGGGCGCGTCTCGGCGGCCTTCACTCGCCGGAATTGCTGATCCGTTCACTTGATTTCGCCCGCATCGAAGCGCTTCAGATGAAAGGAGAGTGGGAAATTGCCGGCGCTATCCTCAACGACGAGGCAAAGGCGCTGGAACGCGGAGGCGCCGGCCTGATCGTTCTCGCGACCAACACGATGCACAAGCTGGCAAGCCAGATGATGAACGGCGTGACGATTCCTGTGATCCATATAGCGGATGCAACGGCTCGGGCAATCAAAGCAATGGAACTCGGGATGCCCGGACTGATGGCGACTGCCTTCACCATGGAGCAGTCTTTCTTTACCGACAGGCTGGTTGCCGCCGGTCTAAACCCCGTTCTGCCAAATGACGCGGACCGTGCCGAGACCCATCGCATCATATATGAAGAGCTGTGCCTGGACGTTACCACGAAGCGGAGCGAGGCGGCCTATGTCGCGATCGCGAAGCGGCTGGTCGAAGGGGGGGCTGACAGTTTGATATTGGGATGTACCGAGGTGGGAATGCTGCTCAACCAAGGCAACGTCCAGGTACCGGTTTTCGACACGACGCTCATCCATTGTTCGATCGCCCTGGATTTCGCCCTTGAATGACCGGTTCGAGCCGTGTGCCGCGGGCACCGTCCGAGAGCTGAACGCGGGCCTCAGGAATTCCAGCGCGGCGGGCGTTTTTCGTTGAAGGCGGCGATGCCTTCCTCGAAATCGGGGCTCTCGAGTATGCCGGCAACCTCGGCCTGGGCGAAAGCAAACGACGGGCCCAGTGCCATGTCGCGCATGGCCCGCATGGCCAGGCGGCCACGGCGCACCGTCTGGGGCGCGTTGGCGACGATCAATCCGAGCAAGGCGTCGAGCCGGGCATCGAGCTGGGCCCGGGGCATGACGTGGTTGACCAGGCCGATCTCGGCCGCCCGGGCGGCCGAGATAGCCTCGCCGGTGAGGCAGAGCTCCAAGAGCGTGCGGTAGGGCACCAGGCGCTGCAGATAGGTATTGATGAGCAGCGGAAAAAGGCCGATGCGCGCCTCGGGCAAGGCGAACTTGGCGTCATCTGTCGCCACCGCCAGGTCGCACATGGCCAACAGCCCCATGCCGCCGGCCATGGCGTGGCCGTTGACGCGGGCGACCAGCGGTTTCGACAACCGCTCGACGACGTGGAAAAGATCGACGATGGGATGGTTGAAGCGCTGGCTGCCGCGTTCGACGGGGCTGTGTTCGGTGTCGGGTTTGAGATCGGCCCCGGCCGAGAAGGCCTTGTCGCCGGCACCGGTAATGACGATGGCGCGGATTTCGGGATCCTGTTCGGCGTTGCTCAGCGCCTCCCGCAAGGCGCTGAAGATCGGCACGGTGAGCGCGTTGCGCCGCTCGGGCCGATTGACGGTCAGGCGCAGAATCTGGCCATCGTGCTGAATGAGGACAACGTCGTCGGCATTGCTCATGGCTGAAATCCCTCGTCCGTCAGACCGTGCCTGTCAGGCGGTGCCTGTCAGGCCGTGTCTGCGACTTTCAGGTCGAGCTCATCGATCATGCTATCGCGCATCTTGAACTTCTGGGCCTTGCCGGTGACCGTCATCGGCAGTTCGCTGCGAAAGCGCACATGGCGGGGAATCTTGAAATGCGCGATCTGGTCGCGGCAGAAGGCCTTGATGTCGTCCTCCGTGGCGCTCTCACCGGCCTTGAGCACGATCCAGGCGCAAATCTCCTCGCCGAACTTGGCGTCGGGCACGCCGAAGACCTGCACTTCCTGCACCGCGGGGTGGCGGTAGAGATAGTCCTCGACCTCTTTGGGATAAACGTTCTCGCCGCCCCGGATCAGCATGTCCTTGACCCGCCCGGTGATGTTGCCGTAGCCCTCCGCGTCGATGGTCGCGAGATCGCCGGTATGCATCCAGCCGTCGCCGTCGATGGCCTCCGCCGTGCGCTCGGGCTCGTCCCAGTAGCCCTTCATGACCGACCAGCCGCGGGTACAAAGCTCGCCCTGCTGTCCCGGCGCCACGGTCTGGCCGCTGTCGTCGATCACCTTGCACTCGACATGGGGCAAAACGCGGCCAACGGTAGAGACCCGGCGCTCCAGTGATTCGTCCGCGGCGGTCTGGAAAGAGACCGGACTGGTCTCGGTCATGCCGTAAGCGATGGTCATTTCCGCGAGGTTCATCTCGCTGACACAACGCTTCATGACCTCGATCGGGCAAGGCGCGCCAGCCATCACCCCGGTACGCAGCGCGGAAAAGTCGAAGCTCGCCAGATCGGCATGCTGCAACATACCGACGAACATGGTGGGCACGCCATAAACGGAGGTGCATTTCTCCCCGGCCAGTGCCTTGAGGGCCGAATCGGCATCGAAAGCTTCGGCGGGAAAGACCATGGTGGCACCCGTGGTGGCGCAGCCCAGCGAGCCCATGACCATGCCGAAACAGTGATAAAGCGGCACCGGGATACAGAGCCGGTCGTGCTCGGTGAAGTGCTGGGCAGCCACCACGAAACGGCCGTTGTTGACGATATTGGTGTGCGTCAGCGTCGCCCCCTTGGGAGCGCCGGTGGTGCCGGAAGTGAACTGGATGTTGATGGCATCGTCGGGGGCAAGAGCGGCCGAGATGGCGTCGAGATCGACCTCGACATCGTGGCCATCGGCCACCACATCATCGAAGCAGAGCATCCCGGGCACGGTTTCGTTGCTCATGTGGATGACGGTTTTCAGGTCGGGAAGCTTGGCTGCCGAGAGCGCCCCCGGGGCACACTTCGCGAGCTCAGGCGCCAAGGTCTGGAGCATGCCGACATAGTCGCTGGTTTTGTGGCTGTTGGCGGTGACCAGGGCTTTGCAGCCGACCTTGTTGAGGACGTACTCGACCTCCACCACACGGTAGGCCGGGTTGATGGTCACCAGCACGACGCCGAGCCGCGCGGTGGCGAACTGGGTCAGCAGCCACTCGTAGCGGTTAGGCGACCAGATGCCGACGCGGTCGCCGGTGCGCAGGCCCAGCCCATGGAGACCGGCGGCCAGGGCATCGACCTGGGCATCCAACTCCGACCAGGTCCAGCGCACGCCCTGTTCGACGAAGACGGCCGCCTCGCGCCCTGGAAAAGCGGCGACGGATTGTTTGAGCACATCCGGAATCGTGCGCCGCCAGAGCTCCGGGGCCTCATCGCCCTTGACATGGGCCTGCCCTTCAAGCGGCCGAGAATCGTATTTTTTGTTTTCTGCAGTCATTGTTCCCTGTCTCCCGAAAGGGGGGTCGGTCGAAGCGGACAAATCCGAACATTCCCAAGATAATCATGTTACCACCACTTCCGGGTATTGGGGCCAACCAGCGGCGAGGATTTGTTGGCCTCACGAACCCCAAGGTCTTGCGCCCGACTACGAGCAAAACGCTTTCAGTGATGCCGAAAAAGTAGAAAACCTCCGTCTCATGGGCTCGCGAGATGATCGAAAGGCTGCAAGGATGCGGAAGCGACGAACAAAGGCCGGAGATTGTTGTTTTGGCGTGAAGGCCGGCTCGGCCAGAGCGTCGGGTTTACCCCCAATTTCGGACGATCCGGGCCGGGTTCCGAACTATCGCGAGCAGCCAATTCCGGACCTGGGAATGCCTGTGGCGAGGTTTGGCTTGGGTTCGGAGCGGTATCTTCGGCGAGCCAAAAACTATTGCCGGTTTTCGGGTCGGCGATTTACATCTCGAACAGGTAATCCGACACTACTTGGAAAGGCGGTTCTTATTTGCAGGTGTCGCCAAGCAGTGTGTTTTGTCTCGGTATCGGGCGCAGGAGGACTTTGATTGGCAAGGCAATTATCGGATTCGACATGAGGCCTTATTTCGCATTCAAAATCTTATTGCCGCTCCTGCTCGTTTTCAGCTCGATCGAAGGGAGGGCAGGAGCGGGCGAGCCTCTGGCAACCGTCGAACTGGGGCCGCTGCTCGGCTACGTCGGACCGGCGGAGGCACTTATCTGGATCAAGGCTTCGGGGCCAGCCAGCGCAGGAGTGATCGTTGGGGAGAGCGCCGATCTGCAAGAGGGAAGAGCGGTTGCCGGGCCGGACCTGAAAGCCGAATCCGACTACATGGGCGTCACACGGGTGACCGAGCTCAGGCCGGCGAAGCGCTATTTCTACAAGGCGACGCTCGATGGAAAACCCGCCCCGGGTTCGCCTCATTCCTTCGTCACGGCGCCCTCCGCAGGCTCCCGGGGGCATCTCCGCTTCGCCTTCATTTCCTGCATCGGCGGCTTCGAAGATCAGCTCCACCAGCGCTGGGTCAAGGATTCCGTCATGGCGGCGTGGCGGGCGCTTGCGGACGTTCCCGTCGATTTCGTCCTGCATTTGGGCGACAACGTCTACGCGGAATCGAAGGACGTAGCTGTCCTGCGTCGCATGTATTACTGGCACCGCGGGCTGCGACCCTACCGCCGGGTCATGGCTGTCACTCCGATGCTGGCGATCTGGGACGACTGGGACTACGCCGGCGGCACCGCCTTCGGGGATGGTGACGGCACTGCCGTCGGCAAGCAGCAGGTGTTGCGCACTTTCAAGGAATTGTGGGCCAACCCGTCCTACGGTCAGCCCACCGATCCCGGTATCTATTTCAAATTCTCCTGGGGCGACGTGGAATTTTTCATGCTCGACGTTCGCTATCACAGGTCGCCGAATGTTTCCGAAGACGACGGTCAAAAGACTATGTTGGGTCCGACCCAGTTGGCATGGCTGAAACGAGAGTTGGCCGGGTCCAAGGCGACGCTCAGGTTTCTCGTCAGCGGCAACCAGTGGACTAGCTCGGGAACATCAGACTCTTGGCGGAGCTTCACGAGGGAGCGAAACGGGCTGTTCGACTTCATCCGCGACAGCGGCATTGAAGGGGTCGTATTGCTCTCCGGGGATCGCCACCTGACGGCCGGATACCAGGTGCAGCAGCGCTTCATCGAAATCACCTCGTCACCCTTCGCCACAAGAAACCATGGCGCACCTTCGCGTCCCCAAGAGATGTTCATGCTGCACGACCAAGGGCACTTTTTCGTCGTGCTGGACGCGGATACGCGAACCAAGCCGCCCCGTCTTGTCGTCGAGGTGCACCGTGTGAGCAAGGGTATGGTGCGCCGCCGCCCTTTGAAGTGGAAGGAGATCAACGGGAAAGTTCGCATACCCACCTGCGAGTTTTCCTTCGACTGCCGAAACTGATCCGTTGCAACGATGCGTTTCGCCGTGTTGGCTTGGGGTCAACCGCGTCGTTTAGGCCCCGCCCCCGGCATGCTCGCTCTACCCCCAGCAACGGACGCCCAGGTGTCGAATGCCGACGACCCGGCCTGCCATATTCAACAGCTCGCTCGTTAACTTCCACCCAGCTCGCGCGCCAGCTCCGTCGCCAGCTTGCTGGCCAGGGCAAAAATCGTGAGCTGGGGGTTGACGCCCAGGCTGGTGGGAAAGAGCGAGCCGTCGAGCACCGAAAGTCCCTCGACCTGATGGTGGCGGCCGCGGCTGTCGACGACAGCCTGCTTGGTGTTCTGGCCCATGGCGCAGCCGCCCATGACGTGGGCCGAAAAGAGCCCGGCGTGGTGGGCCGCCATGGCCAGTTGGGAAATTCCTTCACGCGCCTCGGGCCAGGAGCGATAGGGTTGGGCTTCGGTATGCTGGGGCAATACGCTCTCGGCCCCGGCGGCGAACTGCAACTCGGCCATGGAAAGATAGGCCCGTTTGAGGCCGTCCTCGAGGCGGCCGTTGAGACGGTAATCGAGCTCGGGGCTGCCGTCGTCCCGGAGCCGCACCGTGCCGCCGGGCTCGTGCGTGTTGAAGCCGTCGCGCATCAGCGCGATCATGGCCTGGGTGTCGGCGAAGCGGGCCATCATCTCGGCGTGCAGCCGCCCGTGCAGGCGAAACACCGTGGCGCCGAGCAGCGGATGCACTGGCGGCACCTCGAGCTTGTAGCCGAGCTTGCCGCCGCCGGGCCACAAGAAGTGATCGCTGTAAATCGATTGCGGCGCCCCCTCGAAGGCGCGCACGGGCTCCGGCATCAGGGCCGTGGAAACGTTCACCAGGTGCAGGAAGGTGCGCTTGCCGAGGCGATGATGGGGATCCGGAAGCCCCGAGCGCAGCAGCAGGCCAGGGCTGCCGATGGCGCCGCCGGCCGCCACCACATGGCGGGCCGTAATCATGGCGCGGTGGCCATTGGGGCGGATGCCGCGGCGCTCCAGGGCCCGGCATTCGAGGCCGCGCACGCGGCCGCGGCGCTGCAGCACGCGTTCGGCCCGGACCCGGGTGAGCAGCGTCGCCCCGGCCGCCAAGACGCCGGGGACGGCGGTCAGCAGCATCGATTGCTTGGCATCGACCGGGCAGCCCAGGCCGCAATAGCCGAGATCCTGGCAACCGCGCACGTTGCGGCTGATGACGCCGTGCCGCCAGCCCAGGCGGCGGGCCCCGCGGGCCAGGGCGGCGTTGTTGGGGTTGGGCTCATAATCCCAGGGCTCGATGCCCAGGCGCTGCTCGAGGGCGGCGAACCAGGGCGCCAGATCGCCAGGACCCAGGCCCACGACGTTCCAGACCTCGGCCCAGTGGGCCAGGGTCTGCGCGGGTGTGCGAAAACTGGTGGTCCAGTTGACCGTCGTCGAGCCACCGACGGTGCGGCCCTGGAGCAGACTGATGGCCTTATCGGCGGTCTTGCGGCCGGCCGATTCCTGGTAGAGCTCCTGGTAGGCGTCGGCTTCCTTGAGGGTGAAATCGGCGGCCTGGTTGTAGCCCCCCTCCTCCACCAGCACCACCTCGAGCCCGGCCCGTGCCAGCACCTCGGCCGCCATGGCACCGCCGGCACCGCTACCGACCACGGCCACGTCGGCGGCGAGATGCAGGTCGTCGGCTATGGCGCTGCCGTCGAAGACGTTGTGGGGACCGGGTAGCAGGCCCGTCATGTTAGCTCCGGCGGCCCGGGATAGCCGATGCGCGGCCAGGATTGCGGATCGCCGTACCAGGCCGCGAAGACCAACTCGTGCAGTGCGAAATAAGCCACCCGCAGCAACCCCAGCCGGCTCTGCCGCCAGTCACTGAGAAAGGCCTCCAGGCGTTCGGGCGAAACCTCGGGCCAGTCGTCCCACAACCCCGTCAGCAAAAGCCGTGTGGGGGCAAAGCCTAGCAGATCGAAAAGCTGCCGAAGCTCGGCCTGAGTGGACAGCGGCAGCCCGGCCACGGCGCGCTCGACGCCGGCCACCACGGCGGCGATGGCGGCCGGGCGATCATCGCCCGTGGGCAGTGCGCCGGCCAGCAGCACCGGCGCCAAGGCGCCAAAGAGGGCACGATCCGGACCCTTCAAAGAGCCGCCCGAGGCGGTGGCGGCGGCGGTGCTGGGTAACAGCGTCGCCAGCAGCCCCAGCCGCAGCGCCTCGCGGCGCGAAAAAAGCGCGGCGGTGCCGCTCACCGGCCGATGAGCGTCTTTAGCATCGTGCGGGCCAGCTTGCCGTAGGGCGGGTGCATCAGCGCCGTGCCGTTGAGGCGGCTTTGGCGGAACACGCCCTTCTTGTGCGAAAAGCTCTCGAAGCCGTCGAAACCGTGGTAGCGGCCCATGCCGCTGGGCCCGACGCCGCCAAAGGGCAAGGCTTCCTGGGCCACGTGCAGCAGCGTCTCGTTGATCGAGACGCCGCCCGAGACGGTTTCCCCGAGCACTCGTTCGATGCGCCTGGCGTCGCTGTCGAAATAGTAGAGCGCCAGCGGCCGTGGCCGGGCCGCCACATCGGCCAGGGCATCGTCGAGCACGCGGTAGCTGCGGATAGGCAGGATGGGTCCGAAGATCTCGTCCTGCATGACCTGCATCCGGTCGCTGGGCTCGATGACCAGCTTGGGCGCCAGCTTGAGCCCGGGGCCCGGGCCGCCGGCCGTAAGATCCTCGCCGGCCGGGTTGATCTCGATGACCTGGGCGCCCTGATCGACGGCGTCCTCGACAAGGCCATTGAGGCGGGCGAAGTGGCGTTCGTTGACGATGGCGCTGTAATCGGGATTGTCGCCGAGCCGAGGATACATGCGGGCCACGAACAGCTTGATCTGGGCCACCAGGGCATCGAGCGTGCCCTCCGGCGTCAGCACGTAGTCGGGCGCGATGCAGGTCTGGCCGGCATTCAAGAGCTTGCCGGCGACGATCGAGCGGGCGGCGCGTTCGAGATCGAAGCCCGGCGCCACGATGACCGGCGACTTGCCGCCCAGTTCCAGCGTCAGCGGCGTCAGGTTCGCGGCCGCCGCCCGCATCACCAGGCGGCCGACGCGGGTCGAGCCGGTGAACAGCAGATGGTCGAAGGGCAGCCCGGCCATGACCTCGCCCAGCGTCACACCGCCGGTGACCACCGCCACCTGATCCTCGGCAAAGGTATCGGCGATCAGGTTCTCGATCAGATCGGCTGTGCGCGGCACCAACTCGGAAGGCTTGATCATCGCCCGGTTGCCCGCCGCCAGGACGCCGATCAGCGGACTCAGCGCCAGATAAAAGGGATAGTTCCAGGGCGAGATGATGCCCACCACGCCGAGCGGCTGATAGACCACCTGGGCCCGGGCCGGCAGGAAGGGCAGCGATACCGGCCGGCGGCGAGGCCGCATCCAGCGTCCCAGGTGGCGCCGCGCATGGCGGATGGTGTCGACCGTGGTGTAGACCTCGGCCAGCGCCGTCTCGACCGGCGAACGGTGGCCGAAATCGGCGGCGATGGCTTCGGCGATGGCGACTTGGTTGGCCAGCACCGCCTTCAACAGCTTGTCGAGATCGGCCCGGCGCTGGGCCGCCCCCGGCGTGCCCTCGCGGACTGCCGCGGCACGCTGGTCCGCCAGCACGCCGGCCAGCCGTTCCTCGGTGATGGGGGAGCGCTTGGGCCCGCTCCCACCCAGCGGATGCAACACCGCAACAGTCATTGCCCCCTCCCGCAAGAAAACCGCCGCCCGCCTGGCGTTATATCATGAATTGGCGCCGAATTTCGGGAAACTTGTGGCGAGAAACTTGCCCAAGCGGCGGATGGTATTTTATACTTAAAACAATTGTCCGAAGAACGGATTTCCACGATGCCCCCCAGTTTGTCAGAGGCGCCGCCACAGGGCCGCCCCCTGGCCGGCCGCCACGCCGTGGTCACCGGTGGCAGCCGCGGCATCGGCGCCGCCATCGCCGCTGAGCTAGCCGGGCTGGGAGCCGACCTCACGCTAATGGGCCGCAACAGCGAGGCGCTGGGACAGCAACGCGAAATCCTGATCGCCGCCCATGGCGGCCAGGTCTTCCACTACCAGGTCGACGTGGGCCAGACCGACCAGGTGGCCCAGGGATTCGAGTGGGCGGCTAACACCCTGGGCCCGGTCGCTATCCTGGTCAACAACGCCGGCATCTCGCCCAGCGCGCCCTTTCACCGGGTCGACGAAGCGCTCTGGCACGAGGTCATGGAGACCAACCTCTCGGGCCCCTTTCGCTGCACCCAGGCAGTGCTGCCGGCAATGCTCGAGGCCGGCTGGGGGCGCGTCGTCAACATCGCCTCGACGGCCGGCAAGATAGGTTATCGTTACGTTACGGCCTATTGTGCGGCCAAGCACGGCCTGATCGGGCTGACGCGTTCGCTGGCACTGGAGGTGGCGCAAAAGGGCGTCACAGTGAACGCCGTCTGTCCGGGCTTCACCGCTACCGCCATCGTCTCCGAATCGGTGGCCGAGATCGTCGCCAAGACGGGGCGGACGGACGCCGAGGCGCTGGCCGAGATCACCAAGTACAACCCCCAGGGCCGGCTGATCGAGCCCATCGAGGTGGCCCAGGCCGTGGCTTGGCTCTGCCTGCCCTCCTCGGGCGCCGTGACCGGCCAGTCGATCATGGTCGACGGCGGCGAGGCCATGCCGTGAGCGAGGTCGGCGATCTCGAATCGGCGCTTGCCGACGGCGGCCAGCCCGAGCTCAGAACCTGGCTCAGGCTGTTGACCTGTTCGACCCTGATCGAGCAGCAGGTGCGCCGGCACCTGCGGCGGCGCTTCGCCACGACGCTGCCGCGCTTCGACATGCTGGCCCAGCTCGATCGCGGCCGGAATTTGACCATGAGCGAGCTTTCGCACCGGCTCATGGTCTCCAACGGCAACGTCACCGGACTGATCGATCGCCTGGTCAAGGAGGGGCTGGTCTCGCGCTCGCCGGCGCCCGACGACCGGCGCAGCCAGATGGTGCGCCTGACGAACAAGGGTCAATGCGCCTTCGACGCCATGCTGCCCATCCACAACGGCTGGATCGAAGACCTGATCGGCGGCCTCGAGCAGGCCGAAATGAAACAACTGCTGGCCCTGCTGGCAAAACTGAAACGTTCCCTCATCAACGCCAAGCAAACAGGAGACATGAGATGAAAATCGTCGACCCCGCCGCCATCAAGCCCGAACACTTCCTTTGGACCGTAGACGGCTACGTCGCCACCATGACGCTCAACAACCCGTCGCGCAAAAACCCACTGACCTTCGACAGCTACGGCGAGATCCGCGACGTCTTTCGCGAGTTGCAGTTCGTCGACGACGTCCGGGCCGTGGTGATAACCGGCGCCGAGGACAACTTCTGCTCGGGCGGCGACGTGCACGACATCATCGGCCCGCTGGTGCGCATGGACATGCCGGACCTTTTGAAGTTCACCCACATGACGGGCGAGGCCATCAAGGCCATCCGGGCCTGTCCCCAGCCCGTGATATCGGCCATCGACGGCATCTGCGCCGGTGCCGGCGCCATCCTGGCCATGGCCTCGGACCTGCGCTACGGAACAGCCGCCGCCAAGGTGGCGTTCCTCTTCAATCGCGTCGGACTGGCCGGCTGCGACATGGGCGCCTGCGCCATACTGCCGCGCATCATCGGCCAGGGCCGGGCCAGCGATCTCTTGTATACCGGGCGCTCCATGAGCGGCGAGGAAGGCGAACGCTGGGGCTTCTTCAACAGGCTTTGCGACAGCGAGAACCTGCTGGCCGAGGCCCAAGAGATGGCGGCGCGCCTGGCCAACGGTCCCTCCTTCGCCAACGCCATGACCAAGCGCGCGCTGCACCAGGAATGGACCATGGGCATAGACGAGGCCATCGAGGCCGAAGCCCAGTCCCAGGCCATCTGCATGATGACCAAGGATTACAAGCGCGCCTACGACGCCTTCGTGGCCAAGGAAAAGCCCGCATTCGAGGGTAATTAGCTTTACGGGATGTTGGGTGGGTTGGCATAGCGCTACACTGTGCCGGCCCCCCCCCTGCCCTGCCAGAGCATCACCATGCTTGATCCCAGCGCCCATCACGACAGCTTCGCCCGCGACAATCTGCCGCCCGAGGAGGACTGGGCCGAGATGGACTGGTCTTCGCTGCCCGAGCTGGCGGCCTACGGCAAGCATATCAATTGCGCCTCCGAACTCCTCGACCGCCACATCGCCGAGGGCAACGGCCAGCGCCCGGTGCTGCATTTCGGAGAGCTCACCTGGAGCTACGCCGAGCTGCAAGACCGCGCCAACCGCATCGCCCAAGTGCTGACCGACGATTTGGCCATCAAGCCCGGCAACCGGGTGCTGCTGCGGGCGCCCAACAATCCCATGTACGTGGCGGTCTGGTTCGCCGTCATGAAGGTGGGCGCCGTGGCCGTCGCCACCATGCCGCTGTTGCGCGCCCGCGAGCTCATCTTCATGGCCGACAAGGCGGAGGTGGCGCTGGCGCTATGCGACCGGCGGCTGGCGGACGAGCTCGAGCAAACGCTGGTGGATTCGAGCTGCCTCGAACGGGCGCTCTACTTCAGCCCCACCGGCGCGGAACCGGAGCCCGGCAGCCTCGAGGAACTGATGGTCGGAAAATCCGGCGACTTCACCAACGTCGTGACCTCGGCCGACGACGTGGCGCTGATCGCCTTCACCTCGGGCACCACCGGCCAGCCCAAGGGTTGCACGCACTTTCACCGCGACATCATGGCGATTTGCGACACCTTCTCGCGCTATGTGCTGAAACCCGGGCCCGACGACGTCTTCTGCGGCACGCCGCCGGTGGCGTTCACTTTTGGCCTGGGCGCGCTGGTCACCTTCCCCATGCATGCCGGCGCCGCGACGGCCCTGATCGAGACGCCGGGGCCCGACGTATTGCTCGGGTGCATCCAGCAGCACCGCGCCACGGTCTGCTTCACTGCCCCCACCATGTACCGCGCCATGGCCGGCCTGGTGGCGGAGCACGATATTTCCTCGTTGGCCAAATGCGTCTCGGCCGGCGAGACCCTGCCGCTGCCCACCTTCGAGACCTGGCGCCACGCCACCGGGTTAAGCATCATCGACGGCATCGGCTCGACCGAGATGCTGCATATTTTCATTGCCGCGGCCGGGGATGAAATAAGGCCCGGCGCCACGGGCAAGCCGATCCCGGGATTCAAAGCCCAAGTCACCGACGACGACGGCAAGCCGGTGCCGCCCGGCACCGTCGGCCGCCTGGCCGTGCGCGGCCCCACGGGGTGCCGCTATCTGGCCAACCCTGAACGCCAGGCGGGCTATGCCCAGGGCGGCTGGAACTACACCGGCGACGCCTATCTTTGCGACGAGGACGGCTATTTCTGGTTCCAGGCCCGGGCCGACGACATGATCATCTCGGCCGGCTACAACATCTCCGGCCCCGAGGTCGAGGAAGCGCTGCTGGACCACGAAGCCGTGCAGGAATGCGCCGTGGTCGCCAGCCCCGACCCCGAGCGCAGTTTCATCGTCAAGGCGTTCGTGATCCTGCGAGAGGGCGCGGCGGCGGGCGAGGCCACCGTCAAAATGCTCCAGGACCACGTCAAGGCCACCATCGCCACCTACAAGTACCCCCGCGCCATCGACTTCGTCAGCGAACTGCCGCGCACCGAAACCGGCAAGGTGCAACGCTTCAAGCTGAGGCAGCAGGAATTGGAAAAAGCATGACCGCGAATCCCATCCATTCGGGGGAAATCCTCAGGGACGAGTTGGACGAGTGCCAATTGAGCGCCAACCGATTGGCCCTCGACCTCGGGGTGGCGGGCAGCCGCATTACCGGCATCCTCAACGGCCGGCGCGCCATCAGAGCCGATACGGCGTTGCGTTTGGGGCAGTATTTCGGCAACTCGGCAAAATTCTGGATGAACCTGCAAAGCGCCTACGACCTGGAGCAGGCGAACAACGCCTGACCATGACACCATGAATCGATTCCCCGGCGGCTGTTTGTGCGGCGCTGTGCGCTACGAGATCGAGCGCAAGTTTCTCAATGCCATGCACTGCTATTGCGGCATGTGCCGCAAGGCCCATGGCACAGCCTATTCGACCCACGTCATGTTGCGCCCCGACCAGATGCGCTGGCTGGCCGGGCGTGAACGCCTGGTGGCCTATCGCTCCTCGGCCGCGGGCGTGCGCGAGTTCTGCCCCGTCTGTGGCACGCATGTCCTGGTGCATGGCCAGACCGGCGATGACATGCTGGCTGTTCCCGCAGGCACGCTGGATGGCGACCCACCGCTGACCGTTCGCGGCCACATGTTCGTGGCGGATTGCGTGCAATGGTACCGCATCGCCGACGACCTGCAACAACACGCCGGCTGGCCGCCGGATTGACCGCGACAACAGGGAATTCAGCCATGAACGAACAAGGGCCCGTGGCCCTGGTGGCAGGGGTGGGCCGGGGCACCGGCGGTGCCATCTCGCGGCGCCTGGCGGCCGGCGGCTACCGGGTGGCGCTGCTGGCGCGTTCGGAAAGCCGCTTGAAGGAGTTCGAAGCCGAATTGCCGGGTAGTCTGGCGCTGCCTTGCGACATCACCGACCCCGCGGCGCTGGATCACTCCCTGGCGCGCTGCCGGGCCGAGTTGGGCGAGCCCTCGATCGTCGTCCACAACGCCGCCCGCGGCGTCTGGGGCAGTTTCCTGGACATCGATCCGGCCGAAATGGAAGCCAATTTCCAGGTCAACACCATGAGTCTTCTGCACCTCGGCCGCGCCGTGGCGCCGGCCATGGTGGCGGCCGGCCGGGGCGCGATCATCGTCACCGGCAACACCTCGGCCTGGCGCGGCAAGCCCGATTTTTCCGGCTTCGCGCCGACCAAGGCGGCCCAGCGAATTCTGGCCGAGGCCATGGCCCGCGAGCTGGGGCCGAAGGGCGTCCACGTGGCCTACGTGGTGATCGACGCGGTGATCGATCTACGCTGGACCCGCAAACGGTTCCCGAACCTCCCCGACGAACGCTTCGCTAAAACCGATGCCATCGCCGAAACGGTCTACCAAGTGGCCCACCAGGACCCCGGCGCCTGGTCCTTCAACGTCGAGCTGCGTCCGGCCGGCGAGGTCTGGTAGCGCCAGGGCGCCGGGCCTCGACGCCAATCGGTGCCAGAACCAAAATCCGGTTGCCGACTTTTTCCCCTCCGTTGCCCCATGGCATCTGGGCATCCGCTGCTGGGCGTACAGCGAGCCTGACGGCGTTAGCGCCAAAACGACGCGCTTGACCCATTTCGGTCATCAGAGCGGATTTAGACGGAGTGGTGTTTTTCCTTCTAATCCAGATGTCGTATGCTTCTGATCCAAGGAGGAAACGATACAGATGAACTTCAAATTTCTGAAATTCCTCACTGCTCTCCTGGCAGTGTTTTTGCTTGCTTTCGGCTCCAGCCCCATTGCCAGCACGGCACGGGATATGCTGAAAGCGTTGAAAGAGACGCCGCAACCTATAGCCATGGTCGTGGCCCCGCCCAAGCTGCCCTCCCGGCCCTCACAAGCCAAACCGGCGGCCGAGATGGATTTTGACCCTGGTTCAACGTTCCGCGATTGTGAGGGTTGCCCTGAGATGGTGGTGATCCCGGCGGGCAGCTTCCGAATGGGCGATCTCAACGGCGACGGCAGCAGCGAAGAGAAACCTGTTCGCAAGGTCACGATCCTCAACAAGTTCGCGATTGGAAAATTCGAAGTGACTATCAACGAGTTTTCCACCTTCGTTAAGGCTACTGGTTATCGCACTAGCGGAGAATGCCATTACTACACTGGCAGTGAATGGAAGAAGAGCAGTTCCAAGAATTGGCGCAACCCTGGTTTTGGTCAGACGAATCGCGATCCCGTGGTCTGTATGAACTGGGAAGATGCTAAGGCTTATGTCCGGTGGTTGAGCGGCAAGACGGGGAAGGGTTATCGCCTGTTGTCCGAGGCAGAGTGGGAGTATGCCGCGCGGTCTGGAACATCGACGAAATATCATTTTGGAAATGACATCTCTGTCAGCCAGGCAAACTTCAATAGGAACGTTAAGAAGACGACACCGGTGGGGAACTATCCTTCCAACGGCTTTGGCCTTCATGACATGCATGGCAACGTCTGGGAGTGGACCGAGGATTGTTACCAAGACAGCTATCGGGGAACCCCGACCGATGGCAAGGCCAACGAGGGACCAGATTTCTGTCTCGGGCGCGTTCTTCGCGGCGGGTCGTGGATCACCAATCCAAGGAACCTGCGCTCTGCCTTCCGTCTCAAGCGCATCATTGTCTTCCGAGACTACGCCTACGGATTCCGCGTCGCCCGGACGCTTTAGGGAGATCAGCAAACCAATATCATGACCGGCAACAAGATCCGGAAACGACCCCAGCGAGGCATCTTGATCCCATCACTTCCATTTCTTGAAGCGCACGAAATACAATAGTGCCGAGGCCCCCAAAAAGGCACCGACTATCAGGGAAAATTTGAAGGTCTCGGGAAAAACCCATTGTGCCAAAAGACCCACAACGAAGGCTCCAACCGTGCAAGTGGCCAAATGCCCGACCAAGCGACGAGGATCATCGTCCAAGTACAAACTGATTGGCCATGCGACGACATTGGCAATGGAGAACAAGAGAATTGGGTCTAGAGGGTGCATCGGGAAGAACATTCCATCTTGGCGGCCGACAATACAATCTTCGGTGCGGTTTCACAATTTGGCGACACGCCGCCTGTGCCGTGTCCAACCCGTGTCTCCTTTTGGCTAGCCGCGCCACTTCGGGGCCGGGCTCGGCACGGCCGCTCCTTCCCTGATAGCTGTCCTCGCGGCTTCGACGCCCGTCTTCGCCGCCTGGGTATACGAAAGGATGGTAGGGAAATTATCGTTGCCGCGAACAACGGGCCAGAGATCAACAACGCAGGAGAAGTTGTTGCCCTTTTTGGTACCATCCAAGACATCACGGAGCGCAAGCAGGCAGAGGAGGAACTCGCGAAACATCGAGAGCACTTGGAACAACTGGTCGACGATCGAACCGCCGAACTCCGGAAGAGCGAAGAGAATTACCGCACCATTTTCGACAACGCTGAGGTTGGCTTGGCGCGAATGCGCCTCAGCGACGGCAAGCTGCTGGAAGCCAATGATCGGGTCGTAGAGATCCTCGGCTACGACGATCGCACGGAGTTGTTCAGCGAATACCCGACGGTCATCCGCCGCTCAACGCCTTCCTTGTTGTGCCCTTTCACAGCGGCGGCGAGATTGTCGGAATGGCCGGAATCGCCAACCGTCCCGGCGGATATGGAACGGAGTTGTTGGACTTCCTGCGACCCCTGACCGCCACCGCTTCCAACCTGATCGAGGGCTGGCGAAACAACAAGCGACGAAGACAAGCGGAGGAAGCGATGATGGCCGCCACGGAGGCCGCCGAATTTGCCAACCGTTCCAAGTCCGAGTTCCTGGCCAACATGAGCCACGAGCTACGCACGCCGCTCAACGCCATCATTGGCTTCGCACAGATGATGCAGCAAAAGTTGTTCGGACCAGTGGGTGACCCCCACTACGAAGAATATACAGCGAACATTCACCAAAGCGGTGAGCATCTGCTCTCGCTGATCGGTGAAATACTCGACCTCTCGAAGATCGAGGCCGGCCGCGTCACCCTGGACGAAGGTGATGTCGACGTGGCAAGCACCATCGAGCGTTGTCTCTTCCTCATCGGCGAGTGCGCGCGGGAATCCGAATTGGAGGTTCGCGCCGACATCGCCGGTGATCTGCCGACGCTGCAGGCCGATGAACGCATGGTCCGGCAGATGCTGCTCAACCTGCTTTCGAATGCAGTCAAGTTCACCGAGAGGGGCGGCGAGATCACGGTGGCCAGCGAATTGGCTGAAGATGGTTGTTTGAGGATTTCGGTAACCGACACCGGGATCGGCATGGTCGCCCGTGACAAATCGAAGGCGATGTCGACGTTTGGTCAGATTGACGGAGCTTTGAATCGAAAATACCAGGGCACCGGGCTGGGCCTGCCTTTGGTGAAGTCATTGGTGGAGCTGCACGGCGGTGGCTTCGAGCTTGACAGCCTGATCGGTGTTGGAACCGTTGCCACCATCTGGTTTCCCAAAGAACGGATTGTCGAAGGCGTCTGACGCTCATCGAGTTCCATGTCTCCTTTTGTGCCCTGGCTACAAGCGTTCGAAAGGCTCACTAGTCAGAAAGACCGCACGCAGGTGAACTGCGGACTCGATCTTGTCGGTCAGCCAAGAGTGGGTGGCGCTATCCGTCAGCCGCTTCGGGACAGCTATGTGCCGGCGCCGGCTCGTCGATCGAGCTGCGCCTGGCCGGTGAGGTCTGGTAGTGACGCGCGCCGCGGCGCTCAAACCGGGCCGATGCGGATCGGCTGGGGCAGGCTGTCCGGCAGCGCCCCGATCAGGCGCCCGGCCGCCTGCATGGCGACGATGTAGCCATAGGCCCCCAAGCCGCAGATCACCCCGGTCGCCGCCCGCGACAGCACCGAGTGCCGGTGCAATTCGTCACGGGCATGGATGTTGGAGACGTGCAATTCGATGATCGGGCCGGCAAAGACCTTCAAGGCATCGAAGATGGCGATCGAGGAGAAGGAATATCCGGCCGGATTGATGACTATTCCATCCGCCGTGTGGCGGGCTTCCTGGATCCAGTCGACCAGTTCGCCCTCGTGATTGGACTGATGGAATTGCAGTTCGGTGCCGAGGGTCTCGGCGAACGCCCGGCAACTTTCCTCGACCGCCGCCAGGGTCGTCGAGCCATAGATTTTGGGCTCGCGCTCGCCGAGCAGGTTGAGGTTGGGCCCATTCAGGATCAAAAGGCTTGCCATCATCGATATCCTCCCTTGCTGAAAACTGGGTGAGAGCCTAGTCCTTGTGAGGGGGGGTTCGACAAAATACCGGCGCCGCGGCGACCGGCCCCAGGGACAGGCATGACCAAGGGCATTTGAAATTGGCCGGCTATTCAGCTTCACTGTGGGCCAAGGACTGGTCGAGCCGGGAGTTGCGATGAAAGCCTTCGAGGCCTTCAAGAAGCGCGTACGACAATCCGTGGAGCAGCGCCTTGAAGCGATTCTGTCAGCGCAGGGCGACACGGAGGTCTCGCGGGCCGCCCAATACGGGGTGCTGGGTGGCGGACACCGCTGGCGCGCCATGGTGGCCATCGCCGCCGGACGCATCTTTGACCGCAACGCCATGACCATCTGCATGCCGGTTGCTTGCAGTGTCGAGATGGCGCATGGCGCCTCGCTGCTGCTGGACGACTTGCCGTCGATGGATGATGCCGACTACCGCCGCGGAAAGCCCAGCGCCCATCTGGTATTCCCGGCCTGGGCCGTCCATCTGGCGCCGATGCAGTTGATCAACACGGCTTACCTGGTGGCGCTCGACAACCCCCTTGTGGCGCCGGAATGGCGGCTGGCCGGGGCGATCGAGATGAGCCGCGCTGCGCTCTTGATGATCGAGGGTCAGGAGATCGATCTTGCGCAGCCGCCAAGCGCCGACGAACCAGCCATGATGCTCGAGTGCTACCGACGAAAAAGCGGTGCGCTCTATGCCTCGGCGGCGCGGGTCGGCGCGACTTTTTGCGGCGCCGGCGAGGATGATCGCGCCGCCGTTTACGAGGCCTGCATGAACCTCGGACTGTCGTACCAGTATCTCGACGATGTGGCCGACGTGGAAGCAGGACTGGATGATGTCGGCAAGTTGTCGGGCAACGACGTGGGCAAGCGAACCGCAATCCACTTCTTCGGTGTCGGAGATACCAAAATTCGGGCCCAGAGGTTTCAGGAGGTTGCCCTCTCGTTCCTCGACCGCTTCGGCCCTGATGCCGAAATCCTGCGCAGCCTGACGCGCCATGCAAGCTGGGCCCCAATTTAGAGCAGCGCCCGGATTTCTAACCGGGGCTCAGCTGGCGCCGGGCGGCACTTTGAGGTCGACGCCCATGGCTTCCAGCGTCGCCTCGATGGCCGCCAGGGCGGCCTGCATTTCGGCCACGCCAAGCGCCCCGATGCAGCCGATGCGGAAGCTCTCCGCCTCTGTCAGCTTGCCCGGATAGATGATGAAACCGCGTTCGCTAAGATCGTCATAGAAGCGGCCAAAATCGAAGCCGCGGTGGCTTGGCATCAGAAAGGTGACGATGATCGGCGACTGGACGTCGTCGGCCAGCAAGGTTTCAAAGCCGAGCCCGCGCATGCCGGCGACAAGAACGTCCCGGTTGGCGCCATAACGCTTGTGCCGCGCCGCCACACCGCCTTCGGCCTGGTGTTCCTTTAAGGCCTGATCAAAGGCCGCCAGAACCTGGGTCGGCGGCGTGAAACGCCATTGCCCGTTGGCATCAAAGCCACGCCATTGCTCGTAAAGATCGAGGCTCAGCGACGGAGCATTGCCCTCGGCGCCTTCCAGCAATTGTTTGCGGATCAGGGCGAAAGCGAGGCCCGGCACGCCTTCGAGGCACTTGTTGGAAGAGGCCACCAGGGCGTCGAAGGGAACGCTGTCCGGGTCGATGGGAAGGGCGCCGAAGGCGCTCATGGCGTCGATGATCAGGCACCGATCATGGGCCTTCGTGACCCCGCCGATCGCCGCCACGTCGTTCAAAATGCCCGACGTCGTTTCGCAATGCACCACAACGACGTAATCGATGGCGGAGGAGCGGATCAGAGCCGCCTCCAGGGCTCGCGGATCGACTTGCTGGTCTTCCCGACAATCCAGGGCCGAGACCGGCCGGCCGAGGCGTTCCAGGATGCTGACGATGCGCTTGCCGTAGGCGCCATTGGTCAATACCAGGGTCTGCTGCCCGGGCCCGATCAGCGTCCCCAGCGTGGCCTCCAGCCCAAAAGTCCCGCTGCCCTGTAGCGGCACCGCGACATGGCTCTCGGCGGCTCCGGCGATGACCAGCAAACGCTCGCGGATGCGCCTGGTGATGGCGATGAATTCGCTGTCCCGGGAGCCCCAGTCGCGCAGCATCGCCTGTTTGGTGGCCAGCGACGTCGTCAGGGGGCCGGGAGTGAGAAGATATTTGTCCTTGCCGGCGAGGGCCATGAACGGTCGTCGAGCCGATCCGGCTCAGCGCTCCATGCGGGCCTGTTGGGCGCGGTCGGCGAGCACGCGGTCGAGCCAGTCGGGGTCCATTTCGGGCACCGAGGAGAGCAATAGCTCGGTGTATTCATGGTGCGGCGGCGCCAGCACCTCCTCGCGCCCACCCTGCTCCACCACCCGCCCCTGCAGCATGACCACGATCTCGTCGGCGATGGCCTTGACGGTGGCCAGGTCGTGGGTGATGAACATGTAGGAGACCTGGAATTCTTCCTGCAACCGATCCAGCAATTTGAGGATCTCCTCGGCCACCAGTTGGTCAAGGGCCGAGGTGACCTCGTCGCAGATGATCAGCTCGGGCTCGGCGGCCAGCGCCCGGGCGATGCAGATGCGCTGCTTCTGGCCGCCCGAAAGCTCACCGGGAAAGCGCTCGATGAAGTCGTCGGGCTCGAGCTCGATCATGGTCATGAGATCGCGCAGCCGCCGCTCGCGCTCGGCACCGCGCAGGCCCAGGTAAAAGCTCAGCGGCCGGCCCACGATCTCGCGCACCCGCTGGCGCGGATTGAGCGCCGTATCGGGCATCTGGTAGATCATCTGCATCTTGCGCAGCTGGTCGCGCTGGCGCTGCTTGAGCGCCGACGGCAAGGCCTCGCCTTGGAACAGCACCTGGCCCTCCAAGGGCGGCAGAAGTCCCGTCACGACCCGCGCCAACGTCGACTTGCCGGAGCCCGATTCGCCCACTATGGCCACCGTCTTGCCGCGTCGGATCTCGAGATCGACGCCTTCCAGCACCGTCACCCCGTCGCCATAGCTGGCCGTGACGTTCTTCACCTGCAGCACCGGCAGCTCATCGCTGGTGCCCGCCGCTTCGTCCTTGCGGAACTCGCGCACGGCCAGCAACTGGCTGGTGTATTCCTCCTGGGGATTGCTGATCAGCTCGCGGGCGTTGCCTTCCTCGACCAGGTGGCCGTGGCGCAGCACCATGATGCGGTCGGCCATCTGGGCCACCACGGCGAGGTCGTGGGTGATGTAGATGGCGGCGGTGTTGAACTGGCGCACCACGTCCTTGATGGCCGCCAGCACCTCGATCTGGGTGGTCACGTCGAGCGCCGTGGTGGGCTCGTCGAAAACGATCAGGTCGGGCCGGCACGACATGGCCATGGCCGTCATGGCGCGCTGCAACTGACCGCCCGAGACCTGGTGCGGATAGCGGTAGCCGATGCTCTCGGGGTCGGGAAGCTGCAGCCGGAAGTAAAGCGCCTTGGCATCGTCCTCGGCCTGGGCCCGGGGCTTGACGCCGTGCTGCACCGGCGCCTCGGTGAACTGGTCGATCAGCTTGTGGGCCGGATTGAAGGCGGCCGCGGCGCTCTGCGCCACGTAGGCGATGCGCACCCCGCGTAAGCTTCGCTTGGCGCCTTCCGAGCTGCCCATCAGGTCGATGCCGTCGAACATGATGGAACCGCCCGAGATGCGGCAGCCGGGCCGGGCGAAACCCATGGCGGCGAGGCCGATGGTCGATTTGCCGGCGCCCGATTCGCCGATCAGGCCGAGCACCTCGCCGCGGTGCAGCACCACGTCGATGCCATGCACGATGCCTTGCCAGATCTCCTCGGCCTGGCCCTCGATGCGCAAGCCCCGCATCTCGAGCAGGATTTCGCCTTTGGTACCTGTGGTACCTGTGGTACCTGTGGCACCTGTGTCCCCATTTGTGGCTTCGCTAATGGTCATCCCTGAGTCCACTCGTTTTGTGCAGGAACCAGTCGACCACGAAGTTGACGCCGACGGTGAGAAGCGCGATCGAACCGGCCGGCAGCAACGGCGTGATATCACCGAAGGTGATCAGCGTGGCGTTGTCGCGCACCATGGAGCCCCAGTCCGCGGTGGGCGGCTGGATGCCGAGACCAAGAAAGCTGAGCGCGCTGATGAAAAGAAAGACGAAACAAAAGCGCAGTCCGAACTCGGCCACCAGCGGCGGCATGGCGTTGGGCAACACCTCGCGCCGGATCACCCACCACAAGCCCTCGCCGCGCAGCCTGGCCACCTCGACGAAGTCCATCACCACGATATTCATGCCGACGGCGCGCGAGATGCGGAAGACGCGGGTCGAATCGATGAGCCCGATGACGATGATCAGGGCCGGGATCGAGGTACCGACGATGGTCAGGATCAAGAGCGCGAAGACCAGGCTGGGAATGGCCATGCCGATGTCGATCAGGCGGCCCAGCAACTGATCGGTCCAGCCCCCCACGGCGGCCGCCAGAAAGCCCAGTACTGCGCCCACGAAAAAGGCCAGGCAGGTTGTGAGAAAGGCGATGCCGATGGTGTTGCGGGCGCCGTAGATCAGCCGCGTCAGCATGTCGCGGCCCAGGTTGTCGGTGCCCAGCAGAAACTGCCCGCTCCAGGCTTCGTACTCGCCGGCGACGATCTGGGATTCGCCGTAGGGCGTCAGCACCGGCGCGAAAAAGGCCAAGATCACATAGAAAAGAATTACCAAGAGCCCAAAGCGCGCACTCCACGGCGCCGTACCCAAAAGCTTGAGGAAGGCCGTCATGGTGCTATCTCGGGTGCAAGAGCCGCGGATTGGTGACGATCGCCAACACGTCCGCAGTCAGGTTCAAGAGCACATAGGCGGCGGCAAAGAAAAGACTGGTGGCCTGGACCACGGGAATGTCACGCTTGGATACCGAATCGACCAGCAACTGGCCCAGGCCCGGGTAGACGAACACCACCTCGACCACCACCACGCCGACCACCAGGTAGGCGAGATTGATGACCACCACGTTGATGATCGGCGCCAGCGCGTTGGGCAGGGCATGCTTGACGATGACCCGCGAGCGCGCCAGGCCCTTGAGGTTGGCCATCTCGATATAGGGGCTGGCCAGCAGGTTGATGATGGCGGCCCGGGTCATGCGCATCATATGGGCCACCACCACCAGCGTCAGCGTCAGCGCCGGCAACGTGCAGCGGTAGGTGCGCTCCCAGAACCCCAGGTCGTCGCTGATGTTGGAGATACTGGGAAAGATGCCGGCGTGGATGGAGAGGAAAAGAATCAAAATGTAGGCGACGAAGAACTCGGGAAAGGAAATCGAGCTCAGGGTCACGATGTTGACCAGGCGGTCAAACAGCGAGTTGCGGTAGAGCGCCGCCACGGTGCCCAGCATCAGCGCCAGCGGTACCGAAATGAGGGCCGCCATGACGGCCAGAAAGAGCGTGTTGCCGAGCCGCGTGGCAAAGAGTTCGCTGATCTCGCGCTGGTTGGCCAGCGAGCGCCCGAGATCGCCCTGCAGAATGCCGCCCAGCCACTTCAAGTAACGCTCGTGGGCCGGCAGGTCGAGCATCAACTCACGGCGGAAAGCGGCCACAGTCTCCGGCGTCGCGGCCTGGCCGAGGATGGCCTCGGCCAGATCGCCGGGCAGCAACTCGACACCGAGGAAAATGATCAGCGAGACGATGAACAAGGTGAGGCAGCCCAGCGCCAGGCGCTGGGCCACCATCGTCAGAAGTTTGTGCATCCTGCTAAGAAGCGCCTAGGAATCCCTGTGGAACTCCTGGCCCCGCCTAGCCCATCCACCAGCGCTCCAGCCCCTTGTTGCCGTCGAGGCCCCAGTTGGCCGCCATCTTGTCGCGGTGCTTGACCTTGTCGGCCATGGCGAAGACGTAGTTGGCGAACATCGGTATCACCACGCCGCCGTCGTTGTGCACGATGGTCTGCATCTCGACGTAGATGGCGCGGCGCTTCTTTTGGTCGAGTTCGGACCGTCCCTTCAGCAACAGCTCGTTGAAGCGGGCGTGCTTCCAGAAGCTGTCGTTCCAGGCCGCATCGGCGGCATAGGCCGTCGAGAACATCCAGTCCTCGGTCGGCCGGCCGCCCCAGTAGACCGCGCTCCAGCCCTTCTTCATCCAGACGTTGGACCAGTAGCCGTCGTTGGGCTCGCGCACCACGTTGATGTCGATGCCGGCCTTGGCGGCGTGCTCCTTGTAAAGCACGGCGGCGTCGACGGCGCCGGCAAAGGCGGCGTCGGCGGCGCTGAGATCGACCTTGAGGTTGCCCAGACCCGACTTCTTGAGGTGGAACTTGGCCTTGTCGACGTCGTAGTGGCGCTGCGGCAATTCACTGGCGTGGTAGGTGTTGGAACGGCCGATGGGATGGTCGTTGCCCAAGGCGCCATGGCCGCGCAGCACCGTCTTGATGATGGCCTCACGGTCGAGCGCGTATTTCAGCGCCAGGCGCACGTCGACATTGTCGAAGGGCGGCGTGTCGCAGCGCATGCAGAAGGTGTAGTGCTGGGTGCCGCTGGTCTCCTCGATGCGGATACCCTTGCGCCGCTTCAAGAGATGCACGGTCTTGAGATCGACGCTGTCCACGGCGTCGACCTCGCTCGTGGTGAGCGCGTTGGTGCGGGCCGTAGTGTCGCCGATGGAGATCATCTCCGCCGAGTCGAAATTGCCGTAGCCCGATTTGAAGTAGTTCGGGTGGCGCTTCATCTTGGCGCGCACGCCGGGCTCGAAGTTCTCCAGCGAGAAGGCCCCGGTGCCGACGCCTGACTTGAAGTCCACGCCGTCGCCCGAAGTGGGCATGATGGCGATGTGATAATCGCTCATGATGTAGGGGAAATCGGCGTTTCCGGCCTTGAGCGTGATCACCACGGTATCCTTGCCGTCGGCCTTGAGCCCGACCACGGGGTCCAAGAGCTTCTTGGCCGCCGATTTGGAATCCTTGCCGCGGTGGTGGTTGATGGAGTTCACCACGTCGGTCGAATCCATGGTCTTGCCGTTGTGGAATTCAACGCCTTTGCGTAGCTTGAAGGCCCAGGTTGTGGCGTCGTCGGAAACGTCGTAGCTTTCGGCCAACTCAGGCACCAGCTTGCCAGTATTGTCGACCTCCATCAGGTGGTTGCGAATGCCGTAACCCATGAACTGGGTGAAGGCGTTCTCGAAGGTCGCCGGATCTATCGAATCGGTAGTCGAGCCGTGGGCCGAGCCGAAACGGAAATGGCCGCCCTTCTTGGGCGTGGCGGCCATCACCTGGCCGGCCAGCGAGGTGGCCAGGGCCGTGGTGGCGCCCAGCGCCAGCGCCTGCGACATAAAATCGCGGCGCGAGATCTTGCCATGCTCGAACAGCCGCCCGAGCGCATTCAGTTTGTCCATGGGTCCCTCCCTGGGAACGGGTTGGTCAATCGACTTGCCGAATTGATTGATCGAATTTTTTTTTGCCTTGCCGCGATCATGCGACATCTCGCGGCCCAAGACAAGTTGGCCCTGGGAAGCTCGGGATTCCCCCGGGATCAGGCCGCCGCCGGCCGCGCTTGCCGGGCCGGCAGCATTAGCGCCGCCAGCGGCAGCCAATAGCCTTCGGCGCTCGCCACCAACAGCAGCAGCGGCACCTGCAGGCCGATCACCGCGATCAGCAGTAGTTTGATGAGGTAGCGGTCGACCATGATGCCGACGACGATCTGAGTCATGGCGGCGATGACGTAGATCACCGCCACCAAACCGCCGATGCCGCTCCGCGTGTCGCCCCAAAGGTCCAACCGCTCCTCGAACAGCTTGGGCATGGCGATCGAGGTGGCATAGAAGATCATGCCGGCAAAGGTCGTCATGAAGGCCAGGCAGATCAGGCCAGCGAGGAAAAAGCGTTTGCCCCCGAGGCCACCGCCCGCCGCCGCCGCTGCCGGCGGCGCCATCCGCGGCGCCAGGGCGACGAACACCAACCCCGTGGCCAGAGCCACCAGGCCGGGCACGATGAAGGCGGCGCGCCAACCAAAAAGGTCGCTCAGCCCTCCCGCCACCAGCGCCGCCGCCATGCCCATGTTGCCGAAGACGCCGTTGACGCCGATCAGGCGGCCGATCTTCTGCCGTCCCTGGACCAGCATGGCGGTGCCGACGGGATGGTAGATGGAGGCAAACAAGCCGATGAAGGTGAGGCCGACGGCGATGCCGACGGTCGATGTGGCCAAGCCGGTCAGGACGGCCGAGGCACCGAGGCCGAGGAAAAAACCGCCAGCATGCCGCGCCGGCTCCAGCGGTCGCCGAGCCAGCCGGCCGGCAGGGTACCGGCCGCGAAGGCGATGAAGCCGCCGAAGGAAAGCGCCAGCAACTCGCCGTAGGAGGCCTCGAACTCACGCTCCAGGGCCAGCACCACGGAGGCGTAGAGCAGCATGAAGAGATGGTCTTAGGTGTGCCCGATGTTGATGAACAGCACCTTGATGCGGGACCAGGGTGCAGCGGGGCCGGGATTATTTTCTTCGGCGCTCGACATGGCGCCAGGGTAGTACGGATTTCTCTCCTGGTCATGGCCTCAGCGAGGCTGACCGTGACCACGAGAGAAATGCGCGCTAACCTGTGGCCATGCCTGCAAGCTTGCAAAGCATCCTGCTGGCCCTGATGGTTTGGCTGGCCTCCGGGGCCGCCGTTGCCGGCACCGCCGAGGCGCTGGCAGCTCTGGCACGCGGCGACCACGAGGCCGCGGTGAGCGAGCTCAGCCAGTTGGCTGGGGCCGGTGACGGCAACGCCCAATACCATCTGGCACGGCTTTATCTCGAAGGCCGCGGCGTCGAGCGCAACCCGGCGCGGGCGCTCGAGCTCTACCGCCAGGCAGCGCGCCGGAGCAACATCTCGGCCTGGCTGGAACTGGCCGAACTTTTCGCCGAGGGCGATGGGGTGGCCCCCGATCCGGCCCGCGCCTATTTCTGGTATCTGGTGCTCGATCGGACCCAGAGCTTTGCCATCCGCATGTATGCCGACGCCGCCCGCACGGCACTGGAGGACGAGGTCTCGGCCGCCGATCTGGCCCGGGCGCGCAAGCTTGCGGCGGCCTGGCTGGCGAGGCACGGCGAGGGCAAGGAATGAAGCCGGCCAGCGCCCTGCTGGCGGGCTGGCTGGTGCTGCTCCCCGGCACAGCCCTTGCCCGCCCCAGCGTCGACCAGCTGGTGGAATATTTCGCCCTCATCGCCTTCGGCAGCGAAATCGACGGTGTCGCGGCGCACACAAGCGTGCGTAAATGGCAGGGCCAGATCCGCTACAAACTCGGCGGCCTGGCCAAGGAGGCCAAACTTTTCCGGCCCATCATCGTGCGTCACACCAAGGCCTTGGCGCGCTACAGCGGCATCAAGTTCAAAGAGGTTCCCGGCAACGCCCCGGGCGAGGAGCTGATCATCTGGTTTGCCAAGCCGGACGGCATGCTCGAGGCGGCCCGCATGCTGGAGAAGAACGAGCGCGTGATCCGCCGCCTGGCTCGGGAACGCACCTGCTTTTTCCTCACCTACCACATGCCGCCGGGACGCCTGATCAAGGCCATGATCGTGATCAACGCGGAACGCCAATTCGGCAAAACCGAACACTGTTTTGGGGTGAACCCCAAAATTGAGACAGATTAAATTAGGGACAGTTCCAAAAGGAGGAACGCATGTCCGCAGGTAGAGCAGTTGTTTTGAGTCGTGATTTGAAGGTATCGGCTGTGTCTCGCATGGAATCCGGGGAGAATGTCAGCGCGCTGGCGCGGGAGCTGGGTGTGCGGCGCAAACTTTTGTACGAATGGCGCGATGCCTACCGGGCTGGTGGCGCCGAGGCGCTTCGGCCGCCGGGCCGTCCGCGCAAAGGCACGGTTGTTGTGGGAGCCCGTCGAGGCGGAGCATTGCCGAAGCGCAGGGCAGGCAAGGGTCCCGGGCAGGAATTGGCGCAAGCGCGTCAGCGGATTGCCGAGCTGGAGAGGAAGGTTGGCCAGCAGGCGCTGGAAGCGGATTTTTTCAAGGAAGCCTTGCAGCATCTCGAGGCGTCAGCCCGGCCGAGCGATCGGCCTGGCGAGACGGCGTGCACGCCCTTATCCAGGCGTGGACGTGGCGGCAAGGCGGATTGACGGTGAGACGGATGTGCGAGATCGCCGGGGTGAGCCGGGCCGGCTACTACCGGCATTGGCGGGCCAGCGAGCCGCGCCGGGAAGAAACGGAATTGCGTGATGTTATCCAGCGCCTGGCGTTGGGCAATCGCCATTACGGCTATCGGCGGATTGGCGCGCTGCTGTCCCGCGAGGGCTGGTGCGTCAACCACAAGCGGGTCAACCGGCTGATGCGGGAGGACAATTTGCTGTGTCTGCGGCGAAAGGCTTTCGTTCCGGCGACGACGGACAGCGCTCACCGCTTTCGGATTTACCCCAATTTGGCCCGGCGGCTGATACCGATGGCTATCAATCAGTTGTGGGTAGCCGACATCACCTATGTGCGCCTGGCCGAGGCCTTCGCCTATCTGGCGGTGATCCTGGATGCCTACAGCCGCCGGG
>PVBE012263695.1_pt1 | contig 33473 bp, 32 predicted proteins | sample 1631181 | NCBI WGS metagenome assembly PVBE01 (sample SAMN08397723, study PRJNA350692) | Marine metagenome, whole genome shotgun sequencing project. | isolation source: water | place: Pacific Ocean | collected 2012-04
ACGACGGTGTGACTTCTGTTGCCTTCAGCCCAGATGGCTTGCGTATTGTTTCAGGATCTTGGGATCAGTCAGCTCGCGTGTGGGACACGAAACCAAGAAGCATGCTTGCCAATGAACGGCGACTAGCGAGAAATCGCGTTGCAGATCTTTCTCCGATTGTTGCAGCGTGGTTTGAGAAAACTGACGGCGACAGCGAACGCGTCATAGCCTTGCTCGACCGAGAAATCAAAAACCGCCCACCCGAGGAAGTTATCACGCTCCGAAACCTTGTTCTTAAGAAACTCGTCGAGCAACGTCAAGTATCTGAAAAGTTTGATAATCTAGAGAACGTTAACTCTCAAATCAAATTAAATTAGGTTCGTACTGAACTAGTTATCTATTTTGACTACGGGCATTCTCCCCAATTGTTGAGCAGGTAGAGCAAGTCGTTCACGTCAACGTTCCCGCTAAAATCTATATCCCCGACAGGGCCTGGTTGTCCCCAGCGTGATATGACTAGGAGTAAATCTAATATATCTACAACATTATTTTCGTCCACATCTGCAAGGCATTCGCAGTCGTCTGGAATATTATTTTGATTAAAGTCAGTTGCGATTCCATCGTTGATTTCTATGCCATCAAAAATTCCATTCTCGTTGCAGTCTAGGTACTCAACAAGATATCCTGCAAGGTACTGTGCATTGACATCACACCATGTGCCGGGTGTTACCCATAGTGTTAGATAATCTTCGTTGCCACCATTGTTATTCGGTTCGCCTGGATACCAAGATGTATAGTTCCAAGGTTCATCTGTAATCCAATTCCACTCGCCTGTTTTAAGGTTTTGCCTTGCACCTATATGTGTGACTCCAGGTGCTCCGCCCGGACTAAATTGCAAAGTGAAATCATGTTCTTCTTGACTGGTAATTGTTGCAAGATGTCCACCGTGTTCTTCTGCTGCGAATTTTGCTTCTTCCCAAGTAAGCGGATCACTTATTCGTTCGTACCAGTGACCATTTCCGCCATCTTCTACGGGCCATTGAATTGGTTCGGCGATTAATATTGCGACAGGAATACTTATTGTTAGTGGAATAAAACCAAGCAAAATTTTTGTCTTTTGTTTCATTTGTGTGCTCCTTTCAAAAGCGTGTGTTAAATTTTGGGGAGCCACGAGGGGGCGAAGTGGAGGACGCCCACAACGCGGCTCCCCCTGAATAAACACCTGCGATAGATGAAATGGAGTTACGCAGTCATTATTGAAATTTTCTCAAAAAAATCTGTAAGATGTACAAATGCGTAAAGTGCTCTTTTTACTCACTGGAGGTTGACTAATGTCAAATGTAAAAATTGCTTATCTCATACTAGGATTTATTCTTTTATTTCCTGCAGCGTTTTGTCTCTTTGGCCTATTAGCATCTCAAGAGCCAGGCGTATCTATTGGATGGATATTTGGATATGGCGTAGCACTCATTAACTTTTTAGCATTTAGCATCGTTTGCTTTATAAAAGGAATTAAAAATAGATGACCCACTAAGATAATGTTGAAGGAACTTTGCGTCTATTATATTTCTCAGGTAATTAATCTTCCAAATAAAGGCAATACTGCAATGACATTACTAAATGATTTCAAGAAGAAACTAATTGTTATATTTCTTATTTCCCTGAGCACGCATGTTTCCAGTAACGCCGCTGTTCCGCTTGAGGTTACGATTCAGGAAACGATCGAAGAGTTTGACATTCCGGCTATGGCGGCGATGACAATCTATGGCGATAAAATTGTTGATTCAGCAGTAGCCGGTGTTCGTGTTAGAGGCACTGATGAGAAAGCAACCCTTGATGACCTTTGGCACCTTGGCTCTTGTACCAAGTCAATGACGGCGACAATCGCCGGACGATTAATTGAAAAAGGGAAATTAAAGTGGGAGAGCACAATCGCCGAGGTTTTACCCGAGTTCGGGGAGACGATTTTGCCTGCATATCGAAATGTCACCCTGCGAGAACTCTTAGAGCATCGCAGCGGTATACCTGGAGATGTCATGCAACAAGAAATGTGGAAAGATGCATATGAGCGAGTTGGTGGTGAACTTTCTGCACATGAGCAACACAGACTCTTTTGTAGGGACACTTTACAACTAGAACCCCACGGAAAAGTTGGTACGTACCAATACTCAAATCAGGGATATGCAGTTGCTGGGTACATGTGCGCAGTTGCTGCTAACGATACTTTCGAGAATGTTATGCAACGTGAATTATTTGAGCCTCTTAACATGAAGAGTGTCGGCTACGGCGCGCCACTGAGCAGAGGTGATAAGAACCTTTGTGGTCATTCTGGCGATGGAAAGCCAGTTCTACTGCCATTTGATAATCCAATCGGTATGGCCCCTGCAGGGCTTGTGCACTGCACCATGGAGGATTGGAGTAAGTACGCTGCCGAGCATTTACTTGGATCAAAAGGTAAGAGTGATTTGCTCAGCAAGCAAACATTTGACACTTTGCACACGCCTTCTGTGCATGATGAGAACACATACGCAATGGGCTGGATTGCTACCACAAGACCGTGGGGAAACGGAAGGGTGTTAATGCACAGTGGTTCAAATACAATGTTTTTTTGCACAGTTTGGATTGCGCCAAATCGTAACTTTGCAGTACTAGTTGCGTGCAATCAGGGGCCACCGGCATCAGCTGCCGCTTGTGATGCGGTCGTGACAACTTGTATTGTCAACGAAATTACTCGTCAAAACGCACTCAAAAGTAATCAACCAAAGGGTGATTAAATTTTATTTCGATACCAACCAATGTACTTATTGATACATGAGATTTCATAACTCCTGACCAGATTAAGCTTCGTTTGCACGAGAGTAACCCACTTGCAACACGCGTGGAGGGACTCGAACCCCCAACCCTCGGCTTCGAAGGCCGATGCTCTATCCAATTGAGCTACACGCGCTTGGTCGGGAGGGGGATTATAGCACCTGCCACATAGTGGCGGTATCATGCTCGCCATGACACTAATGCAAGGTAAAAGAGGACTCGTTGTTGGCATCGCCAACGAACGAAGTTACGCGTGGTATATCGCCAAATCACTTGTCGAAAACGGTGCGGAGTGTGTTTTTACGCATCTTCCTGGAGAAAAGATGGAACGACGATGCCGCAAGGCACTGAGCGCCATTGGCATTGATGAACCAACGCTTATCTCTATGGACGCTGGTAGCGATGAAGATTTGGATCGCGTCTTTGGTGAACTTGGAAACATCGATTTTCTTGTGCACTCCATTGCCTTTGCTGACAAAGACTGGCTGAAGGAAGGCAAATTCGCGGCAACACCACGTGATGTGTTTACGCAAGCACTAGACATTAGTGCCTACACACTTATGGCGATGGCAAATAGAGCAATCCCACTGATGAACGATGGCGGCTCAATTATTTCAATGAGTTACTTAGGCGCAGTGAAAGCAGTCCCCGGTTACAACGTGATGGGTGTTGCAAAAAGTGCGCTTGAATCAGCAACGCGATATCTTGCCATGGAACTTGGCGAGAAAAATATTCGCGTCAATTCCATCAGCGGGGGGCCACTGAAAACACTCTCGTCCATGGCAGTAGGTGGATTTAGTTCCATTCTTGACTGGGTCGAGGAAAAAGCACCATTGAAACGAAACGTGACAGGCGAAGATGTCGGAAACTCTGCAGTGTGGCTACTCAGCGATATGTCGTCTGGAGTCACCGGTCAGGTTTTGTATGTAGATTGTGGTTTCTCGTCTGTTGGTTTATAACCAGTAAAGAACCAAGGGCGATCGTTTAGAACATCTGCTTGTGGAACAAGTGTTTCACGAATACACGCAGCGAGTTCAGGTATCCCTTCACCTGTTGTGGCGCACACGTGCACATCTGCATCTTCGCGGGCTCCAAGATCAGACTTCGTGCCAACAAGAATGGAGAGGTTCTTTGTTTGTGCAAGCCAGTCGTGTTCTTTATCTGCAATGCTGAGAACCAAATCTGATTCTTCATAGATAGTTTTTGCTATGGCAATGGCTTCCTGTTCAATCGTATCAGCACTCTGCCGAAAACCGGGTAAGTCATAGATATCAACGACAAGACCAGCACAATTGATGCGAGCGCCAACAGCATCTCGCGTAGCGCCCGGAAGGTGATGCACGATTGAAGTTTGTTCTCGCGTGAGTGCATTCATCAGCGTGCTTTTGCCAGTATTTGGCTTTCCAAGGATTACAATTTTTGGCGCGTGTATGAGATGATCAAGCCTTGCAGAACGAGCTACATCTTCATCAGTTGGCATTGCGTTTTGCAGTTTTTCGCGTTGCGAAAGTAGTAAGTCAATGGCATCTTCACTTTGCGCAACTGAGAGTGCTTGAAGCATTGACTGTTCAATGGCATTACTTGCCTCAACGTACAGAGCTTCATCTACCTTTGAAATATCAAGCGATGTGCAACGAGATTCAAACTCTCGAAGGACCTGCATGCCGCCATGGAGCATAATTTGAGCAGTATTTTCCTGCAACTGCACAGCGATCACTTCATCGACTTCCGGAATATTGACGAGTCTCATTTTTCCAAGTTGCCAATTGTCTTTACCCGTGATTTCGTGCAAAACGTTCTTGCCATGAAGTTGCACAATTGCAATAGCGCCCATAGTGTGGGGCGTTTGCAACGACCACGTCTTATTCATCGCTTGTGGTTGCATCGGCTTCTTCTGGGGAAACCGAGCGTTTTACTGAAGCGATCATGCCTTGCAGTTGTAGGTCTGGAACAATACGTTCGATGAGTTCATCATCATCGAATAACAACATTGCATCACCACCAGTTGCAATCACCAGTGGGTAGGCGCCGTATCGAATGGCGTATTGTTCGCTGAGTTGACGCACCATGCCGCGAATACCGTGAAAGACACCTTGCAACATTGCTTGTGCAGTGTTTTTACCAAATGCTTCTTTGAGTGGTGCTTCAAACGTGATATCTGGAAGTGCACTTGTGTCTTTGTGCATTGCATCAAGTTGAGCTTGCGCCCCAGGTGCAATGGCTCCGCCGTGGAAAGTGCCTTCGCCATCAACAAAGTCTACTGTTACACAGGTTCCTGCATCAACAACAACACACGCTTGTTGGTGGGCATCCCAAGCGGCTGCTGCATTGAGCAATCGGTCAATACCAGTAATTGTTTCGGGATCAAGGTGTTGCCCGATAGGGGCAGGAAGATCCTCGCCAATTTGCCAAATGTCGCGTGAGGTTTGGTCAGCCATAGCGACGGAGATCGATTTTGCTGCTTCTTCATTCGAGGAAGCCATGACAATTTGGCCGATCTCAGCATCGAGTTCAGACCAACATGACAATGCTGCATCTACGATGCTCGCAGTTTCGTTAGAGGGGAAACTTTTTTTGTTTGTAATTTCACCGCAAGTGACTGATGCGACGGTGGTTCTGGTGTTTCCAGCGGCAATTGCAAGGAATGTTACTTCGGTACTCATATATATATTGTATAGGTGTTATGCTTCTCGCTCATGGCAACGGCAACAATTATTGATGGTGTTTCGCTCGCTTCAACGGTGAAAGAAGATTTAAGCCGCCGAGTGGAGGCAATTGACGGACGAGTGAGTCTTGATGCGGTGCTTGTCGGAGAGGATCAGGGGGCAAAGTTATACGCAAAAAACCAAGCAAAAGCGTGTGCGAAGGTGGGAATCGAGTACACATTGCATCAGTTGCCTGCTAGTGCGTCGCATGCCCAAGTTTAGGAATTGATTGTCAGTCTGAACGAGGACCCTGCAGTGACTGCGATCATGGTACAGATGCCGCTTCCAGATGAAGTTCGAACTGATGTAATCCAATCGTTGATTGCTCCTCACAAAGATGTTGAGGGCGTAAACCCTGCGAATATTGGGAACATCGTCTTTGGAAGGCGAAGTTTGGTGCCTTGCACTGCTCTTGCTGTGATGGAGATGATTGAGTCAACAGGTATCGATTTGAAAGGCGCAAGAGCAGTTTGTGTTGGTGCGAGTACTATTGTGGGCAAACCGGTTGCTGTTTTGTTGATGCAGGCTGAAGCAACGGTGATCTCAACAAATGTATACACGAAAGATCACGATGAACTCACGCTTGGAGCAGATATTTTGGTTTCAGCGGCAGGGGTTCCAAATTTAATACGCACAGAAATGGTTAAAGAGGGTGCTATTGTTATTGATGTTGGTATCAATCGAATTGAGGGGGCTGATGGCAAAAAGCGCACTGTCGGTGATGTCGATTTTGACAATGTTAAAGAAGTTGCAGGTTTCATCACGCCAGTTCCGGGAGGTGTAGGCCCTATGACTGTCGCAATGCTCTTACGAAATACTGTGCAAGCTGCGGAATAAACTGCCTACGAGGTAGTTTCTTTAGTCGAACAGGCGGGATGCTGCGTCTCGGTATTTTGCGAGCGTGTTGTTGACAATGTCTTCTGGCAGGGCTGGTCCCGGAGGTGTTTTGTCCCATTCGCCACCATCGACGAGTTCTTGCAGCCAGTTGCGAACATATTGTTTGTCGAAACTGTCTTGCTCGCGCCCAACTTCGTAATCATCTGCTGGCCAAAAACGAGAGCTGTCAGGTGTGAGAACTTCGTCAATAAGAAGAATCTCATCTGTACGTTCGTTGTTCGCATCAAGTGCATAGCCAAATTCAAATTTCGTATCGGCAAGGATAATGCCACGCTCCGCTGCATACTCAGATGCTGCGGTATAAATCTTCAACGCAACGTCACGCAATCGTTCCATTACTTCCTGCCCCGCGATGCCACAGGCGGTATCAAAATCGATATTTTCATCGTGCCCTTCTTCGGCTTTGGTTGCTGGTGTAAAAATTGGTTCTGGCAGTTTGCTCGATAATTGCAATCCTTCTGGCAATTGAATTCCACAAACAGTGCCGTTATTTTGATATTCCTTCCAGCCACTGCCTGCAAGGTAGCCCCGAACGACAAACTCGATTGGGATGACTTCACACGCCCTACCTAGCATCATTCTTCCTTCACAATCTGGATAATGTGCAGCATCAAGACCTTCCACATCTGAGGGGTTAGTGCCAATGAGGTGGTCCTCTATCAGATCTAATCCTCGGATGAAGTCGAACCACTTGCAGCTCACAGTTGTGAGTTCTTTGCCTTTGCTTGGAACTGGGGTTGGCATCACAACATCAAATGCACTGATTCGATCGCTGGCAATGATCAAAACCTTGCCTGCTTCGCCATTTGACGCAGGAATTTGGTAGATATCTCTCACCTTGCCTTGTCTTCGTGAGGAAAGGGGGAGGTCAGTTTGATAGACGGCTGATTGGATTGTATTCATGTTTGGGATTGTACTCAGACATGAGGGCTTTGGTTGCATACAATACATATAACCTCATGTTGAGATTCAAAACCAGCCCGACAAATCTCGTTGCCTCTCAGGTAATAAATGCCCATCTTATCGTCCGGGACAACCAAATTGTGCCGGGGAAAATCAACGTAGTTGATGGTGTTATCGAAGCCAATGCACAAGGGCAGACCAATTACTCCCTCTGCTTACTTTATGACGTGGGAAAATCAGGTCGGTTGATGCTACAAACGCCAATTTTGCCAAGTCGAGATGAGCCATATATTCTTCCCCTCGAACTAGCTCGGTACAGGATTAAACTTTTTCTCGATAAAAGTGAAGAGTGGCAATTGTTCCATCTCAGCGAAGACCATGTTGCTTTGATCAAATGGGAGAAGGCTCGGACCATGTTTACAACAGCGCTGGTCTCACCTGATGAAGAAGAAATATTTGAACTCGCTCAAAAATCCCTAGGGTATGCCATTGATGCGACTGAACACCTTGCGCTTGCACATGCTGATTTATTATTACACCGGCGATATGCAATCAAGTGCGCATCGTCTTCTACACTGGGAGTGCGAGTGAATGGTTCTCGTTTTGATAAACCGCTTCGTGATCTTATTGAAAAAGATATGGATCTTGTTTCAATTCCAATTCCTTGGAATGAAATTGAACCAGAGCAGGGGAAGTACAATTGGGAAGCGACAGATCAATGGGTGAAGTGGGCACATAACAAAGGGAAAAATATTATTGCTGGTCCGCTCCTTGATTTTTCACAGAAAGACGCAATCCCCCATTGGGTTCGAGCGTGGGAACATGATTTTTCAGAATTCAAGGATCGCTGTTATGATTTTATTGAGCGTGTCATTCACAGGTACGGCGGTGCAATTTCTTTTTGGAACGTGACATCTGGCATCAACACCAACGCCCATGTTCGACTCTCTGTTCCAAGCATGGTAGATTTGATTCGCACAGCTACTCTTGTCGTTCGTCAAGCTAGAAGAGACGCTCGCGTCATGATTGAATTTTCAGAACCATTTTCAGAATTCGTGGCTACTGATTCTGATGCAGCAAGTTTGCAAGTATTTTGGAGTAGATTACAGCAAGAAGGGGTCAATTTAGATGCTTTGGGTGTGCAGGTCCTTGGTGGAGTTGCGGGTGGGAGAGCCACAAGGGACCTCATGAACTATAGTTCTTTGCTCGACCGATTCTTTTTGTTCGAAATACCGCTCATTGTTTCTAGTTTGGGTGTTCCTTGTGAGATAATAGATGAGCGAGGTGGTTGGTGGAAATTACCTTGGACTGAAGAAAATCAACAGCAGTGGGCAAACTATATGTTTTTCATTGCTTTAAGCAAACCCTATGTAGAGTCAGTGATATGGACAGACCTTTTCGATCACGACAATTCGCAACTCCCAACAGCAGCAATGGTTTCCAAGCAAGGAAAGCCAAGGCAACTGTTACGTCGTCTCGTTGCGTTTCGCAGGAAACTTCAACAACCTCTCGGAGAAAGGCAACTCCCCTCGAAAGAAGCGTAGATCTTATCGGTTCTCGGTTGTTATTCATTCTCATTTTGGTAGCGTCATTTTCATTGGTTCTCTTTGAAGAAGTCCCAACAGCACCCAGTGAATTGCAAAAACCTTGGAGAGTTGACATTCAGCATGCACCCAAAGATGAACTCATGTTGCTTGAAGGAATTGGCACTTCACTCGCCGATCGAATAATTGTGTATCGAGAAACGCATGTTTTAAATAATGTTGAAGATTTATTACAAGTACACGGCATAGGCCCAAAAAAAATAGCGCGGTGTAGAAGGACGATTGTTTTTTCAGAGGATAGTGAGTGAACACAACACACGGCATATTTTCATCACTAGAGCCTTTTGCATTAAAATTAGCAAGTGGCGGCAATATGACTGCTGGCCCAGCGCATGGGTCATCGCCTGCAGTGTTGGCATCGCTCGCTTCTAAAAAGTCTAATGTGTTGTTGATCACTGCACACGCAGAAGATGCAGACGAAGCATGTGCAACGTTGCATGGATTACAAACGCAGGCAGTGTTATTTCCAGCACTTGAATTTGAAGCAGCAACCGAGCTTGTTGCAGCAAGATTATCCTTGCTAGAAGAATTGAACGCAGATGTTTTTCAAGGTGTAGTTGTTGCGTCTATTACTTCAGTGATGCAAATGACGCCTGGAATTGAGAACATTGAAAGTACTGTCAAGTTGCTCGAGCCGGAAATGCCTTGTGACCTCGTAGAATTGCAAGAATGGCTGATTGATGCAGGATATGAACGAAGGAAAACACTTGAAGAAGCTGGTCAATTTGTTCCTCGCGGAGGAATTCTCGATATAGCTACTGCCTCAGGAGAGTTTGTTCGGTTAGATTTTTTCGGCGATACGATTGAAACGATGCATGAAGTCGATCCAGTTTCTCTGGGTTCTGACCGAATGGTTGAGGAAGTTGTGCTTACAGCGACCACAAGGGGTACATGCACTTCAACAATCATCGACTATCTTTCTTCGGGTTGGATTTCGATGCTTGATGATATTGAAGAGGTTGCAAAGCAGGCAAAAAGTTATATCGACCGTGTTGAAGATACTTCAGAAATTGCACATTACGATGATATCCAAGCAAAGTTGTCACAAAATCTTTTTGGCATGGTTGGTTTTTGTGCGCCACCAGCAGTTGCAGTTGATGTTGTGCTTCCGATTAGTGCACTCCCGCAATTTGACACATCTGGATCGAGAGCACTTGCCGAGTTACACACACTTTCACATTCACATCACGTAACGCTTGCATGTCGCACATCTGGCGAAACGCAGCGTATGCAAGAACTCACTTCGCCTGGTGAAGCATTAGCAAATACACCCAGATTAGATATTGCTGAACAGTTTGTCCATAGAGGATTCATTTTCAACGATGCGTTTGCTTTGGTTCCGTCGCATGAAGTGTTCCACCGCTACGAAATGAAGCATCGGGGAAATCGCAAGCCAAAGACAATGCGGCAAGCTATTTCACATTTTGAAGTAGGTGACATTGTTGTACATCGAGACCATGGCATTGCTCTCTATTCCGGTTTGCAGCAAGTAGATGGACAAGGCGAAGTGGAATTTTTGACACTTGAATTTGCTAGCCGAAAGTGGATGCACGTTCCTGCGACGCATGCGCACCTCATCCAAAAATATGTGGGTGCTTTTAAAGGGCGGCCAGAGCTTTCAACACTTGGAGGGACCAAGTGGTCGAGTCAAAAAGAAAAAGCAAAGAATGCAGTTGTTGATCTCGCAAGTGAGTTGATGCGAGTGCAGGCAATACGAGAAAGTTCTGCGGGGATTGCGTTTCCTAAAGACACCACATGGATGCAAGAGTTTGAAGCGAGCTTTCCTTGGGATGAGACTGAGGATCAGATTCTCGCAATTGATTCTATGAAGAAAGATATGGAATCGCCTCGTGCGATGGATCGCCTCATTTGCGGCGATGTTGGTTTTGGGAAAACGGAAGTAGCGATTCGAGGAGCGTTTAAAGCAGCAGAGTCAGGAAGACAAGTTGCTGTACTTGTGCCAACAACTGTTCTTGCAATTCAACACGAAAAAACATTTAGGTCAAGGCTTGCAGATTATCCATTTGTTGTAGAGTCGATGACACGTTTTCATACTCCAGCGGAACAAAAAGAAATTCTAGAACGAGTTGCAGCTGGTGATGTTGATATTTTGATCGGCACCCATAGGATTTTAAGCAAAGACGTATTATTTAAACGTCTTGGTTTAGTCGTTGTAGATGAAGAACAACGGTTTGGTGTTGAACACAAACAGCGTTTGCTTTCATTGAGAGCTGAGGCAGACGTGCTAACTTTAACTGCTACACCGATTCCTCGAACGCTGCACATGGCATTGGTTGGGATCAGAGATATTAGTTCGTTGCAAACTGCGCCGGTCGACCGCAGGGCGGTTGTAACGGAGGTAACGAGTTGGGATAAAAATTTGATTGCAAGGGGAATTCGGAGAGAACTTGCAAGAGAAGGCCAAACGTTTTACGTCCATAATCGAGTGTACGACATTGATGCAGTCGCAGAAGAAATTCGTAGCATGGTTCCTGAAGCAAAGGTAATTGTTGGGCATGGTCAAATGCCTGCGAGGCAGTTGCAGGATGTCATGGCACAGTTTGTGCGCGGTGAAATTGACGTATTCGTTTCTACTACTATTATTGAGTCTGGTATTGATATCCCTAATGCAAACACGATGTTCATAGCAAACGCGGATCGATTTGGTCTCTCTGATTTGCATCAGTTGCGGGGGAGAGTGGGTCGCTACAAGCACCGAGCTTATTGCACCTTGTTGCTGCCAAAAGATCGATTGGTAAATAAAGTTGCAAGGAAACGTCTGCATGCAATCGAACAGTTCTCAATGCTTGGCGCTGGTTTTCAAATTGCAATACGTGATTTAGAAATACGCGGTGCAGGCAACTTGCTTGGTGCGGAGCAATCAGGACATATTGCTGCGGTGGGGTATGAGATGTATTGTCAGTTGCTTGACAAAGCTGTACATGATTTGAGAGAGGGTGTCTCGCCGATTCTCAAAGATGCGATGGTTGGGCTCGGAATCACAGGGCGGATACCCAAAGTGTATATTTCTTCTGAATCGAGACGGCTTGCTATGTATAGACGATTTGCAGAAGCGCGGGAGTTGGATGTGTTGAAGGGTGTTCTTGGCGATCTTGAAAGTGCGTATGGCACGTTGCCTGATGTTGCGAAGTTACTTGTGCAATATCATGAATTGAGAATTGCATCAACAAAACTCGATGTCGAATCAATCATGGTGCAGGAAGGGGATGTTGTTATTAGAACTCGTGATCCAGAAGTACTCAAGCGTGCGTTAAGAAAGGTTGATGGGTCTGTTCGAGAAGTTGGGCAGCGACTCTCAAGTGGAGCAATCGCAGTTTTTATGAGACCAACAATAGGAGTCCGTAATCTTGAAGCGGTGTTACTCCTCCTCCGTGATGCTTTTGTGACCGCGGGTTAAATCCTCTCTGTTCAAGTTGTGCAAGGTCTATGCCCGATAGATTTCGGTATCTAATGTCTGCTATGATCGACAACCCCAACAAAAGTACTCGAAGAGCACTTCCACCAACCCACGAGTCGGTGACCCATAAATTTTCGATCAATGGCCATGAAGGATATCTCACGGTAGGGCTCTTTGAAGATGGTTTGCCCGGTGAAATCTTTATCAAGATGAGCAAGGAAGGATCTACCCTTTCAGGTTTGATTCAGGGCTTTTGTAGAGCGTTTTCTTTAGCCATCCAATTTGGTCTGCCTCTCACCGATGCGATCGAACGGTTTAGAAACATGCGTTTTGACCCGCTTGGCATTACATCTAACCCTGATATTCCACAAGCTACGAGTATTTTGGATTACGTAGCCCAGTATCTTGATCTGGAATTTAATTGTTTATCTTGTGAGGCATCAGCCGCCTAGCGCCGCCGATCCCTCCCCGAAATTAACAACGGGCTCGCCGTAAGGCGAGCCCGTTGTGGTTTGTTTGCAAATCTTTTATTAGGAAGTTGCTTCAGCAGTATCTTCAGCAGGTGCTTCCTCAGGTGCTTCCTTAGTTTCAGCTTCGCTCTCTTCGTTAGAAGGAGTTGCTGCTTTCTCAACAATGATGAGGTTGCCTTCGTCATCAAATTCCATCTCTTCACGATCTTCAAGTGGGCGATCTGGTTTAACGGCAATGTCAATGTCTGTTCGTAGATCTTTGCCAAACTGAATAGTCACGCTGTACTCACCAACGCGACGGATCGCTTGATGTAAACGTATGGCACGAGTAGGTACTTCAAAGCCATTTTCAGAGAGGGCATCGGAGATATCACGTTGTGTGACTGAGCCGTAGAGACCACCTTGATCGTTTGCACTTCGAGTAAGCGTCAATGCAACATCCGCAAGGCGTTCGATCAAAGCAGATTGCATGGTCTTGTTTTCTTCGTATTTTTGTAGTGCAATCTCGCGTTGTGCTGCAAGAGCTTCTATTTTTTCTGGGGTTGGAATTTCCGCAAGTCCCATTGGGATGAGGAAGTTTCGGGCAAAGCCCATCCGTACACGAACTACGTCGCCAACAATTCCCAAGTTTTCTACATTGCTGTTAAGCAGGAGTTCAATTCTTCGAGTACTAGCCATATTGGTGTCCTTTCAAGGAAAGTTAGAAGTCGCCGGTACGACCTCAGCTGATGTGTTAAGCGGCTACCGGACCGCGGAGTGAGATTATATTAGAAAGGGACGTCGTCTGATGGAGGGGCAGTCGTGGTCGCCGCAGCAGGAGGAGTCGATGATTGACCGCCACGGCTGTCGATGAATTGGAAGCTTTCGATCACAACACGTAGTTTTGACCGGTTATTGCCTTCTTTATCTTGCCATTGATCTAATTTGAGGCGACCTTCAACGAAGACTGGTTTGCCCTTGCTGAGATATTTGGACATTGTTTCAGCTGTGCGACCCCACGCTTCACAATCGACATAGGTGACTTCTTCTCGCATTTCGCCATCTTTGCCCTTGAACTTGCGATTGCAAGCAAGACCGATTTCAGCAACAGACATATTGTTTGGTGTCTGCTTGAGTTGGGGGTCTCGTGTGAGATTACCCATGAGTAAAACTTTGTTGTAGCTAGGCATGTTGTTTCTCCATTAATTAATGCATACATTCATTCTACCAGAAGATTTCTTGATTCCATAAAAATATGCCAAAAGGCATCATGCTTCTGAAGATATTTCTTCACTAGACTCAGGTGCCTCTTCTGTGACCTCAGGGGCGTCATCAACTACTTCAGCAACCTCTTCAACTTTTGCCTTTGCTTCTTTTTCTTCGCTCTTCTTAGAAATTTTGCTGCCTGATTTTGAACTACTGTCAGCTTTTTTCTCACTGCGTAGCTTAATTTCAGCTTTTAGGTCTTCTTGACCTTCATTTGCTTCAATAATTTCGGATGGAATATGTTCAGCAGAAGTTACCATCGTACGGAGAATTTCTTCAGAGAGATTGCATCGTCGCTCGATTTCAGCAAGTGCCGAAGTTGGTGCAGTGAAGTATGCCAAGAAGTACACGCCTCGTTTGTTGCCTTGTACTTCGTAAGCGAGACGGCGATCGTCCCACTTTCGAAAACTGACGATTGATGCACCACAACGATCAAGAATTGCTTTGACGTGGTCAGCAGCTTCTTGCAGGTTTGCAGTTGCAGATTGTGGGAAGAGGAACATGCCCTCATAGGTTCGGATTCGTTCGTTGCTCATTTAGTTTTCCTCATTAGGTTGTGCGGTTTCCCGCTTTTGATTGTGTTGGTTCATTGCAGCTTCTGCACCGGATTCGATCCAAGTGATCGATGATGCAACAGCCGCCTCGATTGCAGGCTCCATGAATTCCTGCTGCTCTGGAGTAAAACGTCCAAGAACATACGAAGCTTGTGGGATGTTGCCCGGTTCATCAACGCCGATGCGAAGTCGAGACCAGTTTCCATTTCCAATATGGTTCGTGATGTCCTGGAGTCCGTTATGTCCACCGTCTGATCCCTCGTTACGGAGTCGTAGAGAGCCACAAGGTAAATGAATGTCGTCAACAATGACGAGAAGTGCATTCTCTGGATCAGTTTTGAAGAAGGTCAGTGCTTGTTTCACTGCTTGCCCGCTTCGATTCATGAACGTTTGGGGTTTCATGAACAATATTTTTTCGCCATTATGTTGTGTTTCAACAATGACGGAATCAAACTTTGATCGTGCAGGTTCGCCGCAAGCGACTTTTGAAGCCAATAGGTCTACGACATTGAACCCGACGTTATGTCGGGATCCGTTGTACTTGGAACCGGGATTGCCTAAACCTACGATCAGTTTCATCGGTTACTCGCTGTCACCTTCTGATGAACTATCAGTTTCTGCTGCATCGTCACCAATAACTTCTGGTGCTGCTGTTTCATCTTCGGCAACTTCAGAGTCATCTACATCTTCAATTTCTTCTTCTTGGATAATTGTAATGTGTGCAATGTGGCGAGCTTCGTCAAGGGTCGTTTTCACGCCATCAGGAAGTTCGAGATCGCCGATGGTGAATACTTCTTCAACTGTTGAAAGATCAGCTGTGATCATTCCTGGAATATCTTTCACCATACACTCGATTTCAATTTCAGGACGAATGATTTCGAGCATCGCGCCAAGAGCAGATGATTGCACTGGTTGCCCAATAATATTGAGTTTTGCATTCACAGTAACAACTTGTGTGAGGTTCACGCGAGCGAAGTCAACATGAATCAGATTGTCGCCTAGGTAACCAAACTGGAGATCTTTGACCAGGACAGTAGCAGGATTGCCATCACCATTGTCAAGTTCCATAACATGGTTGCCATGGGTGAGGTGTGTGATAATTTCTTTTTCATCGACACTTACAGAAACAGGATCACTGCCAGAACCATAAATGGATGCTGGAAGGCGTCCGCTTTTGCGAAGACGTTGGGCATACCGTGTGCCTAACTTTTCTCGCAACTCTATTTTGATTTGTGGGGTTTCATTGGACATAAAATTCTTTCCTATCTATTTCTTAGGGCCTTCGCCGCGTGTAAACAATGCGGAGATTGACATGTGGTGGTGAATTCTGTGGATCGCTTCGCCAAGATAGCGAGCCACTGAGAGAACATTTAGTTTGTCGCCAAGACCATCGAGACGATCGTCGGGGAGGATCGTGTCGGTGATGACAACTTCGGTAATTGGTGATTGGTTGATGCGTTCGACGGCAGGGCCGACACAAACGCCATGGGTAGCTGCTGCAATTATTTTTGTTGCGCCGTGTTCAGTGACAAGCTTTGCTGCTTCGCAAATTGTGCCAGCTGTTGAAATCATATCGTCGACCATCAGGACGACTTTTCCTTCGACATTACCAATCAATCGTTTTGATACAACTTCGCTTCCTGAATCACGTCGTTTATCGACAATTGCAAGTTTCGCATCGAGTAAGCCCGCGTACATGTTTGCAACTTTAACGTTGCCAACGTCTGGAGAAACGATCACCATGTTGTCGCCTTGCATATCGTCTTGGGTTGCGAAGTGATCGCAGAAAACTTTTGTTGCGGTGAGGTGATCTACAGGAATATCAAAGAAACCTTGAATTTGTGCTGCGTGTAAGTCCATGCAAAGGACTCTGTCGGCACCAGCGGCAGTAATGAGATTTGCAACAAGTTTGGCAGTAATTGGAACGCGACCTTCATCTTTTCGGTCCTGTCTTGCATAACCAAAATAAGGGATGACGGCTGTGATTTGCCCAGCAGAAGCTCTGCGGAGCGTATCAATCCAGATCAGTAGTTCCATGAGCGTTTCATTGACTGGCATGGAAGTTGATTGCACGATGAAGCAATCTCGACCACGAACATCTTCGTCAATTTTCACGATGATTTCGCCGTCAGGAAATCTCTCAACCGTTGCTGATGCAATCGGAAGTTCTAAGTGTTTACACATCGCTTCTGCAAGATGGGCACCGCCTGTTGCGGAAAAAATCTTCATTTGTTTGTGGTCATCGTGGCTCATGATGTAGACTCCAGAGTTGTGTCGAGTCGTGCTTGGAGCATGGCTTCGACTTCTGCAAGTTGCTGTGGGGTATTTATCGAAAGAATATCTTCTGGTGGTACTGCGTTGACGATTTCTACTTTTTCTCCTCGAGCGAGCATCATTGCTGGCACTTCAGTTAAGTAGTACTCGTTACTGACAGGATTTTTTTCAAGATTATCAAGGCACGACCAAAGCGATGCAGCGTTGAAGATTGCATAGCTTGGATATACCTCATGAATGTCGAGTTGTTCTGGTGTAGCATTTTTATGTTCTACGATCGCAGAGAATCTGTCGTTGGTATCGCGAACAATCCGTCCGTATCCAGTTGGATCAGGAATGGTTGAAGTTGCAAGTGTTGCTGATGCTTGCGTTTCTTTTTGTTTTTCTACCATCTGTGTAATGGTCTGGGCGCGAATAAGTGGACCGTCGCCGCCGAGAATCAGGATATCACCTTCAAAGTTAGCGAGTGTTTCTCTACAAACGTCTACTGCGTGACCTGTCCCAAGTTGTGGTTCTTGCAAAACGAATTCACAGTTGGGTATCTGCCTCTTTACTTCATCTGCGCCGTGCCCAACGACGAGAAGCGTTCTCCCAACACCAGCTTCGACGACTGCATCAACGACCCATTGCACCATTGGTTTCTGAGAAACAGGGTGCAGAACCTTTGGCAGATCACTGTTCATGCGAGTGCCTTTTCCAGCTGCGAGAATGATCGCTGCAAGTGGTGTTTGATTGTTCGTTTCTATAGTCATCTCTGTAAGTAAACTGGCCCGCCAAGACTTGAACTTGGAATGCCTGGATCAAAACCAGGTGTGTTACCGATTACACCACGGGCCAAATGTTGAGATACGAAGTGCTGTGCACAACGCAGCGCTGTCCTCCAGCCGATCATAAATTGATCGACGCGTTAAAAATCGCGGAGGGTGCTTGCTGGGTACCAAGGCACATCCGCGGCGAATTCTCTCCGAGGCTCGAGCATCAATCGCCGCGACGATGCCCAGTGCGGCGCCAGATATCCGATCTGTCACCGACGGCCCCATTCTGGGGAGAAGGAGGGGGATTATAGCAAAAGTAGTTACCTTGTAGGTCATTTTCACGATTGATATTGGCGCCGGACAGAAACAATCACGCTTATCGTGCTTCTTGCCCATAATGAGCGATGAGCAAGTAGGATTCCCATACTTCTCACATGCTGCTCTTTCACCGTCGTCTTATTGCTCTTGCCATCATCTTTATTGGAGTATGTGGCCTGCTTTCATATCAAGCAGTGCAACTCACGATAGTGCAGGGAGCCAAGCGGCTCGAAAAGGCAAAGGCCCGTCTGTATCACACCCAATACCTCCCCACGTGGCGAGGGCGAATTATTGATGCAAAAGGGATAGTTCTAGCGGAAGATGAAGCCTCATATGAGGTTGCTGTTCCATGGGACATCATCACTGGTGATCGGGCAAAGGAAAGGGCAAGAATACTAGCTCGCAAGCAGGTAGGGCGAGAAAGTTGGAATGCAATGTTGCCAGAAGATCGTCAGCAAATAGTAGATCCCTTCCTGCCTGAACGATTTGCTGAACTCGAAAATTTTTGGGCACTGATTTCTGAAACAGGGAAAGTTTCACAAAGTGAATTGGATAAGCGAATTGCAACAATTCAGCGTAAAGTGAATAAGACCGCTGAGGCTGTCTGGAGTCGGCAGGAAGATGCGCATCTTAAACGGTATGGAGATCTAAAAGATTATAAACAAAGGCCAATAGCTGAGGAACGATCTGCACATGTTGTATTTTCTGCAGTTGATGATGAAACTGCAATGGATTTTACGCAGTTAAGCGAGCAACTTGATGACGCGATTGAAGTGCAGCATTCTCGGAGCCGGCATTATCCAGAGAAAGAGCAAACGGTATTCATTAAGAGAGAAACTATGCCTCGGTTTCTTAGGGCACCTACAATCGAAGAGGTACATCTTCTTGGTGTAGGTGATTTGTTACTTGGCGACATTCGATTGAAAATATGGGCTGAGGATTTGGAACGCCGCCCTTTTAATTATGGAAATGATCTTGGTGGATATCGAGATGGAGATGAGGTAGGAAATCGAGGTCTAGAATTATCGCTTGAAAAAAAATTGCGTGGTTTACGTGGAAGTGTAGTTAGTGATCGACTTGGTCAAGTAATGGAACGAACTTCGCCGCTTGGAGGTAGCGATGTGCAACTAACGTTGGACATCGCTTTGCAAACAAGAATAGAAGCGCTTTTATCTCCCCAAATCGGTTTAATGACAGTGCAATCATGGCATCGAAATTCAGGTTTAGCTAATGGGACACCTCTTCGCGGCGCAGTAGTGGTCTTAGATGCCAACAGCGGTGTGCTTGCGATGGCTTCAACGCCTGCTTTGAGAGATGAAGAAGATGTTGAAGGATATCCATGGTTAAACCGCGCAACTGATGGGCTCTACCCAGCAGGTTCAATCGTGAAACCACTTGTACTTGCAGCAGCATTTTCTGAAAATGAGTACTTTGAAGAAGAAGAGATTGCATGCACAGGGCATTATTTTGAACATGTGAAAAACGCAGCAAGATGTTGGATTTACAGGGAAAGGCATAACTTTGCTACGCATGGAAAACTCGTTGCAGTCGATGCACTTGCTCGTTCGTGCAATATATTTTTCTACGAACTTGGAACAAGGCTAGGGTTTGACCGATTGCTCAGTTGGTATCAAAAATTTGGACTCACGCAGCCTTTGTCGGCAAAACTTACGAACTCTTCTGCGAGTGGATCCCAAGGACATTCGCCATCGCAAGAAGATGTTGTCCGTTGGAAAGAACGAGGAGAACTTGCGTTTGAAACAATCAGCATGGCAATTGGACAAGGTCCTATTACTTGGTCGCCATTGCATGCAGCTGCGTCGTATGCCACACTTGCGCGAGGTGGTATTTGGAGATCCCCAACGTTAGTTAAAAACGGTGAGCAGGAAATAATCGATCTTGCGCTCAATCCTGTAGGTGTGCAGTTAGCGATGAAGGGTTTGCATGATTCTCTTTCAAAGGATTACGGAACGGGATCGCGGCTTAGATACGGGGCAAGAGATCATGACCCAATTTTTAACGTCAATGGTGTTCGCCTTTGGGGAAAAACAGGAACTGCTGAAGCACCGCCGTATAAGCAATCACCAGATGCAGAACCAATTACTGGGTTAGATCATTCTTGGTTTTTAGTCATGGCTTCTGGCACGAATGAAACAAAACCAAGCGTGATTGTTGCAGTACTCATTGAGCACGGCGGTTCTGGCGGTAGAGTTGCTGGTCCAATTGCGAATCAAGTGATTCACGCACTACAAGATGAAGGGTATTTGGGTGGAGTACGATGAGTCGTTTTGGAGCGAAAAAGTTAAATGTATCTTCAATACGAATTTTTCATGCTGGCTGGCTCGTTGTCGCTTCAGCGTTTATGCTTTCGCTGATTGGTGTAACCACGATTGATACGACGCGCCCAAATACAGCGAAATATCAACTTGGTCTTGCATGTTTAGGTGTTGTGGTTGGGATAGGCATTGCAATCATTCCTGCTAAACGTTTACGACAGGCAAGTTGGTGGTTACTTGGTTTTGGGTTGATGCTTCTTATTTTCTTGTTAATTCCCGGTGTCCCTGATTTTATCGTCCATCCCCGGCATGGTGCACGAAGGTGGATCAATCTTGGCTTGATGGATTTTCAGCCTTCAGAACTTGTAAAAATTGCGTTTGTGCTTGCTTTGGCATCACATCTACGGTTTAAGCAACACTACCGAAATTTTAGTGGGCTACTTGTCGCACTTTGCGTCGTTGTGCCATCAGCATTTCTTATTTTGATCGAGCCAGACCTTGGAACGGCAATGTTATTTTTACCTGCAATGCTTGCTATGTTGATTGCAGCAGGTGCGAAATACAAACATTTAGTCATCATTGCACTCCTTGGTATTTCAGCATCTGCCCCCATGTATATGATGTTGAAGCCCCATCAAAAAGATCGAATTAACGCACTCATTGCTCAAGTTCAGGGAGATGATCGCTTCGAACAGAGTATTGGATATCAAGGTGCCAGAGCGATGACACTGATTGGTGCAGGTCAAATGTGGGGAGTTGGGGAAACAGATGCGAAGGAACTTCTTGCAGCGAATCACTTGCCAGAAGAACATAACGATATGATTTTTGCAGTGATCGTTTTACGCTGGGGATTGCGAGGAGCGATCATTGTATGGGCGCTCTATGCAATACTGGGTATCGGGGGAATACTCGCTTCGATTGGATGCCGCGATCCATTTCCAAGGCTTGTTGCTGTTGGGCTGACAGCAATATTGCTTTCTCAAATGGTGATTAATACTGGGATGACACTAGGCCTTGCTCCAATAACTGGCTTAACGCTTCCTTTTATGAGCGCAGGTGGTTCAAGTTTAGTAGCCGCTTGGATGATGGCGGGTATCCTGTTCGGGATTGCGATGCGTCGCGATCCACTTATGACTCGCGAAGGGTTTACTTTTAGAGATGGAGTGTATGACTAATGCATGCAGTTGAATGTATACCAGAAGATTTTTACCGACAAACAGCAGTGCTTGGAATCGCATTTGATGACGGAGATATGACAAGGCTTGGTCAATATTTAGATTTGTTGTTGGAAACAAATCGAATGTTCAATTTGACAGCAGTGAAGGATCCAGAAGAAAGTTGGAACCGTCATATCCTTGACAGTTTGTCTTTGCTGCCAGTTCTTGCAAAAGAAGAAGCGAAACACGTGATAGATGTTGGTAGTGGCGGAGGTTTGCCGGGGATTCCACTTGCGATCACAATGCCAGAGACAACATTTGTTTTAGTGGATGCAACTGGGAAGAAAGCTGATTTTCTCAAGCATATAGTTGAGGTTTTAGAACTAGACAATGTGACTGTTGCTCATGCACGTGCTGAAGATATTGGCACAAAGAATGGTGGTTTTCGTGACGCAGCAGATGCGGTGATTGCTCGCGCGGTAGGGCCGCTTCAAGTTTTGTTAGAACTGACGATTCCTTTGGCTAAAGTTGATGGAATCGTGATAGCAATCAAAGGTGAAAAGGCGCAGGAAGAAATCGAACGTGCAAAGAAAGCATTGCATGTTTTGCACGCAGAAGTTGAATCAATGGATCGGTCTACGACAGGTACAGTTGTCATCATTCGTAAAAAAGAACACACGCCTCAAAAATACCCAAGAGTTCCAGGAGAACCAAAACGTGATCCAATCGGTGGGAAACATAAGAAGTGACTAAAGTTGTAGATTCAATGTTCACAGAAGATGGCCCTTTGAGCAAATGTTTAGTTGGATGGGAGCCTCGCTTGCAACAGGTAGATATGGCTTGTGCAGTTGCAAATGCGTTAGAGACGAAGAAGACTTTGCTCGTTGAGGCTGGGACTGGTGTTGGTAAATCGTTTGGTTATCTTGTGCCAGCGATCAGGAGAATTCGTGAACATGGAGAGAAAGTTGTAATCGCAACAAACACGATTACTTTGCAAGAACAATTGATGAATAGTGATGCGCCGACACTGCATAAAGCGTTCGGTGGTGGTTTTTCGCCGGTTCTTGTGAAGGGGAGAGCAAATTATGTTTCGATGCGAAGGTTGGAGCGTGCAAAACAAAGATCTACTACTTTGTTAAGTGATGCAAAGGCGATCAAATCGTTAGAAAAACTTGATCGTTGGTCGAAAGCTACAACGGATGGTTCGAAGGCAACAATGCCTGAGTTGCCTCGAGGAGATGTATGGGATTTAGCGAGAAGTGATGCGGGGAATTGTCTTGGTCGAAAGTGTCCAAAGCATGAGACATGTTTTTATCAAGAAGCTCGTCGTGAAATGGAGCGTGGTAATTTGCTTATTTGCAATCATGCGTTATTTTTTTCTGATCTAGCGCTCCGAATGATCGACCGAGGTTTTTTGCCAAAATATGACCATGTGATTCTTGATGAAGCACATTCGATCGAAGATGTTGCCTCCGATCACTTTGGCGCATCAATTTCAGAGGCACGAGTTGCGTATTTTCTTCGTTCGTTGCTTTCCTCTTCTCGCAAAGCAAAGTCAGCTGGTTTCTTGCAATCATTACAGAGAGATGGTGCAGATCCAGAATTAGTATCGCAATGCGTAGATTGTGTAACAAGATGCGAGATTGCTTCCCATGCATTTTTTGATTCTCTAGTTCTTTGGAGCAGAGAAAAAGCGCCGCGTAATGGTCGAATTACTACTCCTGGGATAGTAGAGAACACTCTTTCAATCCCAATGATGGAACTCGGTAAACACCTTATTTTACTGCGTGAATCATTGACTAGTGATGCAGAGGCCGCCGAAGCCGGAGGGTATGGGCAGAGAGCGATTGATATGGCAAAAAGTTGTGCATTTTTGGTAAATCAGGAATTAAGTGGATGTGTCTATGCAGTCGAGGGTGTTCCGATGCACGCCTCCAAAGGAAGACCGCCTAGACCATCGCTTCGCGCAATGGCGGTTAATATTGCACCCATTCTTAAAGAGCATTTGTTTGATGCATCTCCTTCTGTCGTACTTACATCTGCAACACTTGCAACAGGGGGTGGTGATTTTTCATTAATTAAGTCACGCTTAGGTTGCGAAGAAGTTGATGAATTACGCCTTGGTAGCCCGTTTGATTTCGCTCGTCAAATGCGAGCATGGGTTGATACCACAATGCCTGAACCATCAAGCAGTGAATACACCCAAAAACTTGCTGATCGCGTTGTGGATCTTGTTGGAAGAACCAGCGGCGGGGCGTTTGTATTATTTACTAGTTATAAATTGTTGAATGAAGTTGCTCAATTGACGCGGTACGAGATTGAAGGTCGAGGGATGACCTTGTTGGAGCATGGTTCTTCAGTGACTCGTACACTTTTGCTTGAGCAGTTTCGCTCTCAAGAAAACTCGGTTCTTTTTGGAACAGCGAGTTTTTGGCAAGGTGTGGATATTCGCGGCGAAAATTTGCGGAATGTTATTATCACACGCCTTCCATTTGAAGTGCCAGATCGTCCGATTGTTGAAGCAAGGCAGGAAATTATTAAAGATAGCGGCGGAAATCCTTTTATGGATGACCAATTGCCAAGGGCAATCATTCGATTCAGACAAGGCATTGGGCGCTTGATTCGAAGCAGTAATGATCGTGGCGACATTTCAATTTTGGACTCAAGAGTTGTTCGAAAGTTTTATGGTGGGGCGTTCCTTGCTTCTTTGCCTGAAGGTGTGGAAGTTGTTGACTTAGCAGCAGAGGATTGCTTCTAGTAGAATGCCTTCATGACAGTGTTTAAAGCCTACGATGTTCGCGCGGTTTATCCAGAACCGCTTTGCGAAGAAACTGCACGAAAAATTGGGTTAGCAACGGGAAGGTTAATGCTCGTTGAATCAGATGGTCCTACGACGATTGTTGTTGGGCATGACATGCGGCTCAGTAGTCCGGCGCTTGTTAAAGCATTGAAAGATGGGTTGCTTGAAGTAGGTTGTGACATAATTGATGTAGGTTTGGTTGATACACCGTTTATTGCATTCGCTGTAAATCATTTGAATGCGATTGGTGGGATTCAAACAACGGCATCACATAATCCTGCGCAGTACAACGGGTTTAAAATTTGCAGAGCAAAAGCGAAACCAGTTGGTATGGGAACTGGACTTGAGAAAATTCAAGCGATGGCAGAAGATATTGACGAGCCAACCATTGCAACGGATCGTGGTTCAGAAAAATCCATGGATCTGTGGGATGCGTATCGGGAACATGTATTCACATATCTTGATCCGAAGATTCAAAGTGGCGAAATAACAATCCGCGCTGCTGTTGACGCATCAAATGGAATGGCAGGAACGATGGTTCCAAAACTGTTTCGCGATGTCAAAGGTCTTGAGTTAGTTGAGATTAACTTCGAAAATGACAAGGGTACGTTTGTGCACGAGCCAAACCCACTTGTTGATGCAAATTTGCAGCAAACGATTGATGCTGTAAAAGAACACAATTGCCATTTGGGAATTTGTTTTGACGGTGATGCTGACAGATGTATGGTTGTTGATGAGAAAGGCAGCATCGTTGGTTGTGATTTAATTACTGCTTGGCTTGCGCCAAAATTCTTAGCGAATGAAGAAGCAGGTTCAATTGTGTACGACCTCCGTTCAAGTCATGCGGTTGCAAAATCGATTGAATCTGTTGGCGGCTCTTCTGTCAGAAGCCGTGTTGGTCATGTGTTTATGAAACAGGCAATGGCGGAACATGATGCCTCATTTGGCGGAGAACTCTCAGGTCATTTTTATTTTCGAGACAATTTTTACGCAGATAGTGGGGCGATGGCATTTGCTGCTGTTGTGAGTGCACTTGCAAATAGTGATGCTTCAATGAGCGAACAAATTGTTCCACATCAACAATTTTCTCAAAGTGGTGAAATTAATTTTGAGGCTGAGGATAAAGATGCATCCATGGCGATGCTTGTTGCTGCATATCCAGATGCAACCGTCGATCGTCTTGATGGGGTGACTGTAGATTGTGGCGATTGGTGGTGCAATGTTCGTGCGAGCAATACTGAACCTCTGCTTCGCCTCAACCTTGAAGCGGCCTCCCCAGAAGCCGTCACTACGCACGTTGCAGAAGTTTCTCCACTTCTGGGCATCCGCGTCGACCATTAAATTGCCTACGAAGTAGTGTATTATTCGCCAGCGATGGTGCCGTCCCAAGGGGATGAAGCGGTTGCGTGAAGTTTACGTGGGATGCGACCAGCGAGGAAGCCATGGTAACCAGCATCACAAGCAAATCGCATTGCAGTAGCCATTTGGACAGGGTCAGTAGCATGTGCGATGCCTGTATTGAGAAGTACTCCATCAGCACCTAGTTCCATGGCAACAGTGACATCACTAGGTGTTCCAACACCAGCGTCAATGATAACTGGATAATTTGGATCGCCGCCATGCTCGGGTTTTTTAAGCAAATCGATGCACAACTGAATTGCACATGGATTTGCAACGCCGCGGCCAGTACCAATCGGACTGCCCGCTGGCATCACACACGTTGCGCCTGCGTCTCTAATACGAGCCGCCATAATTGGGTCATCACTTGAATAGCACATGACCGAAAAACCGTCAGCAACTAATTCCTTGCACGCTTCTAAAGTACCAACAGGATCAGGCAATAACGTTGTTTTATCACCTAGTACTTCTAGCTTTACCCAATTACTCCCCGCGTTATTCATTTGCTCAAGAATGTCTCGTCCAAGGCGAGCAACTCTCACTGCATCTTCAGCGGTGAAACACCCCGCGGTGTTTGGAAGAATTGTGTACTTGTCACAATCAATAAAATCTAAAATAGATCTGCCTTCACTGTCGACAAGGCGTTCTCTGCGAACTGCGACTGTGACAGCAGAACAACCACTTGCCTCAAGTGCGGCTTGCATTGTTTCATAATCAGGATATTTACCTGTTCCAACAACTAGGCGGCTTGTTAATGTGACATCTTGAAGTTGAAGTGGTGGAATTGCGTTAGTGGTCATTGTTGTCATTTCTTTATCCTCCTCCTACAAGTGTGACAATTTCAACAATATCACCATCTTGCAGTTCGCATGCTTCTCTTTCTTTGTATGGCACGAGCGTCTTGTTGACTTCAACAGCGCACAATTGATTGGCTAATTCCATGCGAACGAGTAAATCGTGTAGTTGCATATTCTCAATGTCGAGTTTTTTGCCGTTAACAGTAATCACAATGTAATTGTACCGCTAGTGGTGTAAGAAAATTGGTTTTGTTGAATTTTCTAGAGCAAATCTCGCAGTGTCGCCAAGTAGTTTACGACCTAGACGAGTGCGCTTTGCAGCTCCCATCACGAGTAAATCAGCTTCACGCTCGTCCATTGTTTCAAGGATTGCGTTGCGTGGTTTTTCCTCAATTATCTTCTTTGTTGTAGCAAAAGCATGTGATTCTAGATAAGCAGCGGCATCGCTGAGTAGCGTATCTGCTTCTTCATTGTGACCCTTGAAACAAGCAACAGTAACAGGCATAGGATTCCAAATATCTAGCATGCAAAAAGCCTTCATTGCCCGAGCAGCGAGTGGCGAACCATCGTATGCAACCATCGCAGACTGAATTGGTCTGTATGCTTCACTGACTGCAAGGAGTGGCCGCAATCCAGCGCCAATAACGTCAAGCACGAGATGCCCGTGATCATGCAAGACTCCATATTCAAACAACCCTCGTAAACCAATGACTGTCAAATCGTGGTATCGCCAATCAGCAAGTAGCCTCTCAGCACTGTCACCTGTCTCTTTCAAAATTCGGTTTGTAACACCAGCATCGCCACACGCTTTTTCGAATTGTCCGATTGATTCTTCAATGTGTTCAGATGCCAATTGCATTCGGTGTTCTGCAAGTTCATGCGCAGCAGCAGCACCGCCAATTGGAATTGGTCCTACATCTTGTAAGCGATTTGGATCAATTACTGTGACACCCGTTAGTTCTGCGTTGTGTTGTTTAGCTAATTCAACACCATGTGCAATTGCAGATTGCGTGCATGGTGTTCCACTGAGTGCGACAAGAATTCGTTTGATCATTGCAGGTTCACCTTAGAGCAGGAAGAAAATCGTAATAAGAACAAAGATTGGAATTAATACAGGAATACTGTACTTGAACATATAACCGAAGAACGATGGCATTTCGACACCTTCTTGTTCAGCAATCGCTTTCACCATAAAGTTTGGACCATTGCCAATATACGTCATTGCACCCATAAATACTGAGCCAAGGCTGATTGCGATGAGCAATAGAACCGGAACACTCCCATTATTTACAGCGAGCATCTCGCCCTCTGGTAGTGATTGCGAAAGTTTAAAGAATACAACGTAGGTAGGCGCGTTATCAAGAAAACTTGAAAGCGTTCCTGTAGACCAAAAGAAATGCCAAGGTTGGTTCATTGTTGCGGTAATTGCCTTGCCACTTGCTTCGAGGACTGCAAGTGGTACTTGCATCGCAATAAAAATCCCAGAAAACAATGCTGCGACTTCAAGTATCGCAGCGTAGGTAAAATTGTTTGCTTTGTGTATTGCTTTTGAGGTTGTTTGTAGTGAAAGCACAACGAAAACAAGCATGATTAGTTCTCTGCAATAGGGGAATGGAGTCCATTCTGTTCCGATCAATGGCTTTGCGCTATCAACGAGAGCAGCAGTTGCAACGATCCCTGCGATCCAGACAAAGTTAATGCCGCCTTGTAATCGAAGTGGTTCTTGTTGCGACTCGTCTTGTCTGTGATCCTTTGCAGATTCTTTTTTGTACAACAAAGAATCCCAAACAAAATAAACGAACAACAAAATGCAACACGCAGTCGCCCACATTGGCCAAAGGCCAAGCGTCCACATAAATGGTACGCCTCGCAAATACCCAAGGAAAAGAGGAGGATCGCCGATTGGCAAAAGAGTTCCGCCAATATTGCTCACTAAGAAAATAAATACAACAATGGTGTGGACTTTATATTTCCGTTGTGAGTTTGTTTTGAGCAAAGGACGAATCAATAACATACTCGCGCCTGTTGTGCCTATGAAACTTGCAATACCTGCACCGATTGCAAGGAAAGAGGTGTTGATTTTTGGAGAGGCAGCCAAATCCCCACTAAGATATATGCCTCCACTGATGACATATAAACTGAAGAGAAGGACAATAAACGGGATAAAGTCCTTCATGATCGAGTGATCAAGCATTGGGCCAATCGATTCGCTGCCAGAGGTGAATATCATGTAGGCAATTGTTGCTGCAGAGCAGAGCATCGCTATGAAGAATCGATTGATGTTTAATTCCCACCAATGTCTCGTGTAATTAAGGAGTGGGAGTACAGCGATCGCTCCAAGGATCGCGATAAATGGAAGAATCCCTACGTACCAAAGGTGTGGCATGTGCGGTTCATGATGTCCGCCGTGCCCATCGTGGTGACCTGCGAGAAACCACCCAAGCCAACCAGCAATGCCGAGTGCAATTACGGTCGTAAAGATGATAATTGGAAGTTTAGATTTTTGGTATTGATCTTGGTGCATAATGAATAAGGGGACACAGAATACCCGCAAGGTCGGGTACAGTGTTGATATGTTTGTAGCACCTTTGGCAGTTATTCTTCTTGCAGCACCACATGGCGAATTTATTCAGCAAATTGATGGGTTTCTTGAGCCTATTCACGCCATAGAATTGCCAAATGGCGGGTTTGCGGTTGCTGATCGAATGGCAGATGAAGTAGTGCTACTAGATAAAAGTGGAAAACGAATAGGAGTTTTGGAGGGTGAACACGAGTCGCCAATGCATCTTTCGATAGTTGATGGTGAAGTTGTAGTTGATTCTGTGCCGACGACGCATCCAACTTGGACAGGCGTAGAAATGAGAACACCTGGGATCGGTGTGAAGACCCAGCATGGATGGATTGTTCCTGATCGCCTTGGTCATTCGATTCATCATTTTGATCAAGAGGGCAACTCGATTGGGAAGTGGGGAACGCATGCACTCTTGCCTCATGAAGGAAATGGAAAATTGCACTATCCAGATTCCGTATCTCTTACACAAGATGGAAAACAACTTATTGTTTGTGAAGGGTTTGAAGGACGCATCCAAATTTTTGAATTAGGGGAAGGCGAACCTGAAGCCCCGCCACCGATTACAAATATCGCCCACTTTGGAAAGTACATCGACTCCTTCGGTGACCTTATTGTGGTCGGGGAGCCAGAACTTGGCGATATTTATTTGTTTCGTACTGGATTAAAAGTACCAATACAACTGACACGTTTTGGAGGTGAGGGAGATGCGCCGCACCAATTCAATTGGATCGATGGGCTATGGATTGGCGATGGGGTAGTGAAAGCAATCGGGAATGGAAGTTTGAAAACGTTCACTTTTGAGCACGACCCAGAAAGTAAAATGCGTGCGATTCCAGGCATGGTGAAATTTCAACAATCTGTTACTGACACATGTTTCTCCGGACCGCTTGACAAAGGTATGGTGATGGCTAGTGCTTCTGACATTGCAGTTTTAGAAGATAAAAAAAGCATGTGGACTGTCGATAGGTCTGCAGAAACTGTGCAATTAGTATCCACTGAAGATTTTGTTCCATTGGTGACTATCTCTGGGTTTGTTGAACCACAAGGTGTCGCAATTGAACGAAATGGCGATATTCTTGTGTCTGACATTGGTGCTTCACACATTAAACGTTTTTCTCCCGAAGGTGCATTACTCCTTACATTTGGTGAAAAAGGGTTCGACCCGCATCAGATGAATAAACCAGCGGGAATTACTGTGTTAGATGATGGGACTATCGTTGTGGTTGATTGGGGAAACCATCGTGCTCAGATGTATGATCACGATGGAACTTGGATTTCGACCTTTGGTCGAGGAAGATTTTGGACGAATAAAAATGTTGAAAAATAGTGTACTACTTTTGCTTTTGCTCACAGGGTGCGCTACGAGCACAAACCCTCACGTTGTCAGTAATGCTAAGAATTGGACAGTGGAGTTTTCCCCTGCGCCGGATGAAATGCCATTGAACGAAGTATTCGAAATTACATCATGGGTACGAGGTACTAGTGAGGTAGATTCCTTACGTGTTGATGCTGCAATGCCAGCCCATGGACATGGCATGATGACAGACCCAAAAACAACGAAGCAATCTGATGGTTCTTTTCTTACTACGGGCATGTTGCTACACATGCCCGGTGCATGGGAAATTTACTTTGATATTCGCTATGAAGGCGACATTGTTGAGCGTGCGCAGGTCCCTTTGGATTTAAAACCATAAATTGACCGAAGATCAGTGTTTTGGTGGAGATTTGAGGAGATGGTCAGGAGGGAGTGATCCAGTTAGGGATTTGAGGAAGGCAATGAGATCGACTTTGCCTTGCGTGTCGAGATCAAGTGGCACAAGGATTGTTTCGCGGTGATGATCTGCGGTGACGAAGTTTTTGAGCGTTGAGTAGTGTTCAACTACATCTGCAAGTGTTGCAAGTTGTCCTGCGTGCATGTACGGTGGTGTTTTAGCAACGTTTCGTAAACTCGGCGTTCGAAATGCACCCCAATCTTCTCGTCTTCGTGCGATATGTTTTGAAATAATAGCGCGAGTACCTTTTTGATCATCGCTTTGCGCACTTCGAGCTGTGAATTTTGAGGTTTGTAATTTTTCAATTGCATCGAATCTTCCTGCGTCTCGTAGTGCTCCGCCATCAAGTGGACCCACTCCGACTGTATGAAAAGCACCATCGGTAAACCACGGCCCAAAATGACACCGTAGACATCCACCTTCGCCTATGAAAAATAGTAGCCCGCGCTGCGCAGATTCACTCATTGCAGTTTTGTCGCCTAGTGCAAAGCGATCAAATGGCGCATCAAGTGCAACCAATTTTGTTTCGTAGGCAGCAAGACATTTCGCAACGTTGGCAGCAGTTTCATCAACTGGAACATTTTTAGAGTTGCCAAATACTTCTTGCCATAAAGTTGCGTACACAGGATCGCTTGTCACTATATTTGCGATGTTATTTCTATCTGCGCCCATTTCTGCTGGGTGTTCAAAGGTTTGAATAGGCTGACCCCACAGCGTGTCTGTTCGTCCATCCCAAAAAAACCACCGTTGATGCGCAGCATTTAGAACTGTCGGCGCGTTTCGAGTGACTGCGGAAATTCCTGTAGAAACGGTCTGTCCATCAGTAAAGTACAGTTCAGCTTTGTGGCAAGTAGCACACGAAACTTCACCATTGGATGAAAACTGTGGGTCAAAAAAGAGATGCTGCCCAATAATGGCAGCATCTTCATTTTGTTCAACTGCATTTGTTGAATCAGATTCAATGATCGGATTCGCCATCGATTCAAGAAGAGTAAGTTGTTCTTGTGTGAAGATTGGTGGTACACAAAGGAGTGAAAGGATCAAGTAGAAGTTCATAAACAGATGTCCGTTATTTGTTCAATGAGCCAAAGGCTAAAGGCGGATTTTTTACAATCTCTAGGTGGAGAGAAGATTCGACCATCTTTGCAATACACTGTTGCGGAAATGTTTTCTGCATCCATTGTTTCCAAAGGATTAGCAACAATTGCATCTACGCCTTTTCTTTCTAATTTTTCTTTTGCAACTTGCTCAAGGGTTTGTGGTTTGCCAAGCGCGAAGGCGATGATTCTTTGATCGTCCCTCGCAGACTTCGAAGCGCTTGCCACAATGTCTTGTGTTGGGACAAGTTCAAGGTTTAATTTTGTTTGTCGTGGTAGCTTGTCTTGAAGTGACCCGCCTTTTGGAGTGAAATCGGCAACCGCTGCAGCCATTATTAAATATTGATGACTTGGCCAATGCTGGTGGATAAGAGCATCTAGGTCGCGGGTTGAAGAGAAAGTGTGTGTTTGGAGGCGAGGGTGGCAATTTGGACTCTCGCAACCAGATCCTAGAAGAAGGGTCGTATGGAAACCAGCAATTGCCGAAGCGATGGCAAGTTGAGATCCAAGGTGCCCCGAAGAACGGTTTCCGATAAACCTGACGGGGTCGATTTGCTCCCTTGTGGGGCCAGCAGTGATAAGAATAGTTGTTGACATAATGATCTGAGCCTTGCGGTAGGCGTGAATGCCGATCATACTACCGTTAACTCGGCGTGAAAACTCCGTTCATATCTAAAAGGTTTTATGGCACGAAAAAGAAGAAAAAAAATAGGTGAGATCCTTGTCTCACAGCGAGTTGTGACGAAAGATCAATTCCGAGAGGCTTTAAAGGCAGCGGAAGGCACAGCAAAGCGAGTTGGTGAGTTGCTGATAGAGCAAGGCGCCTGTAATGAACAAGCGATCGTTAAAGCACTTGCTGAACAATTCGACATGGATTACATCCCACTTGATGGAAGTGAAGGGTGTCCTACGCCAGATATGGAACTCATCCCAAAGGATGTCATCCAGAAACATGCGATTTTACCACTGAGTAAAGAGGGCGGAAAACTAAAACTGATCATTCATGATCCATTGAATTTAGAATTACTTGACCTTTTGCGGTTTAGGCTTAATTGTGAAATCGAACCAGCATTGTCGACAAAAGAAGCGATTCAAGCATTTATTTCCGGTGATTCTGGTGGCTCTGAGTCGATGTTTACTGACAGTTCCCTCGTCACAGATTCAGTTGATGTGACAGTCGATCGAAGTGTTGATACTTCTGTTGATACATCAATTGACGTAGACAGTGATCAGGCACCTATTGTCAAACTTGTAACTCGATTGATTACCGAAGCGGTACGGAACAACACGTCTGATATCCACGTGGAACCGATGGAAGATCGTGTTGTCCTTAGATATCGTATCGATGGTGTTTGTCATGTCCGTGATAACTTGCCAAAGCGAATGCAAAGTGCGATTCTCGCACGTCTTAAACTTATGGCTGGTGTAAATATCGCTGAAAAACGTATTCCTCAAGATGGTCGGATCAAGATGGGTGTCGATGGCGATCAAATCGACTTTCGTGTTAGTGCTTGCCCTGCATATCACGGCGAATCAGTTGTTTTGCGAATTTTACGTCCCGATTCTGTACGAATCGGTTTGAGGACTCTTGGTTTTGAACAGGAAAACCTCGACAGATTTAACAAATTGATCCGTAGACCAAACGGCATTTTGCTTGTGACTGGTCCGACT
>PVBE012521216.1_pt1 | contig 33464 bp, 17 predicted proteins | sample 1631181 | NCBI WGS metagenome assembly PVBE01 (sample SAMN08397723, study PRJNA350692) | Marine metagenome, whole genome shotgun sequencing project. | isolation source: water | place: Pacific Ocean | collected 2012-04
CATCTTCACTCCTCGTATCCCGGATGCGCAATCTTGGTTCCCGGCACCTTGGCTCTGGGAATCTGTGGCATCGATTGGATGCCTCGCCACAGCGTGTACATGGTGGCGGCAGCATCCAGCGACAACACCTGTCCGTTTTCGGCATGAGGTCCAGCCTCTATCGACTCGAGCCCCAGCGTTTCTAGAACGAGGACGGCCGCCAGCGTGGGTGAGTCGTATTCGATCCGGCTGTTGATGGATATGTGGTGGGTCTCGCCACCAAAGCGCCCCTCGATGATCGAGGCTCCCTCTTCGTTCCACATCATGAATGCGTTGTCGGCCTCGGCCTCGAAGTCATTCCGGTCCAGATAGAGGCGGGGTTTGTCTCGGTAAGGGGTACCTGACGTGGGACAGGCCGTTACACAGTTTCCGCACTCGTTGCAGAAGTCGGTCAGCACCGCGATCTGGAACTTCTGATCGGCCGTGAATCTGCGGGTGTCGCCAACGACGACGGCCCCTTCGGCGATCGACAGTGCAGGCAGATTGACCGCGAATGGTGCCATCCGGTAGGTGAGAAGCGCCATATTCGGGCAAACTCCGACGCACAGGCTGCAGAATATATCGCAGTCGACGCAGCGTCCCGCCTCCTCCTGGGCCTCCTTCACCGAGTAGGTGATAATCGTCTCGTCGAACCCGGACCGTTCGGCCAGCGGGGTGTGTTGAACAGCGACCCGATAGGCCCGCCGCGCCCTGCGGGCGACCATCTCGTTCAGATACGGCTCTGACAGCGGGATGAGTGGCATCTCCGGTGGATAAGTCCCGGAACGGTCGATAATGGCTGCGGCCACTGCTTTGCCGTCGGCGGCTGCTCTTACTATCGACGATGGGCCGTCGGCCGCAACATCGCCCCCGGCGTAGATACCGGGAACAGAGGATTCGAGGGTGTCTTGATCGACGGCGATGTAGCCGCGATCGGTTAGAACGGGGGTCTGATCTCCAAAGAAGTCGAGTAAGGAGTGCTGGCTGATTGCCAGGATCAGCGTGTCGAGGTCGATCTCGAACTCCGAGTTGGCGACATCGAATGGAATCTTGCGACCAGACGAGTCGCGGTCTCCCCGGTACTCCGTCCTGGTGCACACCAATCCGGCGAGTTTTCCCTTTTCAACGCGGAGGGCATGCGGGTTTGCCAGTTCGACGATCCGAATGCCTTCCTCGAGGCAGGCTTCGACCTCCTCGCGGTCTGCCGGCATCTGATCGATAGTGCGACGGTAGATGAGCGACGTCTCGGTTGCTCCCACTCGTGCCGCCGACCGCGCGCAGTCCATCGCGGTGTCGCCGGCGCCGATCACTCCCACCCGCGGCCCTACCGGCAGAGGGTTGCCCTCGCGCACACTGCGCAAGAAGCTGAGCGCGTCGATCACCCCATCGCTGTCCTCGCCGTCGAGGCCGAGAGACTTGGGTAGTTGGGCTCCCACGGCGACGAAGGTGTAGTCGTAACCCTGCTCACGCAACTCGGCAAGTGTGAAGTTGGTTCCCGCCGTCTGGTTGTAACGGATTTCGACTCCCAGATCCGCCAGTACTCCGACATCGGCGTCGATCTGCTCCTGGGGGAGCCGGTATGACGGGATTGCTCCACCGACCATGCCACCGGCGTAGACGTGTGTTTCGAAGATCGTTGCCGCGATGCCAGCGCGGCCCAGTTCTCTCCCGGCGGACAGACCCGCAGGGCCGGCGCCGATGATCGCCACCTTCACATCCCGCGTCGGTTCCGCCGTGGTGGAGGTTCCGTCCTCGTGGGTCATGATGAATCGTTTCATCTCTTTGATGGCGAGAGGCTGATCGAGGTGGGTGCGGATACAGGAGGGCTCACACAGATGGTCGCATACTCGCCCCAGGATCGATGCCAGGGGATTGTCACCACGGGTGATCTCGACGGCTCGATCGAAGTCGCCATCGCGCACAGCCCTCATGTACGCCGGAACGTTCTGGCTGATGGGACACTCATCCAGGCACGGAGCCTTGATGCAGTCGAACAGATGCAATTCCCGAGATGTCTTCGAATCGTCTGTCTTGAACGATGCCTTCTGATAACGCCAGTCGGTGCGAACCGAGTGGGCATACGAGCGAAGGTTGATTCGTCTCATAACTCGCATGACCGCCTCCAGGAGGGTGTCCCCGTCGATGTCGTGCTCACTGGCCCAACCTCCTATCAGGGTGGGGGTGTGACTGCTGCCTACCTCTTTGTATAGGTGACGTTGCAGGTCGTCGACAAGCGCCTCGTCGAGATCAGCCTCGCCGGACACCGACATTGCTTCGACGAGCATCTCGGAAAAATCCGCGAATTCGGGATCGACTATGGCAGTTTTGGCTGCAAAGTCGACCAAATCGTTTGCTCCTAGTTCTTCCAGGGCGGCATCGAGTCGTTCGAGATACTGCGACATGCGCAGATAGCCACCGGTTTTGAGCAGGTCGGAGCAGACGGTGATGGTCGTAAGCCCCAGCCGAAGCAGATCGGGGGAGTTGAACGCATCGGCACCGCCGGCAAACGACAACAGCAGATCGCCGCGGTACTCATCGGCGATCTTAAGCGCCAGGTTGCTGGTCACGGCATGAAGCGCCCGACCCGACAAATACATCATCTCGTCGTCGAGGAACTCGGCGCGGTGATTCTCGACTTCGAGGGTGTTTGACAGCTTGAGACCGAAGACAAGGTTGTTGTCAATTGCCACCCGGCGCAGGGTGTGGAACATCGGTACCGCATCGACGTACTTCAGGTCGTGGCCGAAGGCTTCGTCGGGCACCGAAACATCGGTGAACCCGAGTTCGTCGTTGATGATGCTGCGCACCGCCCCGGCACCCAGCAGTGTCGGGTTGCATTTCACCGAAGTGTGAATGCCGCGCTCACTCATCAGGTAGGTGGCGATCGCTTCGATCTCATCGGGAGGGCATCCGTGCATAGTCGACAGGGTGATGGTGTCGGACACCGTGTCTGGGATGTCGATGGTGGTGACCTCGGGGTACCAGATAGCGACGATATCGACGTACGCCTGCTTGTAGTTCGCGGCGTCCTTCATTGCTTCCAGGTACCACTGGACGTTCGGCCGTTTGATGCCGACGAGATCGTAGCCGACCGACATGTTGAAGATCATTCCCGGTACATCGCCGGGGAAACCGAGCTTGTGGTGTAAGGCGTGAATCAGGACCCACGCCCGCAGGTACTCGTCGAAGGACTCGTAGACCTTGAGCTCCTGGGACCACTCCACGTTGTATCCCTCATCTTCGACATCGATGCACGGCTTGTTGACGTCGAGTTCGTCGAGGGTCTGGATCGTCTTGAGTTCGATAAAGCGCGCACCCACCAGCCAGGAAACGATGATGTTCTGTGCCATCTGACTGTGGGGTCCGGCAGCTACTCCAAACGGGGTTTCCAGTAGCCGGCCGTACTTGGTGATCCGAAAGCGGTCTGTGGGCGATGGTGTGAAGAAAGAGTCGCGTGGTATCCCGAAAATCGAGTCCCGCTCTTCGAGTTCGGTAAAGATCCAATCGGTGAATTGCTCCATCGGAATGAGGTGAAATCGGTCGGACATGGTTCTCCTTTGGACGCGCAGAGTCTGCTGATTTGCGGGGCCCGTGCTAGAGCTTGGCGTGGAGTCGTGCTGCCTGTTCGCGGGCTTTGGCCCGGATCTCGTCGGCGTCGACCCTGGTTGGGCGGCCCTCGGCGAATACGACTTCCCCATCCACTTTGACCTTCACGGGGTGCACACCGGGTGTAAAAGCGAGATGCCACGGATCCATGGGATCGTACGACCAGGTCACCTCATCATTGCGAGCTTCGGGGACGATGTTCCATCCCTCCTCTAGCCACGCCCAGGCCGGGTCGGGCCCGGTAGTGATGTCCACCGAGCGTTGCATCACGTAGGCGAGCCGGAACGATTCGATCACGTTGGCGCCGATCCCATCGGTTCCCAGCGCTACGGGATTGGTGAACCGAGCCGGGTTGGCGTACCCGACCGCGTTGTTGAGATTGGACCGGGGGTTGTGGAGAATTGTTCCTTGCAGGTCGTGATCGGTCGGAAGATGAACACAGTGGCTGAGCAGCCAGTCTGCTTTGGTGAGACCTTCGAGGCGGCTCGGCGCATCGAAGTCACCGACGCCCTCACATACATGGATGTGGACTCCGACACCGAGGTCCTGGGCGAGTCCGGCGGCTGCCTGGAGTGCCTCGTCGCTACAAGTGAAGGCAGCGTGGACGCCGACAAGTCCCTTGCCGCCCTGCTTAATGAAGCGTTCGTTTTCTTCCAGCCCGCGGCGGGCACCTTCGGCCCCATGGCGATCGGTTATCCCGTATGCCCCCAGAACTCGCACCCCAACGGCGGCACAGGCGTCAGCAATGACCGACAGTGAACCCTCGATTGCGTTCGGGGTCTCGTTGTGATCGACAATTGCTGTGGTTCCCGACTCCAGGGCTTCGAGGGCGCCGAGCTGAGCCGACCAGTGGAGCATGTCGAGGTCGAGGGCGAGGTCGAGACGCCACCAGATTTGGTCAAGCACCTCCTGAAAGTTGGTCGCCGTTAGCGGGGGAGCAGGCATTCCACGGGCCAGCGCTGAGTAGAGATGATGGTGGGCGCAGACCAAACCGGGCGTCGTGGCGTTCATGAACCTACCTCCAACGGTTGGTGGACTGGCAGGGCAGTGTATTGTGCTGCCCGCCGTTTATGTCGCTGATAGCCGCTACAACCACGTGGGCGGCGGATCGAGACTGATCTCCAATGCCTGGGACGCCGCCTGGGAATCAAGCCAGGAGTGTGCGACTTTCGTCACCGCACGATGCCTGCCGCATTCCGTGGGACTTTCGGCTTCAGAAACCTGAGACCCGGTAGGTATCGAGTGACCATCGAGGCGCCGGATAGGGTGGGGCGCATCGAAATGACCAACCTGGGAGAGGGCGCCAAGCGAACGCTGATCGTGGACTCAGCGCACGTTCCCGACGATGCCACGTTCTGGTGGCTCACGACCACCCCGGGTCGAACGGGAAGCGAACTTTCTTGCCGACGACGGTCCGGTCCGAGTCAACGTCCCCTGAACCGGCGGTTGGGTAGCAAGAAGTCCCCAGTTCCAGTCACAAGCAAGAGGTGATCTGACGGGAATGTTTCCTTGCTGCGCCTGGGGATGACCGTACCCTCTGACTGGAGACTGATAACTGGTGACCGCTCCGGTGTAGCCCGTCCCCGCTTCACCGGCGACCAGAATTCTCCATACAGGTAGACCGCACTATCTTTTGGTATTGCTTTAAAGGGGCGCTATCTCTCGATGAATTCGAAGAAAACTATCCGGGACTACACACCGACGGCATCGAAGCCGGCTCGGATGTTGGGCAGCGAGGTGAACTTTCCTACCGGTCTCTACGATCCGGCGAGGGATCACGATTCGTGTGGAGTGGGCTTTGTTGCCGATCTTAAGGGGCGAAAGAGCCACCAGATCATTGAGCAGGGACGTACCGTCCTGACGAATCTGACGCATCGGGGTGCTGTGGGAGCGGATCCGCGGGCCGGTGATGGTGCCGGCATGCTTTTCCAGATTCCTGATGAGTTCTTCCGTACCGAAGCCGAAGTGCTCGGTTTCGAGCTGCCGTTCGCCGGGGAGTACGCCGTGGGAATGATATTTCTGCCTCAACAAGACGGTGATCGAAAGCTTTGCGAGAAGGTTCTGATCGACCATGTTCTACAGGAGGGGCTGGTTCCGCTGGGATGGCGCGATGTCCCTGTGAATTCCATGTGCCTGAGTCGAAGCGTCCAGTTGCTCGAGCCGCTCATTCGCCAGCTCTTTGTAGGACTCGGTGAACATATTGTCGATCGAACTTGGTTCGAGAGGAAGTTGTTCGTTGCGCGGAAGCAGTCTTATGCCTACTTGACCGAACACCACCCGCACCTGATCGAATCCGGCCAGTTCTATGTGCCATCGATGTCGAATCGGACGATCACATACAAGGGCATGATGCTGGCCAAGGATCTGGCGGTGTTCTACGAAGATCTTGCAGATCCGAGAGTGAAGTCGGCGCTGGCGCTCGTTCACCAGCGGTTTTCTACTAACACCTCTCCCAGTTGGCGACTGGCGCAACCGTTTCGCTACCTATGTCACAACGGGGAGATCAACACCATTCAGGGAAATGTCAACTGGATGATGGCCCGGCGCCACAACATGGTGTCGGAGATCCTGGGTAACGACCTCGACAAGCTGTGGCCGTTGATCGGAGACGGTGCATCGGACTCAGCAATACTCGACAGCGCGCTCGAGTTGCTGGTGGCGGGTGGTTATTCACTGGGTCACGCCATGATGTTGATGATTCCTGAGGCGTGGGCTAATAATCCCCTCATGGACGCCGATCGGCGCGCCTTTTACGAGTATCACGCGGCGGTCATGGAACCGTGGGACGGTCCTGCGGCGGTGGCGTTCACCGATGGCCGCCAGATCGGCGCCACTTTGGACCGAAACGGGTTGCGCCCCGGCCGGTACTTCGTCACCGACGATGACCTGATCGTGATGGCATCGGAGATGGGGGTGCTGGACATTCCCGAGGAGAAGATCGTCAAGAAATGGCGTCTGCAGCCGGGCAAGATGCTTCTGGTCGATCTTGAGCAGGGCCGCATCATCGATGACAGCGAACTGAAGGCCGATCTGGCCGAGGCCAAACCGTATCAGCGGTGGCTTGACAAGACCCAGATCCGGCTCAGAGAGTTGCCGGCCGAGGCGGCTTCGAGGGAACTTGATAAGCGTACCCTGCTTCAGGCGCAGCGGGCGTTTGGATACACCCGGGAGGATCTCGAGTTTTTTTTAAAACCCATGGCGGCCACCGGCGCAGATCCGATTGGTTCCATGGGTCGCGACATTCCTCCGGCAGTTCTCTCGGATCGTCCGAAGATGCTCTACGACTACTTCAAGCAGAGGTTCGCCCAGGTCACCAATCCACCGATCGATCCGATCCGCGAGGAGACAGTGATGTCGCTGGTGTCGCTGATCGGACCCCGGCCCAACCTGCTCGATCTGAACACCGGGGGCAGGCACACTCGACTCGAAGTGCCTCATCCAATCTTGACCAACGTCGATCTGGAGCGTATCCGCCGGATTGAGAATCATGTCGACAACGCGTTTCGTACCCAGTGGCTGGGGATCTGCTACCCGGCGGAGGGGGGCGCCGACGGAATGGCCGAGGCTGTCGATCGGCTGTGCCGCAGGGCGGTCTTAGGAGTCACGGATGGTTACAACATCCTGATCTTGTCGGATCGTTGTCTGGAGGCCGGCCGGATCGCGATTCCGGCTTTGCTGGCCACCGCCTCGGTTCATCACCACTTGATCCGGGCCGGTCTTCGCACCGAGGTCGGCATCGTTGTCGAGACGGGCGAAGCGCGCCAGGTTCACGACTACTGCTTGCTGGCCGGGTACGGGGCAGAGGCGATCAACCCCTACCTGGCTTTCGACTCGATAGCGGATGTTGTCGATCAGCTACCTGGAAGCCCCTCGCCTGAGGAGGCACACCGTCATTACACAAGGGCAGTTACAAAAGGAATGCTCAAAGTCATGTCGAAGATGGGGATCTCCACCTTCCAGTCCTACTGCGGTGCGCAGATCTTCGACGCGATCGGCTTGGCTCCCGACTTTGTGGAACAGTATTTCGCGGGGACTCCGTCACTGATCGGTGGTATCGGTTTGGCCGAAATCGCGGCAGAGACAGTTGCTCGGCACCGTGATGCCTACCGAGTCGACCGGCCATCTCGTAACCAGTTGGATGCCGGCGGGGAACTGGCGTATCGGGTCAGCGGCGAGGAACACGTGTGGACTCCGGAGACCGTTTCACTGCTGCAGCACTCGGTGCGTGAGGGCGACTTCGAAAAGTTCCAGCGGTTTAGCGCGGTCGTGAATGACCAGACCACCAAGTTGAAGAACTTGCGCGGTCTCTTCGAGTTCGACTTTTATGGAGATTCGGTTCCGCTCGGCGAGGTCGAGTCAGCTCTTGAGATCGTTAAACGTTTTGCCACGGGAGCGATGTCGTTTGGATCGCTCTCGAGGGAGGCCCACACGAACCTTGCGATTGCGTTGAACCGGTTGGGCGGCAAATCCAATACCGGCGAAGGCGGGGAGGAGTCTGATCGCTACCAGCCGATGGAAAACGGTGACTCGATGCGGTCGGCGGTCAAACAGGTTGCCTCCGGACGCTTTGGGGTAACTACCGAATATCTGGTCAATGCCGACGATGTCCAGATCAAGATGGCACAAGGGGCGAAACCCGGTGAGGGTGGACAGCTTCCTGGCCACAAGGTCGACGAGTGGATCGCAGGAGTGCGCCATTCCACGCCGGGAGTTGGCCTGATCTCACCGCCGCCACATCACGACATCTACTCGATTGAGGATCTCAAGCAGCTCATATTCGACCTCAAGAACGTAAATCCGCAAGCCCGTATCAGTGTCAAGCTGGTCTCCGAAGTGGGGGTGGGCACCATTGCTGCCGGGGTAGCCAAAGCCCATGCCGACCATATCTTGATCTCGGGGAGCTCGGGAGGTACCGGGGCGAGTCCGCTGACCTCGGTGATGCAGGCAGGCTCACATTGGGAGCTCGGCTTGGCCGAGACCCACCAGACGTTGGTGGCGAACGAACTGCGCGGCAGGGTCACCCTGCAGACGGATGGCGGCATTCGCACCGGTAGAGATGTGGTTGTCGCCGCTCTACTCGGCGCCGATGAGGTCGGATTTGGCACCATCGCGCTCATCGCGGAGGGTTGTATCATGACCCGAAAGTGTCACCTGAACACCTGCCCGGTGGGTATAGCCACCCAGGACCCCGATCTCCGTCAGCTCTTTCGAGGTAAACCGGAGCACGTTGTCAATTTGCTCCTCTTTGTCGCGGAGGACACCCGCAGGGTGATGGCTAGGCTGGGATTTCGGACCTACGCCGAGATGATCGGTCAGAGTCACCGGCTCCGTGTACGCGCCGCGATCGATCATTGGAAGGCCCGTGGACTCGACTTTGGGCGAGTTCTGCAACAACCCAATCCTTCCCGCGGTGTTGCTATCCGGAGCTGCGAGTCCCAGGACCACGGCCTCGAGAAAGCACTCGACAATCGATTGATCGAGCAAGCTCGTCCGGCCCTTAAACGCCGCAAGCTGGTCACAATCGAATCCCCGATCGCCAATACCAACCTGGCGGTCGGGTCGATGCTGTCGGGTGAGGTAGCTCGACGGTACGGTTATGCAGGTCTCGACGACGGGACGATTCACATTCGTCTCCGCGGGACCGCCGGCCAAAGCTTCGGGGCGTGGCTGGCGCGCGGTATCACCTTGGAACTTGAGGGTGACGCTAATGACTATGTCGGGAAAGGCCTCTCAGGAGGCCGCATCATCATTCAGGCACCACCGTATGGCCCCCTCGTACCGAAGGAGAACATCGTTGTAGGCAACACGGCCCTCTACGGTGCGATCGCCGGTGACTGCTATTTAAATGGAGGCGCCGGTGAGCGTTTTGCGGTCCGGAACTCGGGAGCCGTGGCGGTTGTCGAACGAATCGGTGATCACGGATGCGAGTACATGACAGGCGGTTGTGTCGTGGTAATCGGAAAGACGGGACGCAATTTCGGTGCCGGAATGTCCGGTGGAATCGCCTACCTCATCGACCAGGGCGACATCCATCAGCGGGTCAATTCGGCGATGGTCGATCTGGTAAGCCTCGGTCCCGACGAAGGGGTGCCGTCCGGCGTGAGTGATGATCCGACGTTGGTCGAGTTGATGGCCGATCCGACGCGCTACGACGTATGGCGCCTGAGAACCCTGATCGACCGTCATGCTCGGCTCGCCGACAGCTCCTACGCGAGGGAGATCCTCGCCGATTTCGACGACTTCCGGTCCAGGTTTGTCAAGGTGATGCCCGTCGAATACCAACGGGCTCTGGAGCATTCGGCGCGTGCGGTGGGTGGTTCCTGATGGGATCACCAACCGGATTTCGAGATTTGGAGCCCCGCGATCGGGACTGCCTGCCGGTGGTTGAGCGACTTCGGAACTATGACGAGTTCACGGTTCCGCTGGACGATCTTACGGTCGGCCAACAGGGGAGCCGGTGTATCGACTGCGGGATTCCATACTGCCAATTCGGCTGCCCGGTCGACAATCTCGTCCCGGATTGGAACGAACTGGTGCATCGAGGGGATTGGCGTGGTGCGGTCGAAGTGCTGCACTCCACCAATAATTTCCCCGAGTTCACCGGACGCATCTGTCCGGCCCCGTGCGAGGAGGCTTGCACCCTGAGCCTGCACGATGCCCCGGTCATCATCAAGACCATCGAACTCAGCATCATCGAGAAGGCGTGGACAAACCGGTGGATAGAGCCCCAGATACCCTGGCGGCGTACCGGGAAGTCGGTTGCGGTGATCGGATCGGGACCGGCGGGACTCGCTTGCGCCCAGCAACTCGCCAGGGCCGGTCACGGGGTCGTTGTTTACGAGAAGAACGCCAAGATCGGAGGTTTGCTTCGCTACGGCGTCCCGGACTTCAAACTGGCGAAGTCCGCCATCGACCGACGCATGTCGCAGATGCAAGCCGAAGGCGTCGAGTTTCGCGTCAACAGCAACATCGGCGTCGACATCCCCGTTTTCGAAATCATCGAGCAACACGATGCTGTGGTGCTCGCAGGCGGTTGTGAGCAACCACGCGACCTCGAAGTGTCGGGTCGTGACCTTGAAGGTATCTACTTCGCGATGGACTTCCTCACTCAGCAAAATCGGCGAGTAGGACGCGAAGCACTCATCGGGCACGCTCCGATCTTGGCCGGGAACAAGCACGTCGTGGTGATCGGCGGCGGCGATACCGGCTCGGATTGCGTCGGTACGGCCAACCGTCAGGGCGCCGCCTCGGTCACGCAACTCGAGGTGCTTCCTCGCCCCGATGAGCAGCCCGACCGGTCGCTCATCTGGCCCCATTGGCCGCTCAAGCTGCGCACGTCCTCGTCGCATGAGGAAGGATGCGATCGGCGATGGGCGGTGGCAACTCAGGAGTTCACGGGAAACGACGGCCGCGTCGAATCACTGCGCGCGGTCACAGTCGATTGGGAGCAAAAGGAGGGAGACTGGGAGATGTCGCCGGTTCCCGGATCGAACTTCACCATTCCGGCCGATCTGGTGCTTATCGCCGCCGGGTTTTCGAAACCAAGGTTCGAGGGTCTTCTCGACACGCTGGGGGTCGAACTCGATCAGCAGGGCAACGTCTCGGCCGACACCGCTGACTACCGAACCAGCATCGCGGCGGTCTTTGCAGCTGGAGACATGCGTCGCGGCCAATCGCTCGTCGTGTCGGCGATCCACGACGGGCGCCAATGTGCTCGCACCGTCGACGCATTTCTCACAAATAGCCACTACTCGGTGTAGTCCGACCGGTTGGCCTGATATCCGACAAGGCCGCAACAGGGCTCTCTGCGGGTGTAGCTACGTGTTTGCCGGGCTGCACAATCATCAAGTGCTTGTGGGCGTCTCGCTTCCGAGGCTTTCGGAAGCGACAATGCCGAGCACGGTGTGAACGTTCATTCGTCCGCGACCAGCTCGAGGCGGTCAACTACCGACCTTTGCCTGACGGGTGGATACGAGTTGCCGCGACGAGGCAAGATCGACGCTCGAACCGGGAGCGAAAGGGCTACCAGGCGCGGGACGACATTTACTGCTGTTTACCGGGAACAGGCATGCTGCGGGCTGGCGTCGAGTAGAGATGGTGGTGGCGCATACCAGTTCGGGTGATGGCGCAATTATGGGTTCACTTCCAAGGGTTGGTGGACCGACATCGGGAGAGTGTTGCGCCAAACGCCGTCTACCTCGTGGAGGGCTGCCGCAACCGCACCGGCGGTGGGGACGAGACCGATCTCCCCGACACCCTTGATGCCGTAGGGAGCGTCGGGCTGCGGAGCCTCAACCAGGATCACCTCGATCTTCGGGACGTCTTTGGGACGGAGAATGCCGAGCGAGCGCAGCGAGTCCTTGGTGATGTGGGCCTGATCGTCGGTGGGAAACTCTTCGGTGAGAGCGTACCCGAGACCCATGTGGACCGCACCTTCCACCTGGCCTTCGCACAGCATCGGGTTGACGGCCCGTCCCACGTCGTGTGCTGCTACCACCCTCTCGATCTCGCCGGTGTCGGGGTCGGCGATCACCAACTGAGCGGCATACCCGAACGTACTGTGAAGGGTGGGGTGCGCTACGTCGTCATCCATCGAGTGCGTCCAATCGATGACGTACTCACCCTCGTACTCCACTCCGGGTTCCAGGTCGCCTTGGCGAGCGGCCCGGCAGGCGTCGGCGACGGCACCGGCCGTCATGAGAGTGCCGCGGGACCCGGTGGTCTGACCGGCTCCTAGCTCGCGGGTTGTGTCGACCACCACCCGGATCTTGGCGGGCGCGATCTCGAGTTCCGCGGCAGCTATCTGGAGGGCGACCGTGTCCACGCCTTGACCCATTTCGGTCCAGCAGTGACGCACTTCGAGCGTCCCGTCGACGTCGAGTCGGACCGTGGCCTTTGACACTTCGACGAAGCCGTTGCCCAGACCGGAGTTCTTGAGGGTGAGGCCCAACCCGATCGCCTGGCCGGCGTCGCGAGCGGTGTCGTAGTGCGGCTTGACGGCGTCGAGACACTGACGGGCTCCGAGGCACCCATCATCCATGATCTGTCCGGGTCCCCACTCGGCGCCGGGCGTGACGACGTTGCGCGATCGCATCTCCCAGCCGGAGATGCCGACGGCGGCGGCGAGGCGATCCATTACGCCCTCCATGGCGAATTGGGACTGATTGGCGCCAAAGCCCCTGAATGCTCCACATACCGGATTGTTGGTGCGTACTGCGGTTGCCTCGACGTCCACGGCACCGACCACGTACGGCCCGGTGGCATGACCGGCGGCGCGTTCCAGCACCTTCATCCCTACTGAGGCATAGGGGCCGGAATCGCCGACGAGTCGAGCCCGGAAGGCGGTGAGATTGCCGTCGGCGTCGCATCCGGCTTGAACGTCGCTCGTGATTGGATGCCGCTTGGCGTGCATTCGGAATGACTGCCCGCGAGTAAGGGTGCACTTCACTGGGCGCTGTAGCAGGTGGGCAGCCAGTGCGGTCTGCGCCTGGTTTGACATGTCCTCCTTGCCGCCAAATGCCCCTCCGTTGGAGACCAGTTCTACAACGACGTTCTCTGGATCGATCCCGAGCACGGAGGCAATCTGGTTGCGGTCGTCCCAGATGCCCTGCCCGCCCGAGTAGACCATCAGCCTTCCATCGTCGAGTGGCTCAGCCATGGTGGACTCGGGTTCGAGAAAGGCGTGCTCGACCCGCTGAGTGATAAAGGTCTCGTGGACGGTGTGGGCCGAAGCGGTGAGGGCAGCATCGGCGTCACCCCGGGCATACTTGGACACCGACAGGACGTTGCCGTCGAGACCCCATACCGCACTCTCATCCGATTCGAGCGCAGTGAACGGATCCGAGAATGGTGAGAGGGGGGAGTAGTCCACAGCGACCGCCTCGGCCGCGGCGTGGGCTACAGCCTTGGTCTGGGCGATCACGATTGCCAGTACGTCGCCTGTGTACGAGGTACGGCCTCCCACCGGAATGAAGACAGGCCAGTCGGTGTGGATCAACCCCACCCGCAGATCACCGGGCACGTCGGCTGCGGTAAAGACGGCCACGACTCCTTCCATGGCTTCGGCGGGGTCGGAGTTGATTGCCACGATGTCAGCGCGGGCGTGTTCGGCGAGGACAAGCGCGCCGTGGAGAAGGCCGTTGCGCCGCAGGTCGTCGACGTAACTGCAGTCGCCGAGAGCGAGATCGAGGGCCTGGTACTTGGCGCCACTATCTCCAGTACCGCTGCCCAGAGCCGGTTCGAACGTCTCACCGGCGGCGAGGGCTTCGACGGCTTCGACGATCTTGGTGTATCCGGTGCACCGACACAGGTGGGCGCCGAGTCGTCCGTGGATCGTGCTGCGGTCCAGGTCGGAGCCCTTCTGATCGAGCAGCGCCTTGACCCGAACAAGGATTCCCGGGATGCAGAATCCGCATTGGAGTGCCCCGAGGGCGGAGAACGCTTCGGCGAGACGCCGGCGTTCTGCCGGATCGAAGCCTTCCAGCGTGGTGACTTCGGTGCCCGCCACCTTGTCGAGCCCGGTGGAGCACGACACCCTGGCCTTACCGTCTATCAGCACCGTGCACGCCCCGCATTGTCCGGACGGTGAACAGCCGTCCTTGGGCGAGGTGACGTTGAGCTCCTCACGGAGCGCCGATAGCAGGTGAGGATGGTTTGCGGCCACCGAGATCTCTCCGCCATTCAGCTGAAACGAGATCGACGTCGGTGAATTCACTGTCATCAGGCAATTCCCTTCTTCCGATGTCGATCTGCACCATTCCGGGCGCCTTCAAACGTCGCCTGAAGCAATGCCACACGGAAGTGAATTGCCCGATGTCGTCCGAATCTTCGCATCATTTTTCCCAAGTTACCGGAATTGGTCCCCTTAGGCTTGGATCAAAGAAACGACTTTGACTGGGCCTAGATTGTCGCAAGAGCAGACCCTCTGCAACGGCACCGTGCGATATGCTCCCAACGACTTCTTGCGCGGCTACTCGAAATCTACGAGTCCGACTTTGAGCAGCTATTGATCGGCCGGCCCTTTGAGGAGATAACTGACATTGCCGATGATGAGACGCCGCACCTGAAGCCGCATGGTGGGGGAGCGGCCCGTTCTCTTACTCGAAGGCGCTACTGCCCCCGAAATGGGGGCAGTAGCGCCTTCGAGTCGATCTTGGATCAGCAGTCCAGGAGCGACGGCCCACAATCGCCGTAGGCATCCTCGAGAATCGAGATGTCGTAGAGCGCGTCGAGGTCGGGCGGGTCGACCCCACCCAACACCAGCAGCTCGTACATAGTCCCCTGAATAAGAGCCTCATCGAACCAGAGCAGCCCTTTCTCATCGGTCAGATCGCTGGTCATTAGCGGAACCTGGGCGGCGTGGATGTCGCCCTGGATTTCCGGATCCATACCGATCTCGTCCCCTCCCCACTCGGTCATCATCAAGTCGATGGCAAATTGGGGGTTGGCGAACGCATACTCCCAGCCCTTGATATATGCCCGCAGGAATCCAACTACCGCGTCTCGGTTGGCATCGAGGAACGCCTGCGTAGTGAATAGGTTGCCGTGGTACATCGGAGCACCCATGTCGCCGAAGGACACGGCGATGTTGTCGATGCCCATCGAGTCCATGACCACCGGATGGCTGTTCATGTAGTTGACAAGACCGTCGACGAGACCCTCAACCAACGGCTCCGGTCCCCAGCCTATCGGCACCATGTCGTAGCACCCGGGCTCGAACCCGTTGACGGCGAGCATGCCGTCGATCGCCACCACGTCACCGGGAGTCATCCCAATCTGCTTGCCACAGATGTCGGCGGCGGTGAGGATCGGATTGTCGGGCAGCGAGCTGATCCCGAGCGGCAGTACCTGCAGCCGGACCCCAAAGATGACGAAGTCATTGCCTTGGTTGACGGCCTCGGCGACACCGAACAGCCCTTGGATGCCGATGTCGGCCGCTCCACCGGCCAGAATCTGCGTCGGAGCGGGCACGTTCGGTCCCCCGTACTCGAATGTCGGAGCAATTCCTTCGTCGGCGAAGTAGCCGAGTTCGTCGGCCGCATAGACGCCCAGGAATCCGGTATCGGCAGTCCAGTTGAGCCGGACCCGAATGTCGGTTGGCTCGGGTGGCTCTGTTGTCGTCGTCGTGGCAGGAGCTGCGGTGGTGGCCGGAGCTGCGGTTGTGGCCGGAGCTGCGGTTGTGGCAGGAGCTGCTGTGGTATCCACGGCATCATCGTCGCCACAGGCCCCAGCGAACAGTGCCATCACTGTCATGATTACGAGAATTCTTTTCAGTTTCTGCAAAGTGTCCCTCCCTTGGAAACTATTCGACTTTCATACTCCAGCGGAATCGGCCTCGGCACGTTGAATGATTCGTCGAAATCTGAGCATCCCTATCTCTTCTTGACTCGATTTCACTCTACTTGAACGGTCTAGTTCATGTGCTCCAGAGATGTGCCACCGGTACGTTTAGCGACGGTTTGACGGAGTCAGAACCCCTACAGCATCCGGTGCCGACCGCGCTCCTCCACCCAACTGGCGCCTACATAGGCGAGGACCGAGAAGATGACGATGAGCACGGCGGCGCCCCAAGCACGAGGCATGTTGAAAGAGGCGTAGTTCAGGGCAAAGGTCCAGCCCAGCCCGGGCCGCCCGGTGAGATATTCCCCAAGGATCGCCGCGACAAAGGCTAGGGCCGCGTTGAGCCGGAAGGCCGTTAGGAAATTGGGCACCGCCGACGGCATAGCGAGGCGAAGGAGCCGGGTTCGGCGGTGGGCACCCATGACGGTGAAGACGTCCTCGGATCCGGTCGGCGTTCTATGGAGCCCGGAGCTGGTCAACACGAACGTGGGGAACATCGAGACGAGGGCCGCCACCGCCAGGACGGTCGTCCGGGTGTATCCGATCACCCGGGCAATGATCGGCACGATGGCTACCAACGGGACCGAGTACATGACGATCATCGGCGAGGTGATAAGCCCCCGCAGAACCGGGGAGAGCCAAGATGCCAGAGCGGCCGTCACCCCGATAAGGGTGCCAACGAGGAGGCCGAGCGCCGCGAGCTGAAAGGTGCTGAGCGTGATCCCGAGGTAGGTGCCAGAGTTGGTGGCGATGTCGGCCACCACCGAACCCGGACTGGGAATAACGATCGAGTTCACTTGCCACACCGACACCGCAAACTGCCATAAGGCGATGATCACCAAGAACGGCCAGATGGTCAGTAGGATGTCGCCGATCCGGCGGCCCATGGAGAGCGGGGCCACATCGGTCAGTCTTAATACAGCTGTCTCGTTCCGGATGTCTTCGCTCACCGCGAAGTCCCGAGCGGCGGCGGCCCGCTCCACCAGCCCCAAGACCCCATAGGCCAACACGGCAACGATCGCCGTCAGGGCAGCGGCGGCCCAGAGACGCGTGGTGACGAACTGCTGGAGTGAGGTGACGATGATCACCCCCAGTCCGGGGGCTTTCACCGGCACCCCGAACCATTCCCCGAACACCACACCGAACATCGCGGCCGGGGCTCCCAGCTTGGCGGCGTAGACCAGCGATGGGATCACCACGGGGAACTCGAGCCGCCGGAAGCGTCGCAGCTTCGGAGCCCCCAAGACGGTAAATACGTCGTGGTGGGCCCGGCCTACCAAGTTGAACCCGGAGCTGATAGCCACGAAGCTGGAGAAGAACACCGCCATTGCGGCGAAAATGACAGGAGTCGCCGACGTCGAGACGACCATCACGAGGAGCGGGCCGAGTGCGATCCATGGGATCGAGTTGAGCAGAGTGGCCAACCGGCCGATCCCACGTCGGAGCGGCGAGACCAGCAGGCCTATAGATGCGAGCGAGAAGCCCAGTGTCAAGCCGATGGCAAAGCCGCGCACGGCACTCCACGTCGTATTGCGTAGAGCCGGCCCCAAGACTCGGCCCCAGTCGTCAATCAAGGTACGCAATACATCGGAGGCGGGAGGCCATCCTCTTCCAAACACCTCACCCTGGCCGAGCAGCTCCCAGATTCCGATGACAATTACCAGCCCGATACCGCCGAGGAGGGCCGATCGGAGGCGCGACGGATCGGCGTTGGTGGACCTCATCGGGGGGAAACTTCTCCGGGGCAGCGGGCACAGCTACGAGCCGGATTCTCGCTTGAGGTGGCAAGAAGCCTGACATCCGATCCGATGTGCCTTCCCACGCCTCCTCCGTCTATCCGAAGTTGGCTGGATACTACACAGACCGCACAGAATGCCCGAAGGCGAAATCAGTTTGACGGGTGGCGGCCACGCACGCCGGTAGGCGATAGTCCTGTGAACGGGTTACGACTGGCGGAGCTGCAGCCCCCGATCCATTGCTATTCCAGGCCCCGACGATCCCGGAGCACACGACAATCGGTCAGCGAACGTTTGCCAGATCGAGCACGACCGTCTGAGTGTCTGTCAACTCCTCGATGCTGCCCCGACCCCAGCCGGTGTCGGTCCCGGCGGCGCCGCCGAATGGTGCGAATGTCTCCCAGAAGTTGGTGGAGTCATTGACAACGACCGTTCCGCTCTTGATACGATCGGCGTACCAGAAGGCTCGCTGCAGGCTCGAGGTGAACACCGCGGCCTGGAGACCGAGGTTGGTGCGGTTGGCTACCGCCACGGCCTGGTCATCGTCGGATGCGCTGAGGATCGGAACGACTGGACCGAACGACTCCTCCTGGGAAAGAAGGCTGTCCTCGGGCACACGATCCACGACGGTGAACTGGTAATAGAGATCCGTTGGGAATCCGTCTGCTCGTCCCCCGCCGAGCAGCACTATGCCGCCCCGATTCGCGATGTCGGTCAGGTGGCGATCCATCTTGGCCGCCGTCATCTCGTTGTTCAGTGGGCCCATGTTGGTGCTTTCGTCGAACGGGTCACCCAGTCTGACGGTTTCTGCAGCCTTGAGCACGTGCTCTACGAACTCGTCGTGCACGTCGTCCACGACGATTACCCGTTCGGTGGAACAGCAGATTTGGCCGGCGTTGAGATAAGCCCCGTATACAGCCGCCAAGGCGGCAGCTTCGACGTTGGCATCGTCGGTGACAATCGTCGGTCCATTGCCCGACATCTCCATGATCGACCGCTTGATGCCCATCCGGGAGAGGATCTTGCGACCGGTGGCGCTTGAACCGGTGAACCCAACGCCGTCGATGCCGTCGTGGGTGACGAGGGCATCGCCTACCTCGGCTCCACCCGGGATGATCGAGACGAGACCTTTCGGCACCTCGGCAGCGTCGAGTGCCTCGGTCAGTTTCAACAAGGCCAGTGAGGTGAACTCGGGAGGTTTTACGATTACAGCGTTCCCGGTAGCAAGGCCCCGGCCCAGATACTCGAGCGGGATCGTCACCGGAAAGTTCCACGGCGTTATCGCCGCCCACACCCCGACCGGCCGGCGGAAGGTAAACATCCGCTTGTTGCGGTCGGAGGCGGGAATCACCTCACCGTGCATCCTCTTGATATCCTCAGCGGCGTTGATGAAGTACTCATTTGACGTTTCGATGTAGTACAGCGACTCGCCGTGGTACGGCATTCCCTGCTCCAGAGTTTGAAGTCGGGCGACAGCTTCGGCCATCTCTGTCATTGCCGCTCCGATCCGATAGCACAACTCGGCGCGCTCGAAGGGGGACCAGTGGCGGTACTCATCCTGAGCCTCCCGAGCGGCAGCGACCGCGCGGTCGATGTCGACATGCGACGCGATTGGGACGGTGGCGAGGTGCTCTCCGGTGACCGGGCTAATGACGTCAAAACGCTCGTCCCCGGTACCCTCGGTCCATTCCCCGGCGACGTAGATTTTGGTAGTGTCCGTCATTGCTCCTCCTGGACGATCCGACGCTGATGCTACCAGTGTCAATTTTTCCCAAGCGCCACCGCACTACCTCCGCCAACCTGATGCGTGGGTGTTGTAGGATTCGCAACTGCAGTTAGGTCAATTGACCGACCGAGTAGGTGGGTGTAGCCTTTGCGGACCCATCCACCGGCGGGAATCGGTGCCGTATTGCAGCGCAGAGATTCTCCAAGACGTCCGGAACAGCATTACCGAAAGAGCGCTTTGTCATTACGGAGCTACCTGCAGAATCACCCTCAGCTGTTAGTGAGGGCGTGGCAGATCACCGAGAAGATCCTCTTGCGGCTCGGAATCCGCCTCAGATCATGGGGTGAGGACCGATCCTCGCGCTGGGTCGAGCCCGGGGAGCGGGTGGTCAAACGGCTGCTGTTTGACTGCCAGATGTGCGGGCAGTGCGTCCTCCACTACACGGGCATGACCTGCCCGATGACCTGCCCCAAACAGCTCCGCAACGGACCTTGTGGCGGTACCCGTCTCAATGGTACGTGCGAGGTAAAGCCGGAGATGGACTGCGTCTGGCTCAAGGCCGTGGCGCGTGCACCCGACACCCCATGGGCTGAAGAGATCCATCGTCTCAATCCCCCCGTCGATTGGAGACTGGAGGGTATGGCGTCCTGGGTCACCTTCGCTACCGGTCGTGATCAGATCACGACGGGATCGGAACAGACGATGAGATACGCCACCGAGGCCATGGAGCGACCATGAGAAATGCGGAAGAACCGCCGGCGACCCACCTGGCTCGGGTGCTGGAGGCTGGCCATTTTGCGGTCACTGCCGAGACCTCACCGCCGGTCGGCCCCAATCGGGGGGCAATGGAGCGTCAGATCGACCGATTGCGCGGATGCGCTGATGCTTTCAACGTCACCGACAACCAAGCAGCCCGGGTGCATACCTCGGGCTTGGCCGCGAGCATTTTGGTCCGGCAGGCGGGTCTGGAGCCAATTCTGCAACTCACCTGTCGCGACCGTAACCGGCTTGGCCTGCAGTCCGATCTGCTCGGAGCAGCGATGTTTGATATTGGCAATGTGTTGGCCCTGAGTGGAGACGACCCCGTCTGGGGCGATCATCCTCAGGCTAAATCCGTCAACGACATCGACTCGATAAACCTGATCCGGATGATCCGGATGATGACGGATGACGGTGTCTTCGAGAATGGCGAGAAGATCCCCAAGATCGTACCGAAGTTCTTTGTAGGGGCGGCCGCGAACCCGTTCGCTCCTCCTTTCGATTACCGGCCGGACCGCCTGGCCAAGAAGATCGTGGCCGGCGCCCAATTTGTTCAGACCCAGTTGGTGTTCAACATTGAGCGGTTCCGCGAGTACATGCGGCGAGTGGTCGATCTGGGTCTCCATGAGAAGGTCTTCATCCTGGCTGGAATCGGTCCGATCCGGTCTCGGCGAGGCGCCGAGTACATGGCCGAAAAGGTTGCTGGAATGGACGTTCCTGATGAGATCGTGAAACGGATGGACGCGGATTCGAAGGAGGCTCAGGAGCGGGCCGGACTCGATATTGCAGTCGAGGTAGGCGAAGCCGTTCGCGACACCGAGGGTGTCCGGGGAATCCACATCATGGCGGTTTCCTGGTCGGCGGCGATCCCCCAAATCGTGGAGCGGCTTGGCCTGGACGAGCGACCTAGATTCTCCGATGTCGAGTCGGGGCTTCACATCGCATCGGAGGAGGCACTCACCACCGGATCTCAATGACAGCAAGGTTTTGAGTCACAGGAGTTCTCTATTTTTCGCGGGCGAAGGCAGTAGATGAGACCGGTAACGGTCAGCCCTGATCGGCGTCGGACGGGGATCGAGGTCCCTGCCGATAGGATCGCACGACGCCCCAAGATGCCCCGAAAGGAGTGCCATGGCACCGGATAGGTCTCGCGACTGTGATCTGCTCCTCGATGGAGGAGTTGTGGTCACGGTCGACGACCAGAGGAACGTATTCGATCCTGGCTCGGTGGCGGTGAAGGATGGTCGAATCCTTGCCGTCGGCCCTAGCACCGACCTTGCAGACTGGAGGGCCGACCGCAAGATCGACACCACCGGTATGGCGGTGACTCCCGGCTTCGTAGATGCCCACCAGCACCTGTTCCAGTACCTCACCCGAGGTCTCGGCGAAGGGCTCGAGTTATGGCCCTGGCTGTCCGAGTTCGTCTGGCCGGTGACGGGCGCAATGACTGAGGCCGATGCAGTAACCGGAGCGCGACTGGGTGCGATCGAGGCGGCTCACTCCGGCGTTACGACGATTCTTGACCACCACTACACGCCTACTGACATGGCTTCGACGTTGGGGGTGGCGGCCGGTATCGAAGAGGTCGGAATTAGGGGAACAGTGGCCCGCGGGATCATCGGAGCGCCAACCGAGATGGCCAAGCGTCACAACCTGGCCGGCGATCTGTTCCGCTACACCGCCGATGAGGAGATCACCATTACCCGGGAATGCATGGAGGCCCGGCCACCCGGGAGCCGGGTCGGGGTCTGGCCGGCGCCTCTCAACATCATCTACGTCGATCAGGATCTAGTGAGGAGATCGGTGGCACTGGCCCGCGAGTTTGGAACCGGCTGGCATACCCATTGTTCAGAGGCTGAGACCGATCCTATCTTCTATCTAGAGGAGTATGGAGTTAGGCCGATCGATTGGCTGTTCGACGAGGATCTGCTGGGTCGGGGGGCCACGATCGCCCACGGAATCTTCCTAGACGACCGAGAGGTCGCACGGGTCGGTGAAACCGCCACCGGAATCGCCTATTGCCCCCTTTCTCACATGTTCATCGGTCTCGGGGTGATGCGGTTGAGGGACCTCAGGGCGGCGGGTGCCATCGTCAGTCTCGGACTGGACGGCGGTTGTGGCCACCGCCTCGACATGATGTCGAACATGAAGCAGGCAGTTCTACTGCAGCGGGTACACAATCAGGACCCGGCCATCTCTAACGGTGAGGAGGCGCTCGAGCTCGCCACCAGGGAGGGTGCCCGGTTTATGGGCATCGAGGCCGGCTACTTGGCACCGGGTAGGCTCGCCGATCTGACCGTTATCCGGCTGGCCGGTCCTCATCTCACCCCGATTCATCGGGTGGTGGCCTCGATTGTCTACTCGGCTTCTCCCGCCGATGTGGCCTACACGATCGTCGGCGGAGATATCGTCCTCGACGACGGTCGCTGCACCATGATCGACGAGGGAGCGGTTCTCGAGGAAGCGCAAGTCCGTTCCGAGGAATTGATCACGAGGGCCGGGCTGACGGGGCAGCTCGAACCTTGGCGGACCGCCTAGCTGTGCCAGATGTCTGGGGAGTAATCGTATTTTCGCGTGGTGTGGGTTGTCGTAGTGTTAGTGGTGGTTTCGGGGCATGATCGACCGATGAGTTGACGTTGGAGGGTGAGAGTCGGCCGCGCTGGATGGGTAGAACCCGAGGAGTCGTTTCCTCTTTGTCAGTTTCGGACTCGCCTGCTCAGGTTGGGGTTGGGCTTGACCCGGAGATCACCGTAGTAGTTGTCACACAGGGTGCCTTCCCTATCGAAGTCTTCGTCTTTGACGGTGGCGGCAAATTGGTTGTAACGACAATATTGCTGAGCAAATCCTCTAGGTCAAGGCCGTTATCTCGCCAACTTCTCGAGTGACTTGGCTGCCGGGTGGAAGCCGCTCTCGATGGTGATCGCGGTCGGATACCGATTGACATCGTTCCTTTATGACGTGTAACGTCAAATCGATTACCGCAATGCCCTATGAGCGCTGCTAGTGAGAGGAGAGCGCGTGTTCAACCGAGACGGACAGCGCGCTATGAACTTGGGCCACCGGATCGAGGAGCACGCCGACTTGTGGCCCGAGCGGGTTGCTCTCTTCTTCGGGGACTCCACGACTAGCTATGCCGAGCTCAATCAGACGGTCAGCCGACTCGCAAATGGGCTTCGTTCTCTGGGAGTAACTCCCGGGGATCGAGTGGGTGTGATGCTCCCCAACTGGCCGGAGTTTCATATTTGTAGCCACGCCGCTTGGAAAATCGGCGCAGTCGAAGTCCCGATCAATGTCATGTATGTGGAGGACGAGGTCGAATTTATTCTTGCCAACGCGGGCGTCAAGACTGTTTTCGCCTCTGCTGCGGGAGCGGAGATCATCGTCGGAATCCGAGATCGTCTGCCTGACCTCGAAGCCGTTGTGTTGGTGGGGGATGGGGCGGTTGTCGGTACAACTTCCTTTAGCGATTTGGTGTCAAACAGTGATCCACAATGTTTGGCCGTCGAACTGGGGGGAAATGAGTTGGCAGTTATTGCCTATACATCGGGAACCACCGGATTTCCCAAAGGCGCAATGTTGACCCACGACAACCTGGTCACGTCTATTGAAACTCTTCGGGAATATCTCGCCCTCACTGATCAGGACAATATTCTGCAGGTTTTGCCTTGTTTCCACTCAAACGCCTCTCTCATTGGTGTTCTATTCGCTTGGTATCTGGGAAGCAGTGCGATTCTTCTTGAACGCTTTGACTCTACGTTTACAGAAGTAGTAACACGCCGTCGTCCTTCTTTTTTTGCTGGAGTTCCAACGGTGCTATTTGACCTTGCAAATTTGCCGGCTAATGAGGACCTTGATTTCAGCAGTGTTCGATACGTGATGTTCGGAGCAGCGGCTACCCCGCCGAATGTGCGTCGTACTGTTGAGGAACGTTTTGGACTCAGAATGCTACAAGCGTATGGAATGACGGAAGCACCAAACGTCGTTACCGTCGATCCCAAGGTGGGCGAAATCGATTACGAGGGAGTGGGCTTACCCCTCGCTCACCTAGCTATAAAGATTGTAGATGGAAATGATAATCAACTTTCTACTGGATCAGTTGGCGAGATTTGTGTAGGTCCAATGACCGAGGGACCGCTCGCGAACCTCTACAAGCCGATGGCTGGCTACTGGAAGAACCCAGAGGCAAGCAAGAAGGCTCTACAGGGTGGATTTTTCCATACCGGGGATTTGGGCATGGTGGATGACTCTGGCGTAGTGCGCCTGGTCGATCGCATGAAAGACATGATCATTAGGGGTGGAAACAACATCTTCCCTGCAGAGTTAGAGCGGGTGTTGGTTGCTGACGCCAGGGTTGGTGAGGCATACGTTGTAGGCGTGCCACACGAGCGATTAGGGGAAGTCCCCAAGGCATTCGTCGTATTGGAGGAAGGGACCTCTGCGTCAGAGGGCGAGTTAAAGGAATTGATTGTAGGTCGCTTGGCTCGCTTTAAACGTCTGGAATTTGTGGAATTCGTTGATAGAGATTCGTTGCCTCGCACTGCTTTGGGCAAGGTCCTGAAAAGGGAGCTGGTGTAGTGAGCGTACGTCTGTCGAAAAAGAACTGTAGCTACACAGGCTTATCAAGAGAATAAAGGGAGAGTGGTATGAGAATCGGGATTGACATCGGCGGCACCTTTACCGACGTGGTTCTCATGGACGATAAAGACGTCCTGCGAAGTTGGAAGGTCGAGAGTACGCCCCCGAATTTCGAGGAAGGTGTTCTGACAGGAATCAAACTCGCTGCCGAGGAACTGGAAACGTCGGTGGAGGAGATCCTCCGTAGTGTGTCACATTTTGTCCACGGGACCACAGTCACGACGAATCTGATTCTGACTCGAGCCGGAGAGAAGGTCGGCCTTATCACTTCAAAGGGATTTGGCGATACCTACGAGTTGGCGAGGCAGTATCGGGGACACGAACAGGATCCGTCGAAGGTTACCCACCCGGTGCCGCTCGTGCCACGGTACGACATTGAAGAAGTCAGTGAACGGATCGACTATGCGGGCCGGATCGTGGCGCCCCTTAATCAAGGTGAACTGAGTGATGCTATTGGTCGTCTCTTGGACAAGGGCGTTCATTCGTTTGCGATCTGTTTTCTCTGGTCCTTCGTCAACTCCGAACATGAGGAGGCGGCGAAACAGGCCGTTCTTGACGCGGATCCTGACGCATACGTTTCGGCCTCGTACGAGGTGAGTCCGGTCTCGGGTGAGTACGAGAGGACCAGCACGAGCGTGATCAACGCTTACAGCGGGCCAGCACTCAGACGTTACGCGCTCGACTTGGAAAAGAGCCTGAAGGATCTCGGGCTTTCCCGCCCGATCTTGATCATGAAGTCTGATGGAGGACCTGCGAGCATCGATGGTGCAGTCACAGCTGCTGTTCAGACTCTGTATTCAGGGCCGGCCGCCGGCGTAGTTGCTTCCCGGTTCTTGGGTCAACAAGTAGGTGAGGAGAACTTGATCACGTTCGATATGGGCGGAACGAGTACCGACGTCGCCCTCGTGTATGAAGGAGAGACGCAAACGACGTCGGCCCAGTTTCTTGATCGTCACGCAATAGCTACGCCAATGATCGACCTGACTTCAGTCGGAGCAGGCGGTGGTTCTCTGGGATGGGCTCGCTTGGGAGACACGCTCCAGGTCGGTCCGCAAAGCGCGGGGGCGGATCCTGGGCCGGCGTGCTACGGCAAAGGAGGGGATGCACCTACGGTGACGGACGCGAATGTGGTTCTCGGTCTGATTGACCCCGACTACTTCCTGGGCGGGAGGGTCGCACTCCAAGCTGATCACGCAGAAAGTACCGTCGCTGCGTTGGGCCAATCGCTGGGACTGTCGACGCAGGAGACAGCTGCCGGCATGTTTCGCGTGGTCAATGCGGTGATGGCGGACGCGATTCGCCTCCGGACCGTATTCAAGGGGCTTGATCCTCGAGACTTTTCGTTGGTTTCCTTCGGTGGAGCCGGTGGGTTGCATTGCGGAGCAGTTGCAGATGAGCTGCAGATTTCGCGAGTAATCATCCCGCGGATGGCCTCAGTGTTCTCAGCAGCGGGACTGTTGGCAAGCGATATCACCTACAGCTTTGTTCAATCAGCGATCAAGGGAGCCGGGGCCGGCGGAGCAATTTCGCCGGAGGCTTTGGCGGAGATCAACGAAATCTTCGAAGCACTCGATGGGCGCGTCCAAGAGGAATTGAATACTCACGACGTGCCCGAATCCGACCGGTCGGTGAGCCACGCGATTGAGGCGTCGTACTTGGGACAGATCCTGAATTTCGAAGTACAGACACCCACCAAACGTCTGAAGCAGAAGGATTTTGAGGTGATCGCTAGAGACTTCGACGAACGCTATATCAAGGTCTATGGACCAGGGGCTGCGGCTCCCGAGACCGGCTACACCTTCAAAACCTATAAAGTGGTGGGGACCGGAAAGATCGGTGTTAGTTCATTCAAATCAGTGGCCAAGGAGGGCGTTGCCGAGACCCTTGAACCGAAGGGAGAGCGGCTAGCGCTGGCAGATACGGACACTGGGGAGCTGCGGAGCATGCCCGTATACGATGGCGATCATTTGCCGGCTGGGGCTGATTTTTCCGGCCCGGCCATTGTCGAGTTCTGGAACACATCTGTACTTGTGCCTGATGGATGGAACGCCCGGCTTGATGAACGCGATGACATCATTATGGAACGACGCTGAGCTAGATACCCGATTCTTCCCGAATTCCCGCAGGAGGGCATGAAATGGCGAAAACTAAAGAAGCCACAAAGTTGAGCGAGCCGGTAGATCCGGTCTTGTCGCAGGTCATCTACAACTATGAGCTAACTCTGAATGGAGAAATGGGCCGAGCGGTCGTCAACTTGAGCGGTTCACCGCTGTACGTCGGAGCGGCAGATTTCGCGTGCGCTTGTCTGGATGCCGAAGGAAACACGATCACGAATATCTCGTGGTCGCTGCAGATGGGGTATGCGATCAGCAATACGGTGAAGCACACCCTTCGACGGTACAAGGATAACCTTCATCCTGGCGACATGATCTTCTGTAATGATCCCTACGAGGGAGGCGGACTTCATTCATCCGATGTCGTGATAGTTACTCCCATCTTCTTTGAGGATGAACTTCTCATGTGGGTCGGGGTATGTGCACATGTAACGGATGTTGGGGGAGCTGTTCCAGGTAGTTTCTCGGTCGAGCCCATGGAGTGCTACGGGGAGAATGTCCGATTTACGCCGGTCAAGTTCTACGAAAAGGGCGAATTCAGGCAGGACATCGTTGATGCCTTTCTCACCAACGTACGTCTCGCCGATCGGACCTCCATCGACTTGAAGGCGATGATGGGCGCGAACTGGATCGGTCGTGACAGAATGCTGGCGCTTCTCGACCACTATGGGAAGGATCAAGTCACAGCGATCCATGCTTCACAAATGGATCAGTCAGCCCGGGAGATGCGAAAACGTCTTCAGCAGATACCCGACGGCGTATACGAAGGTGCATCCCACATGGAGCACGACGGTGCAGACGACATTATCTACACCATCCGAGTTCGGGCCATAAAGAAGGACGATGAGATTACTTTCGACTTCTCTGAAACAGACGACCAGGCAAAGGGAGTTCTAAACTGTGCCGAAGTCGGCACATCGGGGAATGTGGTGGCTGCTGTGGGGACTGTTTTAGCTCCCGATATACCGTTCAACGAGGGTCTTCTAGATCCCGTCGAGATAATCTCGCGGCCAGGAACGCTCGTTCATGCCATAAAGCCGGCTCCTATTGCCGGAGCCACCGTTTACGGAGCGTGGTTTGGCACAGATGCTTGTCTCGAAGCGCTCAACTACGCCATCGCTGGGCATCCAGATACGCAACATCGTAGAACCGGTCCGTGGGGGTGCTGGACGTGGTCGTTTTTGCATACGACGAACCAATACGGCGATCCGTGGTTCTTCATTGTCTTCACCGGTGGGGCCGGCGGAGCGGGTGCGTTGCCATTCCGGGATGGTGAACCGGCAATGCTTGGTATCCAAACGATTGACGCTTTCACAGCGAACATTGAAGACTACGAAATGCAGAGTCCGGTTCTGTTCATGAATCGGCGTTTTTCGCCAGATACCGGTGGAGCGGGACTCCACCGCGGTGGGCTAGCTCTGGAGTCCTTGTGTATCCCGTGGCAAACTGACCAATGGGGAGTCTCGGTGAATCACAACCGGCTCAGTACGCCCTCTTCCGCGGTGTCTGGTGGCTTTCCGGGCTGCGGTTCTGTCGTGGCTCCCGTTCCGAGTATCGGCGATGATGTGTTTACGCGGTGGGAGGCTGGAGAAGCGCTACCAATCGCGGATTACGTTGACAACGCTGAGCCTTACCCGGCTCGAGGAGCAGGCTTCACCGTGATGCCGGAGGATGGTTATTACATTCGCGCCACAGGTGGGCCCGGTTACGGCGACCCACTTGAAAGGGAACCCGACCGTGTTCAGTCCGACGTCGAACGAGAGTGGGTGTCGGCTGAAATGGCGGAGCAAGCATATGGCGTGGTGATGAGCGGCGGAGTTGTCGATGACGCTGCGACCGATGCGCTTCGTTCCGCGGCACGAGAGACAAGCCGAGCGCTCCCGCTGACCAAAGATGTGCTGGCTCCTGAGGTGCTTGCTGCCCCCATCAAGATTGATCCGGTTCCGCTCGACAAGACTCAGGAGTTGGGTGAGTATCTCGCCGTAACTCCTGACGGCTATTACGAATGTCGCAAGTGTGGCCATCAGTATTGCGGCAACAACGCCAACTGGAAACTGGAGGCGGGGTTCCAACAGTCGCCGGTGAGTTCTGAGACCATCAAGAACATCATTCAGCCCAGACTGGAAGGTGACCTTGTGTTCAGGCGGTATTCGTGCCCGGGCTGCGGTGTCCAAGCTGACACCGAGGTGAGTCTGCACGACGAATCGCCGCGATGGAACTTCAAACCGCTCGCTGTGTGGGAAGCACAGCAGCTGGAAGGTACCAATTCAGAGAGTTAGACCAGAGGCAAATACAGAAAACATCTCACCAAGGGAGGACAGTGATGAGGAAGAAATATCGCGTTTTGTTCGCGCTATTTGTGTCATTGGCGTTGGTCGCCACAGCTTGCACAGATGATGATGCTGCGCCGGCGACGACTGCTGCGCCGGCGACGACTGCTGCGCCGGCGACGACTGCTGCGCCGGCGACGACTGCTGCACCGGCCGAAGAGGAGGAGGGTCCCCAAGGCGCTCCCAGGCCTGGCGAGGTAGCGGCTGGGGACAAATGGACGCCCGTCTGCCCCGCAGCAGACCCAGACCCGAACGTCAATGACAAGACCATCGGGCTTGTGACGCTCGTTGGTGTGGATCCGGGAGCAGTCGCTCACTTTGAAGAATTCAGTAAGTGCGGCGAAGCCTTTGGCTGGGACGTCCAACTGATCGACGCGCAAGGCGACTTCACAAAAGCAGCGACTGCGATTGACGACCTTGTGGCTCGAGGGGTTGACGCGATCTGGACGATTACCCTGCAGACCGACATTGTCGCTCCTCAGATCGAGGCGGCCGCGGCAGCAGGGATTCACTACATCGCGGTAGATGCCCCGTACGGTCCTGGAGTCTCGGTGGCTCTTGTACAAGACGTTTCGTCAGCTCCGTCCAAGCTGGCTTTCTATATCGGTGACCGGTTCGGAGGAGAGGCCCAGGTCGGTGTTGTGGGAAGCAGGATCCTGGCGACAGCATCTCAGTGGGAAGATATCTTCATGGCTGCCCTGAGTGCGTATCCAGGCGTCGAAGTAGTCGACCGGTGTGAGATCGATCTCACGAATATCGTGGGAGGCACCCAGGAGTGCACACAAACCATGTTGACCTCACACCCGGACATCGATGTGATCTGGGACAACTGGGAAGATGTCGCCCTCGGTTCGTGTAACGCGAAGTTGGCGATGGATCACGACGTCGAAATCGTGACGATTCTGACCAGCGGCTCCGCTTTGGACTTCTTCGGAAACTGCATCACGGCTGCTGCTTCGCTCCCGGAGCGTTCGCACGGCATCGCTGCCGCAGAGCAGATGTACTACTTGCTCAAGTACGGGGAGCCAACGGCACCGGTGATCTACCAGGAGAACGGCTTCTTCACACAAGATAACCCGCCGACTCTCGAGGAGTTCTCTTACGGTGGGATTGAGTTCATTATCTGGCCCGGCAACTAGGAGCATCGGAGAAACGATCGGCTCGGTCGAACCATGAGTAGGACCGAGCCGATCGTTGCTCTCCGGAACTTGAGCAAGGCCTTTGGTGGCAATCAAGCCGTCAAGGATGTCGACTTCGCTGTGAATAAGGGAGAGATTGTCGCCTTGGCCGGACACAATGGTGCCGGCAAATCGACCATCGTCAAGATTCTTACCGGTGCCGTACAGCCCGACCACGGGGACATCCTGGTGGATGGTTCGGTGGTGACATTGAAGAGTCGACGCGCCGCCGAGGAGCTGGGATTTGCGATTGTCGATCAAGAGGAAAGGTTGCTTCCCAGCCTGAGCGTTCTCGAGAACATCTGGCTGGGGTTGCCGTTCCCCAGGTCAAGGATCGGCTTGATTGACTGGCGGGCAGTTGAAAGGATGGTTACCTCCAGAAAGCAAGAACTCGGCATGATCTTCCCTTTGAGTTCACAGGCGGGAGAATTGTCGGCAATGCATCAGCGGCTGGCCGAAATCACCCGGGCTCTGCTTACCGACCGACGAATAGTCATCTTTGACGAGGCGACCGTTGCTCTCGACGCCGAGGAAAGGGAGAAGTTCTACGCGGTTCTGCGTCTGCTCAAGAAACAAGGCGTGGGGATCGTGGTGATAACCCACCTGCTGGATGAAGTCCTAACACTTTCGGATCGTGTCGTGGTCATGCGCGGCGGCGCCATTGTGGCTGAGGGCGTGTCCGGCGACTTCGATCGGAGCCGCCTTTTCGAATTGATCTCGGGATTCTCCTCATCCGACGCCATCGTTCCGGCTCATGAGCAGGGCATCGGGACTTCCGAGGAGTATCCAGTGTTAGCCGATGTTCATGGACTCAAGGGCACCGTGTTGAGAAATGTGTCTCTCCAAGTTCGCCATGGGGAAGTCTTGGGCTTGGCGGGTCTCGAAGGATCGGGAAAGGAAGAGATGATTGCGGTCCTGGCAGGTTTGGTCAGACCGGAGGCCGGAACGATCATTCTCGATGGTAGCCCCGTCAAGCTACCGAGTCCTCGTGACGCCAATCGACGCGGAATCTCGCTCCTCCCCAGTGATCGTGGCGTTGCTGGACTATTCGGCCGGATGGGACTCCGTTTTAATTCAACCATCTCGCACCTGAATCGGCACAGAGTGGCCGATTCCATCCCGCTTCTCAGCGGCTCGAAGCTCGATCTCTACGCGAGTGATGCAGTGAGGAGGCTTCGGATCAATACAAGCGGTCTGCGCGAACCCGTGAACAATCTCAGTGGTGGTAATCAGCAGAAGGTGATGTTCGCCCGAATCATGGGGCGTCGGGCGCGTGTCCTGCTCTTCGATGAACCGACACAGGGAGTCGACGTGGGAGTCAGAAGGGAGATCTACGCGCTTTCGCGGGAGCTTGTCGAGCAAGGCGCGAGCATCGTCTACAGCTCGAGCGACGAGGAGGAGCTAGCGCTGGTGAGCGACCGCGTGATTGTGTTTCGCGAGGGGTCGGTTGCAGTGGAGTTCACCGGAGATGAGATCACGGCTGGCAGGATTTTGGATGCGTCGTTCTCGTAGGCCCTCGGAGGCTAGTTTGCCGGACGCCAAGACCGGTGATGATTGGCGGGCTGGAGTGCAGACCCAGCCACACCTGATAACACGAGTACTGAGACGCGGAGGCTCACTGTCCGGCCTGATTCTGCTCGTAGCCCTCGTGGCCACCTTTGTCATACTCCGTCAGTCGCGATTCATCCACGGCGACAATCTCATGGGCATTGTAAAGCACTCGATTTCGTTGACGCTTATAGCTGTTGGTCTCACGGCGGTTCTCGTCGTTGGGGAGTTCGACCTTTCCTTCCCGGCGGTGGTTTCCGTTTGTTGTCTCCTGCTCGCCGGGTTGACCCAGGATGGGTGGCCGTTTGGTCTCGCCCTCGCCCTCGCCCTCGGTGTCGGTGTCGGTGTCGGTCTCGTCAACGGGTATCTCGTCTCGGTGGTCGGTTTGGCTTCGTTTGTCGCAACCATTGGAACCGGAGGAGCCATCACCGCTCTCGCTTTGCTTTACTCGGATGGTCAGACTTTGAAGTTGCCTTCCGACTCAGCACTCAACGGCCTGGCCCATGGAGACGTTTTCGGAGTTCCTACCTACGTATTCTTGGTGTTTCTTGCTCTGCTGTTTACCTGGACTCTCATGGAACGCTCTGAGTTGGGTTATTGGATGGCTGCCGTGGGAGAGAATCAGCGGGCATCCGAGGTAGCAGGTCTCAGTGTACCTATGGTCAAGATCAGCGCCTTCGTCGTCCAGGGAGTGATGGCTGCATTGGCTGCAGCCTTCATCGTTTCCGACCAGGGCGTTGGTTTTCTTCAGGCAGGGTCTGGTTTCCTCTTCGATGCTTATGCCGCGGTGTTTTTGGGTGCTGTCACATTCAGGCTCGGTCATTTTAATCTGTACGGCACCGTCGTCGGCGCCTTGGTGCTTGGGGTTTTGTTCAACGGGCTGAACTTGCTCGGGCTCGAGGTTTGGGAAGTGAAGGTGGCCTCTGGCGCAGCTCTATTGATGGGCCTGATATTTTCGCGTATGGCAGGAGAGGCTGCGCCGAATTAGCAATGGAGCAAAGACCCCCACCAGACGCCAATGTCCCGAGTACTGAGACGGACGCGCTCGGTGTGTCTCAAGACGACGTGCAATCGATGAGAGCGCGATTGGTGTCCCTTGCAATGCGTTACGCGCTTGGGGTCGTCACAGCGACCTTGTTCGGATTCTTTGCCTTGACGTTTTCAGAGCGATTTCTGGCTCCACTGAATCTGGCGGTGATCGCCCAGAACGCAGCCCTTGTCGGCATGTTGGGTATTGCAGTCACCGCGGTGCTTGTGATGTGGGATTTCGACCTCTCCGTTGGTGCGATAGCTTCTCTTACCAGCATCACCGCTGGAAAGTTCACGGCATTGACGGTTCCTTCACATTTCGCCGTGGGCGGCTTGATCGGGGGCGCGGTTGGGGTGGTCAACGGCCTTCTTGTGACCGTCGTCGGCCTCCCTGCATTTGTTGCCACCCTGGCCATGGGCTCTCTGGTAGATGGCGTCGGGACTCG
>PVBE010411585.1_pt1 | contig 33453 bp, 35 predicted proteins | sample 1631181 | NCBI WGS metagenome assembly PVBE01 (sample SAMN08397723, study PRJNA350692) | Marine metagenome, whole genome shotgun sequencing project. | isolation source: water | place: Pacific Ocean | collected 2012-04
AATGGTCTTTTTGGTCAGCCGTCGTGACAGGATATACGCCTTTGCACTTTTTCCTTCACTGCTTTTAAGAAGTGTCTGACGGAAAAAAGCCGTTGCCTCCTTATTGACGCCGAGCAAGTTTTCTCGTTCGGTGTTCAATCTTTTCTGTTCTGATGACAGGTTAGTTATTGGGATCTCAATGCCATATTTTCTTGCCAGTGATCGCGCAGCGTCAGGAAAGGAGATGCCCTCCTGCTTCATCAGAAAACTGAAGACATTCCCACCCTCACTACACCCAAAACAGTGAAATATCTGTTTTTCAGGACTCACGGTAAAGGATGGCGTTTTTTCTGAGTGAAACGGGCACAACCCCAGGTAATTTTTTCCTGTTTTTTTCAGCAGAACCACTTCAGAAACAACGTCCACAAGATCTGCATTGTTCTTAATCTCTGAAATTTTATCGTTGGGGATAAAACTTGTCAAAAAGAACACCCCCCATTGCTATAAATACAAGGAAGATAGAAAATATTGGAAGAGTCGTAAATGACCGAAAGAATTAATTTGGTTTAAATCGTTTTATAAAAAACCCTTGGTTGAGTGAGCACCTAATACCCTCTTATTAAATGAAACAGCACTGTTCAATGCTCTGCCGGTGGCCTTAAATATCGATTCTATAACATGGTGATCATTTTCACCATAAAATACATTGATATGCAGTGTTATACCACCCCTGGTTGCAAACGCTTTGAAAAATTCCTTGGCAAGTTGGATGTCAAAGTTCCCTTTTACCACAGGGGCGCATGGTGTATTATAGACCAGATGTGGCCGATTTGAAAGATCGAGGGTCACGGCGGTCAGGGCCTCATCCATCGGTGTCACCGCATGACCGTACCGGTTGATACCTGTTCGATCTCCAAGCGCCTTATTCAATGCATCCCCGCATACAATACCAACGTCCTCCACCGTATGATGAAAGTCGACATCGGTATCCCCCTCGGCACTTATTGATAGCTTAAAGAACCCATGGGTCGACAGGAGAGAAAGCATGGATCAAAAAACGGAATTCCCGTGGTAATCTGTCCTCCACCGCTACTGTCCAAGTTCAGTTTGACAGTAATTTTTGTCTCCTTTGTCGTTCGATCGACCTCAGCTTTGCGTGCCTTCATCATCACTTTGCGGAATTTGCCGGTTTATATCTTTTGTGAAAATATCCATTTTCTGTCAAAAATCAAGCCCATGTTGTTTGAATTCGGACAATTTCAAAGGGAAATAAGCCCAAAAGAATTGTTGAACCTTAGATCTGCGAACGTTCAGTATACCGCAGTCTTGCCTCCTGGCAGATGAAATCATCGGTTCAATCAATTTTCTCTTGATTTTTGGGGTTGAAGTGGAGATGAGGGGATTTGAACCCCTGACCTCGGCGTTGCGAACGCCGCGCTCTCCCAACTGAGCTACATCCCCACAAAGGAGGTGCTTATCTATCAAATTCCACGATATGGGTCAATCGAAAAAACCATTGTTTTATAAATAACCCGACTTGATTTTCTTTTTTATCAACCAGGGTTAATCATTTCTTCGGCGAGTTCAACAAAGTCGGATGATCCATGACAGGCAGGTCGGTAATAAATTACCGGTTTTCCGGCCGCCGTGCTTTCAGCAATGGTTGTATTTATCCTTATTGTCGTGTCCAAAAGCAAATTTTGGTATCTATCGTTTTTTCTGAGCTTTTCCATGACCTGATGGCTGACCTTTGTCCGTTTATCAAAAAATGTCGGAACAATTCCGGTAATACTGAGCCCTGGGTTAATTTCGGCCTTTATACCTTCGATCGTATCAAATAATTCATCAAGAGCATCAAATGAATATGGATGTGTTTGACACGGAATGAGTATCTCTTCTGCGCAGGCGAGGACATTAACGGTTAGCAGCGAAAGACTCGGAGGGGTATCGATAAGAATAAAATCGTATCTGGTGGTCACCCTCTCCAGGGCCTCTTTTAGCCGGTTTTCCCTTCCTTCAACGCCCACCAGTTCAACCTCAGCGCCGACAAGGTCAACATGGGAAGGAATGAGGTAAAGCCCTTTCCAAGCTGTTTTCAAAATTGCATCATCCACAATATGAGATTTTTCATCCATTATGATGTCATACACCGTTAACGCTCCTTCACCGATGTCGATGCCGAGCCCGCGAGTCGCATTGAATTGAGGATCCATATCGATTATAAGAACGCTTTTCTCCTTCAAAGCGAGAGCGGCACCGAGATTTATCACCAATGCGGTTTTACCCACCCCGCCTTTTTCATTTGCCACAGCAATCGTCCGTGTCGGTCGAAAATCCATTCTAAATTTCCTTTACATTTTAGATCCTTGAACAGGATTTTTCTTATGTCCAAACGATTTTTTTGTCAAATTTTTCCGTTGCGTCGGCTGGCTCATCTTATTTTGATGAAAATAATATAAGGTATTGTAAAATCTGAGGGTTTATGATATTAATTCTATCGCCTGGGGTCAGCCGGTTGACCATTTGGCAACAAATTGATGGAGAGGAAAAAATCTATGTCAGAAAAGCATCCTGAATGCCCACTTTATAATCCTTTAAATTGTAAAGAATATTACAATCCCAAGATCTGCGCTTTTGTGAAAAAAGATCGGATCTGTCTCAAGAAAAAAAAACCAGGGCCAAAGGAAAAAAAACTGGGGAAAAAAATCTAGGCGTGGCCGGAAACATCTGAAAGCAGAACTGGATCAATACCCATCTTCTTCACTGCCTCTTTCCAGCGTCTTTCAATCGGAATATCAAAAATAATCTTTTCAACCATTGGACTGGTCAGCCAAACATTTTCTTTGATCTCGTATTCTATCTGGCCGGGGCCCCATCCGGCGCACCCCAATGCAATAATAAACGCTTCCGGGCCCTTGCCGATTGCAATCGCTTCCAGGATATCCCTGGTATTACTCATTGCAAGAGACTGGGTTATCAACAAAGAACCTTCCCAGTTTAATGGCGGTCCATGAAGAACACATATATCGAACATATTGACGGGGCCACCGAGGTGAATCGGCACAGAATCCACACCTGCAGTACACTTGATTTTTAGCTCATCAAAAATGTCCTTTCCAGATAAAACAGGATGAATGCGGTTGACAACGATTCCCACAGCTCCTGCTGAAGTATGCTCACAAATGCAGGCAACGGTACGGGAAAAATTAGGATCCAGCAGGCCGGGCATGGCCATCAAAAGATGTTCCTTAAGAAAAGATTTGTTTTGATTTTTGATGTCTGGAGCCATTGTTTCAAATGTCAATCTCTTTTTGTATTTTATGTATAATTGAAATTTATTTTACACAAATTTACACCAATCGCAATACCGATCCAACATATTTATTTTTGGTTGAGTAATTCTTCAATCACGGTATTTTTCATACAAACGCCTTCATGAAAGAAAGTCAAGAATAATGAAGATTAAAAGTGGATAAATTCATTTTACAGTTTTGTGAATATCCGGGGATGGACTGAAAAATATGATCTAAATTGGGCTTGGGATGAAAAACTTGTGTGGATAGAGCAGTCCAGACCCAAAGGGTCATTCTGGGCTCCGATAGGCGCGTTAAACAGCGTTCACTGGAAAGAGCGATTTGTTAAGTATTCTGTTTGAGATGGATGGGAAATCCGTTCGTTGTTTCTGTTCATGGAGGTCAGAAGTCGAACTGACGCAGTCATTCAGGAGAAAAGAATCATGAATCCATCGGCAATATCATACCATAAAACTACTTGTTATGACCGAAATCGAATGAGAGGAGACCCATTGGATTGGCCAAACCAGCCTCGGGTTTTTAAGGCCTACGACAGCATCGAGGCCATTCCCTTACCGGAAGTCGACAAACTTCCAGAAATCGATCTCTGGCATCTTTATTTTTCAAAGACAACCAAACGCTTGGAAAGCGGACTTGATTTGAAGCGATTATCCCAAATCTTGTCTATCAGCTATGGTTTAACTTCCACACGCAGCTATTCAGGACAAACTGTTCTTTATCGAAGTGTTGCCTCTGCAGGGGCTCTTTACCCGGCTGAAATCTATTTTTTCGCCTTCAGCATTGATAATTTTCAACCCGGCCTTTATCATTATGGGGTAAAGGATCGATTGTTAACCCCACTTCGAGGGGGGGATGACAGCGCCCTCATGTCGACAATGACCGACAGTTTCGAAACACAATCTCTATCCGCCGTATTTATTATTTCAGGAATTTTCTTTAGAAGTTCCTGGAAACATCGAGACCGTGCGTACCGATACATCCTTCTAGATGCCGGACACCTGATAGAGAATCTTGCGCTGGCCCTGAAAGCAACCGGTCTACCCTATGCTATTGATTATGATTTTGATGATGAACATATCGGACGTTTGATCGGATTCGATGATCAAAAGGAAGTCAGTCTGGCATCTGTTCATGTAGGGGGTCGATCATCGATAACCCAAAAGGAGCTGACAAAATCGTCTTCTCTTTCACCTGCAATCATCAAGGCATCCTCGGTCTCACCGGTTGAGACGGTCTATGAAGATATCATTGATATCCATCGATCGGGTATAAATATAACTAAACAATCTGTGAAGGATCCTGATATTTCTTCTAAATTAGGTCTTAATCCTCGTGAGTGGATACCCATTTCTCAAAATAAGGTCCCGGACAAAAAACTGACCTATTCAGAGGCCGTACTTCGCCGCCGGTCAAGACGAAACTTCATAAACCAAAAGTTAAAAAAGACCACATTTATACAGCTAATCGATATCGTATTTGCCGCCAGGACGGAGAATTTTTCGGTTGCGAAAGGATATGCTGGCGCTCTTTCGATCGGTTTTTTAGCTGGAAATATTGAAGAGTTATCACCTGGTTTTTACCTCGCAGATACGGTTAACAAAACGGCAGGTTATGTGGATTTTGAGCCGACTACCAACAAAATGGCAGCCATCTGCCTCAATCAACAATGGCTTTGTTCCGCTTCAGTCCATTTTCTATTTATGAGCAATCTCAATACGATCGATCGGTTTTGGGGACCGCGTGGATATCAATATGCAATGATGACAGCCGGCCGACTGGGTCATGCTCTCTATTTAGGGGCGACTGCTCTGGGGCTTGGATGCTGTGGAATCGGCGCCTTTTACGATGACGAAGGGAAAAACATTCTGGGTTTAAACCAGGAATCGTATCTTCTTTATCTGGTAGCAGTGGGTGAAGTGAAAGGAACGTAGAGTTATCTATTTTGCCCTAAAAGTTCGTAGACTTTTAATCCTTTGAGAATGCCTTTGCTATCTTTAATACCGACTACTCGGGCTGCAAGGTGTGAGCGATCAGCTTTTGATGTGTTTTACTGATCAGAATATTGTTTGGAAAAAATCAGGTAAGCCCCTCCCGTCCAAATAAAATGTTGACTGAATCACCGATAACAGTACAATCCATTTTCATATCAAATTCATATTTTTCGACAACCACCTCGCCGGTGTGGATACTGATATATATTCGTCATTTAGAATTTCATATTTGACTCCGAAATACAATAAAAACCAAAACATGAAAGATGAAAAAAGACCGGAGATTATTTTGAGCCTGTAGTGAAGATTCTGGTTTTTCATCGTTAGTCTACTCGGCATATTCTTAAAGTCAATTTTTAGCCCTCGCATTTTTACCAAAACGAGCACAAGCGGTGAAACGAGCGATTTCAAGTTCGAGTTTTTTATCAGGCTGCCGTTACACCACCATGCAGTCCGTAATCAATACATCCCCCATGATCCGGACAGGTAGTAACGGTACAGAACAGAATTCAACTCCGTATTGGCTTCGACTTTCTCCATTGCCTCTTTATCGATGACTCCCTTCCCAAAATGAACCATTGATATCATGGCATCCTTATTTATATATCGGGTTTTGATGTCTGAAAAATCCTTTTTCATTATCACCGTTTTTATCTGTTTTTCTTTAATGTCGGTTTCTCTAATGCCGATGACCCACCCCCATTCACCCATGGTCGGGATCTGATTGTGATAAGGCAGGACGGAATATCCTGCTTTTCTTATGGTTTTCATGATGCTTAAAAAAGCATTTTTTGAAAAATACGGGCTCGTTGCCTGGGTTACCATGACACCTCCCCGGATAAGATGATCTCGAAGGGTAGTATAGAACTTTTCCGAGTAGACATGCATGAGGTCAATGGTATCCGGATCGGGTAAATCAATAATAATCACACCATACAAAGATGCGTCTTCATCTATGAATTCAGCTGCATCTACATTTATGATATTTACCTTCGGACTTTGCATTGAGCCGTCGTTTATCAGCAATAAAAGCGGATGTTCTTTCGCCAGGGTAGTCATCACCGGATCGATATCCACAACTGTAACCGATTCAACTTCATCATACTTTAGAACTTCGCGCAAAGCAAGTCCATCTCCACCGCCTAGAATCAGAACACGTGTGATATCCAGAGACAGCTGCATGGCAGGATGTACAAGAGGTTCATGATATTTTTCTTCGTCATACGTTGAAAACTGCTCCTGGCCATTGATATAGAGCCAGTAATAATCTTTCCATTGGGTCATGACAATTTTCTGGTAAATCGTCTGCTTTGAATAAATAATCTTATCCCGGTATTTTCGTTGTTCACCGTATCTTATAATCGGCTTTGCAAACACGCCGAGTAATACAAGGAAGATCAATACAAAAGAGTATAGGCCTGTGATAAATATTTTTCTTTCAATCAGATGAAAAAATTGCCACAGTAGGAGAGAAGCGACAATAAAATTTATTATCCCGAGCAATATTGGTGTATAGGTCAACCCCAGGTACGGAAGGGCAAAGAACGCAAATACTAGCCCCCCAAAAAGCGCACCAAAGTAATCTTTCTCCATGACTGTGGAGATATTGACCCTGAGTTCTTCGAATTTCTCGTTTATTCGAATAACGAGAGGAATTTCAAGGCCGATAAGACTTCCAATAAGAAAGGCCTGAACATATATCGCAAAATTCGTATAGTTCGTGTACGCCGCGAGGATATATGCCAATTGAGCGGATATCGCACAGAGTATGGAGAGCGCCAATTCGGTCAGGACAAAGATATCAAGGAGTCTGAAACGAAAGAATCTGCTGATCCGGCTGCCGACCCCCATTGCGAAAAGCATGAGAGACATCACAATGGTCCATTGAAATATGGCATTTCCGATCAGGTAGGTGGCTAGAGTGGAGAGGACGAATTCTGCAACAATACCGGCAAACCCCGTAACGAAAATAGATATTTTAAGAATAACGCCGAAATTGCGAAATCTATACACTCCAATAAATTATCATCGAAGCCGCAATATAGGAAAATGCTTCGATATAAGCCGCTCCAATATTTGGTTTTTTCTGGCCGGCGATCTCATCGGTGAGTTTCACCGTCGGCAAAAGAATTTTATCAGTAAGAATTCGGATAAATGGTAGAATAGCGAGTCCGATAAAAGAAGTAATGATGAAATCCAAAAAGTTTTCCGCCCAGGAATGAAACACCCCCTCTGCCGCGTGTCCCACAATAATTCCCATGGCGATAAGTACACCGGCAAAACTGATACCGGCGGCCACGTTGTCTTTTTCAATCTCCGCATGGATATCATAGGGGGTGATCAGATTATACACCCATCCTGCAAGAAGCAACATGATCTGCCCCAGACCCCAAAAGGCGATGGCTGTCCAGATGTTCCCATTTTCTCCTGAGACCGCTCCATATATGATAAACCCTGAAGCGATGCTGATGGCACAGGAAACGATGCCGGTTCCTTGATTTTGATCTCGTATGAGTTCATCACTCATTTTGAATTTATGCAGAATGATTTTATCACAGAGAAACCAGGAGATATTTAAAAGAACGACACTCAATAGACCATAAAGTACAAGATCGATGATATCTTCCCAGATACCGCCGCTGGGACCGACAAGGGTCCCACCGATACTCAACACCAGACCAAAGTAATAGCCAATAATCGCAAGGGATAGGGCCGGATTATCTCGTTCGACCAATTCGGTGGTCAGATGGTATTCCCGGTGCAACAGATCATTGACGATTTTTCCAATAAAGAAAAGAAAATAAAATACTACTATCAAAATGATAGCACTGATGAGATTATCAATATTCATCGGCTATTTCCCCAAACCACCGGTTCGACTGCGAAAACTCGTTTTGCTTCTGCCGATCTTTCTTTTTACCCTGTCTGAAAATGAAGCTTTTCTCATCCGTTCTCTGTTCAAACGGCGGGAGTAAAAATTTGGCTTGTTCTGCCGTGCAATCGACCCGGATGTCCCGTACTCTTTGTTCCGGCCAAAGTAGGGGACATTTCGCGTCCTGTACCGTTGGTAACTTCGATAATCATCTCTGTATATCGGTCGATACCAGCCGCCGAGTAGACTCGAGAAAAGTGCATATTTTCCATAAAATTCCCAGAACGATCCACCACGGTTGTCCTCTCGCCATTTTCCATATCTCGAATCCCCGACAAACTGATACCCGGGGGGTGAAACAGATGAACCTTCCTTTCCGTCCTTTTTAGCCAGAAGGGTCATGCCCAAGAAAGTTTCATTTATTTTGTAGTAATCTTTTGGGACCTCCAGCCAGTCGGTTGAACCGGTCTCTTCCGGCGTTACAACACGGTATTTATGAAAGTAATGCGGGAAAAAATTCCCCTCTCCTTTCATGTCTTCTAAAATAACTGAGCAGGTTGGGATTTTTTGAAGTGCTCTTTTGATTTTATTGATCGGTAGATCCCGACTTTTCGGACCACAGCCTTGAACAAACAAGGTAGCGATGATTACCACTGCAAGAAGCTTAGCCAATTTTTTAAAGAGAAAAAGACTTGCCATCCATTCAAAGCCCTTTCTGGATTTCAGATTTTAAAATGATCATGGTTATAATGTCATACATTTTGTGTGAAGACTAACAAACAAATTATAAACAGTCAACAAGTATTTTGTCTGCTGTTTACTCCATTTTTAAGCCTACGATTCATTATGTGCTTGAGGACAAATCTTTTATTTGATATGAATAACAACATGCGGACGGTTATCCAAGGAGTCAAAGAGAGTTCAGCAAAATAATAAGGCCGGCGTTAAAACCTCAAGACCGATTCGGCCAAAAGCGAGGGAAATACAAAAACTGCGTTCAACATCAACTCATCTCATTTTGTTTAAAAAGCCTGCGCTGGTGTTGTTGACTCTTCTATGGATTTTTTATCTCTTTTTTCCAAAAAGCCTCATCGCCGGCAATTTAAGCAGTCTGTCCCATCTTATCGGAAATCAAGACGCAATCCTTGTTGGAGATCCCGAGGGGAGGGTTATTTTTTCAAAAAATGTTCAAAAAAACTGATCCCTGCTTCAATATTAAAGATATTTACCGCTCTTGTTGCTTTTCATTTTCTTGGTGAAGATCATCGATTCAATACCGATTTCTATTGGGACCGGGATTCAAATTTAAAAGTAAAAGGGTACGGTGATCCCCTCTTGCTTTCAGAGATCTTGGATGAAATCTCCAAAATTCTCATCACAAAATTTGTATCGATCCGCGATATTGTTTTGGATGATACCTATTTTCAGCATCCAATCGTCATTCCCGGAATCACATCATCGTTTGAGCCATATGACGCGCCTAATGGCGCTTTGTGTGTAAATTTCAACACGGTTAATTTTAAACGAAAAAATAACATCTATGTCAGTGCAGAATCTCAGACCCCGCTTTTGCCGTTTGTTTTACCCAGAATTCGTCAATCTGCCCTTGATAGAGGGCGGATAATTCTTTCCAATGAAAAAAAGAAGTAACCCGTTACACGGGCCGACTTCTTCAATATTTTCTTGAAAAAAAGAAGGTCAAATCGAGGGGAAAGATAATAATAGGACGGGTACGAAAAGAAAAAGACACCCTCATTTTCAAATATGTTTCCAGATATACACTCAAGCATATCGTCGCTGAACTTATGGAGTATTCGAACAACTTTATCGCAAATCAAATCCTGATTGCATCGGGTGTAAAACTTGATCCACCCGGCGGAACCTTAAAAAAAGGGGTTCAAGCCGGATACTTTTTCGCAAAGAAAATATTAAAAATCGATGATTTTTCGTTTGTAGAAGGATCCGGAATTTCAAGAAAAAACAAAATTTCGGCAGATAGCATGTATAAGGTTCTCAAGAAATTCAAATCATATCACTATCTTATGCGGCACACAGACAGAGAATTTTACAAAACCGGATCTCTTAAGGGTATTCGTACCCGTGCAGGCTATATTCGAAGTCGTAAGGGAGGCTTGTACTCCTTTGTGGTGATGATCAATACGCCAGGTAAAACAACCGGCAGCATCATGGCCAGGCTCCTGGCCGCTTTAGGCTAGCTTCCTGGATCTGTGCCACTGGTTATGTAAGCATATGCACTGTGATTATGAATCGACTCAAAGCTTTCCGCACTCACCGAAAACCAAGTGATGTTGTCGTCCGCTTTGAGCTTTTTCGCTATGTCTCTGACAATATCCTCAACAAACTTCGGGTTTGCAAACCCCTTTTCGGTCACACATTTTTCGTCAATCCGTTTGAGGACGGAATAAACATCGCACGAGGAAGCCCTTTCAACCAGCTCGATCATGTCCTCCAGCCATATAAACTTCTTAAAACGTGTCCTGAGTTCAACTTTACCGCGTTGATTATGGGCGCCCTCATCGCTGATTTCTTTTGAACACGGACAGACAGATGAAATGGGGACAATGACTTCTGAAACCAAATCAATTTTTCCGTTCGAATCGCTTGATCCGATGATACCGCATGTATAGTCCATCAGACCGGAGGAGTTGCTGATCGGCGCATTTTTTTCAATAAAATATGGAAAAGTCATTTCAATGTGTGCAGAAGCCGCACTTAAATGCTTTTTCATCTTTTCAAGTGTCATTGAAAAGGTATCTAAAGAGACTTCTGGACGAAGGATATGGAGAATTTCAACAAACCGGCTCATATGGGTGCCCCTGTTTTTGTGGGGCAGATCGACATACATGTTTATGTGGGCGATGGTCGCCTGAAATCCGTCTTTGCGGTCCCGAACGGTGATCGGGTAGCGAAGATTTTTGATGCCAACTTTGTTAACCGGTATTTTCCGGTAATCCCGCTGGTTCTGTAAATCTTTCATGGATTCAATATACCGCCCGACTTCATCGGTATATCATTCTGGATCTGAAGTATCGTCATCCAGGTGCTTTGAATCGGTTTTGTTATCTTCCTGTTTGCTAAAAACCTTACCTGCAGCAATTTCCCGAAGGGAAACAACAATATCCTCATTTTTTGAAGAACTTACCAGGTATTCTGAACCTTCCCGGATTTGTCGGACGCGTTTTGTGGCCATATGAACCAACAAAAAACGGTTTGGTACTCGTTTCAAACAGTCTTCTACGGTAATTCGTGCCAAAATAAAACCTCCCCTCTTTTTTTTTGTCAGCAAAGAGCACAAAATTGAATTTTTTACGAATTCATCTTAACTGAACAAAACTATTTTATTTCAACCAGCTCGTAAATCCTTTTTCCGCCGGGTGTCTTCAGAACAATCTCATTCTCCGGTTTTTTTCCAATGATCGCCTTCCCAAGGGGTGAGACCACAGAGATACGCCCCTCCGTTATATTCGATTCATCCGGCCCCACGAGTTGATATTCAACATTTTCACCTGTCTGTATGTTTTTCAAAATAACCGTGCATCCAAATAACGCCCGATCTTTGGGGATCGATTCCGGGTCGATGATCTCTGCGTTGCACAGTTTGTATTCCAGTTCGCCGATCCGGCGACCAAGAAATCCTTGTCGATCTTTGGCAGCTTCATACTCGGCATTTTCCGAAAGATCCCCATGGGCCCGGGCTTCTTCGATCGCTTTGATATTTTGGGGCCGTTCCACCGATTTCAAATGCTTCAACTCTTTTTTAAGCGTTTGGTAGCCTCTACTTGTGATGGGAGTCGGATCCAAGAGTTTCTCCTAAAGATAGTCGCTTGCCAGAACTTCCGCAATTTGTACGGCGTTGGTCGCCGCGCCTTTTCTGATATTATCCGAAACCACCCACATGTTGATACCATTGGGTATCGATTCATCCTCACGAATTCTACCGACCAGCGTTACATCCCGGCCAGCAGCGTCGATGGCAAGGGGGTAGATATTTTTTTCCGGTTCATCGACCACTTTGATCCCTTTTGCGAGCCTGAGAAGAGATTTCACCTCATCAGCGGTAATGTGTTTTTCAGTTTCCACATTGATCGATTCAGAATGCGCATAAAAAACAGGTACGCGGACGGTTGTAGCTGTTACACCAATGCTATGATCTTCCAAAATTTTTCTGGTTTCGTTTACCATTTTCATTTCTTCTTTGGTATAACCATTTTCTAAAAATGCATCGATATGGGGCAGGCAGTTAAAGGCAATTCGATGGGGGTAGACATTTTTTTGTAATCGAAAAAGTTGATTATGGCCCTTGTCTGATCGAAAAGCTCATCAACCGCTTTTTTCCCCGTTCCGGAGACCGCTTGATAAGTTGAAACCACAATTCGTTTTATTCCGCATTTTTTATATATCGGAGAAAGCGCAACCACCATCTGTATCGTCGAACAATTCGGGTTTGCGATAATGCCTTTATTGGAATAGTCTGAGACCGCATGGAGATTCACTTCCGGAACAACCAGCGGCACCTCTGGATCCATTCGCCATGCACTCGAATTGTCAATTACCACACACCCTTTCTCTTTGGCAAAAGGTGCAAACCATTTGCTGGTATTTCCACCTGCGGAAAAGAGGGCGATATCAACACTCCCCAATGACTGTTCAGTCAACTCTTCAACAGCGATATCATCGCCTCTAAAGCGAAGCTTTTTCCCTACAGAACGGTGGGAAGCAAGGAATCTAACCGACTTTATCGGAAAATTTCTCTCTTCCAGGCAGGTGATCATCTGGTTCCCAACGGCACCGGTTGCACCGGCAACAGCAACATTGAATTTCTTTTTTGCCATGATTTCTTTTATTTTTTATATTCCTCTCAACCTCGATAGTGCAACAACTTCATTAGGCCCTGGAAAACTTCCGCTCTGCTGGAGGTCGGAATAACGATTCCTTGATATACCCGGCCACAAGATCCCCAACTTCTTCCGTACGATACCCCATCTTGCCTGACGCCGTACTCTTCAAGTGATTTTGCAATACCTTGATGACCCCATTTTCCACAAAAGACGCTGCGACCTTCTCTCCCAACGTTTCAAGCATCATCTGAACCGCTAAAATGGCGGCGATGGGGTTGATCATCTGTTTTCCCGAATATTTTGGTGCAGAACCCCCGATAGGTTCGTACATTGAGATACCATCGGGATTTATGTTTGCACCGGCGGCTACCCCCATTCCACCCTGTATCATTGCAGCAAGATCGGTTATTATATCTCCAAACATGTTGTCTGTGACAATCACATCGAACCATTCGGGATTTTTCACCATCCACATGCAAACCGCGTCAACATGAGCATAATCTGTTTCAATATCTGGATATTCTTCTGCGATTTCATAAAACACACGCTCCCACAGATTAAAAGCATATGTTAATACGTTTGTCTTTCCACAAAGGGTCAGTTTTTTGGCCTTGTTTCGTTTTCGACAGTGATCAAAGGCAAATCGGATACATCTCTCCACCCCTTTGCGTGTGTGGATAGACTCCTGAAGGGCGACTTCATCCAAAGTGCCGTGCTTAAAAGAACCCCCGATCCCCGCATAAAGCCCCTCGGTGTTTTCCCGGACCACTACAAAGTCTATATCTTTCGGTCGCTTATCTTTTAAGGGGGTATCGACCCCTTCATACAGTTTCGCCGGTCTCAGGTTGACGTATTGATCAAAATGTCGCCTGAGTTTCAAAAGGATTCCTTTTTCAAGAATACCCGGCTTTACGTCCGGGTGACCGATGGCACCCAGAAATATTGCATCCATTTTACCAATCGATTCAAGAATGGTGTCAGGCAGAATCTCACCGGTGGTATTATAGTGTTCACCGCCCAGGCTGTATTTGGTAATCAAGAATTCGATTCCACACTTACCTGCAATTGTCTCAAGAATTTTAATCCCTTCAGCCGTAACTTCAGGCCCGATCCCATCACCCGGGATGACAGCCAATCGATATGTTTTTTTCATTTTTGCCCCGTTTCTAATTGAAAATGCGGACCCCTTAGACCAATAATGGCTGGCCCTATAAAAAGAACATAATTTCCTTTTTTAAATCGAATTCGTCCCGTGTTCGTCACTTTTGTGGTTTTCTAATCTTTTATGTCTTAGCTTTGTGTGATACCGAACAGTGGAGGCAAGGCCTGAACATATATAGGCAACCCCAAAAAAAAACAGGGCAATGGATGGCTGTGCGGCGATAAAAATTAACAATAAAATAGTAGCGACCAGAACATTGAAATTCATTCTTTTAAAAAGCTCAGGTTTTTTAAAACTGTTATATTTTATTGTACTTACCATTAAAAATGAAAGAAAATATAACATGACAAGAATAAGTACCGGATTTTCATGCCCGATTATGTTGAATCGGTGAAAAAACAGGATTGTCGTCGCGGTCATCCCGGCGCTTGCAGGTATCGGGAGGCCCGAAAAATAATCACTGCTTACCGAACCCACCTGGGTGTTAAAACGAGCCAAACGAAGCGTTCCACATGCCATGTAAAGAAAAGCGGCAAGCCATCCAAGTCTTCCCAGTGGCTTCAGGGCCCACAAGTACATCATTACCCCAGGGGCAAGGCCAAACGATATCAGGTCGGCAAGCGAATCGTATTCAATACCGAATTTGCTAGTCGTATTGGTTGCCCTTGCGATTTTTCCGTCCAGCATATCAAACATCACGCCGATAATAATCGCTATTGCTGCTGCAATAAAATTTTTTTCTATAGAAGCAATGATGGCATAAAAACCGCAAAACAGGTTCAGAGAAGTAAATATATTCGGTAAAATATAAACTCCTCTATGAATCTTTTCTTTTTCAAATTTTCTTTTTCTTTTCATCGCAAATATCCCAAAACCGAAGCACCGGCCTTCACCTTCTCCCCCGCGGCCACATGGAGTTTCGTTTCAATTGGCAGATAAACATCAAGCCGAGAACCAAAACGGATCATCCCAAAACGCTCTCCCCGAACCACATGATCGTTTTCCTGAATCCGACACACAATACGCCTTGCAATCAGTCCTGCAACCTGAACCACACATATTTTTTTTCCATCTGTGGTTTTCAGAAAAACAGCATTGTGTTCATTTTTTTTAGAGGCCTTGTCCGAATAAGCGAAGAAGAACTTTCCCGGAACATAGCAAATTTTATTGACTTTCCCCTCATGCGGAATACGATTGACATGAACATTAAACACCGACATAAAAATGCTGATTCTGTTGCATTCACCGTCAAAAAACCCGGTGTCATTCCAGCGGCCGGCTGAAATGACCTTGCCATCAGCCGGAGATACCACGGCTTGATGTCGATCCGCGATAACCCGCTCTGGATCTCGAAAAAAATAACAGATAAAAAGAGTCACAAACAGACCCAGTAGTGTCAGAGTACCCAACCCAAAAAGGGCAAAGACAGCCGTTATAAAAACGGATGCGGCAATAAAGGGATACCCGGGTCTTGCCACCGGAAGAATCGTTTTTTGTGGCGGGTTAGACCGAGAAACATCATTCATAAAAAAAATATCTTCAGTTTATCAAAGTATAAAAGAGAATTACCAAAACCAATTGCCATTGTCAACGAAGATGATTTTTCGATTTGAGATTTTTTTTCTCACCAGCAAGTTCCGCATCTGATTTTCGAATATAATGGGGTACAAACTCGCCGATATCATCCGCCATGTCATTTTTAAATCTATCCATACCGATAAGCGCAACTGTGGAAGCCCGAAGTATATTTTGCGATGGGGATAGGAAACAGGCGAGCTCACCTTTCTCCTCCTCAATAACCTTTTGGTAAGTCTTGGCGCCCTCGCCAAAAAATACACACGGCTCATTGATCTTGGATATCGCTTTTTGGGGTGTCAGCACCTGTTCTTCTGTCTCTTTTTTTAATCTGCCCTCGCAAGATCTGTAAAGTGCAAAATAGACCTCTCCTTTTCGGGCATCCAGGGCCGGGCAGATCAGAGAGGAGGTAAATGAAAGTTGAAAAGCAAAGGCATCAAGGACAGATACCCCGACCATCGATTTTCCAGATGCCATCGCGAGACCTTTTATCGCACTTATTCCGATACGCAGGCCTGTAAAACTCCCGGGTCCCCTGGTCACTGCGAATCCATCGATATCGGATAAATGGCACCCGGACAGCTCGAAAACCTGTTTTACCATCCCCATCAGATGTTTTGAATGGGTCTTCACGCTAATCAAACTGATTTCAGCCAGTGAGGTTTCCCCATCCATTATCGCGACGCTGCAGCTTTTGGTCGCAGTGTCAACCGCAAGGATTTTCATCAATTTATCAAATAGTTAAAATTTAATTATTAATTTTTAACTTTAAAAACAATTGGAAGAATTTCTTCCATTTGTTTAACCGAAATAAATTTAATTTTTTGTTTGATGTTCACAGGGATTTCGGTCAAATCCTTCTTGTTCTTCGCAGGGATAACGATCGTTCGGATGCCTGCCCTTAAGGCGCCCAGCGCTTTTTCTTTTAGACCGCCGATCGGAAGGACCCTCCCCCTCAGTGTGATTTCTCCGGTCATGGCTACATCTTTGTTCACAGGTTCATTTTTTATAACCGAAATGATCGCAATAGCCATCGCTATTCCCGCCGACGGTCCGTCTTTTGGTATTGAACCCGCAGGAACATGAATATGCACATCGTAATTTTCAAAAAAGCTCTCTTCAACCCCAAAAGATTGAAGGTTGGCTCTGGTATAGCTCAAAGCAGCGCGGGCCGACTCCTGCATGACATCTCCCAGTTGTCCTGTAATAATCAAATCGCCTTTCCCATGAATAAATGTGGTCTCAACATACAAAACTTCGCCGCCAGCCTGTGTCCAAGCAAGACCGGTCGACAGACCAACCTGATCATCCGCCTGGTCCATTTCAGAAATATATTTGGAAACCCCTAGGTATTTGTACAGATTACTTTTCTTAATTTTAAACGGTCCGGTCTCTTCTCCTTCGGCAATTTTTCTTGCCACTTTTCGACAGATGGTTCCCAATTCTCTTTCCAGGTTCCTCAAACCTGCTTCAGATGTGTATTCGGTGATAATTTGAAGCAATGCCCCGTTGCTGATGGAAATCGATTTAGGGGTAAATCCGGTATCCTTAATTTGGTCCGGAAAAAGATGCTTTTTCGCGATAATCTTTTTCTCCTCCTCGGTATATCCTGAAAGATGGATCACCTCCATCCGGTCGAGAAGAGCAGATGGAATGCTATCGGTCAGGTTGGCGGTCAGAATAAACATAACCTTTGAAAGGTCAAAAGACAGATTAAGATAATTGTCACTAAAGGCGAAGTTTTGTTCCGGGTCGAGGGCTTCTAAAAGGGCAGAAGAAGGATCGCCCCGAAAATCAGAGCCGAGTTTGTCAATCTCATCCATCATAAATACAGGATTGTTTGTGCCGCACTGTTTTAAGCCCTGTACGATACGTCCCGGCATCGCTCCGATATATGTTCGTCGATGCCCTCGGATCTCAGCTTCATCTCGAATACCGCCAAGGGAAATCCGAATGAATTTACGTTTAATCGCCCTGGCGATCGATTGCCCCAAAGAAGTCTTTCCAACGCCCGGAGGACCGACAAAACAGAGGATCGGTCCTTTCATTTCTGGATTGAGACGACGAACACTCAAATATTCCAAAATACGATCCTTAACCTTGTCAAGCCCATAGTGGTCTCTGTCCAGTATCCTTTTTGCGCTTTTGATATTGATGACATATTTTGTTGTCGAGTTCCAGGGTATTTCAACCAGCCAATCCAGATATGTCCGTACAACGGAAGCTTCCGCGGAATCAGGATGCATTTGCTCCATTCTCTTTAACTGTTTTTTTGCCTCCTTTTCGGCATCTTTAGGCATCCGGGCTTTTGTAATTTTCTTTTCATAGTCTGCCAATTCCTCCGTTTTCCCGTCGTATTCACCCAGCTCCTTATGAATCGCCCTCACCTGCTCTCTTAGAAAAAAATCACGTTGGCTTCTTGAAATTTCATCTTTAACATCAGATTGGATCTTCGCTTGCATGACCGAAAGTTCAACCTCACGTGAAAGCAGATCATTAACCGTTCGAAGACGGTGAACAGGATCGACAATTTCTAATATGCGTTGGGACTCAGCCGTTTTTAATTTCAGATTCGAGGCCACAAGATCAGCAAGCTTTCCGGGATCATCGATGCCCGCAAGGATGACTTTAACATCCTCTGAGAATTCACCAAGAAGCGCAAGGATTTTCTCGGATTGCTCCCGAACATTTCGCATCAGGGCTTCTATTTCAAGGTTGATTTTTGCTGTTGGTTTCTCTGAAATCGTTTCAATCTTCACAGTGAAAAACGGTTTTCCGCTGACGTGCCCGATAACTTTTGCTTTGACAACTCCTTGCACCAAAGCCTTGATCCGTCCATCCGGAAGCTTCAGCATGCGCAATATTCGACTCACCGTCCCAACGGGATAGATATCATCCGATTTCGGGTCCTCAACACCAAGATCTTTTTGGGTGGCTAAAAATATTAATCCGTCCTTTTGAACAGCCTCTTCGACTGCCTGAACAGACTTCTCGCGTCCAACCAGAAGAGGAAGAACCATGCCGGTAAATATCACAACATCCCGAACCGGCATCAACGGAAGTTTGCCGGGAATTTCTGTGTTTTCCTCATCGTCTTCTAAGATCCGAATGAGATCATCTTTATCTGTTTCAGCCATATTTTACACTTGTTTTAGCAGGAAAATAAATTTTTTCTAAACAATGCTTGAATATTTTTTTTATGAAGTTGAACCGCCTATCAGAAAACAGCACCAACGGTCCCCCATTTTATTCCACCGCGTGATTGATGTCCCCTGTCCGAAAAATCTCTAAAACGAAGAGGCGTTATAATATAAGACTTTATTTTTCTTTGACAATATCTATCTTGATTTTTTTGAATGATACCACTACTCTTTTGAAAAACCCTGCAGTCCGCCTGGAGCGAACGAGGAATGCATTGGCTGATTCGGCACCAGCCCGCATAGGATATCGAACACACAAGGGTAAAGGGATAAAAGGTTGAATATACCTGAAACTGGTTTTGCGGGGATAATTGCATTTATTTTTGGGGCATGCATCGGAAGCTTCGTAAATGTGTGCATCCATCGGATTCCCAACTTAACCTCAATCATTTACCCACCTTCCGCCTGTCCGCATTGCAATACCCAAATACGCTTTTACGACAACATTCCTTTGCTCAGTTATCTCTGGCTAAGGGGACGATGTCGGCACTGTAACGCATCCATTTCATTCCGATATTTTCTGGTGGAACTCATAGGGGGAGGATTTGCCTTGGCCACCCTCTTAAATTTTGATTTTACATTCGAGGGATTGATCTATTATAGTTTTATCACGATTTTACTCATCATATCTTTCATTGATATTGACAGCAAAATGATCCCGGACATAATAACCATTCCCGGAATACCTGTTATTTTTTTCGCTTCTTTTGCGCTGCCAAAAGTGACATACATCGACACTGCCCTTGGGATACTTGCCGGAGGCGGAAGTCTTTTCATCGTTGCGCAGACCTATTATCTATTAACCAAAAAAGAAGGGATGGGGGCCGGTGATATCAAGCTTTTAGCGATGATCGGCGCCATTATCGGTTGGAAAGGTGTTTTCTTTACTGTTTTTATTGCATCTTGGGTCGGCACGTTGACCGGCTTGTTAATGATGTTCCGTACAAAAAGCAGCATGAAAATGGCGGTTCCGTTTGGTCCGTTTCTCTCAATCGGTGCCATCATTTATATTTTTTTTGAAGCCCCGATGACATTTTGGTATCCCTATATGTTCTAGCCGCCTTGTTTGAAGAACCAAAGGCAATTCTTCGTAAAATCTAAGGTGTGAAACTTGATCAATAACCGGTTTGCTGCCATCTTTATCAAAGATGGAGCGACCTTTTTTTCGCAGCAATAAAAAAGGAGCAAAAAACCGCTTTCCAATCATTTTAATCCGATGGAACAAATAAACGACCAGATAACGCTCCGGGTAAACGAAATATTTTACAGCATCCAAGGAGAATCTCTCTATGCTGGTTGTCCCTGCGTGTTTATAAGGCTTTCAGGCTGCAACCTCAGATGCTCTTATTGCGACACGCGCTATGCGTATCATCAGGGTGTGGAAATGGGCATTGTTGAAATCCTGAATCGGGTCGACCCGTACAAATCGAATCTGGTCGAAATCACCGGGGGTGAACCCCTGATTCAGAGCGGGACTCCACCATTGATAGAATACCTGCTTGTTGCGGGTTATAAGGTGATGATGGAGACCAACGGCACGCTGGATATCCGTCTGGCCGATGATCGTTGCATTAAAGTAATGGACATCAAATGCCCCTCCAGCGGCGAGGTTGAAAAAAACGATCTGAAAAACCTACAACGACTCAAGACGGAAGACCAGTTAAAGTTTGTGATTGGAGATCGAAACGATTACGAATTTGCAAAAGAGATAAAAGGTCTGTTAAATAACGAGTTTCCGGCTGACCACGTTCTCTTTTCCACCATATACGGAAAAATGGCCCCAACCCGACTTGCAAAATGGATCATTGAAGACCGTCTCCAGGTCCGGCTCCAGGTTCAACTCCATAAAATCCTATGGCCTGAAAGAGATAGGGGAGTCTAATCGGTATGCATCAAAGAAAAAAAGCGATCGTCCTTTCTAGCGGAGGGCTCGATTCCACCACCGCCATGGCCATTGCAAAAAACAAAAGATTTGAAGTCTACAGCTTAAGTTTTTTCTATGGCCAGCGCCATGCCGAAGAACTAGATGCGGCAAAAAGAGTCGCCGCTTTTATAGGCGCTGCCAAACATCTACTGCTCAACATCGATCTGACAATGATCGGTGGATCTGCCCTGACCGATCAGATAAGAGTTCCAAAAGATCGAAATAAACACAAAATGATCGAAGAGATCCCGGTTACCTATGTGCCGGCAAGAAATACGATCTTTCTTTCCTTTGCCCTGGCATGGGCCGAAGTCCTCCAATCATCCGATATATTTATCGGTGTCAACGCGGTTGACTACAGCGGATACCCTGATTGCAGGCCTGAATACATTGAAGCATTTGAACGGATGTCAAACCTTGCAACAAAGGCCGGACTGGAAGGCCGGATCAGCATAAAAATCAGGACCCCGCTCATGCATATGACCAAATCACAAATTATCAGAAAAGGGCTGGAACTGGGTGTCGACTATTCGATCACCCACAGTTGTTATGACCCCTTTCCAGGCGGATTGGCATGTGGTCGGTGCGATAGCTGTGTTTTAAGAAAAAAAGGTTTTGAAGAAGCGATGGCAAAAGACCCGCTGCCGTACAAGACCGAAGTAAAGTGATAATCGCTTTTATACATTATCATCTTCAAACCGGTGGAGAATCAACGGTGTTGAGTCAGCAGGCGGAACCCATCCGGGACGACTGCCTGGTTTTAGTCTTGACAGTAGAAGCCCCTACATCACCCCTACCCCTCCTCCACAGCCCCACCCTGCGGACACTCCTTAGGGCGCCAATATTAGAGAATGAGGGTGGGATAAAATAGGGCATTTTTCTGATATTTAGGGTAAAAACTAATCCGGAAGAGCCAAATCGAAATCCAATAGCGAAAAATCCAGGTTGGGCTGGAAGCTAAATCAGGGTACGTTCGCCCAAATTTCCATACCGATGATAATCATAGCAAACGCTCTGCTCCTGAAGATACTGCAAAAGCTCGATCCGCCCTTCCATCATCACCTTTCTGGACGAAATATAAAATCCTCCCTTTGCAGCTACCCGATGGACCTCCAAAGGCACCCTTTCCGGAGCAGCATAGCGGATACGCCGGGCATCATCTATTTTCCGGGCCACATCCCTGTCAGACTCAAAAGTCATCGGTGCATCTCCCACCATCTCTTCGCCATCCGTGCCCATGAGAAATACGGTGACCCTGTTCTCCAAACCGTTCGGGATACTTATCTCTATATTACATCTGGAAATCGTCGCCGCCGCAATACGCGCGAGTGTTTCAAAAAGGTTGTCATCGGCATGAAGCCGGATCAAAACAGTATCGACGGGCAGATATCGCACGATATTGTCCTGACCCCGCAGGTGAAAATAATCCTTTTCCTGAGAAAATTCCTGCTCGTATTGATAAAGATAGCTTCGGATGGCATGGACCGTCTTTTCCAGGTCGGTTTTAATTTTTGTCAAATCGCCGGCATCCAGTTTTCGCCGCCATTTTTGTGACAGCCTCAGCAGGGGATGATCTTTCAAAATGGCGCTAACAAATGGAAAGCCGGTTTCCTTATGATCGACAAACTGACTCACATAATTTGGCCCCCCGGCCTTAATCCCCGCCCCGAGCGCTGACTTCCTCATTCCCCCGAACGGCTGACGCAAAACCATGGCCCCGGTTGTTCCCCGGTTGACATAGAGGTTTCCTGCCCGGGTTGAGGCTTTCCATTTTTCATGTTCCCGTTCATCCAAACTCTCGAGGCCCGAAGTAAGTCCATAGCCGGTTTGATTTACAAGGTCAATGGCATGGCTCAGATTCTCCGCACATATCACTCCCAAAAGAGGGCCGAAGAATTCAATCAAATGGGTGTCGCTCCCCGGCTTGACGTCCCATTTGACTCCCGGCGTCCAGAGCATCGGGTTGCCCTGGATGTTTTCGGGTTTCAACGCCCAGGTTTCACCGGATGCCAATTTCGTCAACGCTTCTTTCAAAGCGCCCTCCGGCGCCTGAATCAAAGGACCCATTTTATTTTCAAAATCCCATGCCGAACCCACTCGATAGCTGCGGACAGCATCTACCAGTTGTATTTTAAAAGTTTCATCTTGATAGACTTCTTTTTCCAGGATTAAAAGCGATGTGGCGGAACATTTCTGGCCTCCGTTTGAAAACGCGGAACCGATCACATGTTTAATCGCCTGATCCCTGTCAGACATGGCGGAAACAATGGTGGCATTTTTGCCGCCGGTCTCCGCAGCCAGATACATGTCCGGCCTTTCCCTGGAAATCATCATGCCGGTCTCGGTCCCCCCGGTTAAAATGATATAATTCACCGAAGGATGGGAGATAAGCTTCGGGCCGAGAGTTGAACCTTCGCAGGGCAAAAACTGCAACGTTTTCCTGGAAACCCCTGCCCGCCAAAAACACCGGCATAACTCCCACGCTACCAGGACTGCAGCGGATGCCGGCTTGAAAATCACCGTGTTGCCGGCTGCCAAAGAGGCGACAATGCCGCCACAGGGAATCGCAATGGGAAAATTCCATGGAGAAATGACCAGCCCCACACCTTTGCCCCGGCATTCAATATTTTTTAAATCCGAAAATATTTTCATCGAATAGGGATAAAATTCGGCAAAGTCTATGGCTTCGGACACCTCGGTATCCGCTTCAGTAAAAACTTTACCGGTATTGGCGGCCGCGGAGCCAATAAGATCCGCCCGGGCAAGACGAAGCTCCATTGCTACCCTTGAGAGGACCTCATGACGATCTTTGTGTGTGGTATCTCTCCATCCATCCGGGTCTGCCACTGCCGTCGACATGGCCTTTTTCACATCGTTTTCATTGGCCATGGCGCAATCAGACACATAGACATTTTCGTCAATCAAAGACGGATCTTTGCAGGCCCGTTTTTCCCTGTTGTCATATATTCCATCCCCGGCAATCACCAGGGGTATTCCCACCAGCCTGTCATCGGGACCTTTTCGCCATTTTCTCCTGATTTCTTCAGCCCATCTCCGGTTGCCGGCCAGCGACCAATCGGTATCCGGTTCATTTTTAAATTCTTCATCATGAAAGGTCCCCATCTTTTCCGGGAAATGCTCTTTATTTCTGTTCTGGATCCGGTAGGGTGTTTTTCTCGCTTTGTTCCTGTGTTCGTAGGAGGAAATAAACTGTTTTTCCAAAAATGCCCAGCTGCTGGAATCTACCTCCAAACTGAAAGAATGACGCAGGAAATTCCCTTCCGCCGTATTTTCATCCAGCCTGCGAATGAGATAGGCGATGGCACTGATAAACTGCTCTTTGGTGGCGACAGGAGCATAAAGGAGCACATCTTTGGGTGTTTCCTGTATGGCCCGCCGCACATGATCGGCCATGCCTTCCAGCATTTCAAAGGAAATAAACGGTTCGACCCTGTTTTTCTGTGCCACTTTTAAGGCATAGGCTAGATCGAACAGGTTGTGGGAACCGATACCCAGATGAACCGCCTTGACATTTTCCGGCCGCATCCCAAATTCGGTCATGCGTTTAAAATTGGCATCCACATCCAACTTGTTATCATAGGGGGCGAGGGGCCAATTTTGGATGGCGGATTCCACCTGCTCCATCTCCATGTTGGCTCCCTTGACGATGCGTAGTTTGATCGGGCTACCGCCATTTGCTACCCTTTTCCGGGCCCACCCGGTGAGTTCTTTCTGGATACCGTATGCGTCCGGCAGATATGCTTGGAGCACAATCCCGGCAGAATAATCCAAGAAAACCTTCTGCTCCAATGTGATTTGAAATACGGCCGTGGTGATCTCCAGGTCCCGGTATTCTTCCATGTCTAGGTTAACAATCTTGGAGACCCGGCCCCCGTCGTTTTGAGTATAAAAATGGCTTTTGGCGGTTTCGTAGAGCCGGGAGAGACGTTCCACGAAGATTTTAACATTATGATCAAAGGCGATCGACTGAATTTGAGAATAGATGGTGGAAATTTTTACAGATATGCACTCAATTTCAGGATCTTTCAAATCATTCAGATAGGTGTTTAGCCTTGCCAGGGCTTCATCTTCACCCAGAACAGCTTCGCCCAGGTGGTTGATGTTCATCCGGACCCCCGCTTTTTTTCTCTTTTTCAAATGGGAGTGAAATGCACCTTCTTCTCCGGGAATGATGGCCCGGCTGCTCTCATCTCGCATTTTACTGATCACCCTGGGCACAGCAATACCGGGGAAATGTCTTCCCACTCCTAGAAACAGAAGTATCAGCATTTTTTCCAGCAGTGAAAAATCAGGCATGCCATAATTTTTCAAAAGCACCTCGATCTGATCAGCGACCCGTTCGGGGTTTTGAGATCGAAAGCCCCGATCCATCAGTTTTGTAAGGATGATCTTGTTCTTGGGGTGTTTTACCAGACGCGTCATCTGTTCCTGAAAGGCTTTTTCCTCGGACGTTAACAAATCGTTGGCTCGATTTTGCCACTCTTTGGCCTGGGAAATAGCCTCTTTTAGGATCTGGGGAAGCAGCGGGATGGTCATGAGGGGTTTTCTCCCATAAGCGGTTTCCGCTTTGATGCGGGCTTTAAAGGCGTTTGGTATGTTTAAGGTTTTGCGCCGTTGTCAAAGCGCTCACCATCAATTTTTATCAGAAAAATTTCTTTTTACCCTATGCCTAATGCGACTTCCCTTAAAATATCAGGTATGAAATTTGAGTTAAAAATATATAGAAGCGACACGGCTTGTCAACCGAAATTCAGTTCATAGCAAAATAGTAGTTTACTTTTATTCTAAGGACGAATCAGACGGAAAGTGTTGTTTTCGGTTGCTTTCCCAACTATGTTTTGATACAGAAAAATTTCATGAATCAACCTCGCCAAATCAGAATTTTGACCGGAAAGGATGTCAAAACCGCTTTACCCATGCGCAAGGCAATCGATGTGATGAGACTGGCCTTTGGACAACTCTCCTCGGGCAACGTCACCATGCCCCTCCGGACTCGGGTTTCAGCTGAAAAAGGGGACATACTCCTCATGTCCGCCTGGCTTCACCAGAGTCAGGATTTGGGTGTTAAAATTGTCTCAATTTTCAAAGACAATCCAAATGTGGGTTTACCTACGGTTACCGCTTCAGTTATTGCCCTTGACCCCCAGACCGGGATGCCGAAAGCGTTAATCGAAGGTGAAAGTTTGACTGCAATTCGCACAGGAGCCAGCGGCGGGCTTTCTGCTGAAATTCTGGCCCGCAGTGATGCAAAAACAGTCGCCCTTTTTGGAGCGGGCGTGCAAGCCCGTGCCCAGCTGGAGGGCTTGATGGCGGTCCGCGCCATCAAGCAGGTGAACCTTGTCGATCTTTCTCAATCCGCTGCCGAGAAGCTGGCGAGTGAGGTGTCGACCTGGGTGGACGCCCCACGCATCCAATTCGATTTGAGCCCAGACCAGGCGGTGCGCGACGCAGATGTTGTTATCACTGCCACCACTTCTATGACTCCTGTCTTTAACGGAGAGGATCTCAAGCCGGGCACCCATATTATCGGTGTTGGATCGTTTACAGCCCAAATGCAGGAGGTGGATGAAAACACTGTTCGCCGGTCACGGATTGTGGTCGATTCTAAAGAGGCCTGTCTATCGGAAGCCGGAGACATCATCATTCCAAATTCGACCATTGACGCCGAGTTGGGTGAAATCATCAACGGGAAAAAACCGGGCCGGCAATCAGATCATGAAATCACGTTCTTCAAAACGGTCGGGGTTGCGGCAGAAGATGCATCGGCCGCGTCCGCAATCCTAAGGGAAGCAGAGAAACTGGACTTGGGAACCGCTATCGCGGTCAATTGAGCCGACGATTTTTTTTAAATCCTTTATTCCCAATGTTTTTCCATCTTATCCAGCTCTTTGATGATTTCAGAGGGTAAAGGCACCGGTCTGTGATCCATAACCTTTAGTGTTTTTTTCCGGAGGCGTTCCTCAAATCTTTTCGCACCCTGTTTTTGCCAGTCGTCATAAATCGTGCGATCAAACAGGTCCGGATACCACACTTTGCGAAAATGCCTCATCGTATGATATTCGTTCAAATAATGCCCCCCTGGCCCGATGCGGTCGATCAGGTCAAGTGCCAGCGTTTCCTCGCTCACTTCAATTCCTTGCATATATTGTTTGACCATATGAAGTACTTCATCCACGCGTACCATGAAGGACGGAGAAACCACAGATCCGTGATCTATCCAACTGCCTGCGCCAGGTCACTCGCATCATCAATTCAGACTCTTTTCGTGAATACGAGTCCGCCCAGATGAAAATGGCCGAAGACGCACTTCTGGCCGTGATGATAAACGATAATTAATAACGGTTGACAAATAGCCTCTCCGTTGGTTCCTGAGTCCCAATTGACACCGCAAACGATGGGTTTCCGAATGTTGCGGTTTGCATGATTTCATACATAATGATAAAATTTCAATCACTCGATCTCAAAAAGCGAGTTCTTATCAAATAATACCGTATACAAGACGGATTTTTTGGCTTGTTCGCTTCCAAAAAGGAACTATTCTATGAAAAAAATAGGTTTTAAAATTTGGAATTCTGATCTTGCAATTGGAGAGGAAGGAAATGCTCTGATTTCAAGTTTTCTCCGGAAAGCGTCCGAAGTAATAGAGACTGAAATCAACGAAGACGGCGGAGTCGGGGGAAAGCAAATGTCAATTACCGTTGAGCGCGTAGTTAAAGGGGAAGATGGCATAAAAAAAGTTCTCGATTCAGTCCATAATACGCCAGATATTTTATTTACTCACGGACATAGTATGGAGAAAAGTAACCTAAAACTTATTGATAGTCTTGATCTATACTCACTCATTCTTTTTACTTCAATGGATGTTGAATTTCAACCAAATATTTTTAAAACTTCATCTGCAGACCGTAATGCAAGATCATTGACCATTAAGTGTTTATTGGAAGAAATTAATACGGACGCCAGCGTTTATTTTATTCATGACGGTAAGCGCATGACAGACTATGAGAATGACTTTACTTCCGACCATAAGGGTGTGGTCAAATCCGTTAATTTCTCAGACTTTCAAACAGCGCCGGAAATCGAAAAACATCTTTCACCTATTTTAGCTGAAATAGGCAACGAAGATATAATTATTTTGGATGTAGGCCTCAGAGTTTTTAAAGATATTTTTAATCATCTAAACGAAACTGGAAAGCATCCGTTGGTGTTAAAATTGTTTGGCTCAATTGCAGGCAGGTTCCTAAAAATAGGCTTTCCTCTAATAGATATGACTGCAGCTTTTCCCTTCCAAAATCTTGACTTTGAGACTCTTATTAAGCAAACAAATTTTTCGTTGGACAAAAGACAAAAGTCCTAGGTCAAAGATGCTGCCTGGCGGCTGGAATTGCCACTACTGGTTGCTTATGCAGCAAAGAAGGCGGGCTTTGTGTTTTCGACTAAAGAGCAATTTCTTGAGGACATGCGAAATGCTTTGAACAGTATCGATGGTGAGAGCGATATCTTTATTGGGAAAAAGGCAATTTTCGCATTTAAAGATAATGTTAACTTACATAAATTGAATTACCTTGGTCAGTTTCCTCAGTCCTTACAGACCCCACATTTATATCCAGAAATATTTTACCCTAAACAATTTTTTCCTGAAGGCGAGGATATAAAAGAATTCTCAGTAAACTTCGTTTATATTGATATACTCCGTGTAACCAATATCGACATTGGTGAAGGTACATGGGGCTGCGATTTCTATATGGACATTGTTTCGCCTCATGAAAACCCACTGGAGGTTATCAATTTTAACAACCTTAGCTCCGTTAATCCCAAGTTTGAAGTAAAACCTATTTGGCAAGAACACATTGACGAAGAAGAAGAGAAGTCGAGTAGATACTATATTATGGCAAACTTTGACTTTGTCCCTCTGGCAGACAACTATCCTTTTGATTGGCAGCACATATATATATCCTACAGCGTATCGGACAAAAACAAATACGGTATCATTCAACCCATTACAGAATCTCTCCTCGACAGGGAATTCAAAATTGATGGATGGCAATTGAAAGAATCGACTACCGGAGTTCTCAGAAAAAAAGAAGTCACTCATAAAGGGACTAATCTGGTGAAGAAGGTAGAAGTCAGAGAAGACGCAAGGGTAGGATGGACCCTTGCACGCACAAACTCTGTCACTATAATGAAAATCGGTATTCCGCTGTCATTTCTATTGTTTTTGAACTACTTCAGCCTTTTTAGAGATTTTGGAGATATAGTCAGTTCAATCGGGTTCCTGGCGACAGCATTCTTGTCCGGTATTGCGTTATATTTTTCTACTGAAAGACCACAGCCACTGCAGATGACGACAGTAGATCTTATTTTTCTTTGGTATTATGTGCTAACTGGGATCACGCTTATTGTTACTTCAGTAACATCACTTTTAGGTGAAAAGATTTTCTTGATTACAATGACTGGATTAAAATTTGTTGTACCTATTGGATTTATCAGCATTTGTATATTTATTTTTAAACGAGTTAAGTCCAATAGGTTGAAGCCGAGAATAAATTGAAATCATATCAGAAAGAGCATTGTCCATCACCGGACCCAAACTTTTAGAAAACAACGTCAACTCAGAAAGGAGGTGACCGTTTAAACCGAAAGCGGTTGACAGATGACACACTGAATCGCATTGTTAACCCTAATCAAACCGTCCCCTGTAGTGTAATGAATCATTGAATTAAGTCATTGTTTCAAAAACGACTCGATTAGATTTTAAAAAGTATTACACCACAATACAATTATTTCACAAAACAAAAGGAGGTTATTATATCAAAAGGTACTTTATATAGATCATCAATGAAAAAATGCGGGAGTTGCGGGAGCTGCGGTGGATAAAGAGAAATAGTCTCTGGTAATGTGTTTGCAAAGATTTATGAACAGCTTTATTAATCATCAAGACATTGGGTTTGTCTGTTTTAATTTCAACAGATCAGAGATTCTAAGACCGTTATTGATGTATGATGTAAATAGCCGGTGATCTCTGGTCTTGTGTTTTAGATATTTTTTGTTTCTTTTTATATCACGTTCTGATTTGATGGGCGCAACACTGATCTTGCTCCCTTTTTTCGGATGATTCGGATTTTTGCCGGAGGAGAAACCCACTGATAGTATAGGATTGACTGTGAAGAACAATCAAAAGCGTATCCGTAACCTACTGATCTCCGTTGGGGCGCTAGCCGTCTATTTTGTTCTCTTGCGGCTGTTGGTTCGGTTTGAGACTGCCGGCGACGATTCGAATATCAACAATTTCGTTGACGCAGTCTGGTACGCAATGGTCACCCTGACCACGGTGGGTTACGGCGATATGTATCCACACACGTTTGGGGGCCAGCTCATTGGCTATGTCTTCGTGTTGGCCAGCCTGGGTGTATTGGGTTTCTTGATCGGTAAAATCAACACTTTCTTTACCGAGCTCAGCGAGAACGCGCGACTGGGCTATCGAGGCACCTCATTTACGGATCACATGGTCATCGTCGGGTGGAATTGTTTTCACTGACGGTGACAGAGCAAATGCTCGCTGCCTGGGTTCGGATTGCTGTGGTCACCGATTCACGAGAGGATGTGGATCTACTCTCTGAAGCCTTCGACAAGCGGAAGGTTTTTACGCTTTACTCCAGCTTCACAACGATGGATGTCATTAAAAAGGCCAACCTGGACCAGAGTGCCGCGGTCTTTATCAACCTTGACGACGATACTCAAACACTGATCTTCTTGCTGAACTGCCGCAAGCACTTCTCTGACCAGATTCGGTTTGGTGTGGTCCTCGATAGGGGTGAGCTTGTGCCGACCTTTGAGAGCGCCGGAGCGTCCATTGTGGTTTGCAAAAATGAGATGGCTTCAAAGTTGATCGCGAGCTTTATTTTCGAGCCGGAAGTCGCCAAGTTCACGGAGGATTTAATTGACAGCGCTGTGACGGACGACAACTTTGACATTCAGCAGCTCCAGGTAAACGAGTCCAACCCATTTCGAGGCCAGACGTACGATGCGACCTTTTTTGAAATGAAGAAGCGGTATGATGCGATATTGATCGGGCTTGCCTCGCTTCAAAATGGCACTCGTGTGTTGCACAAGACCCCCAACGATCCTGCGCTGACTATTGAAGTGAACGACTACATGATCCTGATTGTCAGTGGTAGGAACGCCGACCGGATTGCCGGGGACTTCGGTGTCACCGAGGGCTGCCATGACCGCTATGAACCTTCTGCTTTGAAGACTGGGTGAACTCCATGGAAACAAGTTCTACGATAAATAAAGTTCTTGTCATCGGCTGGGACCTGTTCGCCGACCGGGTTGCTCACGAGCTGCTCACCGCCGATCTCACGGTTAAGGTGGTGGTCAATGACTCACTTCAAGCGCAGCAGATAGAGGCTACCTACGGCAAGCGGCTATCGGTCGTGATCTCGGATTTTTTTGATTTTCGGAAAATGGAATCTGCGGGGATTGATAAAGCGCAAGTAGTCCTTGTTAATTTGGCGGGCGATCAGGAGAAATTAATCTATGTCATCAATCTACGAAAGCGTTTTCCCAACGTGAAGATTGTCGCTCCGGTCACCAATCCTCGCCTGAACGAATCATTCGTGACGGCTGCCGAGGTGTTGCCTCTGTCCAAGGAAGAGGTCAGTGCGAAGATCTTTGCGAGCTACCTCTTTGAGCGAGATGTCGCAGACTACCTCAACGACCTGCTTTCACCTGCTCAGAAGGACGCAGACCATGACATTCAGCAACAGCTGTTGCGGTCGGGCAACCCATACTGCGGGAAGCAATATGGGGATGTCTTCGTCGAGCTAAAGACCAACTACAACGCGGTGCTCATCGGGATGAGTCGTCCGTCTAGTGATGGGTACCAGCTTCACAAGAACCCGCCCGAAGCCACCGTCCTTCAAGAGAACGATTATTTGATCGTGGTGGTGGATGGCCCGGTGGCGCGACGCCTGAAGCAGGAGATCTTCGGGAGTGACGAAAGCTGAGGTCGTGGCGTCCGTGTCGCGCGGGACGTTCCCCATTGAGAGCTCACATCACAATGTGGCGGTCACCATCGCTCCCTTCAGAAAGGTCCACGGTTTCCAAATAATCAGTGAACTAATACCAGCACAGTTGTGGCTGTATTTCGACCGGTGCCAGGTAACGAACCTGCTTTTACCGCCAGAAATCGCTGCTGTTGCTGAAAAATTCACTCTTGCGAACGGTTACTGATTTCTCCGGCAGCTTCGGATAACTGCGCATTACGTAAAATCCGCCGAGTTAAAGATGAGCTGAGAAAATCGGTCGGACACGTATAACGGGGGGTATATGCCTTACCCAATATCCTATACCACACACACTTTCACTTTCCCACATCTTTCTTTTATCTAACCCTTTTTTATCTTACATTCTTTATCCCTAATCATAATGCCGGCGGCTGTCGTCAAAAAAAAGGACTCCCTGAGCAATCCGATGTCCCTCTAAGAATTGTAACGCCCTATATTCATATTCGATCTGATTGTCGAGTCCGCTTTGTTGATCGATATTGATACGAAAGTTGAATGCCTTTTGATTCACCCTGACATGAAAATTAAGATTATATGACCCTGGTGTTATCCCCAGAATTTTGATTGAATCAATTTTTGGAACATCCAAAAGTGTTGGTGATAACTCTCTCCAATATCGCTTGATTTTCGCTTCAGTACCCATCATTTTTTTATAGGGTAACATTTTGTTTTTTAAAAGAACAATTTCTGTTTTTCACTCACGATCATCCGTTTAGCAACGGGATAACAAACATTGGGTGAGAAAGGGGTTACAAAAATTGATCGGCAGCACCACACGACGAAAATGAGGTGGGAAAAACCATTGACAACACAATGTAGAATTATTTAGTAACCTAATCGATCAATAGGAAATTTAGTCAATTTTAAATCAGATTCCTCGATAAATCGGGATTTCCGCTTCGCTACAACCGGCTTGTTCGGGTTAGTTGTGGAACTGGGCACCTGGTTTCCGGCCGAGGTGTTGAGATTGACCATCTCCGATACCTCCGGTTACACCCGCGGTATGCTGGAGTTGGCTGTCAAACCCCTCCCCGATATATTTAACCTCGATTATTCACGGGTCGAACTGCTCCCCTGTTATTATCTCCTGTTGATGATGGTCACTGTTATCTACATCGTGGCCTGTGTGGGCGGTAGAGGAACCCTGTGGGGATCAATTCTAGCCGGCTTTTTTTTGATCGGGTTTCAGGAATATTTTCGGGGGCTGGGTGCATGGCACCTGGTCATGTATGGTGTTCTGCTGATCTCGGTGATGATCTATGCACCGAAGGGCCTGTCTTCGATTAAGAAACATATCTGGTAACAGATACTTTTCCTTTTTCTGTTTTCTTCTCATTGATAAAAAACGTCAAAACGGTGCCACTGAAGGCAACAATACCGAAGGAAAAAAACACAGCTTCGTAAGTTTGAAACAGATCGACAATTTTTCCGGACAACGGTGTTGCAATAATACCAGCCGTGCTCGTGAATGTTGTCAGAAATCCCAT
>PVBE011792931.1_pt1 | contig 33450 bp, 25 predicted proteins | sample 1631181 | NCBI WGS metagenome assembly PVBE01 (sample SAMN08397723, study PRJNA350692) | Marine metagenome, whole genome shotgun sequencing project. | isolation source: water | place: Pacific Ocean | collected 2012-04
CGGCGACGGCATCCCCAACTTCCTCGATCCCGAGGAGACGATCATCACGCCCGACGACACCGACGGCGACGGACTCGACGACGTGGACGAGGAGGCCATCGGCACCGATCCCAACGACGTCGACACCGACGACGACGGCCTGTGGGACAGCGAGGAGACCGCGGACGACCTCGACGGCGACGGGCTGATCAACCCGCTGGATGCCGACGACGACGGCGACGGCATCCTCACCGGCTTCGAGATCAACTTCGCCCTGGACCCCGACGGCGACGGCATCCCCAACCACCTCGACCTGTGGAGCGACGAGGATCTGCTGCCGGACGACGTCGAAGGCATCGGCGACCTCGACCACGACGGGCTCCCCAACTTCCTCGACTTCGACGCCGACGGCGACGGCATCGACGACGACGCCGACGGCACCGGCGACGTGGACGGCGATGGCATCGAAGGCTGGATGGATCCCGACGACAACGACGGCCCCAACGGCGATCTCGACGGCGACGGCCTGACCAACGTCGAAGAAGACTCCTGGCGCACCGATCCCAACAACCCCGACACCGACGGCGACGGAGTCAGCGATGGCGATGAGGTCGAGGCGGGCACGGACCCGCGGAACGCGTGCAGCTGCAACGCCGTCCCCGGGGGGCGGTCGGTCGCGCTCTATGGCTTGCTGATGGTCGGCTTCGCAGCCGCTCGGCGCCGCCGGCGCCCCTGATCCCTGTGGCCTGAGGCCTGACCCCTACTTGCCGCAGGCGTCCGTGAGGATCTCCTGAGCGACCGTGATCTTGTCCTCGAGCTTGATCTTATGGGCGACGTCCACCGTCTGGTACCACTCCAGCCGACGCGCGCTGACGTAGCCGTCGACCATGCCCGCGAGGCGTCGCTTGAGCCGACCGCTCTCCTCGAACGCGGCCCCCGCCTCCGCTTCCTTGGCAGCGGTCTGCTGCTCGGCGTTGATGCGGCCCATGCCGTGGGCGTGGCTCGCTTCGGTGCGGTAGATGTCCGCCTGCCGAGTCGCGATCTTCCCCCGACGAATCGCGTCGCAGCGGAGCGCGCTGACGGCGCTCAGGTTGGCCAGCGTGGTGTCCTTGGCCCCCCCGTCCTGCGCCATCGCGGCCGGAAGAACGAAGAGGAGGCCCAGAAGGCTCACGATTCCCAGTGTCAGTCGCTTGGATCCCATGCCGGCTTTCTACCTCCTGCCCTCTCGTAATGGAAGACTGGGCGCACTACACTCGCGGGCCAGTGGACGACCGCCGACCGGTGCTGATCGCCGTACTCCTCTTCGTCGTGGCGATGGTGGGGGTGTACACATGGGCGACTGGCGGGGACACGATTCCCGAGCCCACGGCCGTCGCGGCCGCCCCCGCGCCCGTGGCCGCACCCGCGGTGGAGCGGCCCACCCCGCCTCCCCGCCGAAGCCCCCCCAAGCCGCGCCCGACGTTCACGCCGTCGATCCCGGTGGACGAGCCGGCCGCCCCCGAAGAGGACCCGGACGCGGTCATCGTCACCGGCCGGGTGATCGACGACAACGGTCAGCCGGCACGCCGCGTGTCCGTGAAGTACCGGGGCGACAAGGGGCGGCGGACGACCAAATCCGATGAGTTCGGCCAGTTCAGCTTCACGACCAAGGGCGAGCGGGTCGAGGTCTGGGCCGAGCGCAAGGACGGGGCGCTCGTCAGCCGCAGCGAAAAGCAGTACGCCGACGGCCCCGGGGAGTGGGAGATCGTGCTCGAACTCGAGTCGACGCGGCGGGCCGGCCTGGGGGTCAAGGTCAAGAAGCACAAGGACGGCATCTACGTCCGCCAGGTGATGCCCGGCACCCCCGCTTCGGAGCTCGGCCTGCTCGCCGGCGACGTGATCATCGCCGTGGACGGCGAGGACGTCGGGGGGATGGCGGTCTCGCACGTGACCGCCAAGCTGACCGGACCGGTGGGCACGTCGCAGTACTTCACGGTGCGCCACCTCGACGGCTCCGAGGAGGACTACACCTTCGAGCGAACCCCCATCAGCACGAACCGAACCCCGCGATGAGGACCGCCGCTGCGTTGGCCGCACTGGTGCTGATGGTGGGCTGCGGGACCTGGTCCTGGCGCCTGCCCGGCATCCGCTACGCCCCCCGGGACGCACCCGCCGCCGTCTACCCGGGGCTGCAGGGAGCCGACCTCGCGCCGGAGTCGTACGCCATCGCCAGCGGCGAGGTCGCGGGGCAGAACATGGACGCCGTGATGGCCAAGATGGCGGCTGACGGGCGACGCCGGGGCGCCGACGCGGTCGTGATGATGGACTTCGAGACCATGACCGCCCACTGGTCCACGTTCCACCTGCAGGACACCGAGAAGCCCGGGGAGATCGCGCGCACCGAGACGATCGAGACCGCGGAGACGTGGGCGACGGTGGCGGCTACGGCGGTCCGCGCACCGACGTGGTGCCTCGGCCTTCAGTTGGCCTGTGAGGACGTCGACGGCGCCTGTTCCAGCCGCATCGACCGCATCGCCATCGGCTCCCCCGCGGAAGCCGCCGGCCTCCGGTTGGGCAACCGCATCGCCAGCGTCGACGGACTGCCGGTGGCACACCCCTGGGATGTGCACCAGCGGGTGGACGCGGCCGGGGGAAGTGCTGTAAATCTTGGGATTCAAGGACCAAATTCCACAATCAGCGTGGTTGTGGAGCCGGTCGGGTGTGGGGCCCTTTACGGAGGCTCGGATGATTCTTCGCCAGATTCTGGTGATTGACGACAACGGCAGCGTGCGCGATGCGATGGACCGCATCCTCGAAGACCTGGGCTACCTCCCCTTCCCCGCGGTGGACCGGTCCGAGGCGCTCGAGATGATGTCGTCGGTGAACTTCTCCGCGGCGGTCATCGACTACAAACTGGGCGAGGACAACGCGGGTGAGGTGCTCCGCGAGCGCCACCCCGGGCTCCCGGTGATCGTGATGAGCGGCAAGGCCAGCGAAGACGAGCTGCAAACCCTCGTCGGAGGCGAGGCGAACGGCTACCTGAGGAAGCCGTTCACCCGCGACCAGCTCGGTTCGGTGCTCACCTAGCCGCCGCCGCGGTCCAGCCTCCATCGCTGCAGGCTTGCAGCATGCGTGGCAGACGCGCCGCCCACGCCGCCTCGTTGTGCTCGGCGCCCGGCTCGTGCCAGTGCCAAAGATCCACGTCGAAGGCGTACCCCAGGCCCGCGAGCACGTCCCGCATCTGCGCGGTCTCGCAGTAGTTGTCGAAGTCGGCGGTGTCCTCGTGGATCCCGTCGCCGTCGTCGTCCGAGCACGTGACCGCGTCTCCCCCGCTGTCGAGGTACACCGCCGTGGTCCCGTGCGCGCTCCAGAGGTTGGCGAGCGCCTGGGAGCCGTCCAGCGACGGGTCCGACGCGCCCCAGAACAGGCTCGGTGACATCGCCCCCACGCAGCCCGCGAGGGAGTCGTCGGTCATCCCGATCCAGAGGCTCAGGAGGCCGCCCAGGGAGCTGCCCGCGATCATGAGGGAGTCCCCTTCGGCGGCGAGGCCGTAGCGATCGCGGAAGAACGGGAGCACCGCCTCGGTCAGCATCCCGTGGTAGCCCGCCGCCTGGCCTCCGTAGGTGACGAAGTCGGCCACGTCGGTGGTGTGGGTGTACGCGTCGAGGCGGTCGGCGGCGTTGTCCACCGCCAGCAGCACGACGTCGGCGAACTCGGGCGCCGCCAGCGCGACGTCGGCCTGCCAGCCGCCCCAGATCGCGTCCGGGTTCATCACGTTCTGGCCGTCGTGCAGCAGGAGGGTGCGGTAGCTGCCGCCCGCGGTGAAGTCGGCCGGCAGCAGCGCACGGAGGGTGCGGGGCGGGACGAGGTGCTCGGTGTCCAGGTCGGGGAACCGCTCGCGCCACGCCAGTCCGCTGGGGGGGCTCACGTAGCCGAACAGGCCGAAGGCGTCGTACCCGTAGGCGGTCGACTCGGGGGGGTCGCGGTAGGCGTCGCCCTCGGAGGTGTGCCAGCGGTAGCGATCGCCGGCGTCGATCACCGCGTCGTCCACCAGCACGTACCAGTGCACGCCGGTGGCGGCGGCGGTCGCGGGGTGGGTCCCGGGCGTCCAGTCATCGAAGTCGCCCGCGACCGAGACCGTGCCGGAGGCGTCGTCCCAGCGGGTCACGAAGAGCCAGCGCGATCCGTCGGTGGCGGGCAGACCGCCGGTCCAGCCGAACTCCCGAATCACCGTGTCGATCGCCTGGATGGGCATGGTCTCGTCGTCGAGGATCGCGACGATCGCATCCAGTCCGCCGGGGGCCGCGTCGTCGTCGTCGGTGGCGTCGTCGTCGTCGGTGGCGTCGTCGTCGTCCGTGGTGGCGTCGTCGTCGTCGCCGGCGGAGTCATCGTCGTCGTCGACCACGGTCACGAACGAGGGGCAGCCCGACAGCAGCAGGGCGAGCAGAAGGGGGGGGGTGAGACGGAGCATGGGGCGAGTATGGCACCCTGAGCGAGGTGGCCGACGTCGACCGAACCGTGCTCGCGTCCGTCGGCCTCGGCGCCCTCGCGCTGCTGTGGCGGATCCGCGTCGCCGGCCGCTACGACGGCCACGAAGAAGAGGACTGGGGAAACCTCGAGATCGTCCGCGGGGTGGTCGACAGCAACTTCGGCTACGTCGAGACCGAACACATGCCGCTGTTCGCCTGGGTCTCCGCCGTCGTCGCCCGGCTGGTCGGCGACGTGCCTCTGGCCTGCGTGTCGGTCGCCGTCGTGGCTGGGGCCGTGGCCGTCGGACTCACCGTCTGGATCGGCGAGAAGCACCTGGGGCGGGGGGTCGGGATCGGCGCCGGCGCCCTCCTCGTCCTGCAGCCCGAGGCACTGCTGTACTCGGCCACGCCGCTGCGGGAATCGCTGTACATGGCGCTGGCCCTGGGAGGCATGGCGGCGGTCGCGGCACGCCACGCGCCTGCTGCCGGGGGGCTGCTCGCCCTGGCCTTCCTGGCGCGCTTCAACGCCGCCTTCACGCTCCTGCCGGCGCTCGCATGGTGGGCCTGGCGGACCGACGATCCGGCCCTCAAGAGGAAGCTGGCGGGAGCCGCCGCGGGCATCGCCGTGGTCGTCCTGCTGTGGGCCGGCTTCTACCACTCGGAGACGGGCAACTGGACCTTCTGGGGCGGCGTCGTGTCGGCCAACACGGGCAACGCGGTCACCGATCTGTCGGTGTCGGAGCGGTTGGTCGCGTCCGGGGGGGCGGTGCTCGGCGTGTTCGGGTGGGTGCTCCCGGCCCACGTCGGCTGGGCGGTGGTCCCGCTGGCGGCCTGGGGCGGCTGGCGGGCCTGGCTGAGCGCCGAGGAGGGGCCGCGCTGGATCGGGCTCTGCACAGTCGCGACGCTGGCACTGCTCGCGGTCACCGCCGTGATGACGACCTACGACCGCACCCACAACCTGTGGTGGAAGTGGATTACCCCGTCGGTGCCGCTGCTGCTCTTGCTGGCCGTGTACGGCGCCCTCGAGGCGGCCAGGGGGCGGAACGAGCGGCTCGTCCAGGTCGCCGCGGTCGTGCTCGCGACGGCCACGGTGCTCGGCTACTCCTGGGAGACCGACCGCCAGCAGGAACTCAGCGAGGTCCGCTACGGCACCCAGGTGGATCTCGCGAAGTGGGCCGAAGAGGCCTGGCCGGCGGGCACATCGGTCCTGACGGAGGGGATCCCGGCGTCGTACCTGCGCAGCCGCCGCTCCTCCACGCCGGTGCTGCTGTGGACCGATCCTTCGCTCCCCCACGACGATCCCGCCGCCTTCGGGGAGTGGCTGCTGGCGCACCGGGTGGGGCTGGTCATGTGGTACCGCGAGGAGTGGACCGGCGCCGCCGAGGCGGCCGGCTACCTCGCCGCCCCGGAGCCTCGCGCGCTCGGCCGTGCGAAACTGGAGCCGGTGGTGGATGAGCGTTCGTACGGACTGATCGCCTTCCAGGTGCTCGGTCCCGGGATCCCCGAGCCGACGCGGCCGGCGCCCGCCGTGGCCGGGAGGCTCGGCCGGTGAAGGACCGCAAGGCGCTCCAGGCGGCGCTCGGGATCGGCCTCGTCGCGCTGCTCTACCGCCTCACGCTGGTCTTCCACTACTACGGCAGTGAGGAGGAGGACTACGGCAACCTCGGCCTGATCCTGGGCACGCTCCAGAGCACGTTCACGTACATCGAGACCGAGCACATGCCGATGTTCACGTCGCTGGCCGCGGCGGCGACGGCGCTCACCCAGGACGCCCACAGCGGCGGCGAAACGGTAGCGGCCTTCAGCGGAGCGGCGGCGGTGGTGCTGACGGTGCTGATCGGCTGGCGCTGGCTGTCCCCCGCCGCGGGCATCATCGCGGGGCTGCTGGTGGCGTTTCAGCCCGACGCGGCCCTCACGGCGGCGACCCCGCTCCGGATCTCGACCTACGTCGCGCTGACCCTGGGAGGGATCTACGCGGTCGGCGAGAAGCGCATGGTGCTGGGTGGCCTGGTGCTCGGGGCGGCGTTCCTGACCCGGTTCGACGCCGCCTTCACGCTGCTGCCGGCGCTGGTCGTGATCGCCGTGCTCCGCAAGGACAAGACCCTGGCGGTGCCGATCGGAATCCTCGGCGCCACCGTGATCGGGTGGGCGATCTACTACCGCATGACCCTGGGGACCTTCGCCTTCTGGGGGGCGGTCGCCGATCGCAGCACGGGCGGGCAGGGAGGCGGCATCACCACCGTGGTGCAGATGCTGCTCCTGATGGTGATCCCCCACCTCGGCCTCGCCATCGTGGCGGCCGCTCCGTTCGGCGTGCTCAAGGCGATCCGGGAGCCCGGACGCAAGCACCAGCGCACCGAGTGGCTCGCGCTCTGCTTCGCGGCCACGTTCGGCTTCTTCTGCGTCGCGGTGTTCCTGTCGGCGTACCGGTGGGACCACAACCTGTTCTGGAAGTGGATGTGCGCCTCGGGACCCTTCGTGGCGCTCTTCGGGGCCCACTTCTGGGTGCAGCTGGTCGGCGATCGCAGCAACCGCGCGCTGCTGGCCGTAGCTGCTGCCGCGGGGCTGCTCACGGTCGGCCAGTTCGCCACCGAGACGCGCGCCCAGCTGGAGCGCTCCGACACCATGTACTGCACCCAGGTGCGGCTCATGGACTGGGTCGAGCAGGCCTTCCCGGACGACGTCACCCTCGTGGCGGACCTCATCCCCGCGACCTACCTGGAGCGCAAGCCGACGCAGCGGCGGGTGCTCCGGTGGTCCACCGACAACGTGCCCGACGGGCTCGCCCAGGAAGCGTTCGGGCGCTGGCTGCTGACCGAACGGGCGGCGCTGGTGATCACGTTCCAGGAAGACTGGGTGCGGAGCGCCACCAAGGCTCCCTGGCTCGAGGGCCTCACGCCGGTGGCCGCGGGTCCCGTCCGGTTGGAGCCCACCGCCATGGAGCCGACCTACGGCTGGGTCGCGTGGCGCGTGCACGGCCCGTCCTCGATCCCCCGCCCGTCCCGTGAGCCGCCGCTCGACGCCGGGCTCGTGCGGGTGCAGTACGAGCAGTAAGGTCCGCGCCATGAGCGATCACGCGCCGCTGCTGTCCGCCTGGGAGGGGGCCCTCCCCGCCGTCCTCAAGCTGATGGGCACGCCCCAGCGAGGCATGTTCCGGCAGGAGCTCCAGCGCTTCCTCGCCACCGCCCGGTTCTCCCCCGAGGGCGCCGACGCGATGGTGCCGGTGCTGCGCGAGCTGCTGCTGCAGGCGGTGCGCGCCGCCGAGGTTCCTCCGGCCCTGCACGCGACGCGCACGGGGGTGACGGACCGGGCCGCCCTGAGCGCGCTGTGCGAACACATCCTGGCCTGCTGGCGCGACGCCGAGGCCGCCGCCGAGGGCACGAGCACCTGCGATCCGACAGGCCGATCGGGGGACGTCTTCTTCGGTCCCCGCCTGGGGGGCAAGGGCCGTGAGGGCGCCGTGTCGCACGACGACGCCGACTGAACTAGACTCCCTTTCCCGTGTTCCGATCCCTTCTCGTCGACAACCCGCTGAGGTTCTTCTTCAACCCGCTGCTGGGCGCCCTTGGCGGCCTCGCGGGCTGGGCCCTCTTCCTCCTCACCCTCGACATCATCGCGGAGGTCGAGGCGCTGCATGGCGCCGCCGAGATGATCGAACGGGTGTCGTACTTCGCCTTCATGGGCCTGTGCGTCGCCTTCGCGATCAACCTCCTCAAGGGGATCCAGGACGGCCAGGGGGCCATGCGGGTCTTCGGCCAGGGGCTGATGGCGGGCATCGTCGGCGGCTTCGGCGGACTGCTCGGAGGGCTCGCCATCCACCTCGCGGCGGAGCTCGCGGGCACGACGATGGACAGCGTCGGACCGCGCGTCGCCGCGTACCTCCTGGTGGGCACCCTCGTCGGACTCAGCTCCCGGATCACGTCACTGGACAAGACCACGGCGCTGGCAGCGATCGGCGGCTTCCTCGGCGGGCTGTTCGCGGTGCTGTTCTGGATCGCCGCCGAGAAGATCGGCGGCTCCGCGGACGCGTACGCGACCCTCCTCATCCCGATGACGCTGGGCTTCGGCATCGGCGCGGCGACATACTCGCTGCCGTCGTTCATCTCCGGGGGCACGCTCCGGGTGCTGACGGGCCAGTTCCGCGGCCAGACCAAGGCGATCGAGGGCGACGACATCGTCGTGGGCAACAACAAGCGGCAGCTGCAGTGGGTGCTCCCCAAGTGGGAGGGCGTCCAGGACCCGCACGCCAAGATCGAGGTCAAGGCCGAGGGCAAGGGCTACAAGCACAGCGTGCGCAACATGAGCTCCAAGGCGGTCGTGGTCGTGCGCGACAAGAAGCGACACCGGATCAAGACGAAGGCCACGATGGAGCTCGAGGACGGCGACATCCTCGTGTTCGCGACGGGCAAGAACTACGTCAAGGTCAAGTACATCCAGAAGACCGAGAAGAGCTGATGTCGAAGTACTCCGCCGCCGCCAGCGCGGTCCTTGCCCTCAGCTTGCTCGCCGTCCCCGGCCTCACCCAGGAGGAGGGGGCCGCGCCGGTCACCGCCGAAGGCACCCAGACCGTCGACCCCGCCGCTCTGCCCTCGGGGGAAGCCTGCGACTACCCCGTCGATCTGCTCTGGCACCGCGAGCCCACCGAGGGTGACGCCCCGTGGGCGATGGGCGTGTCGGTCAAGAACAAGAGCAGCGGCCAGCAGGTGCCCGGGCTCAGCGAGCCGCACTTCCGACTGCTCCTAGACGGCGTACAGGCGAGCACCGACGCTCCCTTCAAGGTCAACCAGAGCGCCCGTGCGTTCCTGTCCGCGGAGACGCCGGAGGGCGAAGCGCCGCGAACGGGCGTCGATCCGATCAACTACGACGTCTACTTCGCTGTCGACATGACCGCCTCGATGGGCGGCGAAATTCAGGTCGAAGGGGCCAAGGCGGCGACGAAGCTCAACTTCGCGCTGCGGGTCGTGCGTGCGCTCGTGCTCCCCGCCAAGCAGGGGGCCAGCGCCCTGTTCGACGACCAGGACCGGGTCTACATCAGCGGCTTCACGAGCCGACTGGAGACCGGCTTCATGGACAGCACCACGACGGATCGAAACAAGATCCTCGAGGCGCTCAACGACATGAACTCGGTGGAGACCACGGGCGACTCCGCGGCCCTGTACGCCTCCGTGATGCACAACCTGACCAACATCCAGGCCCGGGCGACCGAGTACTCCAGCTCGGAGAAGAAGCGCGAAGCGGTGCTCATCGTGCTGACGGACAGCTTCAACGGGATGGATCTGGAGGGCCGCCGTTCGCTTCGCACGTGCGACAAGAACGACCCGCTGACCGACCAGGTCCAGCAGGCGATCTTCGACACGCAGAAGGCGACCGACGGGAACCTGAAGGTCTACTTCCTCGGCATCGGCTCCGAGAGCGAGCCGAAGTACTACTCGCAGAGCGAGCCGCCGAACCGCCGCTGCCGCATCACCACGGTGGAGAAGGAGACGTTGGACGGACGCAGCCTGCGGGTCGTCGGCAACCCGGAGATCACGCGCGGCGGCTACTACGCCAACGACAACCCGCGGGCGCTGATGTCGTTCGTGCAGGGGCAGTTCGAGGCGCTCAAGTCCGCCTACGAGGTGCAGTACAAGGCGCCCGAGGGGGTCAGCCGACCGCGCAGCTTCCAGGTCATCGTGTCCGTCGGCGAGAAGGTCTGCACCGACCTCGAGGTGCTCGCCAGCAACATCATCCCGACGGCGCGTGCCAAGGGGGTCGACACCACCGCGAGCGAGGTCGCGGTCTTCCTCGCCGGCCTCCTGATCACGCTGCTGTTTGTTCCCCGCTCGCTCAGCAACCTCGTTACATTGGGCGGTGGCGGCGGCTCCGCGCCGGCCCGCAAGAAGAAGAAGAGGAAGCGCAGGAAGTGAGCCGAGACGACCGAGGCAGCAACATCGACCGCATGACCGCACGGGGTTCCACCCGGGTCCTGCAGCGTCGCGAGCAGAACCTCTCGAGCACCGTCGAGCGCGTCGCCACCCGCTCGGACGGTCCGTCCCTCACGCGCGCCCCTGACTCCATCGACGTCGTCTCCCGCAGCTCCACGGATGTGGGTTCGGGCGACGCCACCGCGATGCGGTCGGAGATCGCCCGGCAGATCAACGAGCTCGTGACCCTGTCGGCCGAGCGCGGGCTGCTGCGGAAGAAGAAGCTCGAACTGGCCCGCGAAGACGCCCCCGCCCAGGCGGAGGGAGGCCCCGAGAAGAGCCCGCTGCAGGAGTGGTGGGACAGCCTCGAGGCGCAAGGCCTGAAGACCCCCGAGATCGAAGAGATGCTCGTGGACAAGCTGCGGTCGCTGCGGCGCGGGATGCTGGCGCTGGACGCCAGCCGCAAGGTAGGGAGGCGCTGATGAGCGCGGAACGCAAGATCGTCTCTCCGCTGCAGCAGCCCGCCGAGTACGCCGGCGACGTCGGCTCGGTCCACGTCGAGGTGCGCGGGGGCGCCGAGCGAGGCACGTTGGTGCTGACGCCGCCCACGGGCGAGGCGCTGGAGATCAAGATTGAGAACGGTGCGATGACCCTGAGCTACTCCGGTCCGGAGGTGCGCATCGAGGCGCCCCAGGGGCGGATGGAGTTCGCGGCGCAGAGCATCGGCATCAAGGCTGACCAGACCGTAGAGGTGCACGGCGGCAAGGAGGTCGACATCCACAGCGGCGAAGACGTCGAGGTGCGAGCCGACCACCACGTCAACCTCTGGGGATTTGGTGTCAACGTAGGCGACTGACTGAGTTAGACTGACCCGTTCGAACTGCACGTTCACCTTTCGGCCTTGAACGGCCGCCCCGGGGACGACCATGGCATCCACATTGGAGAGCAGGCTTACTGCTCGCCTTTCTCGCTACGAGACCAACCCCGCTTCGCGTGCGCTCACGCGTGTCGGCCGGCACTCCGGAGACGACACCGTCCTCCCCGGCGCCACGGCCCGTCGCATGGAGCGATCCGCCCGCTGGAGTGATCGCGTCGCGATGCGCTCGATGGGCATGCCCTCGGCCCGCAGCGAGGCCCGCCGCAACCCGTCCTTCCGAGGCGGCGGCTACCGCAAGCTCGTGCGCCAGTTCGGCGACACCCTCACCAACGCCGCCTACGTCGGCGAACTGCCGCCCTGGCTGGCTCGCGTCGAAGCGACCGTGCCGGAAGAGGCTCCCAGCCCCTGGTACACCCCGCATCCGGCCGTGCCCGCACCCGTCTTCTGGTGGGGCCGATCGGAGATCGTCCCGGGCGCCTCACCGGTGGCTCGTTCGAGGGCTGGAGCGCTCAGCCGCAGCTCGGGCATCGCCCCCCCGGTCCGTCGCCTCGCGCCCTCGGCGCTGCCCCTCACTGCCCTGTCGGCCCGACGCGCCGACGCCGCCCCCGGCCCTCTGCCGACCGCCGCGGCCCTCGCCCCCACCGCCTCCACGCTCTCCCCCGACGCTCCCGCCGTCGCCCGCTCGGGCTGGCGCCAGCCGACGGCCGTGCGCCGCGCCGCCCAGGCCAGCGCCGCCCCCCTGCCGGTCTCCCGCGCCGCCGCCCGCATCGGCTCCCCCCTCCAGTTCAGCCGCGGCACCGGCTCCGCCGCCGCCCCCCCGTCGGTCAATCGCGCCGTGGCGCGGTTCGAGTCCGCCCGCCCCTCGGGGCGTGGATTCGCGGCCGCCCGGTCGGCTCGCCCCGCGGCCCGATCCTTCGGAGGTGGCTTCGCCGCCCCCGAGTTGGCCCTCCCCAACCTCCCCGCCGCTGCGTTCGGCTCCGAAGCGGCCGATGACGGCAGCCTCGGGGTCGTCGATGGGTTCAGCTACTCCGGCCCCATTGACCACGGTCGCGCGCCGGTGTCGGAGACGCCCTGGTACACGGCGCCCCGCACCGCCACTGCCGCCCGCAACGCTGCGAGCGCCGCCCCCCTCGCCCGCGCCGCCGCTCGCAGCGCGGACACGGGCACCTCCGCCACGTCGACGCCGGCCGCTCGCATCGCCGCCCGCGCCGGCCTCTCCCCCGCCGCCTCTCCGGTCCGCCACGGGCTGACCCGACGCCACGCCGCTCCCGCCGCGCCGCTGCTGGGCGCCGCGCCGGCGCTGGTCGACGGTCGCACCCCGGAGCCCGCCGCCCCCGCCTTCGCCGCCAGCCCGGTCGGCACCGCCGCCCGCAGCCTCACGGCACCGGCCGCGCGCCGATCCGCTTCTGGCTGCACCTCCGCGCTGAGCCGAATGACGGACCGCTCCATCGGCCGCGCGGGCCCCTCGGCCGTGCGCCAGGCCGCTTCGGGTCTGGGACGCCGGCAGGCGCTGCTGTCCACCGCCGCCCTCGCCATCGCCGCTCCGGCGCCGTCCGAGGTGCTCTCGGCCTTCGGCGTCGATGCCTCCGGCCTCGGCGGAGAGACGGCCGGCCGCCCCCTGACCTGGAACGCGGGCACCTCGGATGCCTGGGCTTCGAGCCCCAACACCGGCCCCGCCGTCACCATCCCGCTGGAGCTCTCCGGCACCCGGGTGGCGTCTCGCAGCGCGACCCCCGCGGCCCGGACCACGGCCCCCGCGGCGGTCCGGACCTCGTCCGCCCCCGCCGCCCGACGCGCGGCCGCCCGACGCTCGACCGGCCGCGCCGCCCCCACGGCCGTCGCTCGCGCGATCGCAGCGTCCACGTCGTCGGCTCCGCCCGTCGGCGGCGCCCTCGGCCGGGCTACGTCCCGCGCGACGTCTCTGGATCGGCCCACCGCGGCGAGCGCCTCGCCCGCCGCCCGCACCCTGGCCCGAGGCATCGCCACGGTGCCGATGCCGTCGGCGCGACGTCCCGCGACGTCCGCCGCTCGTTCCGCCGCCCCGACGGCTCGCCGGTCCGCCGCGCGCCGCGTCGATCTCGCCCTGCCGGAGGTTCCGTTCGCGGAACTCGCCGGCGGCCCCGAGCCCCTCGAAGCGGCGGGCGTCACCTCGGGCAGCGACGCCTGGGGAACCTCTTCGGCCGCTCGGGCCCCCATCGCCCGCAGCGCCTCCCCCGCCTCGCGCGCGCTGGCTCGCTTCGATGCCCCCGCGGCCGCGGCACCCGAGCCCTTCACGCCCGACGCCGCGCCCCTGGCCCGAGCCGTCCAGGGCAGCCCTGGCGTCCGCGCCCTCGCCCGCTTCGGCGCCCCCGGAGAGGAGCTCGGCGGTCAGTCGCTGGCTCGCTCGCTCAGCGTCGCCGGAGGCCTCGGCGCCCGCCCCGCGGCCCGTCGCCCGGCCGCGATGGCGTCCTTCGATCCGATCGTCGCGGCGCCCGCCCCGGCGAGCTTCGCTCCCACGGATGAGGCCGCGGACGGCACGCCGGGACTCGCCCGGACCACCGCCGACGGCATCGCAGAGTCCCCCTGGGGCCGCTCCCCCGACACCGGGCCGGCCGTGGTCGTCGACGCCAACGCGCAGACCGCTTCGCGACGCGCCGCCTCCCGATCGCCCCTGGCCCGCGCCTTCGACCGCGCCGGCGTGCCCACGGCGACGCCGACCAGCAGCCCCGCGGCCCGCCGCGCCGTTCCGGGTGACCCCGTCGCGCGTCGTCCTCGTCCGCTCACGCGGGCCAGCTTCGATGCTCCCCTGCCCTCGCTCCCCGCCGGGATCTTCGGGGCGGTGTCCGAGGACGGCACGTCCATCGGCGCCGGCTTCGACGGCAGTCCGGCCGCCCGGAGCGCCGCCACCGGCGCCCGTTCGCCGTGGGCGAGCAGCCCCAACACCGGCGCCGCCACCGTGGTCGGCTGGACCGGTGAACCCCTGCCCGGATCGACGCCGGATGCGCCCGGCGCTCCGCGAGCCGCCCGGTCCGCCGGCAGCCCCACCCACCGCACCGCCTCCAGCGCCTCCGCCGGCGCCCGGCTGGTCCGCACCTCCTCGATGGCCCGCGCCCTGGGCCGGGACGCCAGCACGGTCGAGGCCCTGCCCGGCGCTCCCGCTGCCGCAGGCGCGCCCATCGCCCGTCGCCCCGGGTTCCGGCGCAGCTTCGCGGGAGGCCTCGAGCTCCCGTCGTTCGCAGCGCTGCCTCCCGGCGTGGTCGAAGTCGACGACGCTCCCCTGGGAAGCTTCGGCTCCACCGCTCCCGGCGCCGTGACGGCGTCGCCCTGGTACACGGCCTCGACCCCCGCGGCCGTGGCCCGCGCGGCCTCCCGTGCGTCCGCCCCCGGCGCCACGCGCGTCTCCCGCCAGGCCGCACGAAGCGGCGGCTCCGCCGAATTGCCCCGCCTTCCCGGGGCGAGCCCGGCGGCTCGGGCCGCAGCCCGCCGCAAGCAGGGACCCCGCGGACTCAGCCGCGCCCTCCAGCGCAGCTCCGACGTCCCCGTTGGCATCGCCGCCCGGTCGCCGCTGCTGGCTCCGGATCTCACCGCCCCGCTGCTTCCCAACGGAACGCCGGCCGAAGAGGCCGCCACCGCCGGCCCCAGCGCGGGCACCGGTTGGGCACGCGCTTCCCGCAGCAGCCGCCGCACGACGAAGGCGGCCCGCAAGGGCAACGTCGGCACCGGCACGCTGGCCAGCCTCAAGGGGCTGCGCGCCACCGATGGCATCCCCGAGGAGCTGTCGGCGGCGACGCCTGCACACGAGGCTCGTCCGATGGCCGATGGCTCGGCGATGGTGGCTCGAGCCGCCCGCCGCCTGAGCTCGGACACGCGCGCGGCCCGACGCGCCAGCGCGGACCTGACGACCGCGACTCCGGCAGCCCGCCAGGCCTCGACCTCCGCCGAGCCGCGCGTCTCCCGCTCGGAGATCGGCACGATGGTGAGCCGACGGATCGCCGAGGAGCTGACCACGATCAGCGCCCCCGCCCCCGGTGGCGGCATCAGCGGTGCGGAGCTCCGCCGTCAGGTGAATGAGCAGCTCGCCCGCGAGGCGACCCCATCGACGCAGCAGAGCGGTGGCGCGGCCAAGTCCAAGGACGTCGAAGACGCCTTCCGGCGCGCCGTGCGGCGCATCTTCAAGGAAGAGCAGATCCGCAGCGAGCGGGACCTGACGCCCTTCGGCTAGACGGCTCGGCTACTTGCAGGAGCCGTCGGCGAAGTCGTACAGCGGCGTCAGCTTCGGCGCCTGCGCCTGGAAGCCCCCGGGGTCGAGGTAGACGGTGATCGCCAGGCACTTGCCCTTGGTCGTCGCCCAGCGCTTGGGCAGCGGGTACTTCTGCACCACGCCCTTGCTCGGCCGGTTGTCCGGCCCCTCGAAGATGAACTCCAGCTGGGTCGTGCCGGGGCCGAACGTCACGTTGGTCCAGCGGCCCGTGGCGCCGCCGTCGGCGCACTCGCCCTCGGCCCCCTTGGTGGGGTCGAACGACGGCCGCATCACACCCTCGGGACCGACCCGGGCGCGCCCGTCGAGCTTGAGCTCGTCCGGCCCCTGAATCATCACGCAGACGCGGTGCTCGGTGCTGATCGCGGCGGGCACGCCGCCGGTCAGTTCGACCTCGGCGACGATGTCGTGCTTGGCCCGCGGCGGGGTGATGTGGATGTAGACCTTGCTGCCGACGTCCTTGCCCTCGAGCATCCGCACCGCGGCGGGATCCCGCATCAGGGCGGTGGCGTGGCGGCCGACGTCGAGGTTGCCCACCGACGCCTCGGGATCGGTCACCGTCTGGCTGGCCACGAACTTGCCGCGCTTCGCCGACCGCAGCCGCAGCCGCCAGGCGCCGCCGGTCTCGCTGCCGCCGCTCAGCTCGAGCTTGCGGGCGAAGCTGGCCCGTGAGGTGTCGTAGGAGGCCGCCAGCGTCGAGTCACCCGACTTCCACTCCCAATCGCCCGCAGAGATGGCGTGCTGGCCGGTGGGGCCGTCGCTGTGCACGGCCGCGGGCGTGTCCTCTTCGACCTCCGGCAACGGCGGCGGAGCCACCAGCCGGATGGTCTCGGTGCGACGCAGCCACGTGAACTCGTCCTCGAGCACCAGCTCCGCCCCCTGCGGGAGGATGACCAGCTTCGCCGGGAACGGAAGGTTGTCCGTGCCCCAGAACTCCTCCCAGCCCTCGCCCGTGCGGCCGACCCAGAAGCTGTAGGCCCCGGTCCCCGCCTTGGCGCGCTGGAGTTTGTGCCGGCGGCGCTCGCCCTCGGCGATGAGCCACACCTCGATCGGCTGGATCGTGCCCTGAACGTAGGCCTCCTTGCGCTGCCATCGGATGAGCTCGGCGGTCTCCGCCTTCTCCTCCAGCTGCGCGAACGGATCGCACGCGACGCCCGGGTTCCACCCCGGTCCGCAGCCCGTGAACGACCAGGAGTACGGCTCGCCCAGCGCGACCAGGTTCTCATCGGGATCGAGATCGAGGGTTCCCCGCTCGCTCTCCTTCTTGCCCGCGAGCACGTTGAGCACGACCAACACGAGGACCAGAGCCCCGAGGATTCCGATGATCACGATGGCGGCGCCGATGCCCTTGCGGCTGCTGCTCCCGGTGCCCGCAGAGGTCTCCTCGGGGAGCTCGTCCCAGTCGATGCCGGAGGACGAACCGGCCGAGGCCGGCGGCGCGTCGTCCATCGTCCGCGCCATCTCCTTCATCCGCGCCGACTGCGCGCTCGTGCCGATCTGGGACGGCGGCACCACCCCCGGCGGCGTCATGCAGGGCTCGCGGTCGACCTCGAAGGTCGGCTCCCCGATCGGCTCCCAGCGCTCGTTCGGCTTCTCGCTCGGGGGCGAAATCGCCTGCAGCGACATCAGCGGCACCGGCCGGCTCATCTTGTTCTGCGCGAGCACGTGGAAGAGAACCGTCTCCTCCTCGATGCCCGGGTACAGCACGAGCCCGACCTGGAACGGCACCTCGTCGAGGTCGTAGCCGACCTCCCCCAGGAACATCGCGATCTGGATGTTGTTCTCGACGGGGTCGTAGATGTCCCCCTCGCGGAACCGGTGGGGCGACACGATGCGGACCACGCCGAGGATCTTCGGCACCTCCGTCGCGGGGAAGGTCTGCGCCATGAAGCGCAGGGCGCCCACGAGGTCGCGCCGCTCCTTCGCCGGATCCTCGCCGAGGTGGCCGAGGAAGCGGACCCGCGTGATGGTGATGTGCTGGTCGGGGGTCTTGTCCCCCAGGAGCACGCCGATGCGGTCCTGATGGGTCTCCACGACGGCGGCCGCCATGCCCTCGAGGATCGTCGTGACGGGCCCTTCGGCGGGGTCGTTCCCCAGGGTGAGCCAGTCGGCGTCCTCCGCCCGCACCACGCCCACCTGGTGGAGGATGGGGGTGTCGTCGACCTCCCCGTCCTCGTCGTCGCTGCCGTCGCCTTCCTCGATCCCCTCGGCCTCTACGACCTGAAACTTCCACGGCAGCGCGCCGGTCACCTCCGCCCGCTTGTTGGCTCCGTACATGTGGATGCCCGGGAGCAGCGGCGTGCCCCCCTGCCGGTTGACGAAGAAGCCGACCGAGGTGTCCGCGGTACCCCGCTTGGGGGCGAGCACGAGGGCGAACTGGTAGGGCCGGTGGAAGTCGCGGTGGGTGCGCAGGTCGTACCGCGACAGGAACACCGACATGTTGGGGTGCGTGTGGTACCAGCCCAGCAGGAGCAGCTCCTCGCCGGCCTCGCGGCTGAGGGTCTCCATCTGGTCGATGAGGTCGTCCCACACCGAATAGGTGAACTTGAAGTGCACGGGCGAGCTGTCCTCGTCCCGAGCCACCGCGATGTGGCTGACCTTGATCTGCTGACCGTCGCCCGAGCTGGTCCCCAGCAGGATCCCGGCCACCTCCTTGTCCGTGCGGATCGATCGCTGCCCTTCGAACTGAAGCCGCCGGGCGACCTCGAAGTCGAAGTACAGAGTCGGCATGTCCGACTCGATCGCCTCGGCCGGAATCGCTCCGATGCACAGCGTTTTGCCGGGAACCTCGATCAGGACCTGAGACTCACCAGTCTCCTCGGCCTCAAAAATCGGTTCGTCCACGGAGCTCATGCGCTGGGATTGCACCGGGGTTCGGGCAGGGAGGGAGCCGCATTTTTGACAAGCATCGCGGCCTCTTACAGACTTCCGATTGATATCATGGAGGGCGATCGCGGCACAACAAAGGCCGAACCTTCCGTGGCCCCCTGATCGGCCGAGGAACATGCCCGAGCGGATTCGCTTCACCCTTATCGAGGACGAACTGGACGTTCGTTCCTACGACTTCGACACGAACGAAGTCCAAATCGGGTGCGATCCAGGACGCGGCGACAACCTCCTCATCGAGCTCCCGCCCCGCCTCCGCCACGTGCGCGCCAAGGTGTTCCGCAGCACCGATTACGTGGAGATGGAGGTCAAGACCGGCCCCATCTGGGTGCAGAACAGCAAACTCGAGGAAGGCGACGTCGTCGAGCTGAGCATCGGCGACCTGCTCATCTTCGGAACCAAGAAGCCGCGCGGCGTGCGCATGCGCTTCGAGACCGCCGCCGAAGCGGGCATCTTCCTGGACGACGTCGCCGACTGGAGCGTGTCCGCCGCCCCCAAGAAGAAGCGCGGCGCGACGGAGGACGAGTCGTTCGCGTTCGAGGAGGAGGTCGACCCCACCGAGGGGATGAACGCCTTCGAGAAGGCTCGCTACAAGTACCGGCAGATGTACGCCGGCTTCGCGGCGTGGCGGAAGAAGTCCGCCAAGGTGAAGTACTGGATCAGCCTCGCCTCGTTGCTCTGGAACAAGGTCGGCAAGGTCCTGCTGGTCGTCGGCGGCATGGGGGGCCTGGCGGTGGGCTGGTTCATCGAGGCCGACAAGAAGAACGACGCGGTGGAGGCCGAGGAGGTCGCGGTGCTCGACGAGGCCGCGGCGGTGCGCCAGGAGCGGGAGTCGTTCCTCGCCAGCGCCGAGCTCGAGCGACAGATGCGCGAGTGCAACTGCGCCGGCGCCCCCGGTGAGGACAAGGTCGAGATCAAGGGCACTGAGGCGCTGCTTGCGACCTTCGGCGCGGAGGACGAGACGTTCGCCCCCCAGCGGCCCGTGCAGCTGGACAGCAAGACCACCCAGAGCCTCGCCGGCCTCGTGGGCGGCATCCTGGACGCGGTCGGCAAGAACAAGCGAAACACGAGCACCAACCTGGACCGGATCTGCAGCTCCCTGGGCGGCCGCAAGATGCAGGCGGTGCAGGCCGAGGTGAAGGACCACCAGCTGCACGAGGTCTACGCCTACCTGCCGTTCGTGGAGGCCCAGTGGTGCGAGATGGCGGCGGACCCGTTCGGCCGGCGCGGGATGATGCAGATGTCCCGCGCGACCGCGAAGAAGGCGTTCGTGCTCTACGACAAACCGCAGAGCAAGATTCCGAAGATCGACCTCGATGACCACGTCTCCTGGCTGGACGACCTGGGCCGCTCCCGCGGCCGCACGGGCACCCTGGTCAAGTGCGAGACCAACGACCGGGACGCCTACATCCAGGAGTTCTACGGCGGCGCCCGCAACCCCGACTTCCCCGAGCGGGTCGACCCCGACGACGCCCGCACCGACTGGAAGGCGTCCATGGCGGCGGCCTACACGCTGCTGGAGGAGTACGACGGCGCCTACCGCAAGCGCGGCTTCAAGCCCGTCGACGCGGCCATGCTCAGCCTCGCCGCGTACGACCTCGACCCCAAGGTCGTCGACGCCTGGATCAAGGCCGCCAAGGGCAAGTACGACATCGAAGAGGAAGGCTCGCTGACCTACATGCAGACCTACGGCGGCGCCGTCGCCGTCTGGGGCAAGATCAAAGACGACGACAAGAAGGCCCGGCTCGCCGAAGGGATGCGCTACGCCCCCCGCGTCGTCGCCTACTACCTCCACGCCCGCGAGAAGCTGGCCGAACACAAGTGTGCTGAGTGATGAGCAAGAAACTCATCCGCTTCACGCTGCAGGACGACGGGCTCGACGCCCGCACGTACGACTTCGACACCGACGAGGTGCAGATCGGCTGCGATCCGGAGCGGGGCGACAACCTGCTCATCGAGCTGCCGCCGCGGCTGCGGCACGTGCGCGCCAAGATCTTCCGCTCCCCCTCGTACGTCGAGATGGAGGTCAAGACCGGCCCCATCTGGGTGCAGAACAGCAAGCTGGAGGAGGGCGACGTCGTCGAACTCAGCGTCGGCGACCTCCTCATCTTCGGGACTAAGAAGCCGCGCGGCGTGCGGATGCGCTTCGAGTACGCCCAGGAGGCGTCCATCTTCATGGACGACGTGGCCGACTGGAGTGTCTCGGCCGCGCCCAAGAAGAAGCGGGGAGCCACCGCCGAGGACGCCTTCGCGTTCGAGGAGGAGGTCGATCCCACCGACGGGATGAACCCCTACGAGAGGGCCCGGTTCTGGTACCGAGCGCAGTACCAGAAGCTGACGAAGTGGCGGAAGAAGGCCGCCAAGATCGGCTACTGGACCAGCCTCGTCGGCGTGCTCTGGAACAAGTCCAAGGGGTTCGTCGCCATCGGCGCGGGCATCGCGATCCTGGCCACGGGCTTCCTCGGCGCGAAGGACAACCGCACCCAGGCCGAGCTCGAGCAGGCGATCGCCGAGGAGCGGACCGCCCAGGCGCTCCTGGCGATGGAGGCCGCCAAGGAGGTCCGCGGCGAGGCCGAGAGCCGGCAGGAGGAGTGCGGCTGCGGCACCAGCGAGGACAGCGTGGCGGTCGAGGACACCGCCGACCTGCTCGACGAACGGTTCGACGGGGGCGATGGGCTGACCCGCCCGGTCGCCATGCCGAACCAGACGATGAAGACCCAGGCGGGCCTCATCAACCGCTACGTCGGCGTCGCCCGGAACAACGGCCGGCTGCTCAAGACGACGATCGATCGGGTCTGCAAGGGCTCGGACAAGGAGCGGATGGAGCACGTCCAGCGGGAGCTCGGGCGCTACGACCTGCACGAGGTCTACAGCTTCATCCCGTTCGTCGAGTCGCAGTGGTGTGAGCTGGCGGTGAGCTTCACGGGCCCGCGCGGGATGATGCAGTTCACCCGGCGCACGGCGGAGGCGGCCTTCCTCCGCATCGACCCGACGCAGGCGACGATCCCCAACTACGACTTCAAGACCCACGAGCGCTGGCTGCGGAACAAGTCCAGCAGCTACGGCGGCTACTACCAGATGCTGGCGGCCTGCCCGGCCACGGTCCGCGCCGACTACGTGCGCCACTTCTACGGCGGCCAGGTCAACGCCGACTACAACAACCGAACCGACCCCCGGGACCCCCGCACCGACTGGAAGCTCGCGGCCCAGGCGGCCTTCAGCCTGCTCGAGCAGCTCGACTCGAATTGGCGCGGCAAGGGCTACGGCGAGGTAGACGCGGCGATGCTCGCGATGGCCACCTACAACCAGGGGCCGGCGATGGTAAACCGCTGGATCGACAGGGCCAAGGAGCGGTACCCGGACACCGAGCAGCTCAGCTACATCCACATCTACGGAGGGGCGATGAAGCTGCGGGCCGAGGAGCCCAACGCGGAGCAGCGGCGGCGCATCAAGGAGGGGATGGAATACCCCGCCAAGACCTTCGGCTACTACCTGTACACGGCGCCCAAGCTGGACGCGCTTCGCTGCCGGGGCGACTAGCCCTCGTTCACGAAGTCGACGAACTCTTCCTCGGGGCAGTCCAACAACTGCACACCCATGCCGGCTTCGGCGACGGCTGACTTCTGCCGTGTCCACCGCACCTGGGCCTGGAGCGCGAACTCACGGCCGGTGACGGGGTGGACGATGTACAGCGACAGCACCTCGCCCGGGTTCAAGGGGCGGGGGTGGGCGATGAACATGCCGCCTCGCGACACGTTCTGCGTGTAGAAGTCCGTCAGCGAGCCCTTGGAGCTCATGCGCACGCGGAACTTGCCCATCTTTCGCGGCTGGCGCCGGCGGGTGAGCTGGATGGCGTCGGGGTCGTCCCGGTAGTGCTCGGTCCGCTCTTCGTCGAACGGCTGCGGGAGGGTGCCGTCGCGCAAGTGCCCGAGGTACTCGGACCACCGCTGCTTGAGGCCACCGTCCATGAGGAAGAACCGCAGCCCCATGCCGGGCATGCCGCCGCAGAAAGAGGCCTCGTCGGGGCTCACCGCCCGCTCGACGTTGCACAGGCCGCGGAGCACAGCGCCGCCGGGCAGCACGGCGACGATCTGGATCAGCTCACCGGCGGGCGCCTGATCGGGGCTCTCCACGAAGATCCCCTCCTCGGAAACATCCACGGCGGAGCGGCGGCGGTCGCGGCCTCCCCACCGCACCGTCACGGCCAGGTTCACCGGGTACCGCTCACAGACCACGACACCGTTGCCGGGGGCGACCTGGAGGTGGACCGATTCGGAGATGGGCGCCCCCGAACGGGCCGCATCAGCGGCCTCGGGGGGGACGTCGCCGGAAGTGAGCGCGGCGGCGGACGATGACTGCATGAAAGCAACTCCCCTCCCCCGGGAATGCCGGGGGCATGCAGTGTTTTGTATCGGCGGGATGGGGGCCGACTTGACCCAAGTTGTTCGATTCTCTAGAGACTGCCCGTGGCTTTGATGATTGAAGTGGTTTCCCTGACCCGTCGGTACGGCTCCCTTGCGGCCGTCGACCAGGTCAGTTTTGGCGTCGACGACGGCGAGGTGCTCGGCTTTCTGGGCCCCAATGGGGCCGGCAAGACGACCACCATGCGCGTGCTCGTCGGCTCGCTCGCGCCCACCTCCGGCGAGGTTCGCGTCGCCGGCGTGGACGTGACAAAGAACTCCAAGGAGGCGCGCCGCCACATCGGCTACCTCCCGGAGGCGCCGCCGGTGTACCGGCAGATGACGGTGCGCGCGTACCTCGACTTCGCCGCCCGCATCCGCGGAGTCAGCGGCCGCGACCGCAACGCCAAGGTCGACCGCGCCATCGATCGCACCGCGCTGGGGGATGTCTCGGGCCGGCTCATCGACCACCTCTCCAAGGGCTACCGGCAGCGCGTCGGCATCGCCCAGGCGTTGGTCCACGAGCCCAAGCTGCTCATCCTCGACGAGCCCACCTCCGGCCTCGATCCGGCCCAGGTGGCGGAGATTCGCGACCTCATCGGCGACCTCAAGGGCGACCACACGATCGTGCTGTCGACCCACATCCTCAGCGAGGTCCGCGCCACCTGCGACCGCGTGCTGATCATCAACAAGGGGCGCCGCATCGCCGGCCCCGCGACCGAGGATCAGCTCCGCGAGCAGCTCGGCGCGGGTCGGACCATTCGGCTGGAGCTGGCCCGCCCCGGCGACGAGGTCATCGCCGCGCTGGAAGCGATCGACGGGGTCGACGCGGTCACCCGCGTGGGCGACACCCGGTTCGACGTGACCTCCACCGGCACCGACCCGCGGGAGGCGGTCAACGCCGCCGCCAGCGCCTTCGGCCTGCTCGAGAGCCGCAGCGCCGGCGGGCTCGAGGAGCTCTACCTCCGCGCCGTCAGCGCTCCGGCGGCCAAGCCCGACGGCGACGAGGAGCAGGTCGCATGATGGTCCTGCACATCGCCCGTCGGGAGCTCGGCGCGTACCTCGTCTCCCCGTTCATGTGGGTCGTCAGCGCGGCGTTCCTGTTCATCAACGGGTTCTTCTTCGCCGCCATCGTGGGCGGCTTCTCCCAGTACTCCAGCGAAGCAGCGATGTACGGCCAGGAGGTCTCCATCGCCAGCGACGTGGTGGCGCCGTTCGTCGGCACCGTCGGTCTGCTGCTGGTGCTCTTCGCGCCGCTTATGACGATGCGCAGCCTCGCGGAGGAGCAGAGCACCGGTTCGCTGGCGCTGCTGCTGAGCTCGCCGGTCAGCTCGTGGGAGATCGTGCTGGGCAAGTTCGTCGGGCTGCTCTGCTTCTGGACGGGGCTGTTCGGCATCGGCATGGCGTACGTGCCGCTGCTGCTGGCCTGGTTCAGCGACACCGCCCTCGTCCCCATCGCCGTCGCGGGCGCCGCGCTGGTGCTGCTGGCGGCGGCCTGCTCGGCGGTGGGAATCGCCGCCTCCTCGATGTCGGGTTCGCAGATGGCGGCCGCCGGGCTGGCCTGGTGTGCGCTGCTGTTCCTCTGGATCGCCGGCTTCTTGTCCGAGTTCCAGGGGTGGCTGGGCAACATCGGCGACACCTTCGGCATGCTCGCCCACTTCGACGAGCTGACGAAGGGCCTGGTGCAGTCCAACGACGTGCTCTTCTTCGCCCTCATCATCTTCTTCAGCCTCCTCGTCGCGCAGCAGCGCGTCGAGACGCATCGGTGGCGATGAGGACCATGCCGCACATCCTTCTCGGTCGTCCCGCAGACCGGATCCGCCCGATCTCATCGTCGTTGTCCTCGGCGGGGAGGCCCGCCTTCGTCCTCCTCCTTGATCTCGACCGGCCCGGCCTCACGGTCCTCGGTCGAGAATGCACGGCAGGGTCCTGATGTTCGCCACGATCGCGGGACGCATCCTCGGCGCCCTCGGCCTCATGGCCGCGGTGCTGTACGGCTTCATGCTCTGGCTGGTGCCCGACACGGCGGGAGCGTCGTGGGTCGGCGCGACGGCGGCGGTGGGGCTCGCCAGCTGGGTCTACCTGGACTGGGAGGCGCTGGCCGGGCTCTTCGGGAGCAAGGGCGGCCGCGAGCAGATCAGCTCGTGGGTGCTCATCGCGGTGGTCTTCACGATCTGCCTCTTCGTGATGCACATCGCGGGCAAGAACCCCAAGCGGCTCGACCTGACGGAGGCGCGGATCCACAGCCTAGACGCCAAGACGATCCAGATCCTGGAGGACGTGCCGGAGGACCTGGATGTCTCCGTCCAGGGCTTCTTCATCGCCTCGTTCGACGCGATGGAGGCGGGCAAGGAGCGGGCCTTCCAGCGGCTGCTGGACGCCGCCAACGCCACCAACACCGACGTCACCCTGGAGCTCATCGACCCCGAGCTCGCGCCCCTGCTGGCGTCGCAGTTGGGGATCACGAGCAACGGCACGGTCGTGGTCACGGCCAAGCCCAGGGCGGGCGGTCCGGAGCGGACCGAGCGGCTGTACAGCCCCGACGAGCAGGAGATCGCCAACGCCCTGCTGCGGGTGATGAAGGGCAAGCGGGCCAGGGTCGTGTTCCTGGAGGGGCACGGCGAACGCACCCCGGCGACCGCCGGCGAGCGGGGCCTGAGCCTGCTCGCCCAGCAACTCAAGAACCTCGGCTTCAAGGTCGGCACCTGGAACTCCGTCACCCAGCCCGCGCCCCCCGATGGCATGAGCGTGCTGGTCATCGGTGGCCCCCAGCAAAAGCTGGACCCGCGCGAGGCCTCGATCATCCGCGAGTGGGTGGAAGAGGGCGGCTCGCTCATGCTCCTGGCCGAGCCCGCGATCCCCGAGCAGTACGACGGCCGCACCGGGCTGGAAGGGGCGCTGCTGACCTGGGGGCTGGAACTCCGCGACGACCTCGTGCTCGACCCGATGATGAGCCGCCTGGGCGGCGATCCCGCGGCCCCCATCGCGGACACGTTCGGCTTCCACGAGATCACCAGCGGCTTCGACCTGCCGGTGGTGTTCGTGACTGCGCGGTCGGTGGCGGAGAACAACACGCTGCCGGAGCAGGTCACCACCTTCGCGCTGGCCAAGACGGGCGACGAAGCGTGGGGCGAGACCAACCTGGAGTCCGAGGAGATCGACTTCGACGAGGCCGACTTCGAGGGGCCCGTAATGCTCATCGGGCTGGCTGAACTGCACCGCCCCACGACCAAGGCGCGCGGCCGCCTCATCGTCGCCGGCGACGTGGACTGGCTGACCGACGGCCTCGTGGTCAGCCGCGGCAACCTCGACTTCGGCGCCCGGTCGATCGGCTGGCTCGCCAAGGAAGCCGACGTCGTCGAGCTGCCCCCCCGCGAAGCGACGGCCGACACGATGGAGCTGTCGCTGCTGCAGATCCTGCTGATGGGCTTCATCTCCGTCTTCGTCATGCCCGCCGGCAGTGCGGTCACCGGCGCCATCGTCTGGATGTGGCGCCGCGGGCTGTAGACTTCGGCCCGTGAAGCACGTCCTCGTCGTCGCAGCCGCCCTCCTGCTCTGCGCCTGCGGTCCCAAGGAGGAGCTCCCGGACATCGACCCCCTCACCGAGGGGAAGATCGAGGGGTTCCCCGACCCTGACGCCGGCGGCATCCTCCCCACCCCCATCGGCCCCACCGAAGGCCACGGCCGCGCCTGGACCCTGAAGTTGGGCGGCTCGCCCCGCGACTACCCGGGCCCCCGCCCGACCCTGCGCGACGACTGCGCCCCCACGGTGGTGCCCTGCTCGGCCTACAAGCCCCGCGAGTGCGGCGCGGCGGTCGATGCAGCCCTCGCCAAATCGCCCGACCTGCTGCGCCTCGACGTGCCCCTGAGCGAGCCCGGTGCCGGCCACCTCGCCCGCGCCGCCGGGCGGCGGGTCGCCGCCGCGGGCAACAGCAGCCACACCCGGCTCCACAGCGCCGTTCCCGGACGCGCGACCCTCCACGGGCTCTGGAACACGGTCGGCGACGCCGATCTGCTCGTCTGGGATCAGCCGCTCCCCGACGCCGCCACCAACGGCCAGTTCGGCCTCGCGAACCTGACCCTGCGCAGCCTCGGACGACGCGGCGTGGCCCGGTTCGAGGGCGACAAGTGGGACGATGACCGCCTCGCCGCGCTCGGGCTCCACCTCGCCGCCGGAGGGGTCGTCGACGGCCCCATGCCTCCCAGCGGCGCCGCCGCGGTGGCGTGGGCGACCGAGCACCCCGAGCTGTTCGGCCGACTGCGTGCCCGCATCGCCCTCATCATCCCCGTCCGCTCCCTCCGCCGCGACGGCGGGGATGCCCTCGCGACCCGCATCGCGGGCGCCGCCCGCCTGCTCGAAGCGAGCCACTTCCCCTGGGACGCAGTGGTGGTCGGCGACGGCGACCGCGTGTCGTCGCAATTCAACCCTGGCCGGCTCGCCCGCCACGGCCTGGTGGTGGTGGTGGGCGGAGACTCACTGCACCACGACTCCTGGGAGACCGTGCTGGGGGCGACCACCGCGCCGGTGCTGGTGTGGGAGGAGGACGCCTCCACGCTGCCGGAGGAGATCGATCCGAGCCGGGTCCAGACCCGCGCGCTGGCCGGCCTCACGGAGCTGGGCAAGGGCGAGACGGCGAACCTCGCGGCAATGGTCCGCACCTTCGACGACGAAGAGGAGGATCTCGTCGACACCGCCCGCCGCAGCGACGGCGCGATCGACGCCAACAACCTCCCCCTCGGGGTCAGCGTGATCCCCCGGTGGGCCCCCGAGGCGGGGCTGATCGTGCACCACCTCGTGGACGTCGGCCGCCTCACGGGCAAGGCGAGCAAGGGACGGGGCGACGGTACCCAGATCGAGATGCACTACGAGACCGCCGGAGACCTCGCCCAGTGTACCGCGCAGTGGCACCTGCCCGGCACCGGCGAAGCGATCGACCTGCCCTGCCGGACCAACTCCCTCGGACCTTCCATCCACGTCGAGCTGCCCGCCTCGGACGGCGAGTTTCCGGCGTGGTCGGTGCTCGCCACCCGGCTCGTCATCGGCGACCGCCCCGCGGCCCTGGGCCGCATCCAGCTGGATGTCAGCGGCAGCGGTGAGTGGCGCTCGGACGAGGTGCCGTTCGACGTCCCGGTGCTGGACGAAGACCAGATCTTCGCCGTGACCCTTCCGGAGTGGTTGGAGGTCAAGACCGACGGGCAGGTCGATCAACTGGATCCCGCCCCCTGGCCCGCCGACCTGACCCTCAACGAGGGCCGCGTGGACGGAACCCTCACGCGCACCGGCGAGCAGCTGACCGTGTCGACGCAGATGGTCACGAGCAAGCGCGAGATCGCCCTCACGATGACCGTGCAGAACGTCAGCGACCAGCCGATCGAAGAGGTCGTGGCGCTGCTGTGCGCCACGTCCAAGGGGGCCTCCCCGTTCCCCGAGTCGGGCCACGCCAACACGTACGTGTGGACGGCGGCGGGCCGCGAGAAACTCGAGGACCGGCCCGTCGACGAGGGCGAGGCTCTGTACCCCTACCGAACGGACATCACTATCCCCATCACCGCGCTGGAGTCGACGGACGGCCGGTGGGTGATGGCGAACGCCTTCGAGTCGTCGACCGAGGCGGGCGGCAACGGCGGTGGCGATGGCGTCTGCATCCACAGCCGACCCCGGTTCGGTCCCCTCGCCCCGGGTCAGAAGCAGACCCGCAGCGGCACGCTGTTCATCGGTCCGGCGGGCGAGCTGAAGCCGCCGACGGAGTGGACGTTCGAGCCCCCCGATCGCAGCGCCGACGACGGCCTCCCGTGGGTCGATGCCTGCTCGGAGGAGGGTCGGAGCCGGCTCGCCCCCGCTCCGGAGGCGCCTACGGAGCCACCACCTCCACCGTCGGACCCGTCGCCAGAACCCACTCCATCCTGAGCGCGTAGCCGTAGCCCGCATCGAAGCCGTTGACCAGGGCCGCGGCGTGGTCGACATCGAGCTTGAGCCTCACGTACTCCACCCGCGGTCCGTGGTTGCTCGCCAGCTCCGCACCCAGCCCCCAGCCGAAGCCCCACGCCCACGCCTTGTCGCGGGGCGGACCGCCGTCCTCCGGCACCAGGGCGAAGTCCTCGAGCACGAGGGAGCGGCCGCTGAGCCGCCCGTGGGGGCCGTACTGAGATGCGAACCCGGCCCCGTAGATCCGAGTCGCGAGCCCGGTCAGGTCCGGGACCTGCTTCAGCCGGGCGACCCCGGTGGGCACGTCGCCGCTGAAAGCGCTGTTGCGCAGGCTCTCCCGCTCGACGCACCACAGCGTCTCCAGCGCGATGCGATCGATGTCGGAGGCCCCGCCGAGGGTGGAGTCGAGCCAGTCCGCCGCCGACGAGCTGGTGAGGATGGGCCACGCCCGGGTGATGGCGGGCACCAACTCGGTCACCGGCCGCCCGGTCCCCCAGCTTCCTCCCCAGGCCTGCCGCATGGCCCCCATGCGCCAACCGCGGAGCGCCGACGGCTCGGTCGGCGCCTCCACCGGCGGAATCGTGACGCCCTGCTTCATCGCGGCGGCGCCCTCGGCCATGGAGGCGAAGTCGAAGGGCGTCGCCTCGGTCAGGGCCGCCCGATGTTCCCCCTTGTCGAAGGCGTGCATCGCGTAGCACCACGACGGGGCGAGCCGCAGGTCGGCCAGCGCTCCGGACTCCTGCGCTTCAGGGCCCGCGAGGCTGATCCGCGCCAACGCCCCGGGGAAGGCGAGCAGCGCCACGAGCACGACGCCGATCACCCGGGTGCCCCGCCGCCCATCCAGCCACAGCCGACCGGCGCCGCACCCCGCCGCGACCAGGATCGCGGGGTAGATGAGGCCGAGGTAGCGCAGCTGGTTGGGGGCCGGGACGCCGCCGCCGCCGCCCCCAATCCGGCGATCGAACAGCAGGTAGAGCCCGAAGAACGCGATGGGGAGGATCGCCGCCAGCAGCACCGCCCGCGGGGCGATCTCGTGCTCGTCCTCCTCGGCGACGGGCCGCTTCCGGAACGCCAGGATCGGGCCGATGAGCAGCAGCGCCCCGGCCGCGAGCATCGCGGGCAGGGCGGCGGCGAACCCCAGGCCGGTCTCGGTGAACCCCCAGATCCCCTCGATCTGCGAGGGCTCCAGCAGGGTCTCCAGGTTCCGGCCGACGTACTCGGTCGACAGCGTGAACCGCCCCTCTTCGTGGCCGTCCCCGGGCTCGGCGCCGAGATCGCCCAGGGCCGACCGGACCCCGAACCAGCCGGTCGCGAGCTCCACCACGACCAGCGTGGCGGCCCGCGCCAGCGCTTCGGGGATCGGCCCCCGCACGAGCACCACGGACAGCGCCAGGAGCACCACCCCCAGCTGCAGGGACTCGACAAACTGCATGCCCCACGGGACGAGCAGCATCAGCAGGACGAAGCCCGCGGAGCGGACCACCACGTGCGCCGCCGTGCACGCCGCCACCGCGAGGGCGAGCTCCAGCATCAGGATCGCGCCCCCCTCGGGGTGGTTGCCGTTGCTGATGGCTGCCAGCGCCTGGTAGGTCGGCGGCGCGCCCAGGAACAACACCGCGCACGCCACGCCCCCCGCCGGTCCCGCCGCGCGCGTGGCCACGGCGACGCCGCTGACCAGCGCCAGCAAGAAGAACAGCCAGCCGATGGTGCGCCAGTTCGAAATGCTTGCGGGCCGATCCGCAAACACCCTCGCGCCGATCCGGGCGACGACCGCGCAGCCTCCACAGCTCGAGTGATACTTGAGGGGGGCGGCGAGCTCGGTTCCGCCGTCCCGTACAGCGATCGCATGGGCGGCGTTGTACCGCTCCTCGGAGTCGTGAAGGGCTGGGTCGAACCCGCGCGCGGTGCCCTTCTGCACGGCCCCCGCGGTCATCACTACGACGAGCAGGACCAGCCCCCAGAGCAGGTGCTTCGTCACTCTGGAAGGGCGTCCCAGGAGAAGCTGACGAACCCGCTCTCCCCGTCGGCGTCGTAGTAGTCGGTCACCTGAAGCTTGTAGCAGGCACCGTCATGACCCTCGACGACGTAGACGTGGCCGTAGGGGAAGACCTCGTGGCCGCTGAAGCTGTACTCGAACCAGAACGTCAGGCTCGGGTTGTAGTTCACTTCGACCACGGGACCCGCCCCGTCGGGATCGTCCAGGAGGTCGGCGACCCAGCCGTCATCGACCGTCGGAGGAGGCGCGTTGCAGCCGAAGGCGCCGACATTCTCGGTGCCGTCCGCGGCGTCGAAGTCGCTGCAGGAGGCGGAGAAGTCACCCAGCAGCGGCCACTCGTCGGGGTCCCCCTCGACCGCGAGGATGGCGCCCCGCCCCACCGAATCGGCTGAGGCCGAGGTGCCCGAGTTCGTCGCCAGGACCCACTGGGAGATCGCCAGATCCCAGCCTTCGCTGTCGGCCGGATCCTCGACCACGAGGGGCACTCCGTCGGAGTCTCGAAGGACGTCGCCTGCGGCAAAGCTGAACAGGCGCCACTCGCCGCGGTTCTGGCTCTCGACGGTGACGTCACCGTCGATCTGACCGTCGCCCTTGGTGCCGCAGCCGGGTCCGACCTGGGCCAACAGGAGCAGCCCCAGCGCGAACGTGGTTGGGGCGGCGCTCCGAACGCGCGCGACCATCAGCGTCGGTTCCGGGGGCCCGCTCCGGCCTGCTGCCCGCGGCGGTAGTCGCCGCCGTCGACCTCGACGAACTCGGCCATCGCGCACAGCCGGCTGTAGATGCGCTCCCCGATGCGCTCGCTCAGGCTCGGCAGGCGCGTGCCCGCGGCCCGAAGCTCGCGGCCCGTGAACGACTGATTCGGGCTCGGCTCCTGCTCCAGGGGAGTCAGGGTGGGGTCGAAGTTGGTGGTGCAGAGCGTGGTGCGGCCGGCGTTGTAGCGGCGGGAGATCAGGTCATCCAGGACCGTCTCCTCCCACTCGGTGCCTCGCCCCTTGCCCAGCTCGTCGATCACGAGCAGCTCGACGTTCACCAGCGGCATCATCAGGTAGCCGTCGCCGCGCTTGTCGGCGTACGAGCGACGCAGGTCTTGCAGCAGGTTGCCGTAGTCGATGAACCGGCAGCCCACCCCCTTGCGCAGCGTGAGCTCGCGGAAGATGGCGACGACGAGGTGCGTCTTGCCCGTGCCGACGGGCCCATAGAAGAGCAGCCCGTGCTCGACCGACGGGTACTGCAGCGCGAACTGCTCCGCCTTCATCTGGGCCGCGGCCTGGATCTTGGTCTTGGGCTTGTAGGTGCCCAGCGTGGCGTTGACGAACCGCTTGCCGATGTTGGCGGAGTTGAACATCTCCAGCCGGCGTCGGGCCTTGAGGCAGCTGCACGCCGAGAACACCTCGTAGCCACCCTCGTCGCGGGAGATCCGGCCTCCACGATCGTGGCACTCGGGGCAGATCCAGTCCGGCGGATCGAACACCGCCTGACAGATCGGGCCGTCGGCGCGCACGAGCGGTGCAGGGGTGCGAAGACTCATCACAAACTCCATACCCGATCGGGGTGGAGGATGGGGTCGCTGGTTCGGAGCCTGCGGCGGCACAGCTCCAGCACGGTCTCCTCCAGCGCGTCGAGGTCCATGGCGGCGGCCCCCTCTCCCAGTTCCTCGCGCACGCGAGCGCGCATGCGGGCCCGCTCGTCGTCCCCCAGAGCCTCCAGGCAGGCGTCGTAGTAGCGGCGCGAGATGGCGATCAGATCCGCGAACGCCTCCTCCGGACCGACGTCCCCGAGGGCCGCGAGAGCCGCGTCGGCGGCGTGCAGGGCGGGGGTCGGATCGGCGGCGGCGATGTCGGCCCGGAACGACGCCACCACGCCCAGCGTCTCCGCCGCGGCGACAGGCTCCACCTCCGGGGCCGTGGTGTGGGCGCCGACGGAGGCGTCCACCGCACGCTGGCCGGCCTTGTCGACCTGCCGGCGCATGGACTTCAGCGGCAAGCCGCGGGGCGGCTTCTTGCGCTTCTTCAGCTTGTCCCCGGTCTCCCGCACCGTGCGCAGCACCGTCTCCAGGGGGTACCCGGAGTCCCACCAACGCTCGATCATGTGCTGGTCGATGGGGCTGAGGATGTGGCCCTCGTCCCGCAGGTGCAGCACGAGCTCGCCAACGGCCGCGGCGTATCGGTCCAGGGTCTCCACGGTGGCCGACCCTAACACGCCCCACGGGCTCCACGTTGCCCGATTGGGGGCACTCGTGTACGGTCCGTCAATGCTCCGATTCCTGCTTGCTTTGATGCTCTCGATCCCGCTGCTCGCGGCGCCCGCGTGGGCGTCCGACGACGACGACGAGTTCGAGGAGGATCTCGAGGACGAGGACCTCCTCGAGGAGGACGAAGAGACCGACGACCGGGACACCTACGAGGGCTTCAAGAAGGACCTGACCGGCGAGTCGCCGTCGGAGGAGATCGACGCCTGGTACCGCTACCTGGAGGCCTACCCCGCCTCGCAGTTCCGGATGGAGATCGAGCGCCGCATCGAGGCCCTGGAAGAGGCCGCCTTCGAAGAGCTCATGAAGGAACGGGCCGACAAGGACGGTGAGGAAGGCCGCGTCGACGCCAAGCGCCAGGAGATGGACGTCGCCGAGCCCGCCTTCGTCGGCATCGGCGCCAACCCCCGCCGCCGCTTCGAGTTCGGTGTGCTGTGGGGCTACAGCGACTTCCTCAACTACGACCTCACGTTCGAGTGGGCGTTCATGCGGAAGCTGAGCGTCTTCGGCGGCGTCAACCACGTCGGCCGCGGCTTCGGTGGAACGATCC
>PVBE010829802.1_pt1 | contig 33441 bp, 29 predicted proteins | sample 1631181 | NCBI WGS metagenome assembly PVBE01 (sample SAMN08397723, study PRJNA350692) | Marine metagenome, whole genome shotgun sequencing project. | isolation source: water | place: Pacific Ocean | collected 2012-04
AGTGCAATGGCACAAGGGAGCTTGACTGCGAGACATACACGTCGAGCAGAGACGAAAGTCGGGCTTAGCGACCCTGCGGTTCCGAGTGGAAGGGCCGTGGTCAGCGGATATAAGTTACCCCGGGGATAACAGGCTAGTCGCGCCCAATAGTTCACATAGACGGCGCGGTTCGGCACCTCGATGTCGGCTCGTCATATCCTGGGGCTGAAGAAGGTCCCAAGGGTTGGGCTGTCCGCCCATTAAAATGGCACGCGAGCTGGGTTCAGAACGTCGTGAGACAGTTCGGACTCTATCCGCCGCAGGCGTAGGAGGCTTGAGAGGGTCTGTCCGAAGTACGAGAGGAGCCGGATGGACGAACCTCTAGTGCACGAGTTGTCGCGCCCGCGGCATCGCTCGGTAGCTATGTTCGGTTGGGATAAGCGCTGAAAGCATCTAAGCGCGAAGCCCGCCTCAAGACTAGGCCTCCCACTGAGTTAATCAGGTAAGACCCCAGCGAGATTAGCTGGTTGATAGGCGGCATGTGTAAGCGGTGAGAGCCGTTCAGCAGAGCCGTACTAACGGTCGAGGGCTTGGTAGCGATTAGGTCGGCAAAAGTGCAGCTTTGCGCGGACGTGTTGGAGATTTACGTAGACATGTTGTGAGATTTCCCGGTGACCTATGCGATGAGGCCACACCTGTTCCCATCCCGAACACAGTCGTTAAGTTCGTCAGCAGCGACAATACTGCCGGGGCAACCCAGTGGGAAGATAGCCCGTTGCCGGGAAATCTGAGGACATGTCCACGTAAACTAGATTGTGCTGGTTGTTTGACAGGTCTTGCCCAGGGTTCTGGAAATTCCAGCAAACTCAATTTCCACGGTGTTCTTTATGGAAGCGGCCAATCCAATTAATCTCCACGACTTCTATCGTCGGATGGTGGATTCGGCAGGGTCGTTTACTGAGCTTTATGACGCTATGGAGGGTTGGGCTGAGGTCGTCCTGGAGGAGAACCCGATCCTTGACTGTCAGAACGGGTGTGCTCGGTGCTGCATGCATCAAGTTTTGGTTAGTGATGCGGAGTGGGACCTTATCCACGTTTGGATGCGTGACAATCTTGATAAAACTAAGCGGCAAGAAATCATTGGGAGAATTGAATCTCAATTGGATGAAACTGGTAATCCTCTGAGCCGTTGGTTAGGCATGCGAAACAAGCATCCAAAGGCTTTCGTCCGGTCGGTGAATCAAGGTTTTCAGTCGGAGTCGACGCGCTGTGCCATGCTTGGCCCAGGTAATCGATGTGAGATTTATCCTGTTCGACCATTTGTTTGTCGCGCGTATGGTCGAGCTCGAATGAGCGGCGGTAACGCCATGATCTGTGAGGTCTTTGCAGGTCGATTCCGACAAGAAGACCGCGATAGCGACGGTCTAAACCTCGAAGATATGACGGTGATGTCGCCGAAGTACTTTGAGTTGGGACAGTCAAATGATGGCAAACCAGGTTTGTACACGTTAATGGCCGCGCACCTGCTTCGTAATCGAAGCAGCACAGGAGATCTTTCGAAGCAACCTCAATCGCTTGCTACGGAGAAGACGTTTCCTGTTGTCACCCAGGATGATTTCCCAATAGGGAACTAAGGCTTAAAAGCCACGAGATCCAGAACGTCGTTCCACACCTCGAGAGGCTGCGTAATCGTCGAGGTTGAAACCAGGTTCAAGGTACGCTTGGCGAGTGGCTTCTTCCGCCTCCCAAATTTCTTTCGCAACGACTGCTACCTTGTCAGCGATTTCTAGCGGAATGGTGCAGAGGCCGTTTTCGTCGCCATGCACGAGGTCCCCGGGGTTGACGTCCATTCCATCAATGGTCACCGGGACCTGGGCTCTAATAATGCGGTTGTTTGCATGGGACGGGGATAGACCAAGCGCAAATGGCTTTATTCCTGCATCCTTTATTCCGATCAGATCGCGGAGGGCCGAGTCTGTGACTATGCCGTCAGCACCGAGGACTTTTGCGAAGGTGGCCATTCCGTCGCCGGCTTGCACCGAATGCGTAGGATCGTCTCCGAAATCCTTGATTACGAGGACTACAGGGTTCGGTGATTCGTCTACCGCTTCCCACATCTGAAACATGCCGTCAGGGCTTTTGGGAGCGGCTTCACTCATGGTGTCCCCGAGCGCGGTTACCGCGTAGCCCAGCATCACGCCCATGTCAGGTGCGAGGTATCGAATGTCCGTGCCGGTAAACCCTAGGGTATTGGGACGAACTTCGAATTTCTCGATCGCATTCAAAATTGTCGGCGTGTCAATCTCGCGTAATTCGTCAAGTTGGGCTTGGGTAAGGGCCACTGTAATCTCCGGAATAATGTGCAGTGAGGTAAGAAGAATAACCGACTGTTACGTGTTTCGGCGGTCTCCGATGGTTTCGTAGATGTCGGCATCGAAGCCGGCTATGCGATTCGATCCTGTCACGAGTACGGGTCGCTGGATGATGTTCTGATGTTCCAGCATGAGCTCAGCAACTCTTGCTTCGTTAATGACGTCGAGGTCAATCTTGAGGGACCGGAATGTTGGGCTGCGGACGTTGATCGAATCTTTCGGTTTTCGAGAGCCGATCAAGTCCATCAGTTCATCCATATTCAGAGGCGTGCGCGCATAATCCCTAAGCACATACTGGATGCCACGCTGGTCCAAGGCCGCACGGGCCTTTCGACAGGATGTTCAGGTGCTCTTGAGATACAGTTTTAGCTCGGCCATTGCTTGTTCTTTCTAGACACCATCCCACTCCAGAATAATTGACTGCCAGCTTTCTGGCCCACGAGCGATCATGGCATACATGTCTTCAGCTTGGTGGTAGGGCACGCGGTGTGAGATTAAATGCTCGACATGGAATTCTTCCCTGCTCAAGGCATCGAAAATAAATTGGCGGTTAGCCCCTCGCGTCCACTGGAAGTGATGGAATGGGGTCCGGGGGTACAGCCCTTGATGGGTTCCGATGATCCTGAGTTCTTTCCGTAGGAGTTCTTCCTGCAACCCAATCTCAACCGTACCGGGCGGGCTGCCAGTCATTGACACCGTGCCACCTGCCGCGGCAGCTCGCATACAGTCTGGGAGGATCCTTGGCGTGCGGGTCACCATGAAGACGAAGCGTGCGCCACCACTGGTGATCTCCTGAATTGCCGAAACAGAATCGTCGCGATCGGCATTAACGGTGTGTGATGCACCGGAGCGTTCGGCCAGCTGCAAGCGTTCATCGAGGAGATCGACAGCAATTACAGGGTAGGCACCTGCCATTCGAGCAAACTGAGTGACCATCTGCCCCAGAGAGCCTTGTCCGAAGACCGCTACCGAATCTCCGATCGATGGTCCTGCTCGTCGGACCCCGTGCAAGGCTACGTCACCCAAAACGACGAAAGCGGCATCTTCATTGCCTACATCGTCTGGGATGTGGCCTGCATAGGCCTCGCCTTCGTAAATGTCAGGGTCGATGGTTACGAGGCCGGCGCCCTGGTGTTTGAGATAGGTCAGTACCCGGTCACCTACGGCATAACCCTGAATTGCTTCACCAACCTCCACTACCTGGCCAACTAGCGAATACCCTGGCGTACGTGTGGCTTGCGTCGGGTTCTCCAGCATGTTGTGCTCGGTCCCGGCGCTGATGAGTGAGCGGGTGGCCTTGACTAATAGCTGGTTGGGAGCAGGGTTCGGGATGTCAACTGCATCAATAGAGACCGTGCTTCCTGCACCAAAGTTTATTTGTGAGGTCGTTGTGGGCATTCGGGAGTTCGATCCTAGGATGCGTTCTCAACTGGATCTGGCACATCTTGTGAACGCGTCTGGTAGTAACTGCCCACGGCTATGCCAGAGCCCCAGCGATCCGTCAGTTCCGAAGTCGGATGAGCTTCCCGCAACTGTTTGAACATCTGCCAGTCATTTACAACGTCTTGAGGGCGGTTGGTGCTTCGGACGAGGAAATCGGCTTCGGGTGGATAACAGGCGGCCGGCGCGTCATCTGGAAGGTCTTCGTTGGTGAATCCGCTGGGGGCCGCATAGTTGGTTGGGAGGGCAGCACTTTGAAAGCGAACATCCATGCTCCAGCGAATCACCTCTGAAACATTATCAGTTGACCGATGCGGTGTTCGATTGGTGAGCAACAAGGCACCGCCTCGCGGCACGGGCACTGGAATGGCTTCTTTTCCCATGTTTGGCAGATCAGATTTGTCGATTCGCAGATAGCCCTTATAGGCGTGGCCATCAGGGCCTTCACCGGCTGTTAGGTGTTTAAATACGTCACTACGATGGGCTCTTGGAATCACTTCCAGACATCCACGGTCAACCGTGGCGTCTACAAAGGGGATCCACACCGTCAGGATCAGGGATTTATCGCAATACGGCTCGAAATAGCCAGAATCTTGGTGCCAGGGCACGACCCCGTGCCAGAATCCGGGGAGCTTCGGCCGAAGGCGATAGACCGAGGAGGCGATGATTTCAGGCCCGACAAGAGTCTCGGCGATGTCTAAAAGGGCTGGCGTGGTCATGAGTCCGAAGATTCCTGATGTGGCGAGACGGCCTCCGACTATTGACCAGTAGATCGACTCGTCCTCTTCGGTAATACGGGTGAGCCGGGTTTCAAACGGATGGTCAGAAAACGTTTGGGATAACTGACCATTCTTCACCAGGCGACTTGTCTCACGATCGGTAAGATCCGTGATGTCCCCAGCAAAGGCATTTAACTCGCTGTCTCCGAACACGTTGTTAACGACGAGATACCCTTCATGATGAAAGGTTTCAAGCTGTTGATCTGTCAAGCTCGTCGATGTGATCACGGGGGCCTCGTCAGATAGTGACCGGTCTCGGTACAACCGTACCTCAAACCAGGCTTTGACCCAAGATCACAAGCTGTTGCTCGGGGGTAGTTCAACGTAGTCAGTTCCGGCTATCGCCGCCCGTCGTTTTCGAGGATCTGAAGTTGCTGCATGGGCCAAGGCGCCATGAATAAACCGGGTCTGACGACCGTCATCGCGATCACGTCGGATACCGAGGCGTGCTGTGGCAATGATGGGAGGAGGGGTGCTTCCCGATTCGATGTAAAAACTTTCTTGGTCAAATGATTTTCCAGACCACTCCGGTACAGAAAGTTTTAGGGCTCGGCATAGCAATGCCTGTCCGGAACAGAGACGTGTGGTCGGGCGTTGGCCGGTTTTGTTGGGTGAGGGATTATTTTTATGCATTACAGCGAGGGCTTTGGGTGGGGATTTGTCGTCAGTGATCGGAATGCCGGCCTTAAGGAGGACCGCAGCCGGACCGTTGTCGCAACTGATATTGAGGGAAGCTCCGGCACGCGAGTGGTACATATAGATCGTGCCAGGGCTCATCCACATTGGTTCCCGGCTGGGAGTTCGGCCAAGAAATGCGTGACTGGCCGGGTCATTGATTCCGTATGCCTCGGTTTCCACGATGCGCACGGCAAGCCACACGTGGTTGAGTTTTCTTCGAATGACACAGCCCAATAGTGCTCGGGCTACGATTTCTGCTGGCCGATCAAAGAATGTTGGCCTGAGCATCGGGGTTGGCGCTACCAGTCGGTTCGCCCGCCGTGTGGAACTTCGCGTCCTTCATCGAGATCAAGTCGGTCAAAATGTCGCCGGATGTCGTCCCGGTGGCCATGCCCACATTCTCCAAGGAATGCCCGGAATCTTGGCCAGTCCCATGTTGATCCTGCTCCCGGTTCATCGGAAGCCTGAGCTTTATTGTGGACGTCAATCTCTTCATGCGACCGTGGCGTCATGTGTTGTTCGATCCAAGCCCAGACTGCTTGGTCTGTCCTGCGTGTGCGTAGGGCCTCGACAAATTCGTCCTGCTCGATGCCAAGGAAGTCGAGCAGTCTTTCTGTTCGTCCAATTCGCCACACATATTCACCGAGTGTTCCAGCAAGTTCGGCTCGGGCCTTGTCGATCGACCGTGGCAAGAAATTAATTGTGCCCAGTTTTTCATAGGGGCTTCGAGGGACGTCTTTTGTAAGGTCCATTGCACATCTCAACGCAAGACTGCAGCGAAACCGTAGCATGTTGGACCATCCACTCAGCGGGATGACGAGCTCAAGGCGCTGTTCGGCCACCTCTGCCTGTGGGTGGAGACGGGGGGACTCGAACCCCCAACCCCCGCCTTGCAAAGGCGATGCTCTACCAATTGAGCCACGTCCCCAGTCGCTGCAATTCTATGGCGCAACACTTCTTCAAGACGAAAGTTCGGCGTGGTTATCGTGACGGGGTTGTCGATACATAGATCTTCCAGCGTAGGATTGCTCCCCAGTGGGTCGCATAGACGGTTGCTCGCGGGTTTTTAGCGGAGACTTCTTTGTTAACCGTAGAATAAGTGAGCAGGTATTGCTGTTACACAGTGCAATGCCTAAAGGGCTCTTAGCTCAGTCGGTTAGAGCGCGCCTCTGATAAGGGCGAGGTCCGTGGTTCAAATCCACGAGGGCCCACCATAAACCCGGGCTGTCGTGTAGTGGAGACGGTGGGGGATCTCTAGCCTAGAATCGGTAGTGACCAACGAAAACGATCATCCCGTATCGAAATCTCGGGACCTACTGGATTTAAGCGGATTGAACGCGCAGCAACATGTTGCGGTTAGTCATGTGGTGGGGCCGCTTCTGGTGTTTGCTGGAGCCGGTTCTGGCAAGACCCGGGTTATTACCTATCGGGTCGCTCACCTCATTGATTCGGGGGTGGCTCCATGGAACATTCTGGCGGTGACGTTTACCAACAAGGCTGCGAATGAAATGCGTGAACGCATTGTTGAGCTGGTTGGTGAGGCTGCTGCCGGCGTCAACGTTGGAACGTTTCATGGCCAGGCGCTTCGCATTCTGCGGCGCGACATCCATCACCTCGGACGTGAATCTGACTTCACGATTTATGACAGTGATGATCAACTGCGTCTCATTAAGCAGGCCATGGCTGACGTGGGTATCGGGTTGACGACGATTAACCCGTTAGCAGTTCGCAATGAGATCTCAAGGGCAAAGGATGAGCTAGCGACTCCGTACGAGTATGCGGAGCGTTCCGAGGGCTATTTTGAGGAGACTGCGGCTCAGATCTACCACCGCTACCAGCGCCTTCTGGCGAATGCGAACGGTGTGGATTTTGGAGACATGGTGGCATTTTGCGTTCGTCTTTTTCGGGAGATTCCGGAGGTTCGGGCGTATCACCAAGACCGGTTTCGTTTCATTCTGGTTGACGAGTATCAGGATACGAATCGGGCTCAGTACATGTTTGTTCGGGAGCTTGCGGCAGCCCACGGCAATCTTTGTGTTGTAGGTGATGACGACCAAAGCATCTACTCGTGGCGTGGGGCCGATGTCAGAAATATTCTTGATTTCGAGGGGCAGTTTCCGTCCTCGACTGTCGTGCGTTTGGAGCGCAACTATCGATCTACTGGAACCATTCTTTCTTCAGCAAACGCGGTCATTGGCAAGGTGTCGAGTCGGACTGAGAAAGTTTTGTGGACAGAGCGCGAAGATGGTGAGCCTGTAGTCCTCATTGAGGCCTTTGACGAGGAGGATGAGGCCCGGCATATAGCTAACGTTGTTCGGGAGTTAGACGGGACTGATTCGGCCAAGAAAGACCTTGCGATTATTTATAGAACCAACGCGCAGTCCCGTCCTTTTGAAGAATTATTCGTACGACAAGGAATTCCGTATCAATTGGTTGGAGCTACAGAGTTTTATAGGCGACGTGAGGTGCGCGACGTGCTGGCTTACTTACGGGCGGTTGCGAACCCTCGTGATTTGGTGAGCTTCGAACGCATCGTCTCAGTGCCGAAACGAGGTATTGGAGCAAAGACGCTTCGGACGCTACGAGAGTGGGCGGAACGGAACGGGCGCGCGCCTGGGGAGCTTGTTCGGTGGATGACGGCTGAGCAATCAGGAATTGAGGGGCTCGAGAATCCATTTAATACTCGGGCTACGGGCGCCCTTACAGAGTTGGGGCGGATGATCCATCGCCTAGACGAACTGGCTGATGAATTGTCGGTCGGCCCACTAGTAAACGCGATCGTTCAGGAATCGGGGTACGACGATGTCCTCGATGGTGACCCCGATCGTTCTGAGGAGCGATGGGAGAATGTTGTGGAATTGCAGGCCGCAGCTTCCAAATATGATGACCTGGGACCACGTGAAAGCCTCATGCGATATCTAAGTGAAGCGGCGCTGGTGGCGGATGTTGACAATCTCACGGTAGACGATGACGCGATCACATTATTGACTGCGCATTCAGCGAAGGGTCTTGAATTCGATGTGGTGTGTATGGTGGGAATGGAGGAGGAGATGTTCCCGCACGTTCGTAGTTATGACGATCCGGCCCAAATGGACGAGGAACGTCGGCTCGCATATGTGGCTCTTACTCGAGCGAAAGAACAGTTGTTTGTTAGCTATACGAGGCATCGGGCTGGCTGGGGAGCTCCGGTACGATTCCCCTCGCGGTTCTTACAGGATATTCCGGCTGAACTGCAGCACTATCGCTCGCGCATTGATTCGGGTCCGGGACGTTTGCGGAGTGGCATGAGTGAGGGTGACATTGAGCCGGACAGTCCACAACCCCCAAGTGAACGGACTTATCAGGATGGGCAGCGTGTCCGTCATGCGGTGTTCGGTGAAGGGCTAATTGTGGCGGGGCAAATCACTAAGTTTGACGAGGAAGTGACGGTCATGTTCGAAGATGTTGGCTTAAAGAAGCTCGCTGTAAGCTTTGCCAATCTTGAGGTGGTCACCTGATTCCCCCTACGTCGACGTGGTCATTTATGTTCGACTTTGACGGTACGATTTCACCGGCCGATATGGGGCATGTGATCTTCAACGCGTTTGCTGATCAATCATGGCGGGATATCGATGCTGAGTGGATTCAAGGGCACATTCCTACGAGTGAACGGGCTCGTCGGCAGTTCGAATTGGTTCGGGCTGGAGAGCAGGAATTTCTCGCCTTAATTGATCAGCATAAGGTTGATCCGGACTTTTTCGCTCTTGTCACGTTTCTCCGGGAAAATGGAATCGAGGTTCAGGTGGTCAGCGATGGGTTTGATGTCTACGTAGGTCGAATGCTTAGGGCAGAGGGTCTCGATGACCTGCCAGTTCAGTCAAACATGTTGCGATTCAGAGAGGACAAGATTGTGCTTGAATTTCCGCACGAACGCGCCGGACATGATCCTCGTGGAGGATGGAAGGGTGAGGCTGTTAGAAATGTGCAGGCAACGGGATCCCAGGTGGCGTATATCGGTGATGGTATGAGTGATCTCTCAGCAGCAAGGGTCGCTGACTTGCTGTTTGCGTGTGGCAGCTTGGCGAAATGTTGTGAACAGGAAGGTCTTCCATACCATGCGTTTACTCGTATGCGGGATGTGCACCACTGGCTGCAAGTGAATCCTATTGCTAAATCAGGATAACAACCGGTGAGATTCCAAGAGTTGGCCGCATTTTTTGATCAAATTGACGGCGTTTCAGCGCGCAACACGATGGTTGAAATCTTGGCCGAGCTCTTTAAGGAGGTGGGTGACGCGGAAGCAGGGCAGGTTATTTACCTGATTCAAGGTCGGGTCGCTCCGAAATTTGTCGACATTGAATTTGGTGTGGCTGATCGGTTGCTAATCGAATCGATGACCGTTGCTTTTGAGGTTGAACGCGATCTGGTCGAAGAGATATTTGCAGAGACGGGTGATCTGGGACTTACTGCCGAAAGGCTGACGACGGGTGATGGGTGTGGGACTAGTGTCAGCGAAGTTTTCGCGCGATTGCGTGAAGTTGCCGGGGCCGAGGGCCCGGGCTCGCAGGATCGAAAGGTCGAAGGTATTGCTGGGCTTCTGCGGGATATGGATCCATGTTCGAATCGGTATTTCCCGCGGATTCCGATTGGTCGATTGCGATTAGGAGTCGGAGACCCGACGGTGATGGATGCTCTGTCCGTAGGCCGCATTGGCGACAAGTCAGATCGGCGAGCTATTGAGCGTGCCTATAACCGAACAAGTGATCTTGGACTTGTGGCCTGCGAGTATGTTCGGGGTGGGGCGGAAGCTATGGCTGCTGCTTGTGTGCGTGTGGGTTCTCCAGTGCGTATGGCTCAGGCGGCACGCTTGGCTAGCGGTCAGGAGATAGTGGATAAGATCGGGACGGCTGCTGTCGAGCCTAAATTAGATGGATTCCGCGTACAGATTCATCGTGACGGCACCCGGGTTCATATCTTCAGCCGAAACCTTGAAGATATGTCCGAGATGTTTCCTGATGTTTCACGGGCAGTTGTCGAGCAGCTCTCAGCGTCTCAGGTCATTATCGAAGGCGAGGCGATGGGTCTGGATCCCAAAACTGGCGCGTTCTTACCTTTTCAGGCCACGGTCTCCCGGAGACGGCGCCATGGCATCGCAGAGGCAGCTGAGGCGATCCCACTGCAGGTCCACGCCTTTGATGTGTTGTTTGATGGGGAGGAACTGGTCGAGTTGCCTTGGACCGAAAGGCGGGCACGTTTAGAGGCGGTAGTTGGACACGGTGATGGGATCAAGGTGTCTGATGTGATCGTTACGGACGATGCTGAGGAACTGGATGCCTATTTCATTCAGCAGGTAGACGCTGGCTTTGAGGGTGTGATGGCCAAGAGACTTGATTCGCCATATCAGGCTGGGCAACGCAACTTTAACTGGATCAAATACAAGGCTAGTTATTCGGCGACACTCACCGATACGCTGGACTGTGTGCTTATTGGTTATTGGCGCGGCCAGGGCAAGCGAGCTGCGTGGGGGATTGGTGCCTTGTTGAGCGCTGTTTGGGACCCAACCGATGAGCTTTACAAGTCCATAGCGCGCATTGGTACTGGCTATTCGGATGCTGAATGGCTTCGGATTAGGGAGATGCTGGATGGGATTGCGGTTGATGAACGTCCGTCGAATGTTTGCTCGGATATCGTCCCGGACGTGTGGGTCGAGCCTGAAATCGTCGTCGAGGTGCTGGCTGACGAACTGACTCAGAGCCCGATGCACGTGGCTGGCCGGACCGAAAGAGAATCGGGCTTAGCTTTAAGATTTCCCCGTGTCCAGAATTTTGTTCGAGAAGACAAGGAATCAACTGACGCTACGACTGTCATCGAGGTGAAAGAGATGTATCGACGTCAGAACGAAAGGGCATCTTCCGAATAGTCGTGAGTAGTGGGCTTTTAACTAAATTGACTGAGGTTCAACGTTCAAGTCGCCTGTGGTGGAATGTTCCTATGTGTAGATGGCAAAGGCGTAGGTTCGCGGGTATGTTGATAGCCAAAGATGCTTGTCGTGATGAGTAACGAGCATTTTGATCTATCGGGTCGCCGAGCGCTTGTTACGGGCGCGAGCCGAGGGATTGGTCGGGCGATTGCCTTTGGTCTTGCCTCTGCCGGTGCCGACGTAGCGTTGGCCGCTCGAGACAAGGAACGATTGACGGAGATTGCTGTGGGAATCCGGGATCTCGGACAAAACGCATGTGTTGTGCCTCTCGATGTAAGCAAATTGGACACGGTAGGTCCCGCCATTGATGCTGCAGCTGCGGGGCTTGGGGGTCTGGATGTTCTAGTGAACAATGCTGGTGTGAACGGTCCCGGTGGGTTCGACGTGATGGACGCTCGAGAGTTTGATCGTGTGTTGGACACAAACTTTGGCGGTGTGCTGTTTGCCTGCGAGGCGGCCCGGCCGTATCTGGCAGATTCGGAGAATAGTGTGATCATCAATATGGGATCGATTGCTGCCACAAAAGGTGTAGATATTTATGGGGCGAGTAAGGCAGCCGTACATTCGATGACACGAGGGATGAGCCGGGAGTTTGCGGTCGACGGTATTCGGTGTGTAGCTGTTGCCCCCGGGCAGGTCGAAACGGACATGACAGCCCATGTCAGAGCGGATCCTGAACGCTTGCAGCAAATGTTGGCGCACACGGCACGTGGTCGAGTTGGAACTCCTGAGGAGATTGCAGCGACGGTTGTCTACTTGGCATCTCCGGCCGCTGATTTTGTGTCTGGTGCCGTCCTGGCCATTGACGGTGGTCGTGACTTTTTCTCTGTTCAATGAACGGTGATCGTGGGTTCCGTCTGGACGGACGTCGTGTCTTGATAACCGGTGCGTGTCATGGGATTGGAAGATCGATCGCGATTGAATTTGCAAGGGCGGGCGCTCAAATAGCACTTTCGGATCGTGATCCGGATCATCTTGGTGACACGCTTGGTATTTTGCGAGATCTGGCAGGTGATGGATACGCACTTGGCGAAGATTTTGAGAAGGAAGAAGCGCCTGGAACTCTTGTTTCTGATGCTGCGGATGCGCTCGGCGGATTGGATGTGATTGTCAACAATGCGGCTTTGGGTGAAGGGGCTACTAAAGAACAGATGACGATCGAAAGCTATCGACGAATGGTTCGGGTGAACCTGCGGGTGCCAGTGATGATCATGCAAGAGGCTCGGCCCTTCTTAAGCCAATCGGACACCGGGTCAATCATCAACCTGTCTTCGGTAATGGCAACGGCTGGAAGTAGCGGCCTATATGGCCCGCTTAAGGCGGCACTGGTTTCATATACGATCGGTCTGGCTCGCAAATGGGGGGCGGACGGAATCCGGGTGAATGCAATAGCTCCAGGATTAATCGAGGCCGATGGGGCTGCTGGGATGTCGACGGACCGGGGCTTGATGTCGAGGGTTGCTGAAGGTGTAGCCTTGGGTCGTCATGGAGAGGTCCATGAGGTAGCTCAGGTAGCACGCTTCTTGGCTTCTGATGCGGCTTCTTATATTACGGGAGCTGTGATACCGGTTGATGGTGGATGGGTGCACCAGTACTGACGGGAACCACTGATCGGGTGCGCGCCTCTATAATTCATTGATTCGCGGTTTTGAGGGTTGAATGTCGTGACAATTGATCGTGACCAGGTAGACCATGTGGCAGCTCTGGCTCGCCTTAACCTCTCGGATGATGAACGCGAGACGCTGCGTGTGGAGCTTGGGCAGATTGTTAAGGCATTTGAGGCGCTTGCGGACGTGGATACCGACGATATCTTACCCACGGCACAGGTCATCCCTTTAGTGAATGTTGAGCGTGATGATGTGGCGATCAAATCACTCCCACGGGATGACGTGTTACGCAATGCGCCGCGGGTTGAGGACGGTCAGATTTATGTTCCGCCTGTTCTAGACGAGACGTCCTAGTGGGCCACGAACTCCATTGCTTAACTCTGCATGCTGCGGCGGAAGGTTTGGCACGCGGGGATTTCACGTCCGTTGAACTGACGACGGCTTTCCTGGATAGGATTGCGTCAATTGATACGCACGTCGGAGCTTTTCTCACGATTACTGCTGACGCTGCACTTTCGCAGGCGGCAGCCGCTGATGCCCGGCGTGCTAGTGGTGAGGTCGACCGCCTTGATGGATTGCCGATTGCTATTAAAGACGTGTTGAGTACGGCTGGCGTTGAAACGACATGTGGGTCTCGAATGTTACAGGGCTTTATTCCTCCATATGACGCGACTGTCATTAGGCATTTGAAGACTGCAGGCGTGGTGATGCTTGGCAAAACGAACATGGATGAATTCGCTATGGGGTCCTCAAACGAGTATTCCGCGTACAAGGTCGTTCGTAACCCATGGGATTTAGGCAGAGTCCCTGGAGGTTCAAGTGGAGGGTCCGCGGCTGCGGTGGCCGCTGATGAATGTCTGGCCGCGCTGGGATCTGATACCGGTGGATCTGTTCGGCAACCGGCGGCCCTCTGTGGCTGTGTTGGCCTCAAGCCAACTTATGGGCGTGTGTCCAGGTATGGATTGATAGCGTTTGCTTCTTCGCTTGATCAGGTAGGTACCCTGACGAAGGATGTGTCGGATGCGGCGATGCTGTTGGGTGCAATTGCTGGTCATGACTCTCGTGACTCTACGTCTGTCGATACACCGGTGCTCAACTATTTGGCTGATTCAGACGACGGAATCCATGACCTTAAGATCGGGGTCGCCCCACAATATTTTGGCAAAGGGCTAGACCCGTCCGTTGGCAGCAAGGTTCGCGCAGCTGTCGAGACTCTCGTTGATGCTGGTGCTACGGAGCGGGAAATTTCGTTGACCCATACGGAACTCGCCCTTCCTGCCTATTACGTCATTGCGCCGTCCGAGGCTAGTGCCAATCTTGCCAGGTATAACGGAGTCAAATACGGACTGTCGGATCCAAATGCGTCTGACGTGGACGAAATGATGTCAAGTGTTCGTGCTGAGGGTTTTGGGTCAGAGGTCAAGCGCCGGATTATGTTGGGGGCGTTCGCGCTCTCATCAGGATATTACGATGCCTTTTACCTGCGGGCACAAAAGGTCCGAACCTTAATCAAGGATGATTTCGATGCGGCGTTTGAGCACGTGGACGTGATTGCGGCGCCGACTGCACCGACACCCGCTTTTGAGTTGGGCTCAAAACTTGGTGACCCGGTGGCTATGTATCGATCGGACATCATGACGTTGCCCGCGTCGTTGGCGGGGCTTCCCTGTATCAGTGTTCCATGCGGGTTCGTTGATGGGCTTCCGATCGGGTTCCAGTTGATAGCTCCGGCGTTCGAGGAGCACCGTTTGCTTCGGATTGCTCGATTGTTTGAGCAACTCCGTGGCGACATGGAATGTCCCGATCGGCAGGTGGATAGCTTGTGAGTCAAGTGGTTTCTTCTGACTATCGAGTGGTTATTGGTCTTGAGACGCATGTGCAGCTCCAGACCGAATCAAAGATGTTTTGCGGATGTGGGGCGAATTATGCGGGGGCTGAGCCAAACACCCATGTATGTGAGGTGTGTCTGGGTTTGCCCGGTGTTCTTCCGGTCATTAATCGGAAGGCGGTGGATCTTACGATCCTCACGGGTCTCGCTCTTAATTGTCGGATCCCTGAAAACGCGAAGTTTGACCGAAAGAACTATGCCTATCCTGATTTAATGAAGTGGTATCAGATTTCCCAGTACGATTTGCCTCTGTGCGAGGCCGGGTATCTGGATGTCGTGACGAATGGCCACGTGGACCGCATTGGTGTTACCAGGGTGCATCTTGAGGAAGATACCGCGAAGCTCAGTCATGTGACTGGATCAGATGGGTTTCCTGCGAGTCTTATCGATGTAAACCGATCTGGATCTTGCTTGATGGAAATTGTTTCTGAGCCGGACATTACATCGTCGGGTCAGGCGATGGCTTATGGGGCCAAAATACGAGATTTGCTTCGGTGGATAGGCGTCTCTACGGCCAATATGCAGGACGGTGAACTGCGAATTGACGCCAATGTTTCTGTTTGGCGTCAGGGTGAGGCAACCGGGGATGTGAAGGTCGAGGTTAAGAATATGAATTCCTTCCGTGCCCTTGGCAGAGCGCTCGATTTTGAGATTCATCGTCAATCAGAGGCGCGGGACTCCGGACAAACCATCCTTCAGGAAACACGCGGTTGGGACGAGGACTCTGGCCGTACGGTTCCTCAACGGACCAAGGAGTACGCGCACGATTATCGGTATTTTCCTGAACCCGATCTGCCACCGCTTCTCATTACGGAGGCCCGGGTCAGCGCTATGCGGTTGCGGTTGCCAGCGATGTCTGATCAGGTTGCTGCGGATCTGATTGCGCAGGGTTGTCCTGCTGACGATGTGGCAGAAATGATTCGGGACCGGGGTCTCACGGATTTTGCCTTGAGCGTGGTTGAGGAAGGGGTGACGGCCAAGGATGCGGTTACTTGGATTATTCATGAGCTTAGGCGAGTATTAAATGACAGGAATATTCCGAGCGGCCAGATTCCGGTCCAGGCGACTGAGGTGGCCTCCTTGCTTGTGATGAGGAGTGATGGGGTTGTGAGTAGCACGATGGCGAGTGACGTTCTGGACGAAATGCTTGCTACCGGCGTGCCTGTGGCAGAGCTGGTGGCGTCTCGAGGGTCTCAAATCAGCGGCGAAGAGGAGTTGCTGGCCGTTGCACGGGAAGTCATCGGTGAGAATCCACAGGCGGTTGAGGATTATCGGGCAGGCAAGGCTCGGGCGGTACAGTTCTTGATGGGGCAGGTTATGCGTGTCACGCAGGGGAAGGCGAACCCTGGGGTTGTCAGCGAGCTGATAAAACGGCAGTTGGATGGTGGTGAATAATGAGTGAGCACGTCCGGTCGGCGGCTGAGAACCCGTATGCGGTCGCGTTGGCCCAATTTGATCAGGCGGCGAAGCAGATCGATCTCGACAGTGATTTGTGGGAGGTTCTGCGAAGGCCTAAAAGAGAGCTTGTGGTTAATTTCCCTGTGGAAATGGACGATGGTTCGATCAAAATGCATACGGGTTATCGTGTGCACCATAACGTTGCTCGGGGTCCAGCCAAGGGTGGTATCCGTTATCACCCGCGAGCCGATCTTGACGAGGTTCGAGCGCTCGCGATGTGGATGACTTGGAAGTGTGCCGTTATGAACTTGCCCTATGGGGGTGCCAAGGGCGGTGTGGCCGTGGATTCCTCAAGTCTAAGCCAACGAGAACTCGAGAATTTAACGCGGCGCTATACAAGCGAGATTATTCCGCTCATTGGCCCAGATGCCGACATTCCTGCCCCTGATGTTGGGACCGATGCTCAGGTGATGGCCTGGCTCATGGATACCTACTCAATGCATATGGGGCATTCGGTGCCCGCAGTTGTGACAGGTAAGCCGGTGGAGGTGGGCGGTTCTGAGGGGCGGTCGCTGGCGACGTCGACTGGGATGCTTGTCGCGACGGGTGAAGTCTTGCGACGCCAGGGCAAGCCGGTTGCGGACGGGGCCACCGTTGCTATTCAAGGTGCTGGAAATGTTGGGTGGGGGACGCTAGAGGTGTTCGGTGAGGCCGGTTATCGAGTGGTGGCGATAAGTGATAGTCGTGGGGGGGTCTATAACTCGTCAGGGCTGGACCAGTCGGTGTTGGCCGAACATATCAAGGTCGGAGGTCGAATTTCTAACTGCGACGTAGCTGGCGATTTGATTAGTAATGACCAACTCCTGTCGTTGAATGTGGATGTATTGGCCCCGTCGGCTATTGAAGGTCAGATTCACGGTGAGAATGTTTCTAGTGTGCGGGCGCGATTGGTGGTTGAAGGGGCAAATGGCCCGCTGACGCCGGAAGCAGATAAAGAATTGTGGGATCGGGGGATTGCGGTTATTCCCGATATTCTGGCGAATGCTGGCGGCGTTACGGTGTCTTACTTCGAATGGGTGCAGGGCCTTCAACAGTTTTTTTGGACTGGTGATCAAATCGCTGAGCGACTCTCGACGCATATGCGGCAGGCGGTTGCTTCGGTGTGGGATCTATCGGTAGCCAATAGTGGTTCGCTTCGGGACGCTGCTTACCATGTGGCGATTCGTCGTGTTGCGGAGGCTACACGGTTACGTGGTATTTACCCGTAGAGTTTTTGCTAAGAGCGGAGTGCTTTCCGTACTTCTTCCCAGTTGAATAGTGTGCGGTCGTCGAACGTAGCCCCCACACGTGAGAAGGGGTCGCGGCCCTCGTCATTTGGGTCGTAAAGGCGTGTTGGCGAATTGAGCAGAATTGCTTCGCGGTCACTCGTCACCATAAAACCGTGGTGAACCTGCTTAGGGATAAGCACTGAAAACTGTGCGTCGTCGGGTTGGCTCTCGCCCAATGGGAGGAGGTCCAGTGTTCCAACGGACGGCGAGTTAGGTCGGCCGTCCCAGAGTGCTAACAGGATGTCACCCGCGGCTACAACAAAGCGGTCTTCTTGGTGTTCGTGGACATGCCATTCACTTTCGTCTCTGGATAGTCCACTGGGTGTTGTTGAGAAGTAGGTTTGCGCAAACTCTCTACCATTCGAATCATAGATGTCTGGCCAGTCGGTTCTGAGAATCTCCACCAGTGATCCGGATTCGTCACGATTGATTCGAAGCTTTCGGGCACCGGCATCGTGAATGCGCAGCCGAAACTCGTTTAAGTTGTGGTTAATAGGAACACGCGATTGAGAACTTGGCGTACAAGTTTAGGTGATTTGGTTCGGCGACTTGGGGTGATTTGGCTCCATAATCGGATACCATCTGTAGTCCTAGGCATACTTGGGGTGGGCGTCGAACTCGATGCGCCAACTATCTGGTTGCACAATGCGGCCATCTGCAAGAAAAAATATCAGAGGTGCGGCGCTATCGTTGATGACGGCGATTCAGCAGCAATATCCCGGCATACGAATCGATATTGATACTGAGACTGAGGATGGCGAGGATGCCTTTCTTTGGATCAATATTCCGCATGGAACTCGGCCCGAAGGTCTTACGGCTGTTGTGGAGCAGCTTGCTGCCCGCCAGGCGAGGCGGACAGGATTTTGGATAGTTCCCCGTATCGTCAGTGGGGGTTTTCGTTCTGGTCCGCAGGCACGGTTAAGGCCTCGAATGTTCGAATCGCCGCGGCCGCTCGTTTTTTAACCGGTCGAGTCTGCAAGTGCTTGGCGGTAGTCCAAAGGCGTGTTGAGGTTTCGAAATGAGCGTAGTGCTGGATCGATCGCGCGCAGTTCAACTTCACTAACCCATTCTGTCTTGAGTGTCTTGAATACCGGGGCAATCTTCAGTCGGTTTGAGGTTATTCGTGCGTGCATAGATGCTGTACACGTTTTTCGGTATACCGCGTGGAGTGGTTCTGGCCTGTTGTCAATCACGGGCACTACGGCATCGGCCTCTTTGCAGCGTCCCAATAGGGCGTGAACCAACTGCTCGTCGATAAAGGGCATGTCAGCTGCGGCCACAAAGGCTAGGTTGGCTCGGGTTGACATAAGTCCAGAATAGATGCCGCCAAGGCTTCCTGAGTCCGGATGGATATCCGTCACGGCTCGTGCGGGTGCAACCTCGAGAGAATCGTTTGTGACGACGACGATGTCATCGGTTAGTTCGGATGCACGGATTATCACGTGTTGTAACAGAGTTTGCGGATGACCCTGTACGGTCGGAGTCCATGGAAGGAAGCGCTTATCGACCCCCCATCCGACGACTATTTCCACCCGCGAGGAGCACGACCGAAAATGATGGTTTCATTTGCACCAGGGTTTTCGTTGACTTCTTATCTGGCTCTTTTTAGGCTCAGTGAGCACTACTTCATTTTGACCGGAGAAAAGGCTAATGGCGCAACCTGAAGCTGTTAGTGATGCAGAATTCCAGTCCAAAGTCATTGAATCGACAACGCCTGTACTAGTTGACTTCTGGGCGGAATGGTGTGGTCCATGCAAGATGATCGCCCCAGTCGTGGACAAGCTCGCCGAACAGTATGACGGGCGAGTGCGATTTGCGAAGGTCGATGTGGATGCTAACCCGACAACCCCAGGGAGTTTTGGTATTAGAGGTATTCCGACTTTGCTGGTTTTTGATGGTGGGAAGGAAGTTGATCGCATCGTAGGTTTTACCTCGGAGAAGGACATTTCCTCGAAGCTTGACGCGGTTTTAGCGGGTTCATAGCCAGTGAGCTTGTTGCTCGCATTATGCGGGGACCAACGGTGGTGGCCACACAAAAGTTCTTGCACATTTAGCTGACGTGCATTGCGAGCACATGGCGAAACGTCTTAGGTGGGAGGCACATATCTCGTGCCGCCTAACTCTTCCCGCGCTTCATGGATAGCGAAGATTTGTTGATGTAGTTCTTGTACTCGTTGGCGAAGACGTGGGTCCTCGGACGCGGCGAGTATGGTTTCTTCGATCTCTTCGTTTAGGCGGCGTAGCCGGAGTTGCAAGGTCGTGTATTGCAGGCCGGTGCCGAGTTCCTGTGCTGTTATGGATGGAAGCAGGCTGGCCTGCGTTCGAAGCTCTTGAAGTCGGTCCTGGACTGAAGGGTCGAGTCCTTCTTCAATGCGAGACCAATCGATGTTTTCCATATCCTGAATCTCCGAGATGATCGTCGTCAGGATGTGGCGGTCCAGAGGGTTCCGAACGTTGGCCGGGTCGATCCCGCCGATGAGCGAAGTGGTTTGAGCGTCTCCACGCACAACGTATTCCAACAATCCCTCCTCAAGCGGGTCCGATTTTTCAGCCGCTGCTTGGGGTGGAGGTCTTGTTCTTGTTTGAGCAGCGCGAGGCGTACCGCGACGTCCGTCCCGAGCTGCAAGCTGTCGGAGTTCATCGCTTGGGACGCCACTTAGATCAGATAGACGATCAAAATAATGTGAGCGGACCACCGCATCCTTAATCTCTGCCACGATGGGGAGAAGCTCGCGCATAGCCGCCCGACGACCAACTAGCGAATCGAGATCATGGTCTTGGCCAGCCCACTGAAAGGCAAAGTCGGCCAGCGGAGTCGGTGCATCGATAGTCTCAGTCCATTGGCTGGGAGTATTGCGTATCAGGCTGTCAGGATCCTCACCTGGTGGAAGCTGGGCGATAGCAATATCCGTGTTCAAGAGGTCCTCATGTCGGACCAAGCCACGGACATCAATGGTCGTACCTGTCGTGTACTCGCCAGCCTCACGGAGTACATCGAGTCCTCGGCGTGAGGCTGTAGCTCCTGCGGTATCAGCATCGAGGGCGATAACGACTTTCTTGGCTCCTGACGTCAAGAGGCTTCGGGCCTGTTGGAGAGTCAGGGATGTACCCATCGAGGCGACCGTGTTGGTAAATCCTGCTTGGTGAGCTGCAATTGCATCCATATAGCCTTCGACGATTACTGCGGTTCCTATCTCACGAACTGTTTCTCGGGCCAAGTGCAAACCGTATAGATGATGCCCTTTAGTGAAAACCTCGGAATCTCGTGTGTTTAGATATTTAGGCTCAATATCACGCAGTGTGCGGCCGCCAAATCCAACTACAGATCCCGAAGAATCCCATATTGGGAAAGTCAGTCGGTCAGAAAGGTAAGCATATTTGCCACGCTCATTCGATGTTATGAGGCCGGCCAATTCAATTACGGGCTCATCGAACCCAAGATGTTGCAGGTGGGTAAGGAGCGATGAGCCTCTGGATGCCGCGTAGCCAAGCTTGAACTGTTTCGCAGTTTCATCTGTTATTCCGCGATCGCGAACGTATTCACGCGCTCTAGCGGCAGCTGGGGAGTTCAATAATTGTTCGTGTAGAAATTGTTCCGCTTGATGCAGTACATCACGGATGGTTTGTCGACGTTCTCGGGCTTCCGGGTTGGGCTGGCTGTGCCCAATCTCCACGCCGGCTTCTCGTGCCAATTCTTGGAGTGCATCGGGGAATTCCACCCCGTCGCGGTGCATAACGTATGTGAAGATGTCCCCACCTTCCCCACAGCCAAAACACTTGAAGTTGCCGCGGTCCGGGAAAACATGGAATGAAGGTGTTTTTTCGTCATGGAAAGGGCATAGGCCTTTCCAATTTCGTCCTGCTCGCTGCAGCCGAATGTCACGTCCAATAATCTCGACAGTGTCGAGCCTAGCTTTTATCTCCTCGACTGGTGTCGCCATATGTGCGTCGTTGTAGCGTCCTAATTGCTGTAGTGGTGCTTATGCTACCGGTCACGAAATCCTTGTTCGAGTCGTGCGTGGGCAGCGGCGATTCTTGAGACCGGGAGGCGGTACGGAGAAGCACTTACATAATCCAATCCGATCGATTCGCAGAACTCAATCGATGAGGGGTCGCCACCGTGCTCTCCACAGATCCCAATCTCAATATCGTTACGGGCAGTGCGACCTGCACGGGCAGCAATTTCCATCAAAGCTCCAACACCAGCCCGATCTAGGACTTGGAACGGATTTTCAGGAAGAATCCCATCTTCAACATAGCGGAGTAGGAAGCGGCCCTCTGCGTCATCACGGCTGATGCCGAATGTTGTCTGGGTTAGGTCGTTGGTTCCAAAGCTTAAGAACTCGGCAGTTGCGGAAATCTCCCCAGCGGTCAGACATGCTCTTGGCACTTCCATCATTGTCCCGAACTTAAATTCTATTTCGTCACCAGCATCTCGCTGCACTGCGGCAGCAGTTTCCCGCAGGCCGGACTCGACTGTTTTCAGCTCCGCAATGTGACTTACAAGGGGAATCATAATTTCCGGTCTGGCCCGAACGCCTTCGGCCTTTAGTTGTAAGGCGGCTTCAATAATTGCTCGGACTTGCATTTCATAGATCTCGGGATAAATGAGGCCTAGCCGACAACCACGAAGCCCCAGCATTGGGTTGGCTTCGTGTAGTTCGTTAGCTCGGGTTACTTTCCGTTGGGCCAAGGCGAGATCCTCTGCATTGGCATCGCGAGCTTCAAGGTCGGCTAATTCGTTCTCAACGCCAGCCAGGAATTCGTGAAGCGGCGGGTCAAGCAACCGAATGACGACCGGAAGATCGTGCATGGCTTTGAGGATTCCATAAAAGTCGTCGCGTTGGATCGGAAGAAGCCGGGTAAGTGATTTTCGGCGTTCCTCTTCCGTTTCAGCCAAGATCATGTCTTGGACGATTGGCAGTCGGTTGCCCTCACGGAACATGTGCTCTGTGCGACAGAGGCCAATGCCTTGGGCGCCATAGGACCTTGCTAATTCAGCCTCCACTGGAGTGTCGGCGTTAGCCCAGGTCTCGAGTCGGCGAATGTCATCGGCCCACTCGAGAAGTTGCTCAAGTTCTGGGGTGACTTCGCCGGGAATCAGAGGAACCTCTCCGAGCATCACGTTGCCAGTAGACCCATCGACGGTAAGAACGTCGCCATCAGAGACCTCGAGGCCGTCTACTCGGAATGTGCCAGCGCTGACGTCGATGAGCAGGTTTTCGCAACCGACAACCGCAGGTAACCCGAGTTGGCGGGCAACGATTGCGGCGTGGCTTGTCGCCCCACCGCGGGACGTCAGGATGGCCTGAGATGCAGCCATGCCATGGAAATCATCAGGAGATGTTTCGGGTCGGACCAGGATAACGGCATCCCCGTTCTCCGCCCGGGTGGCGGCTGTATCGGCGGTGAAGGCCACCGTCCCACTCGCTGCACCTGGCGAGGCGTTAAGTCCTTGAGCAATGGGGCTGATTTTCGCTGTGCCATCGATCCGCGGATGCAGCATGGCATCAACCTGCGTGGCTTCAACACGCTGCACCGCAGTTTCCTTGGTGATCTTGCCTTCATTCACGAGATCAACGGCGATTCGTATTGCCGCGGCCGGGCTGCGCTTGCCGGCTCTCGTTTGCAGCATGAACAGCTTGCCATCCTCGATCGTGAATTCGAGGTCCTGCATCTCAGTGTAGTGACTCTCGAGTTTTTCAGCGTACGCCTGAAATTCCTTGTAGACGGAGGGCATTGCGTTCTGAAGGGTGCTAATTGGCTGGGGTGTTCGAACGCCAGCCACGACATCTTCTCCCTGGGCATTGAGGAGGTATTCGCCGTATAGCACCGGGTTGCCATCATTGGGATCCCGTGTAAATGCTACGCCGGTTCCGGATCGTTCGCCCATGTTGCCGAAGACCATTGTTTGCACGTTGCACGCGGTGCCCCAATCGTGCGGCAGTCGGTGGAAGTTGCGGTAGTCAATGGCCCGTTTTCCATTCCAGGACTTAAAGACAGCTTGAACTGCCCGAGCAAGCTGTTCTCGAGGGTCGTCAGGAAAGACCTCACCGCTTTCTCGTCTGATGATGTCTTTAAATTGGGCGGTGACGGTTTCCCAGTCTTCTGCGGTTAGCTCCGGGTCCTCGGTCTTCTGGACAGTTTCTTTGTGAGCTTCGATCACTGCTTCGAAGGCCCGACTGTCGATTCCGAGGACGATTGATCCAAACCCTTGCACGAATCGTCTGTAGGCGTCCTTGCTAAAGCGTTCATCACCGGTAAGTTCGGTCAATCCCGCCATTGTTTGAGTGTTGAGACCCAGATTAAGGACTGTGTCCATCATGCCGGGCATTGATACGCGAGCTCCAGAACGCACGGAAACCAATAAGGGATTGTCGCTGCTTCCAAAGTTCTTGCCGGTCTGTGACTCGATGTCGATCAAGGCGGCGTCAATTTGGCTTTGCAAGCCTTCCGGGAACGATTCATTGCTTTCGAAGTAGGCGAGACAAGCCTCTGTGGTAATCGTAAAACCTGGAGGAACCGGCATTCCTGCCGTGGTCATTTCTGCAGAGCCAGCGCCTTTGCCCCCTAGCAGGTTCCGCATTGACTCATCGCCATCGCGGAACGCATACACCCACTGATGGCCGTTACTTGACATATACAGCTTCTCCGCAGTTGAGGAAAGTAGGAGGTGTACTCATGAACGACTGTACCATCGCAACCGGATGTGTTCCGTGGCAATTCGCGGACGAGGGGGAGTTATTTTCAAGCTGAGTGTTGCTCAACGTTGGGTTGCGACGGTTGCATTGGGACACTTTGCCGTGGATTTCACTGCAATGTTGCCAACCATGATGTATCCGTTTTTAGCAAGCCGGATGGGTTTGTCTCTCGGTTTAATCGGAGTGGCATCTTTCGTTTGGGCTACAGCATCATCCACGTGCCAGCCATTATTCGGCTATCTGGGCGATCGCTTAGGTCGACGGTGGCTTGCTGCCGGAACAATAGCCGCGATGGCGGTGCTGGTTGCATTAATTCCAAATGTTCAGGGCTTTGGCCAGCTTGTTGTCCTACTCGCTATTGCCGGAATAGCCGTTGGTGCGTTTCATCCGCAGGGCGGTGCAATTGCTAATGAGGCGAGTCGCGCTAACAAGGGAACCAATGTGGCTACCTTTTTCCTAGGCGGACATCTGGGTTTTACGGTGGCACCGCTGGTCGCCGGAGCGGTCTTGGCGTCTTCTGGTTTGGAATACATGTCGTTCTTGGTAATTCCAGCTCTCTTGATTGCGTTAGTACTACCGTTTGGTCTCAAAGGTGTTGAACGTGTGCATCAGTCTTCACCGGTCGATTCATCGGATAACGTATCGGCTCTTGGGTTGGCGATCACCGCAATTCTGGTGGTCGCGTTAATACGGGGTTGGGCGTACGCAAGCCTCACTGTCTTTATTCCGCTTTTTGTTTCGCCCGGTAATCCAGACCCGGCGCTGTTCGGTTCTATGCTTTCAATTTTTCTTGCCTTTCACGCTGCGGGCGCTTTTAGCGGTGGCGTGATGGCTGATCGATTTGGTGTGCGGTTAATGGTGGGAGTTTCATCTGCTCTGATCATTCCGACCATCGCCGGTTTCGCGCTGTTACAGGTCGGATGGTCGTCATATGTGCTGATTGCGGCTACCGGTGCTCTGATTGGCGCAGGTTTTACACCGACGGTGCTGTTAATGCAGCGTCTTGTTCCGAAACGCATGGGGGCAGGGACAGGGATCGTGCTGGGCGTATCATTTGGAGCTGGTGCGATCGGGAACCTGATAACTGGCTTTGTCGGTGAGATGGCTGGACTCAATGTTGCGTTTCTCCTTTTGGCCGTCGTGCAAGTACTGGTTCTGGTAGCGCTACGCTGGATTCCTGGTCGCAACACCAGCGGAGCGTATATAGGCTGAGCCGTAGGTCTCTTGGCTCTTGTTGAAGTTCTTGATCGGAGGACCGTATGAAACAACTTGAACAGCTCCGGGTTATGCACGTGCAGCTAGCGGAAAGCGAGCTTGGCTTGGCCCGGGCGACTCTGGTTCACGAACTTGTGCAGCGGGAAGAAGAAGGTTGTGCGGTCGAGGCCATCCGGGAGGCGCTTGAGCAACAAGATATTACGAGTTTTACAGATGTTGAAACTCAGACGCTGCTAGACACTCTTGCACGCTTGCCTGTTCGTGACGGGTTCGGTTACGTCGAACCCAGCGATCTTCGAGGAATCCGTGAGGCTCGCTCTGAACCGCCTGACCTTCCTAGTTTCGAGGCGTCATCATATGGCAGTCGATTAACCGGCGCATGGTTCGGACGGTGTGCGGGATGTTGTCTTGGAAAGCCCGTGGAGGGTTGGTCGCATGGACAGATTCGTGCGTATCTAGATGCCATTGACGTTGGTGATTTACGAGCGTATGTACCCATGGTTGAGCCTAGCCCGGTTGAAGGCAAAAGCTGGCATCACTCAGCTGGTGAGTCCACAGGCGGCAATATTGATGGGATGCCACGCGATGATGACATTGATTACATGATTATGGCTCTTGAGGTTCTCGAGCAATATGGTCCAGATGCTACGACAGCTGATTATGGTTCGATGTGGTTGGACCGATTGCCGTATGCGCGTGTTTACACCGCTGAGCGAGCGGCGTATCGAAATTTAGTAGCGGGTTATCCCGCGGATGAAGCTGCTCTCTATAACAACCCGTACCGGGAGTGGATTGGCGCCCAAATTCGTGCCGATGTTCTCGGGTATGTGGTTCCTAGTCGGCCGGAAGCTGCTGCCCGACTGGCGTACCAGGATGCGGCCTTGTCGCACGTAAAGAACGGGATATATGGCGAGATGTGGGCGGCAGCAACGATCTCTGCGGCATTTGTTTTAGATCATCCTGGGGATGCCATTCGGGCTGGGCTGGCGCAAATTCCGGCTAGCAGTCGGTTGTATGAGGCGATTGAAAATTCTTTAGGTTGGGCCGCCTCCCTTCCAACGTGGCAGGAGGCATACGCGGAGATCCAGGCTGCTTACGGTCACTATCACTTTGTGCACACCATAAACAACGCGTGTTTCGTGGTTCTGGGTTTGATGTACGGTCATCCGAGCTTTTCAGACACGATCGGTATTGCGGTTGAATGTGGCGAAGATACTGACTGCAATGGTGCTACGGCGGGATCGGTGTTTGGGGCGTTGCATGGGGAGCATTCGATTCCGGACGAATGGACACGCCCGTTTGGCGATCGTGTCCGAACGATCGTACCGGGTCGGTATGGACATGGGGATTACCTCTCAATTAACGATTTGGTGCAACGCACATCGCTGCTTGCTCATGGAGCTTTCAGCTCCCTATAGCGGAGTCTTCAGGCTGTTTGCATCAAGGCGCGAATGGTTGATGAATTTGGCATCGAAGGCTGAGCGCCATGGCGTGTTGCGGCTATGGCTCCTGCTGCTTGGCCGAATAGGAGCGCGTTTTCCGGGTTTTGGTTCTCTAGGAGCGCGGCGACAAACGCGCCGCAGAATGCATCCCCTGCCCCTGTGGTATCAACGACTTTGACTGAGTACGCGGGTTGTTCGATCTTGTGCCCGTCGATGTGTGCCACAACGCCTTCTGCCCCCAACGTGACAATGCATCCACGCCGCGTGCGTTGTGCAAGGGTTGTAGCCGCGTCCATGGCTTCTGTCTGGGCGCCGATGAGTTGTTCAGCTTCTATTTGGTTAACTACGAGAAGATCGATGTCATCCATTGGGATGTTGGCGGCCTGTTCGACGGGTGAGACGTTGAGAATGTGTAGCCCATGACGGTTTCTGCGGCTAAATGCGGTGGCTATCACGTTGTCCGGAATTTCTCGCTGGCACAGGATTGCCCGAGGTGCGAGTTGGTCAACTGCGTCCGCAACCGTGCCGGGTTCAATCGTGGAGTTGGCGCCTTCGGCGAGGGCTATTGAATTTGATCCATTTGCGTCAACTGTAATGAGGGCCGTTCCTGTGTGAGTCGATGTGACAGGTGTGACATATCGAGTGTCCACACGGTGAGCTTTGAGACTGGACAGTAGTTCAGAGCCTGCCGCATCCATGCCGACGGATCCAATCATGCTGACCTCCGCTCCTGCCAAAGATGCTGCGACGGCCTGATTGGCGCCTTTTCCTCCAGGATGACGTGCGAGATCTCCATGGTGAATCGTCTCGCCCACCCGTGGGATGCGTGGCACCCGGATCACGATGTCGAGGTTAATGCTTCCAACAACAGCAATGGTGTTCATCGCGCCGCACCTCTATTGCGGATGGCTTCGACCAATGCGTGCCATGCAAATAGGGGCAAGACGCGCATGCGACGCCAGCGCCATGGCTCTTGATATAGCCGATAGGCCCATTCAAGACCGCTTTGTCGAAAGGCTGCAGGGGCGCGACGTTTCCGGCCAGAAATATAGTCGAATGCGCCGCCTACTCCTATGGCGACTGTTCCATCTAATTTGTGAAGGTTTCGTGCGATCCACTTTTCTTGCAGAGGGGCACCATACGCAACGAGCACAATATGGGGTCGAAGCCGATGAAGCATTTCTTGTGCTTCATGGTCCCTGTTTTTGTGGGGGTGCCCAACGTGAGTGATTGGTGGCCTGAGATCTGGGTGTTTGCGTTGTAATTCAATCGATGTTTGGTCAGCAATTCCCTTGCTGCCTCCAACCAACATTAGGGTGTATCCCCTTTTGGCGGCGACGGCGGCGAGGTCTTGAGCAAGATCTACACCGGCTACGCGTTCGGGCATAACGGCGCGGCTTATACGGGCAGCGATAACAATGCCCGTCCCATCGGCCACATTTAAGGCGGTGTGTTCAAGGATGTTTCTGAATTCATTGTCGTGTCGAGCTCGCATTACGAATTCAGCATTCACGGTTGCAACATGAGCACTAACGCCTGCCTCGATCCATGCAGTAATCCAAGCTACGGCCTGTGCACGAGTAACTCCGTGGATCCGAACATTTAGCACGCGTGTTTCCACGTCGGTGAGCGCGTTGGGGCCTTTACCGAGGGCGGTATCAGTCATCCCAGAAGCTCATGCACTGCGTCTCGCACCGATGTTGCCGCAAGCCAGTGCATGCATAGCGTGTCCGCATACTGACACTCGGCCGGGCGTTTAAAGTCGTAACAAGGCCCGCAAGGAATCTGGACTCGGAGTGCGCGGCAGTTCGGTGCGCCCGGGCCGTGTATTGAGATGTCAGTTGGGCCGTGGAGCATCACGACGGGTGTTCCAAGCGCCCGTGCGAGGTGGCCGGGACCACTATCGGTCGAGATGACCACATCGGCGTCCTGCAAAACGTTCATGAGTTCTTCCAGCGAGGTCTGGCCGCACCGGTTCGACGTCGTTATCCCAGCATTGGACAGGGCATGACTGACGATCGAAGCATCGGAGAGTCCAACGATGGTTAGTTGTCCTGCACGGGCTTGAATTAGTTGGCCAAATTCGGCCCAATTTTGCACTGGCCATCGTTTGGCCTCACCATGCGAAGATCCAGGATGTATCACCACATGGGGTCTTTTTGCTGTAACCAGCTCGGTTGTCCTGGAACGCCTTGAGAGGACGTCCCATTGTGGATCGATGTTGGCAACCACGCGGGTTGCCAGGGCGGCTTCGTGAGGGCCGCCATTCTTTCGATGTCCAGCGATTGGCTCATCGAAACTACGGACTGGGGCTTCTTTCTGGTAGCCGATTCGCCACGCTGCGCCGCTTAACGCCACGACCACACCGGCCACCGGGCCGTAAACACTACATGCAACATCAAACCGTCGGGCACGAACGTTTCTAAGCATTCGTAGAGCGATAAACCACGCGCGTACATTAAGCACTGTCGGCCAGTGGGTCAGCTGGCCCGCATCAAATGCCAGGATTTCGTCTACCGACTCACAGCGATCGATAATGGTTCTCCAACGTGGGGGCGCCATAAACACGATATGGGCGTTTGGCCATCGTTCGCGGGCAGCTGCTGTAGCGGACAGTGCATTTACGATATCGCCCATCAGGTCGAACCGGACGATCAGTACTGAGAGCGGGTCCATCGGCGGAGTTCGTTTTGTTCTAGAGAATCTCGCAATGCTAAAAGCGAGCCCAAACAGACTTCGAAGTATGACGCCCAGAAATGTTCGGCTTCGGTATTTCATTGGCTATTATTGAAGGGTGTGAGGGCATGCCATGGCCATGCGCGATCGAATGTTTTTAGTAGTTGAGATCCAATGAACCTTTTTCGCCGTACTCCCTCGGGCGCAATTGCGTTAAAAGAATTTACAGAGTGTTGTGCGGACGCAATATGGGTTTCAAGATCAAGGCGATGCAAGTTGTGTTCTTTACACCCCTCGGAAAAATCCGATTGAAAATCCGATGCTCGGCCGTTTGTGTACCTGCTATATCTTTGAGCCATCCTGTGTTCATGTTGGATAACACGTTGGCGAAGGTTGTTTATTTTTCGGTCGGCAAGGCGGCCCAGGTCAATCCATCGAGGCGCAACGTTTGCATTGCTGAGTATCTTTAGAGGGACACGAATCTCCGGGGCGACATACGGGTTTGGTTGTGTTGTGGGCAGCTTCTGACCGCGTCGAGACGTGACGTTGAAGACACCTGCTTCTACTGCCGCGTCTTCATCGGTTCCTGAGTATTCGGCCACTAGCCATCCCCTACTTGTGATTGGTGTCAGATAGCAACGCGATGGGGTTGCTGCACGTGAATAGATATTTCATCAAAGCCCCCTATTTAAAGAGCTCCTTAGCCTTCTAGATTGAACCCATAGGTTTGGTGGATCGATTGCGTTAGCCAAACCAGATGCGGATCGAACGTCGGCAGCTACCGCTAGGCTTCCTGTCGCTAGGACTCCTTGACCTGATCTAACGGATCCCTTTGCTAGACGTAACGAGTCGGCAGCATTGGCAACGATTGTCGTTTTCATCCCGTGCGCTGCTCTCTGCATGTCACTGGCCGCGGCCGTACGGGGATGTTCAGGTTCGAAGATGATGAGTTCAGTCGCATATGTTTGAAGCGCTGCAACCATTTGGTCTACCGGTTTATCATCAAGCGCACCAAAAATTACCGGGCCTCCGTCAAGATTGAGTTCTTTCTGGAGCGTTATTGTGCCTGCCTCTATAGCTTCGACGGTATGAGCGCCATCGACGACTACCGGCGGACACGATTCAATTAGTTCAAGCCTTGCAGGCCATCGGGTGGTTTCAAATCCATCGTGGATCGCCCTGGTGGTAATCCCTTCGTAATGTTTTCGGAGTTCCCGACAGATGGCGTAGGCCAATCCAGCGTTTTGTGCTTGGTGGGAGCCGGCTAGCCCCAGTGTAAAGTGGTCGCCCGAACAGGGATCACGGACGATTGTTGTTGCTCGACCATTTCTCCATTGGGTGCCTCTCGGTAGGGTTTCTAGCGGTCCAACATCTTGGACCGGAGCTCCCTGCGACCGGGCTACATTTCGAATGGCAGCCATGACAGCAGGGTGCTGTCGGGTTATCAGCAGGAGAGTGTTTGGCTTGGCAATGCCGGCTTTTTCACGGGCGATGGCAGTGAGTGAATCTCCGAGCAGTTGCGTGTGTTCAAGTGCAATGCTTGTCACTGCCGAAACTAACGGGCGAACAAGGTTCGTTGCGTCGAGTCGACCTCCGAGTCCAACTTCGATTATAGCCAAATCGACGTCTTGACGTTGAAACCATATCAACGCCATAGCGGTGCATAATTCAAATGTTGTGAGGGGTCCTACCTTGCTTGGAACTCGGTGTTTGTTACTTAAGACACGGTTAATTTCACGAGCAAGGTCTACGAAATCTGCTTCGCCAATGGGTTGTCCATCAATTTGTATCCGCTCACGAAATGAATGCAGGTGGGGCTGGGTGTAAAGGCCGGTTCTCAATCCGGCGGCTGTTGCCGCATTGGCAACCAAAACACATACGCTTCCTTTCCCCTTCGTTCCCGCAATGTGAATTGTCGGTACGGTGGTGTGTGGATTGTTGAAGTAGGCGAGTAGGTTGGTCGTGCGCTCGATTCCTTGGTCGAAAGGAGCATCGGCTCGAAATCCAACACCCCGTTCAAAGTCGGCGAAGGAATAAAGCCAGGTAAGTGCCCCTGAGTAGGTGTTAAACATTTTCAATAGATGTTGAGTTGCTTATCGATGAGCTTGGATATGCATATTTAACCCCAACCTGCCCAACATGAGCGTCTAACTGACCAATGCTTTTAGTTTGGTTAGGAAGTATTGCGTTGGGCGCAATATCAGCCAATGGTGTAAGTACGAAGGCGCGTTTTGCATATGCCGAATGCGGAATGTTTAGGCGAGGTGTCGTTACTGAAAGGTCTCCGAACGAAATGATATCGATGTCAAGCGTTCGAGGGCCTTGCGCAAGGCCGGGCCGTCGGCCGGCCGCAAATTCGAGTGTCTTTACCCAAAAGAAAAGGCGATCGAAGCCCAGTGATGTAGAGCCGCGAAGCGCTGCGTTTAGGAAGCTAGGCTGGTCGTGTATTCCAATTGGCTCGGTAGCGTAGACAGCGGATACAGCTTGGTTGGACAGCACTACAGACAATCCCTCGACTGCAACACGAAGGTTCTCTATCCGGTTGCCAACATTTGATCCTAGTGCGACCAGTACCTCTGTCATGGGTGGTTGCACCAATGTGCTGGCGGCATGTTTGCTGGCAGACCTACATCACATACATACATAACGTTGCCGTAGGTAGAGCTGTCTCCCGGCAATAATAGGGCGGTTGTACAGCTAACTGCAGTCGATAGGGCTCGGGAACATACTGTGTGACAGAATCCATAAGGAAATTGGACTGTTCAACAAACGTGTTTTGCTCTTCTTGGTGAGCGCCTTATACATTGATCACTCTGCAGGCGTGGTTGGTGCCTAACCCGCTGGCAGTGTTCAGTCGCCTATGGCACCTTTCATCATTGTCGTCGGGATTGTTGTGTCTGCACGGAGCATAGGTTTTTTGTATTCCATTCGATTGGCCAGATCCAAGGTCGTCGCGATCAGTGCCGCCGCTGTGCTCGGTTCCATTGTCGGGTCACTTGGTTTTCTCGGCGCTCGATTTGCGATACCTCTTTTGGCGGTAATGACAGCTGCTGGGATGATGCTAGTAGTTTTTCGTGCATACAGGCCGCGACAGAAGATTGCTTCACTGTCACCTGTATGGCGTTCGACCATCCATGATTTGCGTAGTCACAAGATTGCGTGCGCGGGATCCGTGGGTGTTTCAGGTGTTGTTGTCGCGCTTGCAATAGGCTCAGAGCCGACGATCACCGGCTTACTCGCTGCGGTTACTGGCCTGGCAGTTGCGGGTCTGTGTGCGCGACTCGCCATTCATCGGATGAGTGCAAACGAATTGGCAAGTGTTCTTGCTGCACTTGCCCTTGGCCTGGTTCCTTTTCGAGGACTTGCCGAAATTCGCATGGGAGCCATTGCTATTGGTGGCACCGACCTTCTGGTTGGGTTAGCGTTTCTGGTCTGGTTGTTTGGCAGGGGTAGTAAGACCCAAGTACGTATTCCTCCGTTCGTTTTCGGTCTATTGATGTTCTCTGTTTGGTTAGCGCTTACGGTTGTGGTTGCCGTTGATCCGGAAGCGGTGGCAAAAGAAGTCATGAAATGGCTTCAGGTCGCGTTCTCCCTAGTAATTCTGTCTGATGTTCTGCGATCTGATGATTCCCGACGAATAATGATGTGGATCATTGCAGTCGCTGTTGTCTGTCAAACCCTTCTTGGTCTGATTCAAACAGCAGCTCAGCTGGGGCCTTCGGGCTTTGTAGTGGGGGGTGTAATGAGAGCTTTCGGCACATTTGATCAACCAAATCCCTATGGGGGATATCTAGGCCTTCATCTGCCATTTCTTTTGGCTGGTGCAATCTTTAGTAACGGATCTAGGCGTCGGTGGTTTGCGGTGCTTTGGGTTGTGGTGATGGTTGCGGTGGTGGCTAGCAGATCGAGGGGTGCATGGATTGGCTTAGGGGTAAGCTCTCTGGTAGTCATGTTTGCATCTGGTCAGCGAACTGGGACG
>PVBE012028019.1_pt1 | contig 33436 bp, 28 predicted proteins | sample 1631181 | NCBI WGS metagenome assembly PVBE01 (sample SAMN08397723, study PRJNA350692) | Marine metagenome, whole genome shotgun sequencing project. | isolation source: water | place: Pacific Ocean | collected 2012-04
CTTGACACCCCCGGGCACCAAACCTATACGAGGGGTCGCGCGGGCGTGAGGGCGATTAGCTCAGCTGGTAGAGCACCGTGTTCACATCGCGGGGGTCGCTGGTTCGAGTCCAGCATCGCCCACCACCCGCCCGCTCCCTCCCCGCTGGGCATGCCCCGGTGAGGTATCCAAGCGAGACAAATTGGGCGGTGCTATGGACTCCTGGGATCAGCATTTCATGGATGTGGCGCGCTTGGTGTCGCAGCGCTCCAAGGACCCGAGTACTCAGGTCGGCGCCTGCGTCGTCGATCCGAACCGGCGCATTGTCTCGACCGGCTTCAACGGTTTTCCGCGCGGCATCGCAGACAAGTACGAGTTGCTGACCGAACGCGAGGAAAAATACGCGCGCGTGATCCATGCCGAGGTCAACGCCATTCTGTTTTCCTATCGCGACCTGGCGGGCTGCACGCTTTATGTCTGGCCGCTGGCGCCCTGCCCGCGTTGCGCTGTTGTCATCATTCAGGTCGGAGTCAGCCGCGTCGTGGCGCCTGAGTGGGACACCGAACACGAGCGTTGGGGCAGCGACATTGCCTTGTCCGCAGGACTTTTCGACGAAGCCGGCGTGGAGATGGCGGCAGTAGGAGTATGACGCCGCAAGCGCCTGCGTTGGCAGGGGCCCGACGATGATCGTCAGCCTGGCTGAGTTGCTGATCCTCGGCGTCATCATCGATTGGGCTTTTCGCAAACTAACCATCCCCGGTCTGGTCGGCATGCTGTTGCTGGGCGTCGTCTTCGGCCCCTATGTCCTGGCGCTCGTGGACCCTGGCCTGCTGGCGGCCTCGGCGGATCTGCGCCTGATCGCGCTGATCGTCATCCTGCTGCGCGCCGGTTTCGAGCTGAGCCGTGAAACGCTGCATCGGGTGGGCGGCCGGGTGGCGCTGCTGTCGGTTATTCCGGCTGTGATCGAGGGCCTGGCGGTGACCGTGCTGGGGCCGCCGTTGCTCGACCTCAGCTATCTCGAGGCGGCCATCCTGGGTTCGGTGCTGGGCGCCGTCTCGCCGGCCGTCGTGGTGCCGCTGATGATTCGCTTCATCGAGCAGAACCGGGGCGCCGAAAAGGGTATCCCGACCATGGTGCTGGCCGCCTCGGCCATCGACGACGTCTTCGTCATCGTCATCTACAGCGTCCTGGTTGGCCTGATCGGCGGCCAGCAGGTCGACATCGCCTGGCAGCTCGCCGGCATTCCCATCTCCATCGTTTTGGGCATCGCCGTCGGCCTCGGCGTCGGTGTGGCGCTGTTCCGCATTTTCCAACGCTTCGACCCGCGCGCCACCAAGCGGGTGCTGGTGATCCTGGCACTATCCGTACTGCTGGTGCGGCTGGAGCACCTCAGCGCCGAATGGCTGCCCTTCGCGGCGCTGCTGGCGATCATGGCCATCGGTTTCATCATGCTCGAGCGCGACGAGCACATGGCGCACGAGATCTCGGCCAAGCTGGGCAAGATCTGGGTCTTCGCGGAGATCGTGCTGTTCACCATGGTCGGCGCCCAGGTCAACCTCGAAGTGGCCTGGCAGGCCGGTCTGGCGGGCGCCCTAATCATCGCCCTGGGCCTGGTTGCGCGTAGCGCCGGCACCTGGCTCTGCCTATTGGGCAGTGACCTCAATCGCGGCGAGCGCCTGTTCGTAGTCATCGCCTACCTGCCAAAAGCCACCGTGCAGGCGGCCATCGGCGGCGGCGCCCTGGCTGCCATGTCCCTGGCGGGCCTGGACACCGGGCCGGGCGAGGTGATCCTGGCGGTGGCGGTGCTCAGCATCGTGCTGACCGCACCGCTGGGCGCCTGGGCCACCGAGGTCAGCGGCCGGCGCTGGCTCGAGGTGGCACCGCCCAGCGTCCACGAAGCCATGGACGCCGCCCTCGAGAGCGAAGCCCACGAGGACTAATTTCACCCCCCCCACCCTGGTCCGCAAGGGGGGAGGGAGCCGGTACGAGCCATCACTTTCTTCCCCCTCCCCCTTGATGGGGGAGGGAGGGGTGGGGGTGTTTTGCGGGTTTACAGGAAACTATCCGAGGACTTTCTTGACGGCCTCGACGATGTCGCCGACCTGGGGCGTGGCGGCGCGTTCGAGATCTTCGTTGTAGGGGATCGGCACCTCGCGGCCGCCCAGCCGCAGCACCGGGGCGTCGAGGTCATCGAAGCCCCGCTCGGCTACCAGCGCCGCCACTTCGCCACCAAAGCCGCCGGTCAGCGGTGCCTCATGGACCACCACCAGACGGTTGGTCTTGGCCACCGAGGACAGGATGGTATCCGTATCCAGGGGCTTAATGGTGCGCGGGTCGATGATCTCTATGGAGATGCCCTCGCGTTCCAGCAGTTGCGCCGCCGCCAGCGCCCGATCGACCATGACCTGGGTCGCCACCACGGTAGCGTCACTGCCCTGGCGCCGGACCGCCGCTTTGCCGATGGGGATGGCGTAGGGCTCTTCGGGCACCGCCGAGGGCTCGCCGAGATAGAGCAGTTTGTGTTCCAGGAAGATCACCGGATTGTCGTCGCGAATGGCTGAAGTCAACAGGCCCTTGGCGTCATAGGCCGACGAAGGCGCCATCACCACCAGGCCGGGCACGTGGTTGAACCAGGCCTCGAAGCTCTGCGAATGCTGCGCCGCCATGCGGATGCCGCTACCCTGCGGGCCACGGAAGACGATCGGCACCGTCGGCTTGCCCCCCAGCATGAAGCGGAACTTGGCCGCCTGATTGACGATGGCGTCCATCATGTAGGTTACGAAATCGAAGATCTGGATCTCCACGATGGGCCGCAGCCCGGCCGCCGCGGCGCCCACACCGGCGCCGGAAAAGCCCATCTCGGAAAGCGGCGTATCACGCACGCGTTCGACCCCGAAGGCCTCCTTCAGGCCTTTGGTGGCGCCGAAGATGCCGCCGATGCCGGCCACGTCGAGGCCCATCACGAAGACCCGCTCGTCGCGTTCCATCTCCTGATGCATGGCCTCGTTGATGGCCTCGACGTAGCGGATTTCGCGTTGACCCCGGTCGCTGGGCTCGACCGGCGTGTCGTGGGGTGCCGTGACAGCGGCCTCCATCAGCTCGATACTGGGCGGCGTGCCGCCTTCGGCGAATTCGATGGCACCGTCGATCTCGCCCTCGATCTCTTCGTGGATGCCGCCGAGCAGTTGCTTGTCGATGCCGTCGCGCTTGAGCAGGATGCGTTCCAAGCGCTTCAGGGGATCACGCTTTTTCCAGGCCTCGACTTCCTCGTCAGGCCGGTAGGGCGCCAGGTTTGCGCGCATGCTGTGGTCGTCCCAACGATAGGTCAGGGCCTCGATCAGGCTTGGCCCCTCGCCACCGCGGGCCCGCGCGATGGCCGTCTGCACGGCCTCGTGCACGGCGATGACGTCGTTGCCGTCGATGGTCTGGCCGGGCACCGAGTAGCCGGCGGCGCGGCGCGAGATCTTGTCGGTCGAAGAGGAATACGTGAACGGCGTCGACAAGCCGTAGCAGTTGTTCTCGCAGATGAAGACCAGCGGCAACTTCCAGATGGCGGCCATGTTCATGGTCTCGTGGAACATGCCTTCGTTGGAAGCGCCGTCGCCGAAGAAACAGATGCCCACGGTATCGTCACCGCGGATCTTGGCCGCAAGCGCGGCGCCGGTGCCGATACCCATGCCGGCACCGACGATGCCGTTGGCGCCGTAGATGTTGCTGTCCAGTGCCGCGATGTGCATGGAGCCGCCGAGGCCGCTGCAGTAGCCGGCCTGGTTGCCGAAGAGCTCCGCCATCATCAGGTCGAGACGCGCCCCCTTGGCGATGCAGTGGCCGTGGCCGCGGTGGTTGGAGACGAGGAAATCCTGCTCCAGCAGACTGGCCCCGACGGCGGCGCCGATGGCCTCTTCGCCGACATAGGAGTGCGCCGTGCCCCGCACCCGGCCGCCCTTGAAGAGCTCGGCCGTGCGCTCGTCGAAGCGCCGGATGCGCACCATGGTTCGGTACAGGCTTTCTAGAAATCCGTTGCTCAGTTCGGCAATGGTGTCGCTTTTACTGGTGGCCATAACCCGCCTCTCCCGGCTTTGCTGCATATTCAGGTCAGCTAGCATAGCCGAGAGCGCACCCGGTAACGAGGCGCTGGATGATTCCTTTTTGGTCTGTCCGTCTAGACACGCTGGGCCCTATCATGACGGCGGAGGCAGGCTCATGAAAAAACTGATCATCGAGGCCCGGGTCAACGAGTACGCCATGCGCGACGGCAATGCCAAAGTGCCCTGGCTGCCCCAAGAGATCGCCGCCGACGCCGCCGAGTGCCGCCAGGCCGGCGCCTCGATCATTCACTTCCACGGCCGCGCCGCCGACGGCCAGCCCGACCACGACTTCGAGAGCTACCGCGACACCATTCTCCAAGTTCGGGCCAGCAGCGATATCATGGTGCACCCGACACTGGGCTACGTGACGCTCGACGAACCTGCGGAGCAGCGTCTCGACAACGTCATGCGCCTGGCCGCCGACCCTGCCACCAAGCCCGAGTTCGCACCCATGGACATGGGCAGCGTCAACGTCGACTGGTACGACCCGGAGCGGACCGAATTCACCACCAAAAGCCTGATCTACCAAAACGCCACAGACACCCTGGAATACTTCGCCCGCAACATTCGGGCCCAAGGGATCAGTCAATACCTGGTGTGCTGGAACATCAGCTTCACGCGACAGATGATAGCTTTCATGGACATGGGCCTGATCCCCGAGCCGGCGTTTTGCCTCTTTCTGCTCAGCGACGACATCATGCTGGCCGGCCACCCGGGCACGCCCGAGGGCCTGGACGCCCACACCCGTTTCCTGCCGCCGCACAGGCACGTCGAATGGTCGGTGTGCAACTACAACGGCGATCTCTTGCGCCTGAGCGAGAGCATCATCACCTCGGGCGGTCACATCTCCATCGGGCTTGGCGACTACGCCTACGAGAATCTCGGCGCACCGAGCAATGCCGATTTGGTGCACCAAGTGGCGGAGCAAGCTCGCAGCCTGGGCCGCGAGGTCGCCGACGTGGCCGAGACCCGAGCCCTGCTAGGCATGGACTGACAGGCGCGCTTAGGGCAAACTCCGCGGCGCTTGGGCGGGCCCGTCGTGCCGAGGAGTTTTCTTATCGCTAGTCGCCTTTTTTTCTTGATCGCCAGTTTGGCGTTGCTCGCCGCCACAGCCTTTGCCGGTAGCCCCATCAAAAGCCCCACCAAAGCTCCCCAGGGCATCGTCGGTGACGATGATCGCGTTGCCGTCGAAACCACGGATTATCCCTGGCGCGCCATCGGTCGCATCAACATGGTCAACGGCGCCTATTGCACCGGTACCTTGATCGGGCCGAGCCAGGTACTGACCGCGGCCCACTGCCTTTGGGACAGACGGGGCCAGCGCTGGGCGCCGCCGGACTGGCTGCATTTCCTGGCCGGTTATCGGCGCGGCGGTGCGCTCGCCAGCTTCCCAGTGACCAGTTATCGGCGGGCCGCCGAATACCCCGCCGTGGTGGGTAATCGCCGCGATCATCTGGCGTCGGACTGGGCGATCCTGGAGCTGGAACAGCCGGCCGGCGACGACCTCGGCTTCCTGACCCTGGAGCAGTTGGTGAAGAGCGACCTGAACGGCGAGGCCAACGAGAGCATCGGCGTACAGCAGGCCGGCTACAGCCACGACATGTCCTACGTGCTGTCGCTGCACCCGGATTGCCAGGTCGTCGGCTTCGCCGCCGACGGCGCTCTGATGGCCCATACCTGCGACGCCACAGAGGGCGATTCCGGCTCGCCCATCCTGCGCCGCCGCGGCGACGACCTGACCATTGTCGGTCTCCACGTCGGCAGTATCGATTGGAAGGGTCGCACTTTCGGCGTTGCGGTGCCGGCAACGACGTTGATCGGGCCGGCCAGCGACTCGCGCTAGGCGCGTCAGGTTTGACAGCGACCACTCCAGGCCACGCCAAGGTCCCGCTGATCATCCCGGCCTTGCTCATAGCAGGCAGCGCGGTCAGCATCCTCTCAACCGACCTCTATGTGCCCAGCCTGCCGCACCTGCCGGCCTACTTCGACACCAGCGCCGAGACCGTGCAGCTCACCATGAGCCTCAACCTGTTGTGCTTCGCGGCGGCCCAGCTCGTAGACGGACCGCTCTCGGACCGCTTCGGCCGGCGCCCGGTGTTGCTGGCCGGCATGGCTGGATTTCTGATCTTCACAATCGTCTGCGGCCTGGCACCGTCGATCGAGGTGCTGATCGCCGCCCGCGCCCTGCAGGGCGTCATGGCCTGCGCCCAGGCGGTGGTCGGACTGGCCATCATCCGCGACCTCTACAGCGGCCCGGGCAGCGTGCGTCTGTTGGCCGCCTACGGCATGGCGGTGGCCATGGCGCCGGCCGTGGGGCCGCTGATAGGCGGCCATGTCCATGTCTGGTTCGGCTGGCGGGCCAACTTCGGGCTGCTGGCGCTGGCCGTCATGGTCGTCACGGTGCTGCTCTGGCGTTGCCTGCCCGAGACCACCCAGCCCGACCGCGAGGCGCTGGCACCCAGACGGCTGGGGCGCAGCTACGGAGCCCTCCTGAGCGGCCGGCGCTACCTGGGCTACAGCCTGGTCATGGCGGCCGCCATGGGCGGCCTATTCGCCTTCATCACGGCCGGCCCGTTCGTCTTCATCGACCGCTTGGGCGTCGCCACCAACCATTATGGCCTCTACCAGGCCGTGATTGTGTTGGCCTTTTTCTTCGGCAGTCTGGCGGCCAACCGAGGCGTCAACCGAATAGGCATCGAGGCGCTATTGCGCCTGGGCCTGAGTCTGATGGCAGCGGCCACGCTGGTGCCGTTGATGCTGTTGGTTCTGGGCCTGGAGCACCCGGCCACGCTGACGTTCGGCTTTGCGCTCTACACGCTGGGCATGGGCCCGTTGTTTGCCACGGCACCGGTGCGGGCGCTGGACGCGACACCGGCGGCCCGCGGTGCCGCCTCGGCCATGCTGGGTACCCTGCAGATGGCCGGCGCCGGCCTGGCGGCCCTGGCGGTCGGCGTGCTGCACGATGGCAGCGCCTGGTCGCTGGCCTGGACACTGCTGGCCAGTGGCCTCCTGGCCGCCGTCATCTATGGTATCGCCCGTCCCTGGAAAAGCTAAACAACCCCGTAGGCTTGGCCCAGCCCGGCAGCCTTTTGCTCCAGTGCCTTAACGGCCTGGGCCAGAACCGCGTTGACCGGCGCCTCTAGGCCCAGCGCCGGGGCCTCGCGGACCACGGCGCCGTTGAGGTAGTCGATTTCTGAGCGCCGGCCGGCCAGCAGATCGAGCATCATGCTGGGCCGGGCCTTGGGCATGCCGCCGGCAAAGTCGCGGATGAAGGCAATGGGGTCGTCGTAGGGCAGCGTTACCGATTTGGCCGCCGCTACGGCTGCCGCTTCCTCGACACACGAGCACGACAATGCAAAGGCCTCGGAATTCTCCACCACTTGGCCCAGGCGCAACCCGGTCACCGTGCTGACTGCGGAGAAGGCGATGTTGCCGAGCATTTTGCCCCAGATCATAGATTGGGCGTCGTCGAAGGCTTCGGCCGTAAAGCCGGCGCCCCGCCAGGTCTCGACACAGTCCCGCACGCGCCCGTCGGCGGGACCCTCGGCGGCGGCCAGGTGAACAAATCTCATACCGTTGTGATGTACTCGGCCGGGCGCCTCCACCGAGGCGCCGAAACCGCCGGCAATGCCCAGGATAAGCCGCTCCAGCGGCACCAATGGCGCCATGCGCTCCAAAGCACCAAGACCGTTCTGGATGACCAGGACATTGGTCTGGTTGCCCATCAGCGCCGCCGCGCCGCGCACCGCGCTTTCGGTATCGTCGGCCTTTGTGGCGACGACCACCAACTCGCAGGGCCCGGCCTCGGTCGGGTCGCTGGTGGCAGCAACTTCCAGCGTGCGGTCGCCGCTGATGCCTTCGACCCTGAGGCCCTCTGTGGCGATGGCGGCGACGTGTTCAGCCCAGCGGTCGATCAGCCAGACCTCATGGCCGGCTTCCTTGAACAGCGCGCCATAGACACAGCCCATGGCGCCGGCACCGAGGATGCCGATTTTCATGTCGCCGCTCCCGCCTCTGCGGCCACCATCTCGTAGGCCGGCAAGGTGAGGAAATCGACAAACGCCTCGCCGGTGATGAGTTCGGCGAAGATGCCTGAGGCAGCCTCGAATCGGCTGGCGGCAAAGACCTCGTCTCCCAACTCGTTGCTGATTCCCGCCATCTCCTCCGCCAGCACGCTCTGGAAGAGATCGCGATCCACCACCCGGCCATCGTCCAGGCTGGCGCCGTGGCGGATCCACTGCCAGACCTGGGAGCGCGAGATCTCGGCTGTGGCGGCGTCCTCCATCAAGTTGTTGAGCGGCACGCAGCCGACGCCGCGCAGCCAGGCCTCGAGATAGCGAATACCGACGTTGACGTTCTGGCGCAGGCCGGCCTCGGTGATGGGGCCTTCGGGCACGCGTAATAGATCGGCCGCGGTGGTGGCCACATCCTGGCGCTGGCGGGCGATCTGGTTGGCTTCGGGCATCTTGTCGTCGAAGATGGCTTTGGCGATGGGTACCAGGCCGGGATGGGCCACCCAGGTGCCGTCGTGGCCGTCGCCGGCCTCACGTTCCTTGTCGGCACGCACCTTGGCCAAGGCCTCCTCGTTGGCCTCGGCATCGTTCTTGATGGGGATCTGAGCCGCCATACCGCCGATGGCGTGGACGCCGCGACGGTGGCAGGTTTTTATGGTGAGCAGGCTGTAGGACCGCATCAGGTGCCGTGTCATGCCGATCTCGGCGCGGTCGGGCAGGACGCAGGCCGGGTCGTGGCGGAACTTTTTGATGAAGCTGAAAATGTAGTCCCAGCGGCCGCAATTGAGACCAGCTGAATGCTGGCGCAGCTCATGCAGGATCTCGTCCATCTCGAAGGCCGCCAGGATGGTCTCGATCAGCACGGTCGCCTTGATCGTGCCCTGGGGTACACCCAAGGCCTCCTGGGCCGCCACGAAGACATCGTTCCAAAGCCGCGCCTCGAGGTGGCTCTCCAGCTTGGGCAGATAATAATAAGGTCCGCTACCGCGCTGCATAAGCGCCTGGGCGTTGTGGAAGAAGTATAGCCCGAAGTCGAAAAGCGAGGCCGATACGGGCCGGCCGTCGAGGCGCACGTGGTTTTCCTGCAAGTGCCAGCCGCGGGGCCGAACCAGCAGCGTCGCAGTCTTTTCGGCCAGAGAATATTCCTTGCCCGAGTTCGGGTCGCTGAAAGCGATCTCGCTGCGCACCGCGTCACGCAGATTGATGTGGCCCTCGATGAGGTTGGACCAGGTCGGCGTGCTGGCGTCCTCGAAATCGGCCATGAAGACGCTGGCGCCCGAGTTGAGGGCGTTGATGACCATCTTGCGGTCTACCGGGCCGGTGATCTCGACCCGGCGGTCCTGCAAATCATCGGGCAGCGGCGTGACCCTCCAGTCGGCCTCGCGCACCGCCGCCGTCTCGGCGAGGAAATCGGGTTTCTCACCGGCGTCAAGCCGGGTCTGCACCTCGCCGCGCCGTTCCAACAGGCGACGGCGTTCGTCACCGAAACGGCGCTCCAACATGGCCACCAGGCCGATGGCCTGGGGGCTGAGGATTTCATCAAAACCAGGCGCCAGAGCGCCCAGCAGCTCTACGCCCTCGGCGGCCTGGGCCAGTTCGGGCCAGTTCCCCTGCTCGTTCGCAACCATTCGATTGGTTTCCTTTGTGCGTTATCATTTTTCACTCGGCGCCGATGTCCGCCACTTCGGGCGGCCGCTCGTGCCCCGACGGCATCTCCGCCTCGGCATCCCCGACCCAGGACAGCACATCCCTCCAGACCGTCTCGGCCTGCAAATCGCGCAACAACATATGGTAGCCCTCGGGGTAGATGACCAGGCGGCGCTGGGCCGAAAGCCGGGCCATCATCAAGCGAGTGGCGTTGTCGGGTATCACTTCATCGCGTTCGCCGTAAAGCACCAACAACGACTTATCCACCCGCGGCACCGCGGCCAACGCCGCATCCATCAGGTCGACCATGCCCCCGACGGCGTCGCTGCGGCTCTTCTTGATGATCAGCGGATCACGGCCCAGCGCACGTAGCATCTCGATGTTGTCGGAGGGCTTGATGCCCAGGCCGCTGCCGGAGAAGCGTTTCCAGGGGAATAGGTGGGTAGAAAGCCAGAGCGCCTGGGAGTAGCCCGGTGGCAGGGTTTGGCGTCCCCAAACGGCCGGCGCCACCAGCACCGCGCCAGCTATCTCACGCTCGAGAAAGGAGCGCGGCGAGTTGGGGCCGGCCTCCTCCGCCCCCAGCGTCGCCAGGATTACGGCGCCGCCCATACTCGACCCCAGCAGCACGATGGGCAGGCCAGGGTGGCGCCGGCGCACCGCCCGCACCACGTCGACCAAATCGCCGGCCATGTTCTCGCCGCCACCCCAGATGCCCGGCTCGGCCGTTTCGCCAAAGCCGCGCTGGTCGTAGGCATAGGTCAGCAGGCCGCGCTCGGCCCACCAGCCGGCGGCGGCGTCGAAAGCCCGGCGATAGTCGTTGAAGCCGTGCAGCGCCACGATCACGGCCTGTGGCCGGCCAGCCGGCGCCCAGCGCTCGACTGGCAGCCGGTGGTCGTCGGCGGTGATGATGCGGCCGCGCGAGAAGATGGGCTCGGCAAAAGGCGGGCCGGCCTGCTGCTGTCGTGGCAGACAGGCGGTCAAGGCCAGGCCCAGCAGGGTCAATAGGACGGGCAATAAGGTTCGCACGGCAGCAGTCTAGAGCGATTCGCATATGATGTGAATCGCTCAAGGCTGCGACCGCAGCCCGCCGGTCGCCCGGCGCGCCCGCGCAGGTGCGGACCTCCTGGTCCGCTGCCGTGAGCGTAAGAAAAGGCTGGGGCGGGCCTCATGAAATGAGGCCCGCCCCAGCATATTTCTCTTATTGCGTCCTGGTCACCGACTATTAACCACCTTGTGGCAAAATTCGGCGTTGTAGTCCCCAGTGCCACCCGATCGAGTTTCAAAAATCTCCATGACCCCCGTTAAAACAAACGTCGTCCGCCTGGCCGAGCAGGCCGATTCGGCCTCGGTAGCCAACGAGAATGCCGAGACGAGCGCCGATCGTGGGGCCGACTATGGGGCGGAATTGTCGTTCAGGCCGGGCGACGACCACTTCGAACGTCTGGCGGCGCTGGCCGCCGACATCTTCGACATGCCCATCGCCACCTTCGCCGTGGCCGAAGGCAGTGGGCTCTGCTTCAAGGGCGCCAGCGGCATCGACGCCGCAGTGCTGCCGCCGCTGACAGATTTCATCGCCCGGGTCATGCGAAACGACGAAATGGTGTTAGCGCCGCCTGGCGGCGAAGCCGGACCGACGGCCGAGCTGAGCTTCTTCGCCGGTCTGCCGCTGCGCGATAGCGCCGGCCGGCCGCTGGGTGCCGTGGCCCTGGCCGACCGCCGCAGCCGCCGTTTCGGCGAGCGTGAGCGCGAGCGTCTGGAACGCCTGGCCGCCATCGCCGAACAGGAACTGTGGCGGCCCACGGCGATACCAAGCCAAGTCGCCAATTCCGGTGACAATGCCCAAGAAGGCCTTGGCGAGCTCGGCGGCCTGACCCACTTCCGCAGCCAGTTACGCGCTGCCGCCGAGCGCCGCGACCGTGACGGCGGTCTGGCGGCTGTGTTGCTCATCGGCCTCGATCGTTTCGAGCTGATGTACAACGTAATCGGCCGCGGCGACAGTGACGCCGCCTACCGCCTGGTGGCGGAACGGCTGTTGGCCGGCAGCGGGTCCGGCACCACCATCACCCGCCTCGGCGTTGACCAGTTCGTGGTGCTGATCCCGGCCGCCCGCGACCTCAATCAAGTGATCGGCGCGGCCCAGCGTATCCTTGCGGCCTTCGCTCGGCCGCTCGAGGTGGAGGGCCGTGAGACCCACCTGACGGCCAGCATCGGCATCAGCGTCTATCCTTTCGACGGTGCCGACGCCGAAACTTTACTGACGCAGTCCAGCGCAGCGCTATTCCGCTCGCAGCGCGAAGGCGGCGACCGCTATCATTTTTGCACTCCCGACATGAAGCGCGCCGCGGATGAACGCTTCGAACTCGATTTGGCTTTGCGCAAGGCCGTCGAACGAGGCGAACTCGAGCTGGTCTACCAGCCCAAGGTGACGCTCAAGGATCGCCGCATCTCCGGCATGGAGGCGCTGGCGCGCTGGTCGCACGAAGGGTTTGGTTCGGTGCCGCCGGAGAAGTTCATCCCGTTGGCCGAACAGGCACACTGCATCGGCCCGATCGGCGATTGGGTACTCAGAACTGCGTGTCGCCAGGCCCAGGCCTGGCAGGATGCCGGCCTCGAGGTGGGCTGCATCGGCGTCAACATCTCGAGCCATCAGTTGCACGATCCCGGGTTCGCCGCCAAGGTCGAGCAGATCCTCGACGAAAGCCGCCTCGAAGGTCACCGTCTCAATCTGGAGATCACCGAGAGTTCGCTGATCCGTGACGTCGGCGCCGCCATCGCCTCGATGCAGCGGCTGACGGAGCGCGGCGTCAGCTTCTCGATCGACGATTTCGGCACCGGCTATTCCTCGCTCAGCTACCTCACCCGGCTGCCCATCGAGGCGGTCAAGATCGACCGCTCGTTTATCGCCAAGATGATCTCGCAACAAAGCGACGCTGCCATCGTCCAGGCCGTCATCGCCATGGCCGGCAAGCTCGGCCTCAAGGTGGTGGCCGAGGGTGTCGAGACGCCGCAGCAACTGGCCCGGCTGAAACAGTACAATTGCGACGAGGTCCAAGGATTTCTGTACTCCGAACCTCTTCCGGCGGGCGACATGGAGGCGCTGCTGCAGCGCATCGCCGAAGCTCGCTCCAAGTAGACAAGCTGAATCTGATCAAACAGGCGGCGGTCGCAGGTGGGGGCTGAGGCGATACTCGGCCTGCTTGAAGGCGCGCGTGACGGCGAATGTCATGAGCAGGTAGATGACCCCGGCGGTAAGAAATAACTCATAAGGTGCGAAGCTGCGGGCCACGATAACCCGCGCCACGCCCGTAAGATCGAGCAGCGTGATGGTACTGGCCAGGGCACTGGCCTTGAGCATCAGGATCACTTCGTTGCCGTAGGCCGGCAGGGCCATGCGGATGGCGCGCGGCAAGATGATGCGGCGATAGAGGAGCGGGCCCGACATGCCCGTGGCCCGTGCCGCCTCGACCTCGCCGGCCGGCACCGCCAGGATGCCGCCGCGCAGGATCTCGGCCGTATAGGCCGCGGTGTTCATGGTGAAGGCGATGATGGCGCACCAATAGGCCTCGCGCAGCACCGGCCAGAGAAAGCTCTCACGCACCGCCTCGAACTGGCCCAGGCCGTAATAGATGAGAAAGATCTGTACCAGCAATGGCGTGCCGCGAAAATAGAAGATGTAACCGTAGACCGGCATCCACAGCAACCGTCGGCGCGACACCCGGCAAAGCGCCAACGGCACCGCCAGCACTATGCCCAGGACAAGAGACAACGACACCAGTTGCAGCGTCACCACGGCGCCCTCCAGCAACCTGGGGATGCTTGTCACCATCAGCTCGAAATCCACCGTCAACCCTCCTACAGCTTGCCGAAGCCGCGGCCAGCGCGGTTTTCGGCATATTGCAGGGCGGCCATCGAAACGATGGTCAAACCGAGGAAGATCAGCGCCGCGGCAGCATAGAAAGTAAAGGGCTCACGCGTCGCTCCAGCGGCGATGGCGGCCTTGCGCATGATCTCGTCCAACCCCACCACCGAGATCAGCGCCGTATCCTTCATCAGCACCATCCAGAGGTTGCCCAGCCCCGGCAACGCGTACCGCCAGACCTGGGGCATCAGGATGCGCCGAAACCTCAGCAGACCACCCATACCAACGGCCCTGGCGGCATCGATCTGGCCCGGCGGCACGGCCAGGATGGCGCCGCGGAAGACCTCGGTAGCATAGGCCCCGAAAACGAATCCCAGCGTCGCCACCCCGGCCCCGAAAGCACTGACCTCGACGTATTCGTCGTGGCCCAAGAGCTCAAAGATCCTCTGCAGCGCCATGGTGCCGCCGAAGAACAGGATCAGCAGCAGCAAAAGCTCGGGCACACCGCGAATGATGGTGGTGTAGCCGCCGGCCAAGGCCTGCGCGGTGCGCGAGCCCGATAGCTTCATGGCAGCCCCGATGAGGCCCAGCACCAGGCCCACGGCCACCGCCGCCAACGCCACCCGGATGGTCATCCAGAGCCCAACACCGAGCATCCAGCCGAAGCCGTGAAGATCCATCACCGGGGCCCAGCGTCGGTCACGTCAAAAGGCAGGCGCCACCGACCGCAACAACGATCGGCGGCGCCCCCAAGCGTTCGGCTCTCACTTGCCGTAGACGTCGAACTTGAAGTATTTGCCGTTGATCTTCTGGTAGGTTCCGTTGGCGCGGATGGCGGCGATGGCATTGGTGAAGGCATCGGCCAAGTCCCCGTCGCCCTTACGCACGGCTATACCGGCACCGTCGCCGAACCATTTTGGATCGGTGAAATCGGGTCCGACATACTCGGCGTTCTTGCCGGCGTCGGTATTCAGCAGCCCCTCCAGCAGGGCCACGCTGTCGGCCAGCAACAGGTCGACGCGGCCGGCGGCGAAATCTAGATTGGCGTTTTCCTGGGTATCGTAGGACTTGATTTCGACGATCTTGCCGTAGTTGTCGCGCAGGAAATTCTCATGGATGGTGGCGCGCTGCACACCGACCGTTTTGCCCTTGAGGCTGGCCACGTTGATTTCGATGCCCGAGCCCTTCTTGCGCACGAACTTGGCCGGCGTTGTGTAGTACTTCTTGCTGAAGGCGACCTTCTTCTTGCGCTCCTCGGTGATCGACATGGAGGCGATGATGGCGTCGTACTTTTTAGCCATCAGGGCCGGGATGATGCCGTCCCAGTCCTGGGCAACGAAGGTACATTGAGCCTTCATCTGGACGCACAGCGCCTTGGCGATATCGACGTCGAAGCCTTGCAGCTTGCCGCTCTTGTCGATGAAGTTGAATGGCGGGTAAGCGCCTTCTGTGCCGATGCGGATCTTCGACCAGTCCTTGGCGGCGGCCGGTGCGGCGACGATGGCCAATACGGCAGCAGCAGCGATGGTGGTGACAAGTCTTTTCATGGGATTCCTCTCCCTTGCGCTTGAAGCTTGGTGATGGTTTTCGCCTACGTTCCTCCCTTCCCTGCGGTCCGTCAAGATGTTCCAACAGGGTCGACTAACTGATGTGCGCCGCCAGGACTGGCGGCAGCGTTCTGAATTCGGTTGGCCGAAGACCTGAGCCGGAGGGCCCTGTTCCTCGACCCGGCCCTGGTGAAGGAAGATGACGTCGCTGGATACTTCGCGGGCGAAACCCATCTCGTGGGTCACCAGGATCATGGTGCGGCCCTCGTCGGCCAGGTCGTGGATGACCTTCAGCACCTCGCTCACCAGTTCTGGATCGAGGGCCGAGGTGGCCTCGTCGAAAAGCATGACGTCGGGTTCCATGGCCAATGCCCGGGCGATGGCGGCGCGCTGTTGCTGGCCGCCGGAGAGGTGCGCCGGATAGTGGTTGCGCTTGTCACTGATGCCGACCTTGTCGAGCAGTGCCAGCGCACGCCCTTCAGCCTCGGCCTTGGCCACTTTGAGCACGTGGACGGGGGCCTCGACGACGTTTTCCAGCACCGTCATGTGGGACCAGAGGTTGAAGCTCTGGAAGACCATACCCAGCCGGGTGCGCAGGCGGTCAACCTGGCGCGGATCGCCGGGCTCGGCCGTGCCGTCGCGGTGCTGGCGCATGGCGATCAGCTCGCCGCCCACCCAGACGCGGCCTGAATCGGGGATTTCCAGAAGGTTGATGCAGCGCAAAAGCGTGCTCTTGCCCGATCCCGAGGCGCCGATGATGGAGAGTACGCTGCCCTCCTCGGCGGCCAGCGAGACGCCCTTCAGCACCTCCAGCGCCGCAAAGCTCTTGTGCAAATCCTCGACTGCCAGGGCGGCATTTTTGTCGGCCACGATTCCCTCGGTTGCTGCTGCGACAGCGTGTAGATACGACGTTAGAAGGCTTTCCCGGGACCTGCAAGCAGGCCCGGTGGCGATCCGCACTATTGACCGCCAGGATTGACAGGCCGCCACTTTCCGTCTACGGCACCGCGAGTTGTTTCGTGCCGATCCGCTACGGGGGGCTTCGTCGACGCGGTCATGGGTTTGCGTATTTTCCTGTTCGCCGTTTTCTGCGTCCTGCTGCTGCAGCCGCTGCCGACGCGCGCCCAATCGCCTGAACTCAACCAGGCTTATCAGCACTTCAGCGAGCATTTTGCCGCCAACCGCATCGCCGCCGCCGCGCCCTTCGCCGAACGTGCGCTGAAGCTGGCCGAAAGCGAGTTCGGCGAGGACGACGACAACACCGTCAACATGCTCTTCAATCTGAGCGCCGTATACGGCCTGCTGGGCCGGCTCGACGAGGGCATTGCGCTAGGCCGGCGGGCGCTGGCGGCGCTGGAAAAAAATCATGGCAACGGGCCCGAGTTGGCGCCGCTGCTGGACAGCTTGGCGGACTTGCAGCTCTCTGCCGGCAATGTAGACCAGGCGGAGCTATTGCTTGTCCGTCTGCAAGCGATCGCCCAGGCTGCGGCAAAACCCGAAATCGAAGCCGCCGCCCTCGAGAAACTAGGCCAGCTCGACCTCCAAGCCGGACGCCACGAAGAAGCTGCAACGCGCTACCACCAGGCCCTGACGATACATGAGCGTGGCCAAGTCAGCGACGGCCCGGCCGGCGCCCGGGCCCTGGCCGGCATTGCCACCGCCCTGGCGCGCCAGGGCAAGCGGCGCCACGCCGCCGATCATTTTCGCGTCGCTCTGAAACGGGCTGGCGACGACGCCGCTTTGCGGGCCGACATCCTGGGTCGTGCGGCCGAGGCCGAAGCCCGCGCCGGCCGTTATGTCGCTGCCGCCCGCCAGCTGAGAGAATCCCTGGTGCTGGTCGAAAAAGCCCTGGGCGCCGAGCATCCGGCGCTGATCGAACCCCTCGGCCGGCTGGGCGAGGTCGAGCGCGCGGCGGGGCAATACGAGCGCGCCGAGGCGGCACTGCGGCGTGCCCTGGCGCTTGTCGAGCGGGCCTATGGCAGCACCAACGGCCGCCTGGCCAGCGCCCTATTCCAGCTCGCCGAAGTGCTCAGGGCGCAGGAACGTTACGATGAGGCCAAACCCCTGCTGGTCCGCGCCCGAGCCATCATGGCGGCAGGCGGGAACCGCTGAGATCACCATCAAGACTTGATCGCAGCCGGGGTTCCCCCTTATTGTCCGCTGGCCCCCTCTCGGGGCATTCCCCCAACACCCCTTTCCAGAACTCTCGTGGTGTGAAGTAATGAAATTCGAAGGTACCGATAGATACGTCGCCACCGACGACCTGATGGTCGCCGTCAACGCCTCGATCACTCTCGAGCGGCCGCTGCTGATCAAGGGTGAGCCCGGCACCGGCAAGACCATGCTGGCCATCGAGGTGGCCAAGGCGCTGGGTCGGCCGTTGATTGAATGGCACATCAAATCGACCACCAAGGCCCAACAGGGTCTTTACGAATACGATGCGGTATCGCGGCTGCGTGATTCCCAGCTCGGCGACGAGCGCGTGCACGAGATCCAGAACTACATTGTCCGCGGCAAGCTCTGGGACGCCTTCGATTCGGACGAACGTCCGGTACTGCTGATCGACGAGATCGACAAGGCCGACATCGAATTTCCCAACGACTTGCTGCTCGAACTCGACCGCATGGAGTTCTTCGTCTACGAGACCAAGAAGGTGATCAAGGCAGAGCACCGGCCCATCGTCATGATCACCTCGAACAACGAAAAAGAGCTGCCTGACGCCTTCCTCCGGCGCTGCTTCTTCCACTACATCCGCTTCCCCGAGCGCGAGACTATGGAGCAGATCGTCGACGTCCACCACCCCGACCTCAAGCGCGAGCTTTTGACCGAGGCCTTGAACGTCTTCTTCGAGATCCGCGAGGTGCCGGGGCTGAAGAAGAAGCCCTCGACGTCCGAGCTCATCGACTGGTTGCGGTTGCTGATGGTGGAAGACGTCGAGCCCGACCTGCTGCGCACCCGCGACATGAAAAAGTTGATCCCGCCGCTGCATGGTGCTCTGCTCAAGAACGAGCAGGACGTCCACCTCTTCGAGCGCCTTGCTTTCATGACCAAGCGCGGCCAGTAGGCGCAGAGCCGAAAAACCCAGCCGGGAGCACGCCATGTTCACGGAATTCTTCTACGAACTTCGCAAGGCCAAGGTGCCCGTCAGCTTCAAGGAATACATGACGCTGATGGACGCCATGCACGCAGGCTGCGCGGCCTACAACATCGACCACTTCTACTACCTTTCGCGTTCTGCCCTGGTGAAAGACGAGCGCAACCTGGACAAGTTCGACGTCGTCTTCGGCCACTGCTTCAAGGGCCTGGAGCCACCCGAGGACGGCATCGTCGCCGAGATCCCCGAGGAATGGCTCCGCAAGCTGGCCGAACTCACCATGACCGAGGAGGAGATGGCCGAAATCGAGGCCATGGGCGGCTGGGAAAAGCTCATGGAGGAATTCAAGAAACGCCTCGAAGAACAAGAAAAACGCCACCAGGGCGGCGGCAAGTGGATCGGCACCGCCGGGACTTCGCCTTATGGCGCCTACGGCTACAACCCTGAAGGTATCCGCATCGGCCAGGAGGGGTCGCGCCATCGCCGCGCCGTCAAGGTTTGGGACAAGCGCGAGTTTCGCAATCTCGACGATTCCGTGGTGCTGGGCACGCGCAACATCAAAATTGCGCTACGGCGCTTGCGCCGCTTCGCCCGCGAGGGCGCCGATCTCGAACTCGATATGCCCGACACCATTCGCTCGACGGCCAACAATGGCGGCTACCTCGACATCAAGATGGTGCCCGAGCGCCACAACAAGATCAAAGTGCTGCTGTTTCTCGACAATGGCGGCTCGATGGACGATTTCACGCGCACCGTCACCGAACTCTTCTCGGCCGCCCGGACCGAGTTCAAGCACATGGAATACTTCTACTTCCACAACTTCCTTTACGAGAGCGTCTGGAAGGACAACTTCCGCCGCCATTCCGAGCGCTTCCCTACATACGACGTATTGCACACCTACGGCCCCGACTACAAAGTCGTCTTCGTCGGCGACGCCACCATGAGCCCCTACGAGATCGTCTACCCCGGTGGCAGCGTCGAGCACTGGAACGAAGAGCCCGGCCAAACCTGGCTGCAACGCGTACTCGACCATTTCCCCCACGTGGTGTGGTTCAACCCGGTGCCCGAGCGCCACTGGGAATATACGCCGTCCTTGCAGATGACCCAGCAGCTGATGGCTGAGCGCATGTTCCCGCTGACCCTGGAGGGGTTGGACCGCGGCATGCGCGAGCTCAATCGCTGAGGGCGGGGAACAACTGGAATACACCCCCTCCCTGCCCTCCCCCTTCAAGGGGGAGGGGGAAAAAGTGAGAAATTAGAGCAGAAACTGACGGCTGCTGCCGGCTCCCTCCACCGCTTGCGGGGGAGGGTGAGGGTGGGGGTCGCTATTCCCCCGACACTTCCGCCTTTTGACACCAAAGCCTGTGGACGGTACCGAAGAGTTCGGGCCGTTCGGTCTCCAGGGTGACCCAGTTTTCCAGATTCACCAGCCGTTCGTCGTCGGCGAAGCGTTCCTGATAGGCAGCCGCCAGGTGGGGATCGGCGACGTCCGGGCCGAGTGGCTGCAAGCCGGCAGCTTCTGCGGCGGCGGCCAGACCGGACAGCACCCAAGTCGTGCCGCCCAAGCCGAACAACAAATCCGTGGCGCCGGCCTGAGCATAGAACGTGGGCCAGGCGGCCAGAGACGACGGTGGTTCGGTCTCAAGCAGGCTGAGCCGGGCTTTGCGCAGGCGCTCTATGGGCGGCTCCACGACTATGCCCGCGGCCGCTTCGCGGGCCGCCGCCAAAGCCACCCGGGCTGGGCCGCTGTAGACGGTGGCCAGCAGCACGCCCTCGGGCTCCAGCAAATTGGCCAGCACCGCCAGGGTCTCGGCGCCCGCCTCGCCCAACAGCAACTCGCCGCTGTCGATCAGATGAAAATTTTGCCCCAGTGCCGGCAGATCGGCTGCACCGGCCTGCACGAAGGAGAGGTTTTCGAGCCCGTAGCGTTCCGCCATACGAGCTGCGTACGCCAGATTATCGAGCCTGGCATCGGCCGCCACTATCTCGCTGTCGGGTAGGCCGGCGGCCAATTCGATGGCCTCGCGGCCGCTGCCCGCCGTAGCCAGCAGCACGCGCATGGGCTGGAAGGCGAAAGCAGGGGGCGCCCGATCGGGGAAACGGCTGATTAGGCGCAAACCCAGCGGAACGGGTTCGGGCAGACTGCACGAAGCCCAGCGCGGCACCGGTCCGGCCAACGCCGGCCCGGCGGCTTCACCGGTTTCGCTGTCGCCGATCCGGCCGATGGTGTCCGCCAGGGTGCGCTCGCGGGTGGGCTCGAAAAGCTGTTGCTGGAGCAACCGGCGCAGGAACGGCGGCTGGCCGGCAACGTCGACGCCGAGCAGACGTTCGCTACCCGCGATCTCGCTGAGCGGCCGGTAGCAGGCGGCGATGATGATCTGGTGCCATAGCGCCGGGTCGGGTACGGCAGCGCCATCCTGGCCAAGCTCGCCCAGGCGACGGACAACGTCCTTGGTCACCACACCGGCCATGGCGCCCTCGTCGCCGCTTTCCGGCCAGAGGTAGTCGGCGCGGTGAGCCTGCATGGCCAACGCACTGACGAAATGGGCCTTGCGTTCGACAACGAAATCATCGCTGGCGAGCTGCAAGCGGCCCTCCTCGAGGGCGACCTGGCGCAGCCGGGTGTGCAACCGTTCGAGTTCGGGATCCATGATCAGGCTATGACGCAGGAGACCGGCCCAAAGCGCGTTGTCGAATTCCTCGTCGAAAGTACCGCCAGCCACGGCTGCCGCCAGCACCTCGGTATGCTCGCTGGCGGCAAGCGCCAGCAGGCCCTGGAAGCTGGGTGACAGCCTGAGCAGCACGGCAGCGGCCGGAGCCAGAGCCTGATGGTCGACGTCCTCTCGGGCGAACGCCGCTTCCATCTCACGACGCGCAGCCGGCGGCGCCGTCACGAACCCACCTTCGTCGAGCATGCCTAGCAAGTAAGCACCGTAGACCGGATTGGCCGGCGCCAGGCGATGGGCGCGGGCCAGGGCAGCAGCCGCGTCCTCGGGCTCGAAGGTCTCGCGCAAGGCAATGCCCAGGTTGGCCTGGTTGCCAGCGTCTTCGGGCTCCAGCGCCGCCGCTTGGCGCAGCGATTCCACGGCTTCGCCGTGGAAGCCCTGGGCCAGGCAGGTGAGCCCCAAGTTGGTGTGGGCGTCGACCAGGCGGGGCTCCAGAGTAACGGCGCGACGGTAGGCGGCGATGGCGGCGAGGGCGGAATCGGGGCCGCTGGCGCGCAGCGCCTCGCCCAATTGGAACTGGTTGATGGGGTTGGCGGGATCGGCCTTGGCGGCGCGGCGAAAGAGCTCTACGGCCTGGCCGGTCTCGCCGGACTGGCGCGCCACCATGCCCAGCAGGTTGAGCACGTCAGGACGCTCGGGCCGGGCCGCCAGCAGGCGCTGGTAGGCCTCGCGCGCACCGTCCAGGTTTCCGGCACGGTGGCGGGCGAGTGCAGCTTCGAGTTCGGGATCGGCGTTGCTCAACTGGTTCACCGTGTGACTGGCTCGACGGTGCGGCGGTTATAGCAGGCGATACATGTCCAGGTTAGTGGAAATCGCGGGAGCGAAAGCCGCCGCTGCCGGCCCGGACCGGGAGCGGCGCAGCAGTCCCCTGATCGGTTCCCGTAGCCAGTTCGCCGAGGCGGTGGGAAAGATCGTCGATGCGCTGGGCGACGAGGTGGATGACCAGGCCTTCGCGCCGCACCGTGCCGCGCACCTGCATCAGGCGTGAACGCAGCACGGCCTTGCGGTAGCGCTCGAAGACCTTGGGCCAGACCACCAGGTTGGCGACGCCGGTTTCGTCCTCGAGGGTGACGAAGACGACGCCGCTGGCGGTACCGGGGCGCTGGCGGCAGATCACCAGGCCGGCCACCGTGACCCAGCTCTCGGGCGCGACTTCGGCGAGCCCGGCCGCCGGCAACACGCCTGCCGCAGCGAAACCCGGCCGCAGCAGCGCCAGGGGATGGCGCTTGAGACTGAGGCGTAGCGCCGCATAGTCGTCGATCACCTGCTCGCCCAGCGCTGCCTTGGGCAGCTTTACCGGGGCCTCCCTCGCTTCGGGTTGAAAACGCGCCTGGGTCTCCCGACGTTCGGCCGCGGCAAACAGTGGCAGCGGCGCATCGGCGAGGCCGCGCACAGCCCAGAAGGCGGCCCGGCGGTCGAGCCCCAGCGAGCGGAAGGCATCGCCCCGAGCCAGGGTCTCGAGCGCCGTCGCCGGCAGACCGGAGCGGCGCCAGAGATCAAAGACATCCTCGTAGGGGCGGTCGCGGGCAGCCACCAGTTGCTCGGCGTGATCCTGCTTGCAGCCCTTGATCTGGCGCAGGCCAAGCCTGAGCGCCACGCCGCTCGAGTGGCGCTCCAGGGTGCAGTCCCAGGTGCTGTGGTTGACGTCCACCGGCCGCACCACCACACCGTGATCGCGGGCGTCGCGGACGATCTGGGCCGGCGCATAGAAGCCCATGGGCTGGCTGTTCAAAAGCGCCGCGGCGAAGGCCGAGGGGTAGTGGCACTTGAGCCAGGACGAGACATAGACCAGAAGCGCGAAACTGGCGGCGTGGGATTCGGGGAAGCCGTATTCGCCGAAGCCCTCGATCTGCTTGAAGCAGCGCTCGGCGAAGTCGTGTTCGTAGCCGCGGCCGACCATGCCGTCGATGAACTTCTGGCGGAAATTCTGGATCTGGCCGCTACGGCGGAAGGTGGCCATGGCGCGCCGCAGGCGGTCGGCCTCGCTGGGCGAAAAGCCGGCGCCCACCATGGCGATGCGCATGGCCTGCTCCTGGAAGAGCGGCACACCCAGCGTCTTGCCCAGCACCTCTTCGAGCTCGGGCGAGGGATAGTCGACCTCTTCCTCGCCCGAGCGCCGGCGCAGGTAGGGATGCACCATGTCGCCCTGGATGGGGCCGGGCCGCACGATCGCCACCTCGATCACCAAATCGTAGAAGTCGCGCGGCTTGAGGCGCGGCAGCATCGACATCTGGGCCCGGCTCTCGACCTGAAAAACACCCACCGAATCGGCCCGGCAAAGCATATCGTAGACCCGGCTGTCCTCGGCCGGCACGCTGGCCAGGTCGAGTTGCCGGCCGTAATGCCGGGCAATCAGCTCGAAGCTCTTGCGCACACAGCTCAGCATGCCCAGCCCCAACACGTCGATCTTGAGGATGCCCAGCGCATCGAGATCGTCCTTGTCCCATTCGATGACGGTGCGGTCCTCCATGGCCGCGTTGGCGATGGGCGAGAGCTCGCTGAGCGGCCCGCGGGTGATGACGAAGCCGCCGACGTGCTGCGACAGATGGCGGGGAAAGCGCCTGAGCTCGTGGGCCAGCTCCAGCGCCATGGCGAGCCGCCGGTCGGTGGGGTCGAGGCCGGCCTCGCGCACCCGTTCCTCGGCCAGGTGCTCGCGGCTGCGGCCGCCGCCCCAGACGGTGCCCACCAGCGCCCCGGCCACATCCTGCGAGAGGCCCAGCGCCTTGCACACCTCGCGCACCGCGCTGCGCGTGCGGTAGCTGATGACGGTGGCCGTCAGGCCGGCGCGTTCACGGCCATATTTCTCGTAGATGTACTGGATTACCTCCTCGCGACGTTCGTGCTCGAAGTCGACGTCGATGTCGGGCGGCTCGTTGCGCTCGGCCGAGACGAAGCGTTCGAACAGAAGATCGATGCGGTCGGGATCGACGGCGGTGATGCCGAGGCAATAACAGACTGCCGAATTGGCGGCCGAGCCGCGGCCCTGGCAGAGGATACCGCGCGAGCGGGCGAAACGAACAATGTCGTGGACGGTGAGGAAGTAGGGCGCGTAGTCGAGCTCGGCGACCAGTTCAAGTTCGCGCTCGACCAGCCCGCGCACCCGCTCAGGCAAGCCATCCGGGTAGCGCTCGCCAGCGCCGCGCCAGGTCAGGCGCTCGAGTTCGGCCTGCGGTGTGCAGCCACCGGGCGCGGTCTCGTCGGGGTATTCGTAGCGCAATTCCTCGAGGCTGAAGGCGGCCTCGGCGGCGATCTCACGGCTCCGTTCCAGGGCCTCGGGGTAGTCGGCGAAAAGCCGCGCCATCTCGGCTGCCGGTTTGAGGTGGCGTTCGGCGTTGGCCTGCAGACGCCAACCCGCTTCATCGATGGTGCAGTGCTCGCGGATGCAGGTCAGCACGTCCTGCAGCGGCCGGCGCCAGGCGGCGTGGGCCAGCACGTCGTTGGTCGCCACCAGCGGCGTCGCGCACATGGCGGCCAGGCCGGCCAGGCGCCTGAGCCGGCGCCGGTCGTCACCGCGATAGAGGTAATGCGCCGCCAGATAAACCGGACCGGCGGCGCGGCGCTTAAGATCGCGGAGCGCCTGGGCGAACTCCGCGCCGGGATCGAGCTCGGGCGGCGGCAGGGCGATCAGAATCTGCCCCGCGGCAGCGCCGTTGGCCTCGCCCAGCAAGTCTTCGAATCCGAGTTCGCATTCACCCTTGGGCGCACGGCGCTTGCCCAGCGTGAGCAACCGCGAGAGCCGGCCATAAGCCGCCCGGTCGCAGGGAAAGGCGAGCAGGCTGGGACCGTCGTGCAGATCGAGGCGGACACCGACCAGCAGGCGAATCCCGGCCTCGCGCGCCGCCACATGGGCCCGCACCACACCGGCAAAGGTGTTGCGGTCCGTAATGGCCACCGCCTCATGCCCCAAGGCCGCCGCCTCCGCCACCAACTCCTCCGGGTGCGAGGCACCGCAGAGGAAGGAGAAATTGCTGGTGACTTGAAGCTCGGCGTAACCGGTCATCGTTTACGATCCTGGCGCAAAAGTTCGATGCTGTCGGTCTGAGGTCCCTCGGGGGTCATGGCGGCGATGTCATCGGCCACGGCGCGCGGATCGTCGACATGCGGCAGCCCCATCGCTTGGACCAGAATCTGCCGGACTTCGGCCTGCAACGAATGGCCGTGGGCCTTTGCCCGTTTCTGCAGGGCCTCGATAATGGCCTCGTCCAGCCCTGTGATCGTCAGCTTCGCCATCCCCTCCTCCTCAGCCAAAAACCCCGTGCAGGTACCAGCGCGGCGGCTGCCAGCCCGGGCCGTCGGGCTGGGGGCTGGGGCCACAGTGCTCAGCGTGGCCGTAGAGGCCCTCGCGGTAGAGCCAGAAGCGGCCGCCCTGGCTGTCCTCGACACGGAAGTAGTCGCGCGTTGCCCGATCCCAGGGGGTTTCCAGCACGGTGTCCTCGATAACCGCCTGCTCATCCCACCACTCAGGCGCGATGCGTTCGGGCCCCTCGGCGCGCAGGATGTGGTGCAGCCGGCGGCGCCAGCGGAACTGCACCGGCGGCCCATCCGGCACCATGGCCGTGGCGGTAATGGCCTGGGGCCGGGGGAAGAGACGCAGCGGCCGGGGCGGCAGCGGCCGGGCCCGGCTTTGGCTGCGGGCTTCGTCTTCTTCGGGGCTGGGCGGCGTCAAGGCCGGCCGCGCCGCCCAGGCGCGCTCCGGTAGGTGGCTCTGACGCGGTGCCAGGCGGATCACCCGGCGGCGCCCCAGGCGGTTGCCCAAGCGGTCGACCAGGGGGCCGAGTTCGGTTGCCGTTTCAACCCCGCCACTGCCGGCCGGCTGGCGCTCCAGGCCGAGCTGGGCCGGCGCCAAGGGCTGCGTGGCAGCCGCCGCCAGGGTCATGACGTCGATCCCAAAGCCGGCTTCGAGGTCCTCCAGGCGTTCGCTGAAAAGGTGCTCCAAGTGGGCCGCATCGCGGCTTGGCCGGCTGCTGCCGACGGCCGCCCGACTGAGCCCGCCATCGACGTGGAAGAGGTTGAGCTCGAGCCGCCGGGCGCCGAGCTGCTGGCGCTCCAGGCGCCGCATCAATGGCTGCAGCAGGCGGCCCAGGCCGGCAGCGATGTCCTCGGCCCGGCCGATAGGCTCGGCAAAGGCCAGGCGTTCACGTAGCGGCGCCACCGGCAGACGCGGCGAGATGGGCTCGGCGGCCTGCCCCAGGGCCCGGTCGAGGCGTCCCACCAGGTCCTCGCCGAAGCGCGCCGCCAGTGGCCCCCGCGGCAGGCCATATAGATCGCCGATGCGCCGCAGGCCAAGCCGATAGAGCGCCTCGACCACCTTGGGTGCCAGCCTGAGGCCGGCCAGCGGCAGGCCGGCCAGGGCCTGGCGGGCGCGGCCCGGCGGCACGATTTCCACCTGATCGAAGCGGGCCACCGCCCAGGCTGCACCCGGCGTGTCGGCCAGCGCCGCCTGGGCGGCAAAGCCCAGCCCCTGGATGCGCGCGGTAAGGTCATCGAGCAGCGCCGCTTCGCCGTCGAACAGATGGGCGCAGCCGCTGATGTCGAGCCAGAGGCCGGCGCCGCTGGGTTGGGCCGCCTCATCAACCGCCGTCCAGGGCGAATAGCGGCCGCACCAGTCAGCCAGCAGAGCCAACTCCGCCGCCTCGGCCGCCGGTTCGGCCGGCAGCACCTCGAGGTCGGGCAAGAGCGCCCGGGCATCAGCCAGCGTCAGGCCGGGCCCGACCCCGCCGGCCCGGGCCGCGGCATTGACCGCCGCCAGCCGTAGCCCACCATGATCCTCGACCACGACAGCCAATGCCGGGGCCGGGGGGCCCGGTTTAGCTGGCGACAGCGAAGGCCGGCGCTGCTTGCGCTCGTTCGTTGACGAGCGCCTCCTTCGGCGCTCGTTCGTTGACAAGCGCTTGCGCTCGATTCGATCGCTGCTGAAGCTCGGCAGCCACAGCGAAATCACCCGTTTCATCGTGCCACTCCATCTGCCAGTCTGCCGGCGCTCCGCCCCGGCAGCGCAAAAGTTCGAGATGCCAGCGCGAGCGCGGCGATACCTCGTCTGCAATCGGCTGCCCAGTTGCATTCCCGCTCAGCGGCGCCACCCGCCAACGCGTGGCCGCCGCCGTCGACCCCAGCTCGCCGTCCTGGCGCAGCACCAGGGCGGTGACGCCGCTGGCCCCGGCGGCCAGTTGCAGGCGCCGGCTGGGGGTGAAGTCGAGGGCCTCGACCTCGCCCAGCACGGCAGCCAGGGCGGGCACGCGCAAGCCCTCCTCCATGGCCCACAGAACCTCGGCATCACGGCGCCCGCGGGCCACGATCAACTGCCCCGGATCGAGGCCGAAGGCAGCCAGTCCGGGACCATAGAGGGCGCCCCGCTCATAGACGTCGTCGAGCCGCTGGCACCACAAAACCGGCGCCGCCGGGCCCTCCAGGTTGGCCAGGCGGGCCAGCAGCAGACTGGCGAAACCCAGCGCCGCGCCCTGGCCGGCCGGCCCCACCACCACCTCGTGCAAACAGCCCCGTGCCAGCCCCGCGCCGGGCAGCGCCGCCGCGATCTCGCTGTCCCCCAGGGTCAGGACCGGGCGCTCGCCAGGATCACGATCCGCTCTCGCGGCCGTCTCGACCGTCACGGCGGCGATGCGGCGGCGCAGATCGGCGAGCACGGCAGCCTTGCCGGAATGTGGCACTGCTTTCCTCCCGAAACCTGTTTTTATCATTAGATGTTCTTATTTTGTTCTAATCCTCCTCCGATCCTGAGTCAAGTCCCGAAAGCTCTTGAATAGAGCGCTAAAAACCTCCAAACATCGAAGCCACGGGGGGGAGAGACAGTCGGGCTGGGAGCCTAGCCAAATGCTGATCGGCGAAATGCTGCGCCTCAACGCCAACCGGTTTGCCCGCAAGCCGGCCCTGATCTCGGGCGGCATCACGCTCGACTACGCCGCCCTCGACGGCCAGGCCAACCGCTGCGCCAACGCCCTCATGGCGCTGCATCTCGAGCCCCAGGCCAAGGTCTGCCTGATGGCGCGCAACGTCGCCGCCTACCCCATCATCCACTTCGGCGCCGCCCGCACCAACCTGGTGCTGGCCCATGCCTCGTTCCGCTATACGGCCGACGAGCTGGCCTATGTGCTCGACAAGATGGACATCGAGGCACTGATCGTCGAACGGCCCTTTATCAAGGTAGCGGCAGAGGCGCTGGAGAAGATCGGCGGCCTCAAACACTTGGTGCTGATCAGCGGCGAGGGCGACTTCGGCGCCGACGACGCCGAGGGGTCAGACCCCCAAGACGCCCTGGACGGTGCCATACGCTTCGCCGATTTCCTGGCCCCGGCCTCGAGCGACCATCCCGGCTTGGCGCAGAGTGACACCGACCCCTCGGCCATCTGTTTCACCGGCGGCACCACCGGATTCCCAAAAGGTGCTGTGTCACACCACCGCTGCCGCTGGCATGCCGGCCTGGCCACGGTTCTCGACCACCGCATCAACGAGCACGACGTCAACGCCATCATCACGCCCATGTTCCACGCCGCCGCCCTGGCGGTCTGGTATCACGGCACGGTACTGGCCGGCGCCACCGCCGTGATGCTGCCACAGTGGAGCACCGAGGCCTTCCAGGACATCGTCAGGCGTCACAATGTGATCGGCACGTTCTTCGTGCCCACAATGTTGAACATGCTGTTCGACGATCCCGCCTTCGATGCCGAGATCTTCGGCCGCCTGCGCAAGATCGGCTACGGCGGCTCGCCAATGCCGGTGGCGCTGCTCGAGGAACTGCGCCAGCGCTTCCCCAAAATCGCCATCACCGCCAACTACGGACAGACCGAAGGCTGCCCGCTGACCACCATGCCGCCGGAATATCTGCCAGAGAAGATGGGCTCCATCGGCCGGTCGCCGGGCACCATGGAGGTGGCTGTGTTTGATCCCGAGGGCCGGCCCGTCGCCCCCGGCGAGGTGGGCGAGATCGTCAGCCGCGGCGACCACATGATGACGGGCTATTACAAAGACCCCGAACGCACCGCCGAATATTTCCGCCGCGGCGACGACTGGGGCTGGACCGGCGACCTGGCGACGGTCGACGAAGACGGCTTCATCACCCTCATGGACCGGCGCACCGACATGTTCATCTCGGGCGGCGAAAACATCCATCCCAAGGAAATCGAGAACGTCCTCTACCAGCACCCGGAAGTGGTCGAGTGCGCGGTCTTCGGCATTCCCGATCGGCGCTGGGGCGAGGTGGCAGCGGCACATGTGCAATTGAAAGAGGGCGCCGATCTGCCTGAGCAGGCACTGATCGACTTCTGCGGCGAGCACCTAGCCAACTTCAAGCGGCCACGTCTGATCCGCTTCGTCGACGAACTCCCCAAGACGGCAGTGGGCAAGATCCAGAAGAATCTGCTCAGGGCGGAATACCAGAACAGCGGCGGCGAGGCGGGTTAGGGCGGCAACAAACCCACTCCGACTTGAAAATTCCTCTAAAGTTAGCTAAGCTTAGCTAAGCTAAGACCAACTTCTAATCGTACCCGGAGCGAAGCCATGCGCACCGTCAACATGCACAAGGCCAAATCCTGCCTATCCGAACTGGTTCGGGCCGCCGAAGCCGGCGAAGAGGTAATCGTCGCGCGCAACGGCAAACCGGCGGTTCGCCTGGTGCCGGTGAGCGAAAAACCGCCCCGCCGGCTGGGAGCTTGGGCCGCCCACCTTTCCGAGCAACCGCCGGGATGGGACGAAAAAATACCGCCCGAGGAGATCTTTGGCGACTTGATCGAGTGATGCGGTTCCTGCTCGATACGCATACCGCGCTATGGGCTCTGTTCGATCCCCACAGGCTATCGACGGCCGCCAGTGATGCCGTAAGCGAAGCCAGCAACGACATCTTGGTGAGTGTCGCCAGCGCCTGGGAAATCGCCATCAAGCAGGGCCTGGGGAAGCTCGCCCCACCGGCTCCACTGGCCGAGGGCATGAGCGATGCGGGGTACGTCTTCCTCGACATCACGCCAGAGCACTGTGCGGCTTACGCCGACCTCCCCGTCGACAAAAACCACCGTGATCCTTTTGACCGCATGTTGGTGGTTCAAGCCCGCCTGGAGGACTGCCACTTGGTCAGCAAGGACGGCAAACTGGACCGCTACGGCATAACACGGGTCTGGTAACCGCTGAACGACCCCTCTATTTGCAGACCAACTCCTCGCCGCGGTGGTAGGCGCTGAAGTGGCGGGCGCCGGGCCCACCGGCCAGGCAATACCAATGGCTGCCTCGGGCCAGGTCGCGACGCACGTAGTAGCCCTTGAAAAACAGGTGGCCGAGCTCGATGCGGGCCTGCAGGTCGCCGGCCTCGGCCAGCGGCTCGAGCAGGGCCACGCCGCGCTCGGCGTCTCGTTTGACGGCACCGCCGCGCAAGTATAGCTGGGCCAGTATGAGGACCGCGGTGGCATTGCCTTTGTCTGCCAGGCCCTGCAGCAGCGCCAGGCCCTCGGCCCGCCTTACCGCATCCTGGTCCGGCCGCAGGTAAATCATCGCCAAGGCCTGGATGGCCTTGGGTAACTCCGCCGCCAGGGCCTGCTTGAGCAGATCGAAGGCAAGCGCGGCATCGGCTGTCACGCCATGGCCGCCCTGGTGCCTCATGCTGAGCTCGAATAGCGCCGAGGCATGACCCTGGGCCGCCGCCTTTTGCACCCATTCGAGGGACGCCGCGGGATCGGCAGCGCCGCCCTCGCCTGCCGCCAACAGCTCCGCCAGGGCAAACTGCGAGACGGCATCGCCAAGACCGGCAGCCTGGCGCAACCACTGCCGGGCCCGGCTCCAGTCGACCGGCGCCAAACCCGAGCGATGCGCTGCACCGAGCCAGCGCAGTGCCGGCAGATGATTGGCCTGGGCCGCCGCCTCGAGATCGACCAACCCCAATGGTCGCCCGGCGAGCAACAGCGCGCGGCCGCGCTGGAAGCGAAGTTCCGTATCGCCAGGCGTGGTGGCCAGGGCCGCGTCACAGGCTACCGCCTGGGCCCGATAGTGTAGACGTGCGAAGAGTGCGGAGGCGGCATCGAGGGAGCCTGGCGGAGTCCCGCCAGGCGCTGCACCGCGGCAGAAATCGGCCGGTCCGGCCCCAGCATTGCCGACACCCGCCAGCATCAGGGCGGCAGATAGGAATATCGTAATGAAGGCGTATTTCGACATGGCGATCTTAAGGGCAACCGCCACCGATGGATTCGCGCCGCGCCCGCCGGCCCTGCACCCCGGCCCGGCACAGCCAACGACGGGCAGCCTCACGATCAGCCTCCGTAGGCTCGCCCTGGTGGCCCGAGAAGATGCCCGACTGGTGATAAATGCCCAGATTGAGGGCGGCCCCCAGATAACCTTCGCCGGCCGCCGCCTCGAGCAACTCGCGGCCTTTGGTGGGGTCGGCGGCGACGCCCTCGCCAAACACATAAAGACTGGCGGCCAAGGTGCGGGCACGATTGTTGCCGGCTGCCAGCGGCGCCTCAAGATAGGCGAACGCCTGAGCCGGATCCTTGGCTACCACCTCGCCGGACAAATGGGCCTCAGCCAGGGCCACGGCGGCTTCCGGACTGCCCTTTTGGGCTGCCGCCCGATACCAACGCAGCGCAGCGGCAACGTCACGTTTGACGCCATTTCCTTCCCAATACCGCCGCGCCAGATGGACCTGCGCCGCCGCGTGTCCGGCCGCCGCCGCCTTGGCGATCAAGGCCCGCGAGCGCTCGCCATCCGCGGAGCTCAAATAGTCCGAGCCGAGAAGTATTCCGTAAAGATGCTGGGCCGCGCGGTAACCGCTCGCTGCCGCCCGTTCGAGATGGGCGACGCCGTCCCGATCGCGGCCAGCGGTCAGCAGCCGCCCCAACTGATAGCCCAGGCGGGCGTTGCCAGGAGCACCAGCCGAAGCCTTGCGGCAGGCCACGACGGCGGCGGCGTAATCGAGCCCGGCCGCCACCACACCCGCCACCACCCGGTCCGGATCGCTGGGGTCGGCGGCCAGCCGATCGCAGTCGGTGACAGTCTCGGCCAGGGCCGCGCCGGGCAGCAGCAGGGCCGCCAGAAGGTAAAAAATCGACACTCTCATGACGCCGGCATGCTGCCGTCAATTACGGCCTCTGCCAAGTCACAATCAGCTGATCTGGTTATAGGGTCGGACCGCCACAACATTGCCTACGACTCGATGCAGGATTTACCCTGCTTGCTTCTCAGTCTCGATTTCAACCAATTTCTCTTCGATGATGTCGGCAGCGTCCTCTATGGCGCCCAACGCGTCATGTTTGCCGATCCCTCCCGGGTCGTCATAGTCGGAAATCTCACGCAGAGCCCGAAGATTGAACAGAAGGTCGGCGCACTGGTTCAAAGTGGCGCTATCTGACGCGTAAAGGAATTGAATGAGGTGGCGATGCACGGAACGACTTCTGTCGACAACAAAGCCCACAGTTCTCGCGTGTCCACGCATGGTGCGAAACGCACCGTAGTAGCAGCGATTTATGACGGTGCGCCATTCGGCCTCAGTATGAGCGTCGCTCATCAGACGCCGGGCGATGGCGAGAAAGTTGGCACCTATTTTCACGCCGCAACGCCATCCTGCTCCGTAATGGCTGCTGGGTGAGGCAAAATGGCCGTCGATAGATGTGAGAGACATACGCTCGGGTCGAGACCCACCGACTTGTAGTAGGCGGAAAGGGCCACTCTGATTTCGATTTGAAGTTCCGTCCGCTTCGCCCGAGAGCTCGGTACATATCGGATTACGGAAAGAAGCTCATCTCCCTTTTCGCGCATACACCTTGAGATCTTCGAGCCACATTGATACGGCCGCATGATCTCGTTGACGATGCTCTGGTGATTGGTAAAGTGATCTACAAGCTTAGTCACAATTAGAACTTCCAAGATCTCCGAAACGCCTGAGTTGCTCTCCTCAAGGGGCGTTTCAGCAAGTTCGGCCATCCAGTCAGTGTCACCCTTGAGGGCTGCACAGTGAACGGCACCACCAATCAAATAAGGCGTCACAAGATGCCCAGACGACTCGAAGAGCCGCCCAAGGACCAACTGTGCTTCGTCTAGGCGGAGCAAACCCGCTAGGGATCCGGCAAACATCGTAATACCGATGGGGTCCTGCCCTGGACAGAGTGCCAACAACGAATCCGTTAGAGCATCGGCCTCCTCGCGTTCCCCAATCGCCATAAGCCCAATCTGAAGCGACATGCGGGTGCTGAAGTCGTTTCCGAGCCTACGATCCAGTATTCTCAATTTCCACACGATGTCCTTCAGCGTGACGAGATCAGACTCGTCCGCATCGATCAACTGATTGTGCAGAACGTTTTGTTCCGTCAAAGGCTCGGGAGTGTTCATTGATTGTCCCCGTTGGGCGCATTCCCACTATTCGCCGTTTCGGCGCGCCCCGGTACGTACTGTCACGGCACAGCCTCCGTTATCCCCTGCCATCAAGTCAACCCCAGGCACGGTCGTGGCGGGCACCCCAAGCGACCCGAAGAGACGCCGTCAATTGCCAGAGCC
>PVBE010230670.1_pt1 | contig 33432 bp, 27 predicted proteins | sample 1631181 | NCBI WGS metagenome assembly PVBE01 (sample SAMN08397723, study PRJNA350692) | Marine metagenome, whole genome shotgun sequencing project. | isolation source: water | place: Pacific Ocean | collected 2012-04
CGCTTAAAAACGGAAACCTCGTGATCGTCGCCCCCGGTGGGATGCGCGAAGCGCTTCGCCCGAGCACCCAGAAACGAAAACTGATCTGGGGAAAACGGAAAGGGTTCGCGCACCTCGCGATCCGAACCCAGACACCGGTCATTTTGGCCGCCTGCCCCAAAGCGGATGACCTCTACAATGTACTTCCCAATCCGCTCACCAAATTGATGTACAAGAAGCTTCGGCTTCCCTTCATCATGGCAAAAGGGTGGGGCCCGACCCTCCTCCCCAAGCCGGTCAAACTGGTTCACCATATCTCTGAAAAGCTCAATCCCCCCCGCTGGAAAGAGGGGCAGCCAGGGCTCGATGAGAAAGCGGCACGTTTTCATCAAAAAGTGGAGACCCGCATGGCCGAAATGCTCGCCAGAAAGGGAAGAAAACTCCGCTTACCTGTTCTCCGCCTGATCTAGGGCAAAAAAAACTGTTTTCGAGAACGGCTCCGGACGGTAAAATCCCCGACCTTGATGCGCGTAGCCCGCCATCATGCGTAGTTTCCCCAGGAGAGGTATGCCCATGACAACAAACGAACGAACCGACACCATCACGCCGGCAACAACCCCGGAAACAGGCCATATTCGGAAGTTCATGCAGCGAAATTACCGCCATTTCAACGCGGCGGTCATCAACGATGCCGCCCAGGGATGGGTCGATCTGATTGATCGCGGCGATAAAATGCTGCTCACCCTGGCAGGTGCGATGAGTACGGCGGAAATCGGCATATCCCTCGCCGACATGATCCGGGAAGAGAAGATCCATGGCATCTGCTGTACCGGTGCAAACCTCGAAGAAGACCTCTTCAACCTCGTCGCCCACGATCACTACAAGCGGCTTCCGAACTACCGCGAACTTTCGCCCGAAGAAGAGCTCAAACTGCGTGAAGCGGGCCTCAACCGGGTCACCGACACCTGTATCCCCGAGCACGAGGCGATGCGAAAACTGGAACTCAAACTCTACCCCTACTGGGAAGAGGCGGACAAGAAAGGGGAACGGTATTTCCCCCACGAGTACCTCTACCAGATCATCCGCAACGGGGATCTCAAGGACGAATACCAGATAGATCCGAAGGACTCCTGGATGGTCGCCGCCTGCGAAAAGAACCTGCCGATCTTCACCCCCGGGTGGGAAGACTCCACCCTCGGAAACGAATATGTCGCCGAAAAGATCAAGGGGAGGATGAAGAGTTTCAACAGCCTCAAAGGCGGGCTCGATGCGATGGAAAATCTCATCAACTGGTACCGGGAATGCACGAAGGACCAGTCCCTCGGATTCTTCCAGATCGGCGGTGGCATCGCCGGAGACTTCCCCATCTGTGTTGTCCCGCTCATCCGGCAGGACCTCAAGCAGGAGGCAAAGCTCTGGTCCTACTTCTGCCAGATAAGCGACTCGACCACGTCGTACGGCTCCTATAGCGGCGCCGTGCCGAACGAAAAAATCACCTGGGAGAAACTGGGAATCGATACTCCGAAGTTCGTGATCGAGTCGGATGCCTCGATCGTCGCACCGCTTGTTTTCAATTACGTCCTCAACCGTTAGGAAATTCGAATGTTTAATCAAGCCTCCTCTCTCTACATCCTTCTCGGGGGAATCGGACAATACCTTCCCGAATGGATTCATATTCCCGGCCCGTTGGATATGCTCAGGTACTGGCAATGGATTGGCATTCTCCTCACGATTATCGGTGGAAAGGTATTTGAGTTTATTCTGATGACCGCCGTCAGTGGGATTATCCGGAAGTATTACAAGAGGAAGGACCTTGAATTCAATGCCGAAGAGAACAAGAAATCCCTTCGCCCTTTCGGCATTCTCGCCATGGCCACCTTCTGGTTTTTTTCCATTCAATTTCTTCAAATTCCAGGGAATATTGGAGATACCGTTGTTGTCGCGGCAAAATTCGCCATGTGTGCCGCCGCTGTCTGGAGCATCTACCGCCTTGTAGATATCGTTTCTCATTTTCTCCTGGCGAAAGCAGCCAAGACGGAAAGCAAGTTCGACGATCTATTGATCCCACTGATCCGCAAATCGATCAAAATCTTTATCGCTGTTGTAGGAGCACTCTTTGTTGCCAACAATTTCGGCGTTGAAATCAACAGTGTTCTGGCCGGTCTTGGAATTGGAGGGCTCGCCTTCGCACTTGCAGCCCAGGATACGGTCAAAAACATCTTCGGTTCGCTCACACTTCTCGGCGACCGTCCGTTTGACGTCGGCGACTGGGTTGTCATCGGAGACCTGGAAGGAACGGTCGAAGAGGTAGGAATCCGAAGTTCCCGCCTCCGGACGTTTTATAACTCGGTCATCACTGTACCCAACGGAAACCTGATCACCGCCAATGTCGACAACCTGGGAAAGCGGACGTACCGTCGATGGAATACGAAACTCCAGGTCACCTACGACACCCCTCCGGACACGATGGAAGCGTTCATCGAAGGGGTCCGCGAACTGATCCGGGTTCACCCCTACACCCGAAAAGACTATTACCACGTCTACCTCAATAGTTTCGGCGCGCACTCCCTCGATATCATGGTCTATCTCTTCTTCAAAGCCCCCGACTGGGGAACCGAACTGCGCGAACGGCAGAGAATCATGATGGATATCCTCCGCCTCGCCGAACGGATGGATGTCGAATTCGCCTTCCCGACGCAGACTCTTTACCTCACCCGGCAGGGAGAAAGCTCCGGAAAACCGGACCTCCCCGTGCGGAGCAAGGTCGAACGGGGAATGGTCGGCGGCCGACGGGAAGCGCGGAAAATCACCGAGGGGGAACTGGGCGGACTTGATGTCATCCCTCCCCCGGTCAACTACGACCTGCCCCCTATTGATGATGAGTCAGAAGAGAGTGTAGAAAAAGTAGGCGGGGACGGAGGCGGAGAGGGGTAAACATTCCCCCCGCATCTGATGATGTCCGCCACCATTCTCATTGTCGAAGACGATCCCGATATCCGGGAGATCATGGAGTACAACCTCTCCAAGGAGGGACTCCGGATCACATGCGCTGATGACGGAAAAGTCGGACTTCGACTGGCACGCGAAAAGAATCCAGATCTCCTCCTTCTCGACCGAATGCTCCCCGGTATGGCCGGAGAAGAGATCTGCAAACATCTGAGAGCAGATCCTGAAACTAAAGAGCTTCCGATTATCATGATCACGGCAAAAGGAGAAGAATCGGATATCGTTGAGGGCCTCACCGGGGGAGCCGATGATTACATCACGAAACCGTTTCGCCCGGCAGAACTGGTCGCGCGTACCCATGCCCTCCTTCGACGGAGTGGGCGAGATCGTTCCCCTGCCCTGGAAGCGGGTCCCGTCCGGGTGGATCCCGCCCGCCATACAGCGACTATCCATGAGCAGGAATTGAGCCTGACCGCGACCGAATTCGCGCTTCTGAGGCAAATCGTCTCCCGGCCTGGCCAGGTCTTCTCCCGGGATCAACTGGTGGCCGCATCCCGGGGCGAAAATGTCGACATCTTCGCCCGTACGATCGATGTGCATATCGCTTCCCTTCGAAAGAAACTCGGCTCCGACAGTTCCTGGATCGAAACGGTCCGGGGTGTGGGCTATAGGTTCCGAGAGAAGGAATGAAACAACTCATCAAGGTCGGTCTGCTCCTCCTTCCCGGATTGATCGGGTTGGCGCTCATAACCTTCCGGGAAAACCTCTCCCCGCTCTCCATCGGTACGATCTCAGCCCTGCTGCTCGCCTGCTCTGGATCGCTTCTTTATCTTCAACTCCGCTCCCGGGGGTCCTCCCGCCCGATTCATTCCCGTCCCGCTCCCGGGGAACGACCCGAACTTTCCCTGAAAGCCGATCTGAATAATTTTCTCAATGCGATGAACGAAGGATTACTCGCCGTCGACCCGTACGAGCGGATCGTCCTGGCGAACCGGGCGGCCACCGAAATCGTCGGCTCTACCCTGGAGCACATCCACGGGAAATACCTGTGGGACGTGGTTTCGGATCCAAAACTTCAATCGCTCTGCCAGAGCGCACTCCGTTCTCCCACGAGGGTTCCCCTCGAATCCGCAACCGAGGTGGACGGAAGGTTTCTCGAGATCAGCGCCGCTTCGCTTCCCGGGGAGGGTGCGATCCTCCTCCTCCTGGACGTCACCGACATGCACCGGTTGGAACGGGTCCGGAAAGATTTCGTCTCCAACGTTTCGCACGAACTTCGGACACCGCTCACCTCGATCCTGGGGTACGTCGAAACCCTTCATTCCGGCGCATGGGAGGACACCGAAAACGCCCGGAAGTTTCTCGGGAAAATCCAGAAGCATGCCCGGCGAATGTCTTCGATGATCGATGAACTGCTCGAACTGGCACGCATCGAATCGGGAACGGCCGAACTTCGCTTCCAACAGGTCAAAGTCGAGGAGGTCCTCCGAAATGTGACCGATTTATTCGAAGAAAAAGCGCGACAGAAAGGCCTGGAACTCTCCCTCTCCCTGCCCGAATCCCTTCCCACCGTTTCGGGAGAACCGCGTCTCCTGGAAAGGGCCCTGAACAACCTGGTCGATAATGCGATCAAATACACCCCAACCGGTTCCGTTGCCCTTTCGGCACGGGCGGAAAACGGACATCTGTCCTGCACCGTGGGGGACACTGGCATGGGAATCGAAATCGCGGATCAGGAAAGGATCTTCGAGCGATTTTACCGCTCCGACCCGTCCCGTTCCGAGGAAACGGGAGGAACCGGCCTCGGGCTTTCGATCGTAAAACGGGTCGCCCTGGCCCACGGCGGGAATGTACAGCTGGAAAGCCGGCCAGGAAACGGTTCTTCCTTCACCATCAATCTCCCGACCTGATTTCCCCTTTTATCCAGAACCTTCATCATTTCTTAACATTCCCCCGGTACCCTTCTGACAGATAAATTTATCCAGTTGGATCAGCCGGAGGTTGCATGTTCAAACTCACACCCAAGAACCAAAAGTTTTACGACTACTTCGACCGCGCCGCGGACCTGACCTGCGAGTGCGCAGAGGAACTCCTGAACTTCCTGAACAATTTTGAGAATCCGGAAGAACATGCGAAGAAGATCAAGGATATCGAACACAATGCAGATAAGAACGTTCACGAAACGATGGAACTTCTCCACAAGTCGTTCATCACCCCCATCGAGCGCAGTGACATTCGGAGATTGATCCGTGAATTGGACGACATCGTCGATTTCATGGACGGGGCCACCAGCCGTATCGCGCTCTACGAGGTGAAGGAAATTCTTCCCGAGGCGAAAACGCTCGCCAAAGTCCTCGTCGACGCGACCAAGGCGGTCCGCGAAGCGGTGAAAGAAATCCGGAACCTGAACAAGAACGAAAACATTCTCAAACATTGCGTTGAAATCAACCGCCTCGAAAACGAGGGGGACCACATTCACCATCGCGCCCTCGCCCGCCTCTTCAAGTCGGGGCTGGATCCGCTCGACGTCATCAAGTGGAAGGAAATCTTCGAGGATATCGAGACCTCCATCGATCGCTGCGAAGATGCCGCCGACCTGTTGGAAGGGATCGTCCTCGAAAACTCCTGATTCCGGAGAATCGATACAATGACAACCATGCTCATCCTGGTCATCGTGGCCGCCCTGCTTTTCGATTTCATGAACGGGTGGAACGATTCGGCGAATGCAATTGCGACGGTGGTCTCCACCCGCGTATTGACGCCGATCACCGCGGTCATTTTTGCGGCCAGCCTGAACTTTCTCGGCGCACTCGGTCATGAAAAGGTCGCCAAGATGATCGGGGGCGGACTCGTCGATGCTTCCCTCCTCATGGGCCACCAGTACGTCATCCTTGCGGCGATGCTCGCTGCCGCGACCTGGGTCTATGTCTGCACCATGCGGGGTCTTCCGATCAGCGGATCCCACTCCCTCATTGGAGGCCTCCTCGGAGCTTCCGCCGGGGCATTCGGAATAGAGGTCGTAAAATCGGCTGGAATCATCAAGGTGCTCGCAGCGCTTGTTCTCTCTCCCGTCCTCGGCTTCATTCTGGGATATATCCTTTTGGTGATCGTCTACTGGATCGCCTATTTCATGAAGCCCAAAACGGTCCGCAAGTCATTCGGGAGGATGCAGATCATCTCCTGCGGTTTCATGGCCTATACACACGGAATGAATGATGCGCAGAAAGTCATGGGTGTGATTGCACTCGCCCTCGTCCTTGGAGGACAACTGACCTCCACCGCCGACGGGGTCCCCACTCATATTCCCCTTTGGGTCAAGATTACCTGTGCCACCGTGATGGGCGTCGGAACAGCCGCGGGAGGCTGGAGAGTCATTAAGACCCTGGGAATGAAACTGGCCCATATCCGCCCGATCGAAGGCTTCGCGGCCGAAACCGCCGCCGGGATTGTCTTGACGCTGAAAGCCGGCCTCGGACTTCCCGTCAGCACCACCCATACGGTCGCCGGATCGATCATGGGGGTTGGAACCGCCAACAGCGCCAAGTCGGTCCAGTGGAGCGTCGGGAAGAAGATGGTCTACGCCTGGGTCCTCACGCTTCCCGCCGCAGCCATCCTCGGAGCCCTGCTGGCCCTGATCGGGAAATTCTTCTTCGGGCAGAATTAGGGTTTCCGCGCCGAAACCAGATGGTAATACGCATGCGTCGGTTCGGACGTAAAGTCGACAAAGCCTGCTTCCGAAAGGAACGACTCCAATTCCCCAAGCGTGTACTGTTTCCCCTTCTCGTAGATCAACATGCTGACAGAGAAGCACGCTACGAGAAGAGGGCCATCCTTCTTTTCGTTTAGGGGCATTTCGTGCAGAAAAATCCGGCCTCCCGGTTCAAGCGCCTCGAAAGAGTTCTTTGCAAAGGTCCGGCAGGAATCCTCATCCCAATCGTGAAAGATATTTCCGAATAGCACCGCATCATGTCCGGAAGGCCAACCCGATTCGAACATGTTGCCCACCTTCGTTGAGATCCGCTCCGAGAGCCCCACATCCGAAATATTTTTGGCCGCGATCGTACAGACCGGTTCGAGGTCATAGACCGTCGATCGAAATTCAGGATGCTCCAGCGCCGTCGCGATCGAAAGAGATCCAGAGCCTCCCCCAACATCGAGAAGGTGGCGTACATTCGACCACGCTTTCTGTTTCGCCAACGCCCCCGCCGCCGACCGTGTCCACGTATGCATCTTCCCGATAAAGTCCTCGATCATTTTCGGATCGAGTTCCGCCATCCCGACCGCGCGTGGATCGACCGGGCCATCCCCCTTCTCAACCGCTTCCCGCAATTTCAGAAGATGAGCATCCTCCTCCGGCATGAGCCTTCCATAATAGAAGGGGCTTTCGGAAGAAAGATAGGACCGTCCAAGTTCCGTGAGGGAAAATCGATCCCCCTCCCCACAAGAGAGGAAGCCCAATCCTGCCGAAACAGACACGATCGCCTCGGCCGCCCGCGGAGGCAGGTCGAGGTCCGTAGCCAATTCCGACAGAGTCGCGGCCCCTTTCGCGAGCCGGTCATAGACCCCCTTCTCCTGGCCCACCTGAACGCACGGCAACGAGTGGCGCAACCAGATCAATTCATACATCGGCTGGTCACTGATCGAGGGAATCGGAAAGAGTACCGGGGCCGTTGTCATTCTTTTCTCCAGGCAGGATGGTTATTGTTTAGGAGCTGACAGCTTGTTGCAGTTCGAGGTCGACCTCATCATCAGAGGCGACATATTCGCGAATCCTTTGCCGAAGCATTTCGCGAACACAGGCACGGGCGTAATTCAGGTAGTTCCCCACATCGGTCTCTTTGAGACCGAACTTCTCTCCGATCTCCCCGTACGTGGGGGAATTTTTATCGTCGGAAGGTTTTCCGGTCACCGGATCGATGCAATACATCCGGAAGACATCAAAATAGACCCCTTTCCCATCCGCCTTGAGACGTTCTTCGAGGTCGGAGATGGCGGCATCAAAGAGGCAGCGAAACCACTCCCGTTCGTACACTTTGTCGGGAGAATCATCGGGAGAGGCTGGGCCAAGCCGGTCAAGTTCCCCTTCCCCGGCATCCAAACTATATAGATACCCACCGGCCGGGCGGCGCGCAATATCGGCACGCATCTGGTCAATCACGTAGTTATGGACCGACCGCTTCAAGAATCCCCGAAAGCTTCCCCGTTCGGGATTGAGACGAGACAGGCGATCCTTGTCGAGTAGATGAGAGAAATATCCCTGGGTGAGGTCCTTCGCATCATCGACCGACTTCTTCCAGGCGGTGCGAATATAAGCAAACACCGGCTTCCAATAGATGCGAACGAGATGTTCGAGCCCTTCGCGGCATTCCGGGTTCGACCGGTCGGCCGCCTCAAGTACCTCCGACCACGCGGTTGTCGGAAACGCCCGGCCAGAGCCCCCCATTGATGTATCCTGCACGCCCATGTTCAATCCTCCCAAGCCGGCCGAATCTTATCAAAAACGGGCCATGATGCCCATTTGAGATTTTATCAACGAGATCTCTACCCTAACTATTTTCCTCTAATGACATCCCCCCGCCTCCCGTACCGTTGGTCACAGGACGGAATTTCTCCGCTCCAAAACCCCTACAGGAGGAAAAATGAAAACGAGTCTTTTTTATCTGATCTTTCTTGCCCTACCCGCTTATGCGGATACGAGTTCGATTGAGATTACCAGGAGCGATTCAGGTTCCGCCAAAGCGACCCTATTCATTGAATTGATCCACACGGATGGTTCTATGGCCACCGAGTTTCGTCCGGGAGAGGAGAAAGAAGTCGGGCCCGGCCCCTGGTTCGGAAGAGCCCTCCCCCGCCCTGCGATCCACTCCCCGGCAACCGGAACCTGGATGTGGGAAAATCTGGCCCCCGGAACGTACGAAATACGCTTTCAGTCCGAGAACAGTAGTTGGATTATCGTAACCGGACTCGAGGCCGGGGTTAGAAAAGAGATGCGACTTCCTGCTCCGGGACCCGTCACGGTTCAGGGAGCCCTTCATAATAATCAGGAACCGGTCAAAGGACTCACCGTATCGGTCGTCTCCCGGAACCATCGCAAAGAAGATCGCATCTTCTGGAAAAGCTGGACGACAACTGACGCTCAAGGAAGATACCGGCTTCCCGTTCTTCCTTCCGGGCCCGGAGAAGTCGATGCACAGGCCTTCCTCGACGACCGGAATCCCCGAACCCTGGCGTGGGAGAACAAACAAGAATATGTTTCCGGGACCTACTTCCGGGGGGAAGAAATTTGGGCCCATACCATGACCTCGAAGGACCCCAAAGAGTTCCAAGCTGGGATCTCTCCGGTAAGGCTCTGCACCAGTTCTCTGAAACTGAACGGGGAGAACAAAACAGCAACCGTCTTCGTAAAAATGCGCCCCGGATTTGATTATCGCTTCCGGAAATACCGCAACTTCGGAGACAAAATCTGGAAAAAGTTCCGATCCAAAGAACAGCTTTCTGATTCCCTGGAAATCTCCGGGCTACCCGAAGGAGAAATCCTCCTGGTCCTCGGATCCGGAAAGAAGGGAAATTTGGAGCATACCGGAATCACGTATCAAATCCTCACCCTCCCCCCAGGAGAGACCCTTGAACGGAAACCCACGGAGCCAACCCCCAGGGGAAGCGTTGCGATCACCCTGGAGAATCTCAACTACGAGGGAGAGCAACCATACGCAAGACTAAAACGGAACGTGATCCTTCTCCCGAAGGAATTGAAGGAGTCGAGCAGCTACGACCTCGCCGAAGCGTTCTCATACGCCTTTCCCTGGAAAGAAAAACAAATGGAAGTAAAGGGAGTTCAAAAAGGGGCCTATTTCGCCTGGACCGAAAGCTCAACCTGGTTTGATACCTTGAAAGCCCCGGCCGAAATCAGGGACACTCTTCCCCTCGGCCTTCTCTCCCGTGCCCTCCGTAAAAAGATCAACGAAGAAACGATCTCCCCTGACCACGCACAATTCGAAGTAATGGATAAAGGGACGCCCTCCCTCACTTTCCGCCTACATCGTGGAAAATGACATTCCCCAGAAAGGAGAAAAGAGTATGAAAAACCTATCGCGATACATTCTGATTGTCGGACTCTTCACAACAGTCGCGTCGCTTCTGACCGGCTGTTCCGAGGAACATGTCGACACGATCAGTTTCACAACCAGTTCGACCGGAACTTCCCCCTTCAAGATCAATACGATCTACTCCTGCGACCATACAAACAGAATGGGAAAGAAACATAACCACCCCGAGGATTGTGGGTTTCGAAACTGTCCCCGCCTTGATCCCAATGGTTCTTTTGTCCCCGGCATCGCAACGGGCGGGTCCTGCCCGGATGAAGCGAGTGGAGGACTCGGGATCCGAACCGAATTAACCGCCTTCAACAACAATGCAAGCTCCGTCCTGGAGAGTTTAAAAACGGAAGCGATCTCTCAACTGTCCAGCAAAGCCGGCAGTGGGGTAAACACCCGGGCAGAGGCCTCCGGGAAGTTGAACTCAGTTGAAAAAGCAAGACTCTCGGGCGAGGTCCGAAGGGATCTCATCTCATCCTTCCAGCGCAAATGGGACGAATCGGCCCAGACCTCTTTCCGCACAATGCTCGCAAGCCAGAGTTCTCAGCTCCTCTCCATCAGCGCAACGGCAGGAGGAACGATGGGTTGTGGTCAGCGAAGGAATGTCGGAATTGATTTCGATATCAAGGTCACAGTAACTCTCCATGCTTCGGCAACCGTCCGGGGAACCATTAGCGATGAGGGTGCCTGGGATGGAGAAGAGATCAACTGGATCAATTTCGCGCTCAACATGAAAATGGGAGTTGAGGGAAAAGGATTGGTTGAGGATCGAATGGAAACCTCCTGCAACTGCTCCCCCGAGGAAGAAGAAAAGCACTCCCCCAAAGAGACAAAAGAGGGACATCTTCCCCGTCGCTACACCTACCCCGCGCCAGAAAGCCCCATGATCGAAAAGAGAACCGTACTGGTAAGAGAAGAAGCCCTGGAGGGTTTCCAGGTAAACAGGGCTCATGTATTTGTCCTCGACGAAAAGAAGGGGCCGGACGGAAAAGTGAACAGGATCTCACTCCTCGTCCCCACCCTCGCCACCGGAGGGTTTGCGGTGTATGAACTCCTCTCCCATCCCAACGGGAGAGGAAGCCATACGGCAACCGGCCCAACCATTCTCAAATCTATGGGAGAAGATACCCTCGCATACGCACTCCCCCAATCAGAATCAACCTACAGAATTGAGGGAGTGGACCAGGAAGGAAACCGTCGAGCAAGGCCGGCGCACACGATCGGAACCCTCCTTGGCAATGATATTGTCATCCTCGATAACAGGGATAGAGCTTTCCGGAGGCTCGACCGGATCGAAGATGACCATCGAGAAATCGACCTCTCTACCATCACAACCGACCTCAAAGTAAAACCGACGCAAAGAGTAGGATCGATTCTGAAGGGAACCCTTACGGTCCATGCCAGCCAGCAAGCCGAAAAAGGGTATCGATTTGATGTCGTTCTCCATGCCCCCGGATTTATGCCCCAAAGAGTGCACGTGGAGAAGATCAAACCGAATACGCCTCTCCCCCTCGAATCGTTGAAATTGGTCGCAATAAGACCTGGATCGAACAACCTCTCTGTGGAGATTCAACCCATAGCAAAATAAAAGCTACCTGGGGGCGGGTTCCGACTCGGGAGCCCGCCCCCCATCCATAAAATCTGGCGACATATCGTAATTTCAGATGATATACTCCCGTCGCATAAAAGGGAGGTGGTAAGTGATTTCATTCAATTGTCCGTTCTGCGCCCATTCGTTCAATGTGGAAGATGTTCTCGCCGGGAAAGAGATCAACTGTCCCCAATGCCAGGGGAAGGTCCCGGTTCCTGGAGCCCCCGCTCCGGCAGCCGCTGCACAACCTCCCCCTCAACCAGCGGTCATCGATACTTCGACCGTCGCCCAGAATATGAAAACGAAACAGGCGAATACCCAATCGACCATCGCCCTCGTTCTTGGAGCCGTCTCCCTGATGTGTGGGTGCTTCACGATGCCCTTTGCGATCGTTTTCGGAATCATGGCCATAAGTAAAGCAGGGGTCGATCCGAACCAAATGGGAACAATCAAAGTTAAATCGATCGCCGGAATTGGGATGTCCCTCGTTTTCACCCTTATATGGGCATCGATCTTCCTCCTCGGAGTACGACAGACCGAAAAGAAAAGACTTCTCATCGATTCGGAAATGGTGGTGGCGCAACAAGCCTTTGAAGGAAAAGAGTTTGATAAGGCCACCCACCTCTACGAACTGTACGCAGAAGATGGGTACAACAGGGAAATCAAATCGACCTGCAACCTGAGACTGGGACAGATCGCCTTTGAGCAGGGGAAGAAATCGAAAGCCAGGTCATATTTCGGGAAAGCGGTCAAGATCTATTCTTTGGCTATCCTTGAATCGAATAATCAGGAAGAGCAAGAACTCTTTCGCAAAATCCGGGTGGAAACCCTGGTAAACAAGGGGGAATCCTTTTTTCCCGTCCCGAAGATCAAAGGGGGACTTTCGGAAAAAGTACGGTTCTCTTCCTGGCGAATCCAGGGGAACCGAATCACATGCGACGTCCGATTCCCCGGGAACTGGAGCGAGATGCATATCTCCTGGGCGGTCTACGGAGAGGATAACGTCTTAATCGGGGAATATGACTTTGATTCTGCCCCGAGTGATGATGACGATAATATTGGATATCTGTATTTGCCATGGAATACAGACTGGGACCTGATCCACAAGATCATCGTTCACGTAAACAAGAAATAGCCCGTTCAAACCAAAATAGAAAAGGCCGGGGATCGCTCCCCGGCCTTATTTTATTCATGACGAAACTTTATCGGTTTATCCAGACCTTGTTCCCGACGTTCCAGATCCCTTCGAAAACGTCAAGATCGCCATCCCGGTCCAGGTCTTGGAAGATGGTGCTGCTGGTCGCACGGGGATCCCCGAAAGTCTGTCTCGGGATCTGTCCGAAAAAGGCTCTTCGCCCGGACATCTGGTGGTGGCCGGTTTTGAAGGAATTCGGCAACCGACTCGCCAGGAGTGGCGGCTTTCGTCGGATTCACGGTCATCACACTCTTAAAAGATTCGAACAATTTTGAGAGTGCGGCCTCCGAAGGCTGGCCCTTTTGAGGAGTATAGCTCTTCAACTCCGTCTTCCAGTCCGCCTCAAAACTAGACCAGTTCCGGGTTCCATCCAGGAGGTCAACCAGGCCCGCCTTTTGAGCGGTAGCCGTAAAGGTTGGAAACTGCCCCTCCAGGAAGAGGTAGAGGGATTGAGGCTTGTTCTGTTTCGCCAACCCCCACGCGCCCTGTTTGAGATAGTCCGGATTCTCCAGGTCTTGCGCAACCAAGGGTAATGCGACCCAGAGAAAGAGAAAGGAAACCGACAGGATTTGTTTGAACTTTGACATTTCCGTCATCCTTTGAATGGAGGTATGAAACCTCACCCCTGAAAAATGGAGATGGACCAATTCCTCTCCGAGCTTTGTGGTCTTGACGGGGTATGTGCCAAAGGAAGTGGGGGGGATTACGTTCTTTTGAGAATTTTCTAGAGGATTCCGAAGGCAAAGGCCAGAAGGGCGATGGCGAGCGCCCCTTTTCCCCAAAGGGAACATTCTTCTCGAAGGGATCGGGAGTGGATATCCCGCCCTGGCCGAATTATATTCTGGTCCCTCATAAGGGACAATGTGTCAAAAAGGGAAAAGAGTTTTCAAAATTCTGATTATTCGGGGGATTTGTGCAGAAATTCCCGGCATTTTTCGATGTTATCGGCAAGCTTCCTTTTCAGGTCCGAAGACCTTTCCGAGGCATCTTCAAAATCACGCAGAGCCTTTCGAAAATCCTCGGTTCCATCGCCCCCTGTATTTAATGAATATTTTGCACGTCCGAAGTAAGTATACCCACGAAGCCACGGGCCGACATGATTGTTCGGTTCGAGTTCTATTCCCCGACTAAAATCCGCCTCCGCCTCGGCCCAAATAGGCAGGGGATCCCCCTTGCTCATCTCGACCACATACTCTGCAATATGATTCAAAAGTCCCCCACGACGAATAAATCCTTCCCCCCCGGAGGGAAGGAGAGAGATCACGCGGGCGTAATCGTCCTTGGCTTCCTCCCAGACCGGAATCGGATTTCTCCGGTCCTTTTTCAGAAACTTTCCATACTGGGTAAGGCAGAACGCCTTCCAATGCCACGCTTCCGCTAAATTCTCATTCTGTGCAATCGCTTTGCGAAAATTATCAAGAGACTGGCCATAAAACAGATCGTACTTCGGATTCTTTATTAGAAATCCATTTGCCGCATCAAGGTAAAGCTTTCCGCGGAGAATCCGCACGTCGATTCGATCTGGATCCAACTGGAAGGCCACTTCCAGATCCGATATGGCGGACTCAAAATCAGAGTCTCGATGCAAATACAAAGTCATATTCCCATGAGCCAAACCTCGGCTGATCCAGACCTCGACCCATCCCGGTCGGTCCAGAACCACCTGGTCCAGGTCAGAGATCCCCGCTGCAAACCTATCCATACAATCCTGGAAATATTTACTTTCCAGAGTAGTTCCCTCCGGGGCCCGTGAAAGGAGAAAATTCGCCAGTTCAACAATAGCCTGCCCCCTCTCCAACCGGGTTTCTGAGGTCGGTCTCCGGGAGAGCGCTTCCGTAAAGTCGTCGATCGCCAAACCGAATTGTTCCACCGAATCTTCCCCTGTAACCTCTAACTCTTTAGCCCAGAGAATATAGGTAAAGCCCCTTCCCTCAAGATGAGGAACATACCCCTTGTCGACCTTGATTCCCCGGGTCCACCATCGAATAGATTCTTCAAAATTTTCGACCTCCATCTCAAGCGTGGCAAGAGCCTCATACGCTTCTTCAAGAACCTCTTCTGTATTCACCCCCAAGAGGAGAGCTTCCCGCGCCCCCGCAAAATCCCCCGTAATCCATAACCAGAGTCCCCGGGCACAGGCGATTCGTCCCTCCGAAATCGCTTTTGGATTCTTATGAACAAGGGATTCGAGATCACGAAGTCTTTCTTCCAATCGTTCTCGTTTCTTTTGGACATCCAACGGAATGGAAGCCTCGGGCTGGCGCGAGATCCCAATAATCTTGTTAAGAAGAGACTTCCTTCTTCCAGCCCCGGTCGCTTCCCGGAAGGCGTCCTGGTACTCTTGAATCTCAAGAATTACCCGCTCGTAATGAGCGGATGCGTAGCCTGGATCGAACTTGATCGCAAGATTCTGTTCCCGAAGGGCTTCCTTCGGTTCCATTCCCGCTCGATACATGCGACCCAATATATAATGAGGTTCTGCCAGGTTCGGGAATTCTGAGATCACCTCATCACACGCCTTTTTCACCGATTCCCGATACTCATCCACCCCTTCGGTACTTCCGGCCCGGCGGATCTTAAGCATCGCAGAAAGAAGCATGCTGGTCTTTTCCCGGAGAAGAGAAAGGCGAGCCTCTTCCGCAGCCACTCTTTTTCGCTCCTCCTCTACCGTCCTGGATCTCTCCGCCAAAAGTTTCGGAATCATAAATCCAAGAACAGCCGCGACAACCAGAACGCCCGCGGCACCAACACCAAATATTGCCTTTCGTTTGGCAACCTTTCGACCGATGCGGGTAACCATACCGGGGGAACGAGCTTCTATCGGATCCCCCGCCAGAAAGCGGGCCAGATCCTCCGCAAAAGCAAGAGCACTCTCATACCGATCAGCCTGCTTCTTTTCGAGAGCTTTCAGGCAGATCACCGACAGATCACCATGAATATTCTTTTTCTTCATCCGGGGATGAGGAGGATCGTCTTCGAGAATTTTTTTATAAATTGCCGCCGGAGTGTCCGCATCAAAAGGCATTATTCCGCCGGTAATGATCTCGTACATCATGACGCCCAGCGCGTACACATCCGTCAGAGGGCTTATTTCCCGTGTCTTTCCCCCTGCCTGTTCGGGCGACATGTACATGGGCGTCCCCATAACCGCCCCGGAAACCGTCAATTTCGTCAAGCCATCTATATCCTTAGCGAGACCAAAATCCATGACGATCGGTGCCCCTTTTTGATCAATCAGGATATTCTCCGGCTTGAGATCCCGATGAACCACCCCACGAGTATGAGCGTAATGAATCGCCCTCGAAACCTTTTCCAGAATAAGAAGTCTCTCCCTCAGCGGAAGATCCCGATTTTTTTTCTGATACCGACCAAAGGTAAGGCCCTCGATATAATCCATGCTGATGTAGTGCATCGGTTCCCCGGAAGAGAGGGAACAAGTGGCCACTTCATGGACCGCAATAATATTCGGATGACGAAGACGAGCCGCGAGAGCGGCTTCTCGATGGAGTCGACTCACCCCCTTACGATTGGACGTCTGTCCTTTGAAAACTTTTAATGCAACCGTACGTTCAAGATCGGGATCTTCCGCTTCATAGATGACCCCCATCCCCCCTTCCCCGATCTTTTTGCGAATCTGATACTTTCCGATTCGAGCCCCGGAAGGAATACCCTCCCCGGCCAAAATGGCAATATCTACCTGGGATACGGGGAGATCCCCTTCTCCGACCGATTTCGCATCATCACCACATTTATGGCACCGAATCGTAACCTGAGAGTTGTGCCGGGAAGAGTCATAGATTTCATGACACGGCTCACAGTAGTGCACCCGAATCCGTTTTACCTGAAGAACCTCTGCGAACTGCTTCAACTCGAGAAAACCTTTGGAAAAAAGAATTTCTCCAATCGGTCGAGACTCCCCCGACGTCGTCAATCGTTCCTGCTCTTGAAGACACTCTTCTAATTGATCTGGTGTGACATACCCGCGAAAAAGAGCGACTTCCCCAAGAGGGGTTTCCGCTTCGTGATCTTTCAGGAGATCATCCCAGAGAGGAGAGAGATTCTCGTCTTCGCTCATGATTGAAGGAGAAAGCGGATCTCGTTCTCCACCTCATCCGGACTGTCGACGTAACCCTCCACCGCGGCCTGCAACACCTGACGCAAACGGTTTCGTGCCAGGGTAAGATGGTTCTTCAAATTGGCTTCGGTCATCTCAAATTTGGTGGCCAACTGGGCACAAGTCGGGCGCAAACTCTGATTCGCATCTCGAGATGCGGTACGAGTCTGCTGCTCTCCAGGAGCAACATAGTAGGCATGGAATATTTCATACGTATTCTCTTTGCCTTGCGCACGAAGTTCCTCTCCAAGCTGTTTTAATCCATCGGATAGAACACATTTCGCCCAAGCCCGGTCAAAATATTTCTCGGGGTTCTCCTTATCCGAGGGAGCAAACCGGCTAAGATCGACCTCTTCGACATCGAAGCTGAAGATTTGGACCTTCCCACCCCGTTTTTCCGCTTTTTGAGCCCGTCGTTCCATACGAAGAAAATTTTCGAGCGCGGTACGTAGGTACGACCGGAAACTTCCTCGCTCTGGATCGATCCGGGCGAGATCCTGTCGTTCAATGATATAGGCAAAGAAAGCCTGTGTCAGATCCTTTGCGTCATCGTTGGTCTTGTGCCAACCGAGGCGAATTGTCACATAGACCGGTTTCCAGTACCTTTCAATCAACTCTTCGAGATGAGCGGCATGTTTGGGAGAGTTCGGATCGGCGGCGTGAAGAACCATCGACCAGCAGGTAGTCCGGAACTTCCCCGATCCCCCACCCATCGTTGTTCCAAAACCCTTTTTCTCTGCCATGATTCTTATTCCTATAATACAAGAACAGACCCGAAACGGGAAACCCCCCGTCTTCGATTCAAATAAGATTTCTTTTCTGTATTTAAATCCCCCTGAAAAGAAACGCACATCAGGGGGAACGGAAACAGATAGTTATGATAGACTCTTCCTGCATGGCGCAGGACAACAAACCATCACGAGGTAAAAAAATGGCACACACATCTATCCTGGCAGCACCTGCGGCACAGCCTTCGGACCAGGTGGGCTGGTTTGTTCTCGGTGGGATCCTCGGACTGATCACCCTCGGACTTCTCCTCCTCAAAGCATCCCTGGACCCGAGCCCCTATATCCCGACATCGTCTGATCTGCCTGCTCTGGTCGCCACGACCAGGGAAGATCCAGCAATAGAACGACACTTTGCCATCGTCTGTAGCGGATTCACCAAGACCAATCGGCATGCAAAATGGTTTGGAAACAGTTCTTCCCGCATCTATCAGGTTCTGAAAGAGCAATACGGATATTCTGATGAGAGCATCTATTTTCTCTTTGATGATCCAAATCGCCCCCTCCCCAATGGACCGGTTGTGGTCGATGGACAGATGAATCTCCCCAATTTTCGAAAGGTTCTGCAACATCTGGGGTCCATCGTAACCCCGGCAGATAATGTCAGCCTGTTTATGATTGGACACGGGATTTATCGGAATGCGGACTCCTGGTTCGACTGCATTGGAGAGGACCTCTCTAGCACCGAATTTGCAAAACTGATAAATCATCTACACACGAACAAAATCCGAATCGTACTCTCGCCCTGTCAGATGGAAGGCTTTATCTGGCGTGCCAGTAAAAAAGGTAGAGTGATTCTTTCCAGCACCCGTTTTACGGAGAACAATTCAGCTGCCGTTGCCGAAGCGGCCATTCGTGGGTTCTCTAATATGAAATTTGATTCGAATGGGGATGGGAGGCTTTCCTTTGCGGAAGCGTATCAGAGTATGGTCCTCGAGCAGACGCAATGGTATGCAAAGAAAGGATGGCGACAGAGAGAGCATGCACTCCTCGATGATAATGGGGATGGGATGGGACACTATCTGCCGACAGAACTAGATTCGGGAGATGGAGCCCTCGCAAAAGTGACCTTCCTTGGGGATCAGGGAAAGAAGATCGTTTTCTTCCAGAATCAAAACGAAGAACTGAAAGAGAAAAACAAAGAACTTCAACTTCATCACATTTTAGACCCCTATTCCGATGGAAGAAGACCCTCCAAAAATCGATAATTCTTCTGGTTCCGCTCCCCAAAATCCGTAAAATGCCCCCCTTCATCAGAGGAAAGGGAGAACAGGCTCATAGGATGGAATGGATAAACCTGGCAATACGGTGGATCCACGTGATTACAGGCGTGGCGTGGATCGGAACTTCCTTCTACTTTAACTGGCTGGAAGGGAACCTCGACCGAAAGGGCCAAAAGCCAAAAGGGGTCGCAGGAGATCTTTGGGCCATCCACGGAGGAGGCTTTTACCACGTAACCAAATACGCCGTGGCCCCCGACCAACTTCCCGAAACCCTCCACTGGTTTAAATGGGAAGCGTATTTTACCTGGATTTCCGGATTCCTTCTTCTGGGCATTGTTTACTACCACGGCGCCAGTTTGTACCTCATCGATCCTTATGTAGCAGATATCCCCGTCTGGGGGGGCATTCTCATTGGGCTTCTTTCCATGGGACTGGGATGGTACGTATATGACACGATCTGCCGTTCGATGAAAGAAAGCCCGGTCGGGCTCGCCATTATCGGTCTTTTCCTCATGGTCGGGGTGGCGTGGTTCCTCTGCCAGGTATTTACTCCTCGGGGAGCGTATATCCATGTGGGTGCGATTCTCGGAACTCTCATGGCGGCAAACGTCTTCCGGGTCATCATCCCCAACCAACGGGATATGGTGGATGATATGATGGAGGGGAAAGAACCCGACCCGGAACCGGGAAAGGCGGCACTCCAGAGATCGGTTCACAACAACTACCTCACGCTCCCCGTTCTCTTCATCATGGTATCGAATCATTATCCCATCACGTTTGGACACCCTTATAATTGGTTGGTCCTCACCGGGATCAGTCTCATCGGAATGGGAGTTCGCCACTACTTCAACTTGAAGAATCAGGGCCACCGGAAAAAATGGATCCTTCCCGTTGCCGCAGGAGCGATGGTCGCTCTTGCACTCGTCACAAACGTCACCGCGAATCTTGGGAATAAGATTGAGGGGCCTCCCATCGCCTTTCGAGAGATCCAACCGATCATTCAGAAGAGGTGTGCTACGTGTCATTCGGCCGCTCCGACCGATGATCTTTATACAATCGCGCCCAATGGGGTTATGTTCGACACACCGAAACAGATCCAGAAATGGGCGCCCACAATCATGCAACGATCGGTGATCTTGAAGAATATGCCGTTGGGGAACAAAACCGGGATCACGGACGAAGAGCGCAACAAAATTGGCCGCTGGGTAAAATGGGGCGCAAAGCTCGATTAATCTAGACGACCGTAACGAGAATCTCACGCGAAGAGGGATGATCTCGATGCTCCCACAGATAAATCCCCTGCCAGGTTCCCAGAGCAAGCCTTCCTTCTACGATGGGAATCGAGATCGAAACCTGCGTGAGAGCCATCTTAATATGGGACGGCATATCATCAGGACCTTCCGCCGTATGTCGATAGGAAGGATCCCCTCTAGGGACGATCCGGTCGAGAAAGTCTTCCAAATCTCTCTGAACATCGGGATCCGCATTCTCATTAATCAACAAACTGGCAGAAGTGTGCCGAAGGAATACGGTACAGAGCCCCTCTTCTCCTCCCAATTCTCTCACCAGAGCGGAAACCTCACCGGTAATCAAATGCAATCCTCTTCGTGGAGAGCGAACCAGAAGGGATCGGGTTTTTGTCGTTCTCATAGCTGGAATCTCTGAAAATTATATGAACCTGCCAGACAATAATGTATACGGAACTCCGTTTATCTCAATAGACCTGTGCAATTGGGCAGAATTTCATGAGCGGAAAATCTGATCACGAACTGATCCACCTTTTCCAAAAAGGGGATAATAGAGCCTTTTCTGAGCTCTACCACCGCCATGCCCCCAGGATCCAACAGTTCTTTCATTACCTTACTTTTCACCGGACATTGAGCGAAGACCTTCTTCAAGAGACGTTCCTGAAATTATGGAGAGGTCTTCCTTCTTTCGAACCTCGAGCTCCTTTCTCCCATTTTCTCTACCGCGTTGCCCGGAATATCTGGATCGACCATGGCCGGCTCAAAAAGAACCAGGAACGGCCTGCGAGCCAAGACCTGATCGAAAGCCAGGTAGAGGAAGGAAACGCCCCTTCCGATACGGCGGTCTTACATGAAACACGGATCCGGGTTCGCCAGGCGATTGATGCGCTATCCCCGCCGATTCGGGAAACGCTCATCTTGAGTAAGTTTCAAGGTCTCAAAAACCGGGAAATCTCAACGATCCTCGAAATCCCGGAAGGAACCGTAGAAAGTCGCCTGAGCAAAGCCTACCGCCAATTGCGCCCACTCCTCCATGGCGCAAGCAAGATGACCCCCTGATTTTTTTCATTTTCGGGTGAGGGTTTTCCAGGCAGACACCGTTCTCTCTTCTGGAACAACGTTGGAAACGGGAGAACGTGGAATGAAATCGTGTAAAGACCTGCAGGAAAAGCTGCTCAGCTTTCTGAAAGGAGAGGATACATCTCCCTTCAAAAAGGATTTGATCGAAAAACATCTTCGCCAGTGCAAAGCTTGTGGAGAAGAGTTCCAGTCCATAAAGAAGACCGATCTTCTTTTGGAAACAGCTCGACTCTCGGAACCCCAGAAAGCCCCGGAGAAAATTTTGGCGGCAATTACGAACCGACCCAAAAAGTCGACGAGGCGAGCCGTAATTCAGCACCGTCCACGACATGCCTGGGCCATGCCGACCGCCGCCGTAATTCTTTTTGGACTGGTCCTCTATTTTGCCCTCCGAACACCCGATCCGGTAAAAGCAACCGTAAACACAGAAGGGAAAAAGCTCACTCTTTCCGTAGAATCTGGAAAGATCGACCTCCAAACGGAGGAAGGAAGAATCTTCGTCGCACAGGGAGAAACCACCCGCCTCCAGGAACTTCCTCAACTGGTTCGGGAAAAAATATCCACGCCCCCTTCCCAAGGGGAGGACCAAGCCTGGGAAAAATATACCCAGGGAGCCTATCAAGAAGCGTTCACTCTCTTCCACTCGGCCCTTGAGAATCGAAAGAGTGAGAACCCCCTTAACAATACCGCCATCGCCTCCCTCCTTACCGGAACCGGATGGAGTCTATATTGGCAACAAGAGTATGAAGAAGCTTCCGCCCAATTCCAATCCGCGATCAAAATGGAATCCACTTCCGCCGATGCCCGGAGAGGGCTGGGGTATTGCCACTATCGACTTGGGAATTATGACCTGGCGATCTCAACCCTTGGCCCGGTGGGGAAAGAAGTCCCCACCTGGATCGACGTACAGTTGACCCTCGGATGGGCGGAATATTGGACCACCCGTTATTCGAATGCGATCCCCTACTTCCAGGCAGCCCAGAAACTGAATCCCTTCCTCGCAGAGCCTTCCATCGGCCTTGGATGGTCCTACTACAAAAATGACCAACCCCAAATGGCACGAAACACCTTTATCAATGCATTGACCCTCTACCCTGAATATTTCCAGGACAAAGACTTCCAAGCGCTCCTCTCCTACCGGAGTGACTGGCTTTCCCTGCAACTCTCCGTAGCATGGGCTTACTACAACAAGATGAATTACGATCGGGCAGAAGAGTCTTTTCTTTCCTTCCTGGAGAAACTGGACGAAGAAAACAGTGTCGCTCTGGCGGCCAACACCCGTTGTGGCCTGGGATGGACTCTTTATAAAAAAGGGAACCGCAATAGTGCCGAAGAACAGTTTGATCTCGCTCTGAAAATCGCCCCTTCCGACTCCAATGCCCTGCTCGGAAAGCAACTCTGTATGCAAACCGGATCGATTCCCAAGGAGAACTAATTCGAATGGACTTTCTGTTATTCATAGTAGCTCTTCTCAACCCGGAAGAGCCCCTTTTCCTGAATCAAGATTCGGAAAACAAACGTTCTCGTGGCTGGCACTACTACGAACGGGGCGAGTATGAACAAGCGCGAAAGAAATTCAGAGAAGCCCTGAGAAAAGATACGAATGATACGGATTCGCGATCCGGTCTGGGATGGTGTTATCTGGGAATTGGGAAACTCTCAGAGGCCGAAAAGGAATTTACCAAAGCCCTCGAAAAGGAGCCCACACACCTGAGCGCTCTGCAAGGGATGTCGGCCGTAACGAAACAGAGGTGGGAAACCCTGACCCTTGCAAATGCTCTCTCCTCCCAGGGATATGCGGATCAAGCGCTTCTCCTCTATGACCAGATCTTGAGGAAGCGAGATAGAGATTTCCCTACGGAAGAGGTATGGAGAGCCCGCCTTGGAAAAGCGTGGTGTCTCTACAATCAGGGCGACTATGCAGAAGCAAAGGTACAATTCGAGAATGTTCTCGAAGAGAGGGAAACCGAAGTCACCGCTCTTCAAGGGTTAGGCTATACCTACTACCAGAAGCAAAACTATCCCGCTTGTAGAGCCGAACTCGAGAAAGCCCTCCGCCTTTATCCCGATTGGTTTGCAGTCGTGGACAATCTTGGATGGTGCGAACTGAAGATGCAGAATTATGGGAGAGCGATCGCCTATTTCAAAGAAGCCATTCGACTTTCCCCCACCACAGCGGATGCACATGCCGGAGCCGCCTGGGTCAGGCAAAAGGGAAAGCGAACCGACCAGGCAATCGAACACTTTCGAAATGCGATCGCCATCGATCCCCGTTATGTAGAAACAGATGAATTCCGAAATCTTCTGACAAAGGAACGCGTTTATCGAGAACTCCTGCTTCCCCTCGGAGAAGCCTACATCGCCCGGGGAGAATATAAAACCGCGATCTCCCGATTGAGAAGAGCTCTCTATGGAGAAAACACCCTCCGTGTCCGAGCCAATCTTGGATACGCACAACTTCAGATCGGATCGTACAAAGATGCGATTTCCACGTTGCGGATGCTTCCAGAAACGACGCCAGGGAGCGAAGTTGAGATCTGGAAAAACGCAACGGGAAGTCTCGGTTGGGCGCACTATTATGAGGAAGACTATTCAAAAGCAGTCGACATTTTCAAACGAATCAGTGCAGATACAGAAATAGGATGGTGCCTTCTCCGCCTCGGAAAAGTGGACGAAGCGGAACGAATTTTTCAGAACAGCCTGAATGAATCGCCCCAAAACACCCTTGCCTCCAATGGATTGGTTGAGGTGCAAACGGAAAGAAGATCGATCCTCGACAAAGGATGGGAAGAGTATTACGCACAAGAATACCGCAAGGCAGAGAACCTCTTTCAGAAAGCGATCTCCGGAAAGATGTCACCGGAACTTGTTTGGGAGGTTCGCCTCGGACTTGGATGGTGCCATATAAAGTCCGGACGATTTGACGACGCAATGAAAGAGCTTGATGAGGCGCGATACGAAGCGCTCAATGCGCAAGACCCCATCACAGCTCGTGCCACGGTTCAAATTCCGATCGGGTGGGCCCATTTGGGGAAAGAAAATCACTCCTCGGCCCTGGAAGCTTTCGGAAAAGCACAAGAAACCTTCCCCGCTCATATCGATATTTACCGGGGACTCGGCTGGACATACTACCAGATGAAACAAAAAGAAAATTCTCTCAAGGCCTTCGAGAGAGGGCTCGAAATTTACCCGCGGGATCCCAGTTGCCGTGAGGGAATCGCCCTCTTGCAACCAAAACCGATGGACAAGTAGGAGGTAACGCAATGATCTTCAAGACACTTCTTGGGCTGACAAAGAGAGCGGAGAGTCCTCTCCCGAGTCAGAAATCGGGTCTGCAATTAGCAAAGCAGGTCACCCTTGAATTCAACAAAAAGCAGGGTGGATTTCTCTTCGATGGAAAAACCGGAAAATCATGGACGATCAATCCGAGTGGAGCCCTGATCCTTCAAGGATTGCTCAATGGGGACCCCGCCCAAACCATTGCGGAAAAACTCCGGAACCGTTTCCAGGTCACCTCCTCCCGGGCCTTCAGCGACATCAGTGATTTCCGGTCGACCCTCCTGAGAGAAGGACATTTATCAAACCATGAGTAAGACTACGATTGCGATTACCGGACTCGATGCCAGGGAGAACCCCTTTCCTGGGCTCGCGGTGGCCCGCTGCCTCGCGTCGAAGAACCGGGATAATTTCCATCTGGTCGGTCTCACCTTTGACGTTCTCTCTACGGGAGCGTATGCACACCCATTCTTCGACAAGATTTTCCGGGTCCCTTTTCCGGGAGAAGGGGAAACCCTTCTTTTGCAAAGAATTGAAGAGATCCACAAAGAGGAGCAGATCCATGTTCTGATTCCGACCCTGGATAGCGAAGTTCCCATGTATGCAAGACTGGAAAGTCGCCTCCGGGAGATGGGAATCGCCACACTGCTCCCCTCCGAAACCGCCGTAAAAATGAGAAGTAAAATGGCCCTGCAAAACTTCTGCAGGGAAAACCGAATTCCCGCCCCAAGAACAAAAACGATTACAAGTCTGGAAGGGGTGGGCAAAGCAGGAACCGATCTTGGCTACCCGCTATTTCTAAAAGGCAGTATCGCAGGAGCCCACCAAGCGTTCACGCCGATCCAGGCAAACCTCCAATTTCTCGATATTCTTCATGAATGGGGCTATCCGATCCTTGCTCAAGAACGAATAGAGGGGGAAGAGATCGACCTGGCCGCTCTCGCCAATCGCCGGCACCAGATGATCGGGGCGGTCGGCATGAAGAAACTTGGGGTAACCTGGGAAGGAAAAGCATGCTCGGGAGTTACGATCGAGGATCCGGATCTCTACGAACTGGGCGCAAAAATAATCCAAGATCTGAAATGGATCGGACCTCTCGAACTCGAATTCATTAAAGAAGCTTCTTCGGGTCGATATTTCCTCGTGGAAATCAACAGTCGGTTTCCGGCCTGGATCTATCTCTGTACGGGAGCAGGACAGAACCTCCCTTTTGCCGCAATGGAGCTTGCCCTGGGAAGAGAAGTCCCGCCTTTCCCAAAGTGCAAATCGGGAACTCTTTTCCATAGAGGAAGTGGAGAGTCCTCTCTTCCGATCTCGGTGCTCGGTTCTTTTGGGATGTCCGGAGAACTCGATCTTCGTGCCCCCATCGAAAACAAGGTGGAAATCTCATGAAGAACTCGATCACCGTTGCGGTCACCGGTTTCGAAGCTTCCGCGCGTTCGCAAGCGGCAACGGCCATTTGTCGATGTTTGCGCGATTCGGTCTCCTTTGAAGGCCGAATCATAGGACTGACCTATGATCCTTATGCGGGGGCCTCCTATGAACCGGGCCTCCTCGATGCAGCGTATCTGGTCTCCTCCCCTCAGGCGGGCCGAGGCAAGTTTCTTGCTGAAGTACGCAAGATTAAGGAAAAGGATGGGATTGACGTTCTCATCATCGCTCACGAGAACGAATACCCCCACATTCTTAGAGAAGAGATCGAAAACCTCGGAATCCGGACACTGCTTCCGGATACGACAGCGAAGGAATCCATATCACGAAGGAATATGATCGATCTCTCGAAAGATCTCAGGATCGATATTCCCACAACGTATGTCGCCGAATCACTCCCGATCGCCTGGGCGCAAGCCAATGCAATTGGATATCCGTGCTTTCTCAAATCGACCCAGGATTCCCGTTCCTTTGTCACCCACTCAGACGAAGAAACCACAATCATCTACCAGAGTTTCGTCGCCGATCGATACCAGACGGTACTGGTTCAAGGGATGCTACGGGGAGAGACGATTACCGTGCATGGCCTCGCCTCCCAGGGAGGGGGATGGATCGGGGGAGCCGCCGTGAAGAAAATTGCTCCGGCCCATTCTGGATCTACGTGGGGAGGGGTAACGGTCGATATGCCGGACCTTCTTCAGAATACGGAAAAGATTGTCCGGTATGCTGGATGGACCGGCCCTATTGAAGTCGATTTTCTCCACGAAGAAGATCTGAATCGCTGCACTTTGATCGACATCCGTCCCGGATACGGATCGATGGTCAGTTTCCTTTATCCGGGAGGAATGAATCTTCCGGAACTGGGGGTTCGACTCACCTTTGGAGAGAACCTCTCCCTTACCCCCTCCCCGATCCCTGGAATACTTACCTTCCGTTATACGGAAGACCTTCTCTCTGATATGTCCGCCTTTGCCGCGTTTTCTGTAACAAGGGAGGTCCATCACGATGGCCACAACCATTAAAGAAGCGTACTCCGGCCCAAAAATCGAAGCGCAATCGATCCGCGCAATGAATACCTTTTCCGGGAAAGGAACCGATTCTTCCGCCTTCCCCGAATTGGAAGGATTCTCCGTTTCCGAACTTGTAGAGAAATATGGATCCCCTCTCTATGTCGCTTCGGAATCCGCGATTCGAAACAAAGTCCGGAATTTCCGACAGGCCTTTGTTTCCCGTTATCCCGATACGACACTTGCATGGTCGTACAAAACCAATTACCTCGCCGGGATCTGCTCGATCATGCATGAAGAAGGTGCCTGGGCGGAAGTCGTCTCTGGATTCGAATACCGTCTCGCCGAAGATCTGAATATTCCAGGGTCCAGGATCATTTTCAATGGCCCCTATAAATCGCTGTCTGACCTCGAACGAGCTGCATCGGCCGAAAGCCTCATTCACATGGATAACTTTGATGAGTTGGCCGATATGGAATCCGTAGCCGCCGCCCTTGGGAAGAAAGTCCGAATTGGAATCCGGGTCAATCTTCAACTCAATGACCCGCCTTGGACCAAATTTGGATTCTCCATCGAATCTGGGGAAGCGATGGAAGCGTGTCGAAAGATTCAAGAGTCCAAATATCTAAAACTTTCCGGATTTCATATTCACACAGGAACTTTCATTCTCGATCCCGCCATCTATCGGAGAGCAATCGAAGGGTTGATCTCTCTGGCCGATGGCGTACGCGACCAGTGGGGAACGGAAATTGACTACTTTGATCTGGGAGGCGGATTCGCCTCCGCAAATACCCTGCATGGATTCCTTCTCCAGGGAGAAGCGGTAAGTCCCACTCCCACACAATACGCAGAAGCCATTTGCACACCGCTTCTGGAGAAGGTATCCGGTTGGAAGAAAAAGCCGCGTCTTATCCTGGAGCCGGGAAGAATCCTCGTCGACGAATCGATGTCGATGATCACCACTGTGGTCGCCACAAAGAGGCTCTCGGATGGAAAAAAGGCGGTCGTGATCGATGCAGGGGTAAACGTACTTCCCACGACCTACTGGTACAAACATGAGATCGCCTGTCCGGAGGAGTCCGGGAATTCAGTTGAAAATGTAAACATTCTCGGCCCCCTCTGTATGAATATTGATGTGATACGGAAAGATATCCGGCTGCCGGCGCTCAAAAAGGGAAGTCGGGTTCTCGTCCGAAATGTGGGGGCGTACAACATTACGCAATCGATGCAATTCATCTACGAAAGACCGGCCACGATCCTTCTGCATGGCGGACAGATTGACCTCCTTCGCGTTCGGGAAACCGCAGAGCATATCCGATCCCTCGACCGGATCCCGGCACATCTTTCCCGGGAAAAAAGGGAGAATTCATGAGCCTTATCTCGATCGATCAAAGAGACAGGTTCGAGAAGACCTTCTCCCCCCTCTTCCGGGCCTGCGGAGAAATTCTTCTCTGCTCCAACAGTGCCTCCGGATTTTGTTTTCTTTTGGCCCTTGCGATCCTCGCCCCGAAAGTGGCCGGACTCATCCTTCTTGGCGTAACCGTAGCGACGCTCACAGCCGTTCTTTTCAGAGAACCGAACATTCTGATGATGCGTGGATATTACGGGTATAATGCAGCCCTTCTCGGAATCCTTTGGGTTTTTCTCTGGGAGTCGACGTTCCTCTCCACCCTCCTCTTTCTTCCGGCGGCCGCCGGAACCGCGCTGATGGTGATTCTCCATCGGAGAGCCAACCTTTGGGGTCGACTACGGCTCCCCGTTCTTTGTCTACCCACGCTGATTGTGGTTACGCTTTTGGGCCCACTGACGACCGGGTTGGAAATCTCGACCTCGATCGCCAGCCCCTTGGATCGAATTCCCTTCGAAGGAGGAGCGCTCCTTCCCGCCCTCATCCTTTTTTGCCTGATTCTTCTCGCCATAACGATCCATTCCAGAAGATTCGCTCTCCTTGGACTTTTGGGCGCCGCCTTCGGAACAGGAATCGGAAATATGCTCTCCCCCGAGGCAGGCATCATCCCATCGCTCCATCTCTTCACAAGCGCCTCATTGGCAATAGCTTTGGGAGCCTATTTTATTCGTCCCGGGATGACGTCTCTGTTTTATGCCGCAGCGGGAATCCTGGTGACGAACTTCCTCTGGCCACAAACGGTGCCGTACCTCGTAGAAGCGGGTATTCCTGGATATTCGGTCCCCTTCTTCCTCGTGACCCTTCTCTTTCTCTATCCCATCCAGAGAGGACTATTTCATCCGGCGAAAACGGGACTTCATCCAGTCTATGCCGATATTGCCGTCGATCCTGTCTACTGGAAAACGATTGAAATCGACACAAACCGGGATTCGCTATCGTGGCAGGAAGAGAATATCGAGAAATTGGCGAAAGCGATCGCTGAAAGTGGACCGGAAACCGTCGCCTTGACCGGAGCGGGAATCAGTACTGATTCTGGAATTCCCGATATCGTCCATGGGTATTGGGGGAAATATAATCCGGACGATTTCACGTTCAAAAATTTCGTCGAAAAACCCTCCTCCCGTCAGGCCTATTGGGCGATGAGCGAAGAACTGTATACCTTTATTCAGAATGCCCGTCCCGGATCGGGTCATACCGCCTTACGAGATTTGGAAAAACTTGGATGTCTTGGAGGAATCGTTACACAGAACGTGGATGGCCTTCACCAAAAAGCCTCTCGGGGAAAAACTCGTGTGATCGAATTGCACGGAACAGAACATTCCGTCCGGTGTCTCGATTGCAAAGGAGAGAGTTCCAGAGAAGAGGTTTCCCAGAGAGTCCGCCATGATGTCAAGATCCCCTACTGCTTTTCCTGTCGGGGAATTCTTAAGACCGATGCGACACTGGATGGAGAACCGGTTTCAATCCCGCTCTGGAAAGAGACCTGTCGAACAATCACGGAAGCGAGACTTCTTCTTGTTGTTGGAACCGCACTCCGAATTCCAGCGATTTCCGAACTGGTAGAACGGGCCGCAAAAGGGGGAACGAAGATCGCCATCATCTCTCTGGGATCCACCCCTTCGGACCATGTCGCCCAATATATTTTCCGCTCCCCCATTAGCGAAGTTCTGCCCCAAGTGGTAAAGCGGGTAAAAGTGTTGAAACCCAAGAGAGCCGCCTTACAACCAGCACTCCCTGTATCACACGGAATGCCCACTCCTTGCGACACAAGCCCTCTTGCCGTGAGATAAGCCCCTCTCCTAAAATATTAAAACACCTTGCATTAAATTATAACGCTTGTTATAACCACACCCATACATTCAAAAGGAGAGACGAAATGGTGGATTATGATGTGGTGGTTATTGGGTCAGGACCGGGAGGATTAACCGCCGCCCTCAGTCTGGCCCGGGCAGGAAAGAAAGTCCTCGTGCTGGAACAACACTATCTTCCGGGTGGATGGTGCCACTCGTTTCCCCTGGGTGATTACAAATTCAGTCCCGGGGTCCATTACATCGGGGAATTGAATCCAGGGGGAAGGATGCGGGCTCTTTTTGAGGGGCTCGGGATCGCAAACGATATTACCTTTCTTGAGATCAATCCGGATGGATATGACCATGTTCTTGTTGGCGAGAAAAGATTCGATATCCCAAAGGGACGAGACAAATACATGAATCGTCTGAAAGAAACCTTCCCTTCGGAGCAAAAAGGGATCGAGGGATACTTCTCCGCTGTGGATAAAACGGTCCGGGGGATTGAATCCAACTTTGAATTCAAAGGGATCAAAGATCTCCTCACCCTTCCCTTCCGCCATCCCACGCTCGCCTTCCGGGGACTTCAACCCCTTAAAAAAGTGATGGGCTCCTATATCCAGGACCCATTCCTCAAAGCGATCCTCTCCATTCAGTGCGGAGATCATGGACTCCCCCCTTCGAAAGTCCCCTTTTCGATGCACTCGGTAATTGTCGATCACTATTTTAATGGAGCCTTCTATCCCAAAGGGGGTGGGTATGCCATTCCGCGAGCTTTCATCCGAGGCCTGAAGAAATATGGAGGGGAGGTGAAGGTCCGTACCCGTGTCACAAAGATTCTTGTCGAGAAAGAAGGCAATCGGAAACGGGCCATTGGGGTTCGCCTCGCGGATGGTTCGGAAATTACAGCCAGCCACGTCATTTCCAATGCAGACCCTCATATTACCTTTGAAAATCTTATTGGGCGGGATCAACTGACCCGAAAACGAACGAAGTGGCTCGACAAACTTAATTATTCTATTTCCGCACTCAGCCTTTTCTTTGCGGTCGATATGGATCTGAAAAAAGCGGGAATGGATTCGGGAAACTACTGGTTCTCGGAAACCCCCGATCTGGAACCGGCCTACAACATCGCAAGAGGGTCTACCCCTGCCGACAGAGATACGTATCCCGGTATGTTCCTGACCGCCACGACGCTCAAGGACCCTTCGAAACGGACAAAAAACAACCACCACACCATGGAAGCGTTCGCCTTCGTCAACTACGAAGAGTTTCAACAATGGTCGAGTTCCGACGTCGAGAACCGTCCCGAAGAATATAAAAAGAGAAAGCAGGTTCTCACCGATAAGATGTTCCGAGGACTGGAGAAATTTGTCCCTGGCCTGCGGGATCACGTTGTTTTCCACGATCTCGGAACCCCGCTCACGAACCAATTCTACGTAGAGTCCACAAAGGGAAATCTCTACGGAACCGAAAAGAGTCGAAAACAGATTGGGCCCTTTGGCCAGGGAATCCGGACGGAAATTGACAACCTTCTTCTCTGTGGAGCGAGCACGGTCGGTCACGGCGTGATGGGAGCGTGCATGTCGGGTCTTTTTGCCGCGACCAGAATCCTCCAGAATTCGATTCCCGAAATCCTTACCGAAAGGAATCAGACGCTCCAAATTCTGCCCTCGGAACATCCGGAAAGCTGGCCCGAAGAGATGAAACCATCCCGGGAGGAGACAACCCATGCCTGAAGTGGAAACCGTCCGGGATCTCAGGCGGGGACAGATCCTTCGCGTCGCAAAATCCCTCGTTGCAGAGAAAGGACTCACCGCCCTCACCTTTGCTGCCTTGGAAAAAAGGCTCCACTTCTCCCGTGGAGTGATCACCTACCACTTTCGAAACAAGGAAGAATTGGTGGACGCTCTCCTGGAAAGTGCCATTGAAGAGATTGATGGCGCCATCTTCAACGCAGTTGCCGCACAAGGATCCATTGAGGAAAAATTCAAAGCGGTCATGCGGACAACCGTGACCGGGTTCCTCGCCCACCGGGAAGCGGCGCTCATCCTCTTCTCGTTCTGGGGACAAATCAGTTCCAACGATCATCTTGCAAAACTCAATGCGAGGCTCTACCAGAATTACCGAATGCATTCCGAAACTCTTCTTAAAGCAGGAGTGGAGAAGGGACGGTTCCAAACCTCAAAATATAAAGAGATTGCGGCTCTTATGGTCGGGATCATTATCGGGATTGTTACCCAGGTTTACTTTGAACCCGAAGCGATCGATCCGGAAGCGACCATCGAAGAGGCAAGCCGTATGCTCCTCACGCACTTATGAACCGGAGGGCATCCCCCTTGGGGGGAAGGGAGATGCCCGCAATCCAGTTATTCCAGATCGTATACGGAAACCTCCGCTTCCGCGGGGTTGGAGACAGCGTACTTCCGGTTCTTGAAATCGAAGGTGATGTAACTCGCCATCTTTTCTGTAGAAAGAATGTAATCGGAAGAGATGACCTCCAACGTATCGGAATCGATTCGAACGAGGTATTCCTTCCTGTCCGCTCCTCGACGTTGCGCGTAGAGCACGCCGGGCTCTTCGGCAACCACTCGACTTACCCCTTCCAGACTGGTGAGAGCCTTCAAGGTTGTGGGATGAACGACCAGATCATTTACAAAGAGGAGTTTGAGGAGAGGACTATAAAAGACACCAGAGAGAGCATATCCATTCCGCGCGACTTCTCCCGGAAGTACCAAAGCACTTTTACCAACCTCATAATCACTCGCCCCATCCAACCGATAGAGCACCTGCTCTTTGTCGACATAGACATAAACCCGTTGCTTCTCGCCATCGACCGCGCCCTGTAAACGGCCCGGACCATAGCTGTCATTCGGCTCCGCGAGGGTAATCGTATTGACGATTTTGGAATCAACCGTATCGACCACCACGACCTTGCCTTGTTCACAAACGAGACAGGCTAAAATTGTTCCAGCAGAGTCGAATGCCATTTCGGCAATCGTATCCCCAACACAAGTGGGCAAGTCTAAAGAGAACTCGCCAACCGCTTCGAGATCCGAAAGCCGAAGAATCGACAATTTCGTTTCAAAATGATTCATCACGTATAGACGATCTTCTGTTTCACGAACGGCCATCTTCATGGGCCAGAATCCAGCCCCGACAACCCGACTCTCTCCGGTCTTTAGATTTCGTTCGATCATTTCGCTTCCGCCGAGCCGATTGAGGATCAGAAGACGCTCCCCATCCGAAGTCAGGAGAACATCTTCGGC
>PVBE011787524.1_pt1 | contig 33421 bp, 26 predicted proteins | sample 1631181 | NCBI WGS metagenome assembly PVBE01 (sample SAMN08397723, study PRJNA350692) | Marine metagenome, whole genome shotgun sequencing project. | isolation source: water | place: Pacific Ocean | collected 2012-04
AAAGCAAAGCCAAAGGCAAAATCAACTACCAAGTCTAAAGCAAAGACCAAAGCAAAGCCAAAGGCAAAATCAACTACCAAGTCTAAAGCAAAGACCAAAGCAAAGCCAAAGGCAAAATCGACTACCAAGTCAAAGACGAAGGCGAAATCGAAGTCGAAGGCGAAATCGACTACTAAGTCTAAAGCAAAGACCAAATCGAAGTCTAAGGCGAAATCGAAGTCAAAATCGTCGGATGGTAAAAAAAAGACTCTAAAAGTTAGTAATCAAATTCCTCGAGAAAGACGAGATAAAATACAGAAATCACTTTCAAAGGCGAAGGGCAGAAAGCGAAGTGAATGGGATCGTGCGGGTGGCCCAAAGCAACACCGGGTTGCTAACAAGCGAGTAAAGCCAAACTCCATTCGCAGGATTTCAATGCCTTTACTCGATGTCACTCTTGGAGATAATTGGGCTACCCCTATTACTGTATTACACGGAGCAAGACCGGGCCCAGTAGTTACTGTAACAGGGGCAATTCATGGTGATGAGTTGGTGGGTCCACTAGCTTGCAGTATGTTATGTCAAGAATCGATGACGGGCCCAGGTAGGCCACTTGACCCCAGTGTTATGGCGGGAACATTACGAATTATCCCAGTTCTAAATCCTCCAGGATACCGTAGGCTTAGCAGATATTTCCCTGATGGAAGAGATTTGAATAGGCAATTCCCAGGTTCAGTTGATGGAAATACAACTAGTAGAGTTGCGGATAAGATTTGGGAGAATCTTATCATAAATACAGATTATCTAATCGATCTTCATTGTGCAGCAGTAGGGCGAACAAACTTACCTCAAGTTAGAGCAAATCTAGCGCACTCAGAAAGCAACAAATTAGCCCGTGCTTTTGGAGTGGAAGTAATATTAGATTCAAAGGGTCCACGAGGGACACTTCGTCGAAATTCAACTGAAGAAGGGATTGGGTCATTGACTTACGAAGGAGGAGGGGCTACTCAAACCGATCACGAAGCAGTGAAGGTCGCTGTTCATGGGGTGCTCAATGTACTACGTTCTTTCAAAATGATTCCAGGCTATCCTAGCCGTCCACGTTTCAGGCTTCTTGCCTCTGGTTCAACATGGGTTCGTGCTGAAGAAGGGGGGCTTGTTGATATGTTTGTTCAAGCGGGCTCATATATTGAGAAAGGTGACATTATTGGTAGAATAGTGGATCCTCAAAAGCCGGGCATGAGTGCTGATATCCTTTCTCCAGAAAGTGGTTTAATCATCTGCAGTGCAACTAATCCGTTTGTGACGGCAGGGACCCCAGTTGGTCACTTACTTCCAATTACTAGGGGGGTACGTTTAGTGAAGAGTCAACTTGATGACCATAAACGTTTGATTGTTAGTGGAAGCATCGAAGATCCTCCTTGGAGAGAAGAGTACGAAGTTGACGAAATCGCTATTCATGGTGAATGGCAAGGTGGCGATGTAGATTCTGAATGGCAGCGTGATTGGGGAAATCAGTATGATGTGAATACTGCTGCAGCAAGTAGTGAAGAAGAAGAAGGCTCTGAAGAAGAGCAGTGATGGTGAGATAATTACTCAATTTCGAATCAAAATTCCGTGATGCTTGAATAGTTCGATAGTTCAGCAGTTAATGAGGCGATACGATGGGCGAACATGGTTGGGCTCCCAATGAAGTAGATGTGAAGCGGTCTGAGATTGAATCTAGGGTTGTGGATATGATTGAAGAAGAATCTTTGAAATCACTAAAAGATAAGGCCCAGACTGGTGAAATGACCGAAGAGATGGCTAAAGCAATACGTTCTGTTAAGGGCGATGTGCGCCTTGATACCACTGATGCAGAACAAGCTCATGCTAACCAAGTAATCGATGTGGTGACATGGGCTTCTGTTGGCGTCGCTGTAGTAATTGTTCTAATTGGTGCTGCATTCTCAATAATATCTGGCTCAATTTTTTGAATTCAAATATTAGGCCTTGCTAATCACTTGTTATAGAAATCTGGCATAATAATACCCGTGGGTTTAGCAGGTGGCTTACGCCTAGAAATGAGTAAGATTACAACTGATAAAATTAGAAGTCCTGCAAGTCCAAATACAATCCCATTAGAGATAGTTGCTCCGCCGGAGCCTTGTTCCTGTGTAGTATTTTCATCACCTGAATTACCATCATAACCATTATTTTCATCATCAGAGTTGTCATTTTCTTCAGGCGGGTTCCATGTGAAATAATATATTGGCCAACTATATTCAAGCATGTAATCATCTCCACTCAATGAGAAGACTAACTCCCATGGCCCCATTGTCTGATTGTGCTTGATACAGATGGTTTGCTCGAAGTTATTGTATGCTAACGGCTCACTGCAATTTAGAGGTTCAAGGTCAACAAAAAAAGTCTCAAATCCTTGATCTAACCCTGTGGATGATTGAGTCGTAGAGGAGAATCCGCCAGGCCAAATAATTTTCAAATTAATATCCGAGTGATTTTCTAATTCATCCCATCCAAAGTTAACACCAATCAACTGAATTTTCAGGTGCAATGTGTCTATAGTAGAATTGAGGTGTGAACTATTTGAATCGAGGTCATATGGATTAATTGACCATTGAATATGTGATGAGAAATTGACTCCATTGTCAATTTCATTGTCGCAGTCATCATCCAACCAATTCCAAGTTTCATTAGCACCTGGTGAGCGAGAGGAATCATTGTCATCGCAGTCATCGAACCATCGGAATCCATCTCCATCTTCATCCAAATCCGGTGATAGAGGGTCTGTGTGAGTATACAGCAACTCCTCGCCGTCAGTTAATCCGTCTCTGTCAGTATCATTATGAAATGGGTCAGTGCCAACTAAATTATGTTCGTCAAGATCAAACAACCCATCTTGATCACTGTCTAGGCCATAGAAATCTTCGTCAATCAAATCATCACAATCATTGTCTAAACCATCGAGTTGCTCTTCCATTCCAGGATTGAGGTATGTATTGTTGTCATCACAATCAATGAACCAGTACCATCCATCTCCATCGCTGTCATTGTCATAGGAAAGTGGATTGCTTCCCCAGTCAATTATCTCATCTCCATCATTCAATCCATCTCCATCAGAATCAGCATTATTCACTTCAGTGCCATAGATGTGGTATTCAGCCCAATCAACTAGCCTATCAAGGTCAGAATCGGTCCCATTAAATCCTTCATCGATAACACCGTTGCAGTTTTCATCAATGCCATTCAGTGTTTCGTTCATCCCCGGATGGATGAGTGGATTTGTATCATTACAGTCATCAAACCAGTACCAAGTATCCGAGTCGCTGTCATTGTCATAGACGAGTGGGTCGGAGTGGGAAACAGTGACTTCGAAGCCATCTAGGAGCCCATCTCCATCAGTATCGTTGTTGAGTGGATCCGTTCCATTGACTAGAACTTCCACACCATCTAGAAGTCCATCTCCATCAGTATCGTTGTTGAGTGGGTCTGTTGAGTAGTTCAGGACTTCAAGCCCATCTAAGAGGTAGTCACCGTCAGTATCGTTGTTGTATGGGTCGGTGCTGTAATTATCAACTTCTTCATCGTCTAGAAGGCCATCTAAATCAGAATCCCTACTCAATTCCACACCGTGAATTATCAGTTCCCAATCATCGATAGTTCCTGATGTGCCACTATCTTTGTCCTCTACTGATAGAGTCCAATTACCAGCGCTCCCTTCATCCCAGAAGTGTACTGATGAAAACATCCAGTTGTTGTAATTGTTGCCGTTATCGCCGTGTGTTGTTGCTAGTACTGACTCGGTGCCAGAGGGTGAGGTCAGGGTAATTTCGAGGTCACCTCGTGCATTATGGTCAATATCAATGATAACATCAACTGATTCTAGTTGTAGGTCATTACTCATGTAGATAGTATCTGTAGCAGCTACATTAGTTGCATCGGGAATAGCAGCATTGAGATTTTGAATTCCGCTTGTGGCATTCAACTCAGATTCAACAGTTGTCCAATTCAAAGCCAATGCTACTGCAGCGCCTGCATCGATCACTCCAAATCCATATTTGTGACTCACATCGTGCCCTGCGCCATTGACGTCCCAAGACCAATCTCCAGCATCATTTACTCTTGCTGAATTAACCAAAATGTGTTGAACATCTCTCCAAGTCAAATTAGGATTTGCTTCAAGGATTAGGGCAATAACTCCTGAAACAAGGGGCGTTGCTGATGAAGTCCCTCCAAAATTATCAGTGTAGTCGTTATTGGTATATCCCGATGAGCCTTCTATGTCCGTGGTGGTGATACCTTCGCCATCCCCATCTGATGGGGCAGCGACAAGGATGTTGTCGCCGGGTTCAGAATACCAAGCGTTGTCGCCATAATGGGTTGTTGCTGCAACTGCGATGGTGTATCTGCTATTTGCGTAGCCATCATAATTTGAGTCGTCATCATTTGCTAGTCCGTTTCCAGCAGCCCAAGTGATGATATTTCCAAGACCGCTTCTACCTTGGAACACATCTGCCTCAAATGCCGCTAACATCAGCGGCCCTGGTGCTTCCAATGTGTATCCATTGTCACTTGGCCCCCATGAATTGGAATAGATGTCAATAGATTGACGCATGTGTCCAAGAGCATTTGCTTCTTTGGAATCTGAAAGCCCACAAGATATGAGTTGTAATCCTGCAAGTCCTGCTTCAGGAGCAGAACCAGAGACTCCTAGGCTGTTGTTTCCCACAGCAGCAGCAACGCCAGCAGCAGCAGTTCCATGTGCGTCCCAGTTGGAAGGGGTTGGATTTCCATCATTGTTACAGTAATCGTAATCTAGGCTTCCTTCGTAGTGGTCATCTAAGTCAGGATGTTCCCAATCTAGTCCATCATCTACAATTCCTATAACAACTCCCGCACCGGTGTAATTATCCCATACTCCAGTGACATTGACATCTTCACCCGTGGTGCCTCCAGTTTGTCCTGTGTTTTGCAGGTGCCATTGGTCAGAGAATTTGGTATCGTTTGGAATCATTTTTGTTGATGCTTCCCAGTTGATTAGAGGGTAAGCAACCTCGATAATTCCATCTGCTTGTAATTGGGCAAATTTTGCTGGAGCCAGTGCAGGCTCCACATCAATTATCCAAGTGTTAGTTAGATCACCTACCTCCTCTCCAAGAGCAGTTGCGCTGACGGCAACCCATTGGTTTGCAGAATTGAGTTGTGCATCAGAATATTGTGACAAATCACTAACTCTAGCAAAAGCCGCTCTAACAGCAGGTGAAAAGCCGTATGTTAGGGGAGCATCCTCAACATCATCAGAAAGTGGCGCGCCCAAGTTCAAGTCACTCTCACTTATTGGTTCAAGTGCATTAGCAAGTGGTGCAAGAATGGAGAGAATGAACAAGGCGGCAATCGTACCCCCTCGCATAAGACAAAGGCCGCCAAGGTCCCAATTAGCACTTACCCCTGCAAGTGTCTAGTGCATCGTCCTGAAAAGGAAACAAAAATGTTTTTTTCATGCTTGAAATGCAGAAATAGCAGCATGTACTTCATCATCTTCCATGAGGCGCCTCTGACTCTTCGCAACATCGAATAAATGGGCAACTAATTCGTCATTAACTTGATAGCCGTTTTTCTCTAACCAGTAGGTGATATTGGAGCGTCCAGACATATGGCCAATTCGTATAACCTGCTCAAGTCCAAAGTCTGCTGCAGGAACACCTGAATAGACACGATCCGCAAGCCAGTTGTCGCCCTTTTTCATTGCCTTGATGACTGCTGAAGCGTGGACTCCAGTTCCAGTTTCAAAAGCATCAGCGCCAAACACTGGATAGTTGCGTGGTAGCGCCACTTCAACATATTCATGCGCCTTATCCATATATTCGGCAAGAAGGGTAAGGTCGTTGTCAATGACTCCCATCAGAGAGAGATTCACAAGAGTTTGGTCTAGTGGAGCATTTCCTGAGCGTTCACCAACTCCAAGAGCAGTACCGTGAATCACATCAGCACCAGCTTCTACTGCGGCTAAATTGTTCGCAACTCCTAAACCTCTGTCTTGGTGTCCATGCCAGTTAACTTCGATATCTCGTCTTTTCACCCCAGCATCAGGAATAACCTCGTCTTGAATGAAGGCAAGTAACTGTCGTACTCCGTTTGGAGTCACATGTCCGCAGGTATCGCATACACAGATTCTATCAGCACCTAATTCGATTGCACGCGTATAGACTTGCTTGATTTCATCAGGCTTTGAACGAGTGGTATCTTCAGTAACAAACATCACAGGAATATCATTGTCAACAGCAAAAGAGACTGCCTTTTCAGCAGTAGATAAAATCCTCTCCATAGTCCAATTCTCTGCGAATTGCCGTATTGGTGAGGTGCCTAGGAATGCACTTGCTTGAATCTGCATCTCGTGTTTTGCCTGTAAATCAACCAAGGGTTCGATGTCCCCTACTACTGTACGGACTGCACAACCGGGTCGAATTTGGAAATCCTTCTCACGAATCTCCGTGAGCATTGCATCGATATGCCCCACATGGTGAGGTCCAGCTCCGGGTAGACCAAGGTCAACTTTCTGCATCCCAAGTTTTTCCATGTAGTTGAGTAACTCAATTTTCTCCTCTACAGTAGGATTTCTAGCACTTGGACTCTGCAACCCATCACGTAGGGTTTCATCATCAAACCAGACTCCATGCGGATGATTGGAAGGGTCCCGCTTGAAATCGTAATTAATCACATTCCAATCGTAAACAAGGTCACTTTCCTGCATCTTCAATCCCCCTGGCGGCTACGCCGGCAGATGACGAGAGGTAGGCCTTTCGTAAAGACTCAACGACTCAATCAGTTGTCATTATAGCAGCATTTGTTTTGCTATTTCCTTCATTTTTTCTCATATTGTAGATTTCTCGTAAAGCAACAGCGGCAAGCAAAATTAGTCCGACATAGAATGAGGCGGCACAGACGACCATCGTCACAAAGAGAAGAGCGAGGTAGCGCATAGACACCATGAAAGATGTAAAAGCAGTTGGAATCCTTCCTTTTTCATCACGTTCCTCTCTCAAGTCGATGTTTAGTACAGACTGGTTAAACCAAATTGCTAGCACTAAACACCAAGCAAAGTAGGTTGTTGAAATGGCCCATCCCTGACTCCAAACATCTGTGCGAGGGAATCCCCACATTATTGGATCTATGAACATCGCCGAGATTCCGATTAAGAGAGCAGTATAGACGCGCATTTCTGCGATGGTGTGCTTGCCACCTTTTACCAAGGGTAGCATAGGTACTCCCGCGTCAGAGTATTCTTTGTCTCGGAATAGTGCTAGAGCCCAGAAGTGAGGTGGAGTCCAGAGGAATATGAGCAAGAACATGAGCCATGGTATGGCGGCACCAAGATCAAGTGGTTGGGCAATAGAAAGCCCTTCTTGAGCTGCAGCCCAACCAACAAGTGGCGGGGTAGAACCGGCAACTCCTCCAATCACAATATTTTGGCTAGTTCGTCTCTTAAGCCACATTGTGTAGATTACAACATAGAAAACGACACTGAACGCAGCCCAGAATGCTGCCACTTCATTTGCTGTTTCGATGAGCCAAATAGTACCAATTACAGCACAAAAAATACCGAACAGTAATGCAGTTCGAGCAGTTACATTTCCAGAGGGTACTGGACGCTCTGCAGTTCTTCCCATGTGTAGGTCAATATCTGAATCATACCACATATTGATTGAATTTGCTCCTCCAGCAGTTAGGAAACCACCTACAAAAACCGCTACACACGTCCAAAGAGTTGACAATATGTCAAATCCATTGCCTTTGTGATATTCTATCAAGTCGTGAACAAGAATTGCAGAAATTGCTGTAACTTGCAAGAGCCCAATTACAACAGGCTTCATCAATGCAAAGAGTGCAACAACCATGCTATTGCCCTGAATTTCCGGTGCTGCCTCTGCCATCAAATCACCCGAAGTACCACTTATCTATGAATCACCGTATTGATTGAGAATACAGAGTGTATAACCTAGCCCGAACAACAGTATTGAATCGGTTGCTAAATCTAGGTGTAGCAGTGATAGAAGTTCAGGGAATTCTCCATCACCTGCAATAATCACATATGATGCTCCAACAACGATGTTGAGAATAAAGGCAAGAACTCCAAGTCCAAACACCCATTCTAGGTTTTTTGAACCACCCTCTAGCCTCTTTCTTAGGTCTAGATATCCTTTGACAAGCCACACGCCAACTAGGAGCACGGCAAAGCGATGGACCCAAGCTGCAAGGGTTGCCATGCTTGCTAAATCAGGAATTACTGAACCTTGACAGAGCGGCCACCCCTGCCACCAACCAACACTACAACCTCCGTTGTATGAGCCACCTTCGCCGGTTGCAATCCATACGCCTAGAAGGAGTACTGGTAGAGTTACTAGTGTTGCAATCCCGAAAAATGTCTTTTCATCTTGTGCCAAATTTTTTGATAAATCAGCCCAATTAGGAAGTGCGCCAACATCTCGCCTCCACAGGAGCCACCACCAAAGTAACCATCCAGTATATATCAAAGCGAACATCAAATGGAGTACTACTGACCATGAATGGTTGTCAAAAATCACGGTAATGGCACCAAGTGCACCTTGTGAGATCACTACTATGAGTGCAATAATTGCTGCTTTCCAGTTTTCATCAGATAATTCATCTCTACTTTTGCGAACTAGAACCAATCCTAAGATTACAACTGCACCGGATGAAGTTGCTAGTAATCTATGGAACCATTCTGTGAATATCTCAAACGAAGTGTAGCGGTGATTTTCACCCCTAGAGTCAACCTCGTCAGGGTTAGCCTCGTACCATGCAGTTTGTTCCTCTTCGCTGACATCAAATCCCAGCGTTCCAAAACAGGTCGGCCAATCGGGGCAAGATTCACCAGCATCGTGAATTCTGACGAATCCCCCGGCAATTATTACTGTGAGAGCCATGATAGCCAAAGCGAGGGGTATATCACATGCCCGAAGCAACTTGGCCATGTACTTCCGCCATGGTAGCCGCTATATCAAGCAACGGCTACGAACGCCTCAGATGGGGGCCAACGGGGTGCGTATAATCTGCGTCATCGTACTCTCGGCACTACTTTCAACGACATCGATTAGTACGATTGCAGAAGATAGTGAACAACCCTTTCCCGGAGAGGTAATTCTTGTTTTATCAATGCCACTTCACAATGGTTCAGGCAATTCATCCACCGCTGAATCCGCCCCTCACCTAATTGAATTACACACTGCAACCTGGTGTTTCCCGTGTCGTTCTGTTGAATTGGAAGTTGAAGAACTAGATGCTTGGTGGCCGGCGCTTGAGGTAGTCGCCTTACACCCCTCACTAGAAAGCCCGGATGAACTGGCAACAAACTGTAGTTCTGAAGTTTACAATCACTACCAAATCGGAGGCTATCCAACATTAGTAATAGATGGCCATTGGACATTAATGGGTGATAAACAAGCATTAGACCTTCAATCTCTTCTAACAAACTTAAGCGGGGAAAATTTGCCTACTAATGGGGGTGCAATACTAACTTTTGATTGGTATTTACAGGATCAAGAATTATCACTGAATTGGTCATCATCTTCATCACATGATGTCACTATTGATTTTCTTGTAACTGGTGATGATGTAGTTTGGCCTAATTCCTCAAAACGTCTAGACCATGTAGTACGAGGTGGATTAACCAATCAGAGTGATGTAGGTGTTGATTCAATTATTTTGGATGGAGTCTTGGAAGATAACTTATCACTCACAGCAGTAGTACGTATTGCGGGTACTCCTGAACTTGAGCCGGGCTCAGAAAGGCCCCTCAATTCCGGCTTGTCTGACACATGGCAGCCGCCTATTGGCGTGCGTTCTATATCACCACAAGTAATTGCAATCTTCACGGCTCTCATTTTGATACTCGCAATTGTGCCAATGTGGCACACTGTGCCTGTTCTTTTTAGGAAGCAAATACCCTCACAGATGGCTTCTGATGGGCCTGATTTGAGTGAAGAATAAATGTTTCAAAACCCGAATGCCTTATGAGAGAGGCGAAGGTCGCCGCCACACAGACATAGTCTGTGGTGATTGTAATGGTAAAGCCGAAGAGAGCACACACACGTTTTGAGAAGGCCCGAATCATAGGTTCTAGAGCCTTGCAGATTAGCATGGGAGCTCCGCTCCACGCAACTGAGGAAGAGTTGCGAGAGAAGTTCCGTGATGAACTTGTATCCCTCTATGGTGTTGATGAAGTGAACATTAGGTTCGTTCTTGACCCACTCAAGATTGCTACTCTAGAATATGAGAAGCATCTCATACCAATTGATGTAGATCCACACTTGGATTAAGTCATTCAGACTCAATTAGCATTGCAACAGCATTGCCACCACCTAGGCATAGGGTAACAATCCCCTTTCCTCCACCTGTGCGTTGTAATGCGTTGATTAGTGTCATTAAGCAACGTGCACCTGTTGCTCCGAGTGGATGCCCAATTGCCACCGCTCCACCATGTGGATTCAATTTTTCACCGGGAATGTTGCACCCCATAGCCACTGCAATAGAGGCCGTGGCGAAGGCTTCATTGTGTTCAACAAAGGACAAATCCTCCATGGTCATTTTATTTCTCTCAAGCAGTGCCTCAATCGCTGGTATGGGTGCGGCCATTACTCTAGCAGGTTTTACTCCTGATGTACAGTAATCGATTACAGTTGCTAATACTGGCCAACCATTTGCCTGCGCGGCTTCACTACTGGCGACCAGAACCGCCGCCGCACCGTCAGAGAGTTGCGATGAGTTCCCTGCTGTTATTTGCCCATCTTCGGCAAACACAGGTGCCATTTGATTAAGTATCGATAAATCATCTTTGAGATTGTAGGCTTGATGTAATTCGGGATTAATACCCTCATCGCGTTCAATTCCCGGTGTTTCTATGACCTCAAAATCCATCCATTTTTGATTCCATGCAACTGTAGACTTTGAGTGAGAAAATGCAGCAAAACCATCTGCCTCAGTTCTAGTAATTCCAAATTCCTCTGCAATTGTTTCGCCAGTATTGCCCATGTGTTCGTCGTTGTAGACATCCCACAAGCCATCATGGACCATGGTCGGTTTCATTTCACCAAATTCGGTTCGAGAGATTTTCTTGGCGAAATAAGGTGCATTGCTCATTGATTCCATTCCTCCTGCGATTATCACATCGTATTCGCCGGCCCGGATACTATTCGCCGCCATCATGACTGCTTTCAACGATGAGCCACAGACTTTGTTAATCGTGGTTGCAGGTGTACTGTTTGGAAGTCCTGCACCTAATGCGACCTGTCGTGCCGGAGCCTGCCCGGCTCCAGCTTGGAGTACTTGTCCAAACAACACCTCATCGATGATTCCGCTTGCGGGGTCTATTTCGGCACGCTCAAGCAATCCTTTGACTACATGAATGCCAAGTTCGACCGCCGAACGGTCTGAAAGTGCGCCGCGATATTTTCCAACTGGAGTTCTCGCAACAGCACATATTACCGGGGCCTTCATTGTACCATCCTCTTCTTTTCACTTCTTCAATGATAATCTTGCTTTCAGTTTCAACTTTCACCGGCGAAACCATAGAATCCAGGGTGATTTAGTTTCGGCAAAGATTCTTTTTTGATTAGTAATGTACGTACGCTCCAAAGATCACTGAATACCCTGTATTTTAGTGTGGCATCAAGATAGTCAACTCCAGATGAGCCACCAGTACCAACTCTACGACCAATAATTCTCTCAACCATTCTAGCATGATGTGTTCGGAACAACACTAGTGACTCTTCAAGTTCAACTAATGTGTCAATTAATATTCTTGGCCACGTAAGAAGTGGCAGTTCTCTATATGATTCAATGAAAAGCAAGCCAGCGCGAGCACGCGAGATATCACCCTCTGGAACTAAGAATTCTTTTGCGGCATCGTGTGCTGCAGCAAAGCGTTCCTCAACAGAAACCATGTTTTTGACTCCCTGCCTAGTCATTCTCTCAACGGCATCCTCTCCAATTTTTTTATGTGCTGCAAGATAATCTTCAACAAATTCAGCCACAACTTCATCATCATTATCATCTGATGTCAAAGAACCTTGGATGGGAGTTCTAGCAAGCCATTTGGAAAGTATTTCACCCATTGTTGGCATTGCTTCTTCAGCTTCAAGTCGCTTAAGGACTTCAGCATCAGCCCCACCTCTTTCAGCAAGTTTTCTGAAATGCCCTAGGGGATCCATTTCTCCTACGCGCTGGTTCTGCTGCAAACCCAACAATAGTTCCAACTCACGCATTTGGTATGATTCAAATCCAGAAGCAGTTCCAAGCCTTTCTCGGAAATCAAGGAAATCTTGAGGGGTCATTGTTTCCATGACCTTCCATTGACTAGTCATCAATCTGAAAATTTCTGTACATCTTTTCAAGTGATGAACAATTCGTGGTACATCATCTTCAGGGAGAATTGATTGCATGAGTAGGGTTCTAGCAGCCCTCAACTCAATCAATACTAATCGAAACCATAACTCAAATGCTTGGTGTACAATAATGAAGTGCTGTTCATCATTTGACAGTTCAGCATCATTTCCTTGTAGAGACAATAATGTGTGTAAGTCTAGATAATCAGCGTAGGTTTTGCTACCACTCATATTTTTGGGATACTGCCGAGGCTTAACGATTTGTCGCCCCTAACATCTCTAAACAATGTATCAATTAATCAATCAGTTCAGCATAAATAATATTTGAATGCCCACATTTACCACGGTGCGTCCATGTATGTCGTGCTGGGGCATGTTACTGCCTTTACTCTGGTTTTCATTCTTGGACAATATTGGTTTCGACAAGAAATTACAGAACTTAACCTACTATAATCTTTGAACCGAAAATAACGGGTATCTATGGCCCCTCGCGCATATGAGAAACATGGGCAAGCCGACCTTCGCATATCTGCTGCTCAAAGAGCACCCATATGGGCGCGAAATGCTACGTCAAATCCTATCAGAAGGCTTCATTCCTTCCATTATTATCACTGAAGATAGTGCTATTGGGGATGAAGAAAGAGAGAAATTTCTCAAAAGAATAGAAGGCAATGATATTGCTCCAACAATAGGGGAACAACTTGCAGAATTAGAAGTTCAGGGTATTGATGTGCCACATATTTCTGTTCCCATTCACAATTCAGAGCATGTGATGCCTCATATCGAAAATTTGGAACTTGATCTCATTGTATTTGGTGGCACTAGAATAATTCGTGGTGAAATCCTTGACCATCCTAAAGATGGCGTAATCAACAGTCATCCCGGTCTTTTGCCAGATTGCCGCGGTTCAGCTAGCCCGGCATGGTCTGTATATCACGATATACCAATTGGCTCTTCTACTCACTTTTGTGATAATGGAATTGATACCGGGGAATTACTTCTTAGAAGAGAGGTATCAGTTACCCGTGGTATGACTTACGAAGATTTGTGCTACGAGACTTTAGTACTCGCAGGAGTACTGATGAAAGAGGCATTAGTTGCCTATGAAGATGGAAAATGGGATGAAATGCGCCACCCTCAAGGTGAAAGCGAACACCCCACCTTCCGTAATGCACCCGAAGAAGTGCTGGAGGTAGTGAGGGACAAATTGGCTGAACTAACCTATGCTCACTATGTCAATAATGGATGTGAAAAAATGGATGTAAAATCACCACTTGCGAATGATACATTGAATGGAAAACACGCTATTGTTTGTGGCGCCTCATCAGGGATTGGGCGTGCTACTGAATTAACATTAGCAAAGGCTGGAGCAACCCTGACTTTGATCTCAAGGTCCGCTGATAAATTAGCAGAATTGGCTAATGAGTGTATTGATTTGGGTGCTAACAATGCGTTTGTTCTTCCAATTGATTTAGAAGATGGCAGGGTAATAGATGGCCTATTGCCAAAGCACATCAAAGAAAATGGACCTATTCACATTCTAATCAACAACGCTGCGGGGCCTCCTTCTGGTCCATTATTGGAGGCAAGTGATGAGGACTTTCTCAAGCCCCTTCGCCGCCACCTTTTTGCGGCACAAAAAATGGTCAAGCATTGTTTGCCTAGCATGGAAGAAGAGGGATATGGTAGAATTGTCAATATAATTTCAACTTCCGTTCGTGAGCCAATTGCTAATCTAGGGGTATCTAACACTGTTAGAGGAGCAATGGCTGGATGGTCCAAGACGTATGCTACAGAATTGCCATCTTGCGTTAGTATCAACAATATATTACCTGGTTTTACAGATACTGGAAGATTAGATTCATTGGCTAGTCAAATTTCTGAAAAGCGTGGTTGCTCTCCTGATGAGGTTAGGGCAGGGTGGCTAGCAGGGGTGCCTGCTGATAGACTCATTGATCCTGCTGAAACCGCCGCTGCAATTGCTTTCTTATGCACCGATGTAGGCGGTGCAATCAGAGGGGTTAGCCTAGCTGTTGATGGTGGAAGAATGCGCTCAATATGAGGTGTAATGATGGAATTTGATATATTCTTTTCAATTTCCCAAACACCCGATTCAACAGGTTTCTGCCCTGATGAGCAGACCATGTATTCTAATTATTTAGAACAATTGAAACTCGCTGACAACCTTGGCTATGGTGTTGCTTGGATTGCCCAAGCTCACCTTTCAACAGAGACTCAGAAAAGTAATCGCAAACCTGTAATTCCTCACTGGGAAGGTGAAGTGGGACTATGTACAGATTTCTTTCAGTTAGCAGTGCTTTCAATGGCGGAAACAAAAAACATTGAAATTGGTGCTGCAGTATTAGCAATATTGGCTAATGGTGGCCCTATTGCTGTGGCTGAAAGAGTCGGTAACTTCTGTGCCTTACAAGAATTAAGGGATGATAAGAGAAAATTGCATCTTGGATATTCCGCAGGTCGCTTTCAATTCATGGCTTCACCATACGGAATTGTTCCAAGAGATGCAGTCGAAGAGGCAGCTTGGCCCGCTTTACGAGGTCAAATTTTCTGGGAAGCAAGTGAAATCTTCCTACGCCTCATTAATGGTGAGGCATTCTCATCAGATAGTGTGCGCAGAACAATTCTAGATAGAGGTAATTTCCGTAGTGATGCTGATTGGGATGCAGTTCAATCAGCAGCGATGGATGTTAGGGGCCTGAGTGAGATGCCAACAGAAGTTGAGTTCCCACGCCGCTATGAATTTGAAAATATCAAGTGTATACCACAGGATTGGAATAGAGATTTATTGACATTGATAATAGGTAGCCATGAACCGGCTTTACAAATTGAAGCAAACAGGCATTTTCCTGTGCAAGTTTTCAATCTATCAATTACTCCACCTGAACAGATTGAAGAGACGCATGAAAGAATGGCAGACGTATATCATTCAGATGGTGGCTCTTGGCAACGTAATATGATGCCAAGGACATTGATGGTTTTCTTAAACGATGAGCCAGATTTGTCTGCTGAAGAACGTTCACTAGCAGCTCATGCTGAAGCAGAAGTAACCCTCAATTCGTATTGGAGGGCATTAGAAGGGACAATTGATCCAGCAAAAGTTGCTAAGGCATCAAACAATGCAGTAATAGGAAACGCCGAAGAAGTTGCGGCCCAAATAATTGATAGGTTTCACCCAGAGGATAGACTAATGCTATGGTTTGACTTCTTCCGCCACGACTCAAATAGGGTTCAGCGAGACATGACAGCATTCATGAATGAAGTAGCACCTATTGTTAATGGGGGGGCGATAAATTGAGTGAGGAAAAGCCATCATCAGTGTCTTCAGGAAGGCCCGGTTCAGGAGTATATCCTACAACCCCGATTGGAGAAGTTCACGAGGGTATCTCTACGGGAAGAGATGTTGAATGGGAACCATTGGTTGATTTCAGAAGAAATGAGGTTAGTGAAAATACGATTCATGGTGCTGTTGCTTGGGCGCACGGTACCGAGGTAATACATTCATTTGGAGGGAATGTCCTCTGTTACGGTCGCTCCATGATGAAGCCACTATTGATGAAAACATTCGTTGACGTTCTAGACAAGGAATTATCTTGGGAGCAAAAAGCAGTTGCTTGTTCTAGCCATAATGGAGATACTGAACACGTAGCCACCGCTCAATCAATTCTTAGTGAGTCTGAATGGGGTTTGATGCAATGCCCACTTGATGTGCCATTGGTTCAATTTGGTCGCCAGGTTCGTAGACCAAGGCGTTGGTTTCACACATGTTCAGGAGAACATGCGGCTATACTCAAAGCACTCCATCTGAAAGGGATAAATCGCGCAGGATATACCCTCCCTCAATCTGATTGGTTCCCTCTATTCTTAGATACACTAAGAGAGTTCATGGATCAACCTGATTGGGAACCTATTCGAGTTGCTAGGGATGGTTGTGGCCTCCCTACTATCTCGAATACAGTCAATGAATTATCAGTAATGTTTGCAGGCCTTGCAGCAACTAAAGACAATGATTGGATTTGGGAAGCGATGTGTCGTAATCCGGACCTTGTTGGAGGCTTCAATCGCCTTGATTCTACAATTTTAAAGGCTGGAGAAGGTAGTGTTTTGGCCAAGGAAGGAGCAGATGGATTGCTAGGTCTTTCAATTATTCATCCAGATTATCCAAAAGGACTTGGCATAGTTATCAAAATTGCACATGGATGGAACGCTCAAGCAACTTGGTATGTTGCTAGAGCAGTACTGGGAGTTCTTGGAATTGAATTAAGAAATCCATATCCATTACACCGCCAAAAAGCGTTTATTGTTCCTGGAGTAGTGCCACCAAAACTTCTTGATAATCTAGAAACAGTAGTGACATGGGATGAATGGGATCCTAATAGTGATCGATGGTACTATGATTGGAGACAGTATTCAATTATGTCAAATCATGATGAAACACCTTGAGGTGATTAAGTGGAAGAATCTGAAATAATTACCTTCAGAAATTACATTGGTGGTGTGTTTCAAAACGCTCAATGTGACCATTGGATTGATGATTATTCTCCCGCAACAGGAGAAAAAATTGCTCTCATTCCATGCTCGTCATCAGAAGATATTGATGCAGCAGTAAAATCAGCCAAGAATGCATTTATCGGTTGGTCCGCATTGTCTGTAGAAGAAAGAGCAAGTTGGTTAATCCGGATTGCTGATGCTTTAGAATCTAGATTGGAAGAGGTTGCCAAACTCGAAAGTTTAGACACTGGAAAACCAATATCCTTGGCAAGAAGTGTTGATGCAGCACGTTCAGTATCTAATTTCAGATTCTTTGCCGAGCATATTTCCACACATGAACAGCAGATTTTTGAGATGAGAGATGCAACAAATAGGGTGGTAAACAAACCAGTTGGAATAGCAGGACTAATCACCCCTTGGAATCTTCCATTGTATCTTCTATCTTGGAAAGTAGCGCCTGCATTGTTGATGGGTAATACAGTGGTGGCTAAGCCCTCTGAATTGACGCCAATGACTGCAAATCTCTTAGCTGAAGTGGTACATAGTATTGGACTTCCACCGGGTGTGTTCAACCTAGTTCATGGTAATGGAATAGATGCAGGCTCTCCTCTGACATCACACCCCGATGTGAATCTGATTTCTTTTACAGGCGGTACTGCTACTGGGCGGGAAGTGGCAAAGGCAGCCTCTTCAGGGTTCAAAAAACTCAGTTTAGAATTGGGTGGTAAGAATGCAACTATCATACGGCATGATGCGAATTACAATGAAAAAATGCCTGAAATTGTTAGAGCGTCCTTCTTGAATCAAGGACAAGTATGCCTTTGTGGTTCTCGAATATTAATTCATGAATCCATCTATGATGATTTTGTTGAATCATTTGTTTCCTCTGTAACGAACATGAATATGGGAGACCCTTCTGATGAAAACACACAGTTGGGTGCTCTAATTTCTGCGGCACATCGTGACAAGATTCTATCTTACATCGAGATTGCGAAAGAAGAAGGAGGAAATATTCTCTGTGGGGGCGGGGCTCCAGATAACCTCCCTGAATCCTTCGATAATGGGTATTGGATTACACCAACAGTAATCGATGGACTGGAACCAAATAGCCGATGTTCAACTGAGGAGATATTCGGGCCAGTTGTCACATTGCATTCATTCACTGATGATGATGAAGCAGTCGAGATTGCCAACATGACTGATTATGGTTTGGCTGGGTCAATTTGGACATCAGATACAGATGCAGGTAGTGCACTAGCAGAACGAATTGAATCAGGGATGATTTGGGTTAATTGTTGGCTACATCGAGATTTACGAGTGCCATTCGGTGGAGTCAAAAATAGTGGAGTGGGAAGAGAAGGTGGAGATTGGAGTCTAGGCTTCTTCTCAGAGGTAGTCAATATCTGTATTAAGCACGATTGAGATTATTAATGGCTATGAGTTGGGAGGAGATGGCATGGGAGAGATAGTTGCTGGTTGCATTGCCCCTCACCCTCCACACATGGTTTATGCAGATAACCCTGAACAGAATGAACCTCACTCAGAAGGTGGCTGGGAGACCCTTAGATGGGGGTACGCCAAACTCGCACGTAAACTCAAATCACTGGATTATGATGCCATGGTAGTTTTCACTCCGCATTGGCAAACCTATGTTGGCACCCATTTCCTCGGTCTTCCTAACTTCAAATCAAAATCAGTTGATCCAATATTCCCAAATTTATTCCGATTTAATTATGACATCAATGTTGATGTAGATTTGTCAGTAGCAATGCATGATGCCGCTAAAGATGCGGGCCTAGTTACAATGATGATGGAAAACCAAGATTTCCGTATCGACTATGGGACTATTGTTTCAGCTCATATGTTGAATCCAGATTGGGACAAACCAGTAGTACCCATTTCCTCAAATCGCAATAGACATTATTATTCTGTGGAGGTCATGAATGAGCAAGCACGTGCACTTGGAAGAGCTTGCCGAAAGGCGATTTTAGAGAGTGACAAACGAGTAGTCCTTGTCTCAAGCCATAGCCTATCACATCGTCATTTTACTGTTGAGTCGCCACTACCTGAAGATATGTCAAAACAACATATATACAACCACAGCAACTATGTTTGGGACATGAAATTGATTGATTTAATGCGTCAAGGTAAGATGCAAGAGGTGGTTGATTTAATGCCAGAATTTACAGAGCAAACAATTGCTGAAACAGATTCAGGTTCATTTAGTTGGATGATGGAAGCTATGGGGATGCCAGACTATCCTGCAGAAATCTACGGCTATCAATCAGTAATTGGCACTGGGAATACCATTGCCGCTTGGGATCCAAATCCTGAAACAAGGGAGTTGGTACTTTGAGTGATTCCCCAATTTGCTTTGGGCTCTATGTCCCCCCTCACCCTCACCCACTTCTTGTGCCAGAACAAAATGAAGGATGGGGTAGACTTCGTGCTGCTTACGATACTGCAAGACAGCGAATTGAAGAGAGTAATGCTGACATCATTCTGATTTATTCAACAACATGGCCGAGTATTATTGGCCATCAAATTCAAGCGAACCCTGAGCCGAAATGGGTCCATGTTGATGATGACTTCCATTTTCTTGGTAGTATGCCATACGAGTTCAAGATGGACACTGAATTTGCCCAAGGTTACCACGATAACTGTGGTAAGAGGGGTTTACACTCTAGAACTATCAACTACGACGGTTTTCCAATTGATACAGGTTCAGTTGTAGCCCTAAGTTTACTCAACCCCGATAACCGAATCCCAGCATGTATTGTATCATCTAATGTATATGCTAACCGTGCAGAATCAATTGTGCTTGGTAAAGCTGCACGAGATACTCTTGAGGCTCAAGGAAAAAAGGCTATTGTAGTAGTTGTATCTACTCTTTCTAACCGAATGTTTACTGAACATATTGCGCCAGAAGAGGATAAAATTCACAGTCCTAAGGATGAGGAATGGAACCAAAAAATAATGCAGTTTTTCAGTGAAGGCCGTCTTGAAGATTTAAGCCAACTTAGCAGAGAAATACACGGCCAAATACGAGTTCAAAAAGTGGTTGCCTACAAACCAGTATGGTGGATGGCTGCAACGATGGGACAATCAAATAATTACAACGGCGAGGTCCTTGCTTATGCTGCACTTCACGGTTCAGGTGGAGCAATTATTCAACTAACCCCAACCAGTAATTCAATTGGTGATAAAGAATTTGATGAGGATGACATTGATTATTACACTGGAGATCGAAACGTCTTGGATAAGGGGATGATTTAGTTGCCTGAAGATGGCCCTATTTTCTCTGATAAGGCTCCTAAAGCAGTGGGTACTTATCCTCATGCTCACCAAGTGGGTGATTTGGTTTTTGTATCTGGAATTGGGCCTAGGCATCCCGAGACTAACGAGATAGTCGGTGGTGCAATTAGGGATGAAAATGGGGGGCCATTAGATTATGATGTTAAAGCGCAGACTAGGCAAGTTATAGAGAACATCAAATCAATTCTTGAAGAGGTCGATTTATCTCTTGAGAATGTGGTTGATTGTCTATGTTTTCTAGTAGATATGGAAAGAGATTTCGAAGGATATAATGAGATTTATGGCGAGTATTTCTCTAATATTTTGGCTGCAAGAACAACCGTGTCTGTAACATCTCTTCCTACATCAATTGCAGTTGAAATGAAAGTGGTTGCAAAAAGATAACCACTCATTTCCACAATCTAATTGAGCGCAATTGATTAATCAATATGGTTGATGCCATCAGACTCCTCCGTCATACTCATTTAGTGGACCCCTCACCCATTCGTAATGGTCGATAACTCAGGTGCCCTCTCCGGCTGGTTGTCATCCTATAATTCCGATGAGATTACCATTGGAGTTGTAGCTTCTCATTCTTCTCTTCAGATTCTTCATGGGGCTCGTGCAGAGGGTTTCAGAACTCTAGGAATTGCAGTAGGTGAAGGCCGCCGTAAAATGTTCAAAGCGTTCCCAGGGGCCGAGCCAGACGAATGGCTGATGCTTGATGATTACAAAGAGATGCTAGATTATGCAGAATGGTTCAGAGAGCGTAATGTCATCATAATCCCGCATGGCTCTCTAGTGGAATATCTTGGCCCTGACAATTTCATTGCTTTAGAAGTTCCAACTTTTGGCAACCGCCGTATCCTAAAATGGGAAGCGGGTAGAGATACCCAAAGAGAATGGCTGGAAATGGGGGGGTGTACGATGCCCAAGGTCATTGACGATCCACATGACATTGATGGCCCAGTGATAGTCAAGTATGCTGGAGCTAAGGGTGGCCGGGGTTATTTCGTGGCTAGGAACTTCAGAGATTTCCGCAGGAATGTAGATCTGGAAGAGGATTTCACAATCCAGGAATATATTCTGGGAACGCGCTATTACATGCAATTCTTCTATGACCCAATCTGCGATGATGGTTACCAAGTTGAGGGTATTGGTTCACGTGATGGAGATGAATTAGGCCGCCTTGAACTACTCACAATCGATCGCCGAGATGAGGCTAATGTCGATGAGTTCTACAAATTAGGTTCTCTAAGGGATTTGCGAGATATGGGTTTGGAGCCCTCGTTTGTTGTCACCGGGAACGCCGAAGTGGTTCTACGTGAATCACTTCTTCCCGAAGCATTCCGTCTTGGGGAGGGCGCAGTAGCAGCCTCTCTTGAATTAGAAGAGGGAGCGCGTGGCATGATTGGTCCGTTCTGTTTGGAGGCTATCGTTACCGACAAACTTGAGTTCCGAGTGTTTGAGGTGTCAGCTAGAATAGTCGCTGGCAGTAATGTTAGCATAGGTGGTTCACCATACATGAATGTCAACGAGACAGATATGAGCGTAGGCAGAAGAATAGCGCGATGCATCAAGAAAGCCGCTGAAAAGGGTAGGATGGAAGATATTCTATCTTGATTTCAAGAGATTATTATCCTCTATAACTTGTATATTCCCTGGCGGTAGGGCACCCAATACATCGTCTTGAGTAAGGCCAGTGGATTTTGCAATTTGATTGGCAAGGGTTTCCTTCTTGGTATTACCCGGTCCGATTCTAACCCACCGACTACACAACTGTGTGACTGCTTGATGGGTGCCAGTCAGTGGGAGTGGAATTCCATTGATGACAGCCATTCCTAGTGTCATTTCCATCTTTAAATCACGTAACCAGTTTCGCTTACCGCGTACAATCCATGCGCCTCTAGCAAGTGCTTCGCCAGTCTCTGCAGTTTTGGAAACTTGAGTTGGCTCTACCCAGAAAGCAGTAGCCGCCGCACCTCCTGAAGACCAACCGCGACTCCACACTACTGCCATAGCCGCAGCATCACCAATTGTTTCATCGTTGAAATCTTCAGACTCCATGGTCTGAGTTAATCGCAGGGCAGGCACTCCTTCTGGTAGCCCTGGTAATGGATGTGGGTCCTCTTCAAAGCCCTCTTTGAGTTTGAGCGCACATGAAGGTGCTCCATGTAGGTCGGCGTGGAAGTAAAGGTCCTCTCTTTTCAGATACTTGTTGACAACGGTATCATTTCCTCGTGCATCTTTGCCTCCTAATAGTAAGTGTCCATCACCAACTAATGACCATCGATGCTTTTCAATCCACAATTGCTTGCTTCTTTTGACAGCATGTAATCTTCCAGCAGCCTCATCTTTTGCCCGTTTTTTCTCACCACTTGCAATCTTCTGTTTTGTCTCTTCAATTGCCTTCAGTGCACCTACTGATTTCTCTTTCTGCTTGCGCCCTGCTTCAAAATAACGCTGAGCATTTTGGTGAACTGTTTGGTCAAGATGTAATTCAATTCTTTGATCTGTTTCACCATCTTCATCGGGTAAGTAGGCCTTCATAGTGCGTTTGGACGGGTCAACGGATTCTATCCATTCTATTTCTCGCAATTTACTTCTTACTGAATTCCAACCATCTTCTTCCACGGCTTTGAGTGTTTGATTGATAAGTGCATCAATATGTTCCCAATTGTTTTGAATTGATATTCCAAGTGACTGTTGTGATTCTGCTTTAGCATGAAAACCAGTAATTGCCCTTTCCTGTTGGGCAAGCCTTCTTTCTAATGCGCTACCCTCGTCTCGTGCTTGCCTTTCATCAATTAATTCAGCCGCTTTTTCTTGTGCTCGACGAGCAGTCGCAGCCGCATCCCAGCCGCCTTTCCAAGCATCTGCAGCATCTGCTAATCTAGGGTATTCAATTGTTATTTGCTCACTATGTTGTGGTAAAGAGAAAGGTAGGGCTTCAATACCATGTTCCTCAAAAACAGTATCCTTGGCAAGTGGGTTTTCTCCAGCCTCAGCAAGTTCTTTTTTGGCCGTTTTAGATAGAATCAAAACACCGCCGGTTTCATTTTCTAGTTGAGTTGCTAGATTTTGGAGCCCTTCTACAACTCCTTCAATTTCCTCTTCGGTAAGTTCTGCAGCTAGTTTATCAGAAGAAATACCAGCGAGATTGCATACTGCTTCTGCATAAGTTCCAGCAAGATTGGCGCGACTGGCCAAAGTTCTAACTAAATCAGCATCACTTTCAGATATAATTGCGTTCAAATCTTTTGAATCGAGGGTGCGAGGGTCAATTTGTGCAGGAGGGAATTCGTATGTTTCTCCACGTTTGAGAATTCTTTTCGCATATTTTACATTAGTGAGTGGTTGAATAATAACTCCTTCAGAATCTAATAGCAATACATTTCCATCTCTAAACATTTCAATTACTAGAGATTTAATTCCATCACGTGTTTCAAAATCTAAAGTCAAAATACGGTCAAAGGCGTGCTGCTTCACATCAACTAAACGGCTATTCATCAGATGCTTGCGAAGTAACATCGAGAACGATGAAGGGTTTGGTGGCATGGGGCGATCTCTACGTGAGAGGTAAATTCTCTTACCTCGCACAATTACCAAATCAACTTGAGCCTCTTCTTTTGGGTTGAGTCTAAGCACTACCTGTTCCCAATGTGGGTGGTACGCCTTTCGAGCACGGGAGCCAATGAATACGCGTAATTCTGAGGCAATTCTAGCAACATCAAAACTGCTCATTTGCCCTTTCATTGACTCACCTCCCACACCCTTAGCCCGCGCGTGTCAATTAAACCGCAGCGCTGACCCTTCATCAAATTCGTCATTATATTGTGCTTGATTGTTGCCATAGGCTGATAGGTGGCTTTATGCTCCCCTGCAACATGGCTGGAGCCTTATTGTTAGTGATTGTAGTAACTGTCATCGTTTTGTTGATGCTAATTTTTTGGATTATTAGCGCATATAATCGCATGGTTGACCTTCGCAATGAAGTTGAAAACCAATATCAGAATTTAGAAACACAAATTGGTGTTAAAGACCAGAAAGTTGCTTTAGTTGAAGAAACAGACTTGGCGCAACTTGGATTAGAAAGCGCAGTATATGACAAAATCATCGATGCTCGAAAGAAATTTGCCGAAGCAAAAAGCAGTGGCAACAGAGGCGACATGATGGCTGCAAATGGTTTGCTAGATTCTGTCATCCCCCAAGTTCTTGCATTTGCAGAAGATAACCCACAACTAACTTCTCACAATGTTTTGGTTGCTGGACTTGAAGAAGGTGTTCAAGCAATAGCAAAGATGGCGAATGAAGTTGAAGAATACAATCAAGCAGCAAAGAATTACAACACCGTTACAGAGATGTTTCCCACATTACTTGTTGCCCGAATGTTTGGATTCAAGCGTGCAGATTTGTTTGATATATACTCTAGAGAGCAAGTTGAACAGATGTTTGACCGCAGAGCAAGTCTTGGTAGTTTTGTAGAGTCAAAGCAATCAGAAGCAGATTTGAAAACCGAGGAATTAAAGGATGAAATCGCTGCAATTGAGGCTGAGACAGAACTGATGAAAGCAAAGGCAGAACTTGCAGCACTAAAGGAACAAATGGCTGAAGCTGAATAATATTACATTGATGTCATCAGCACGATTAGCATTGAAATAATTAGCAAAGCCGAAGGTCCAAAGTTTCCAAATGCCGACCTCTTTGGCTTCAAGACTGAAAACTCAGTCCCCTTCAATATCCTAGCATGCCTACGCGGTGCATCTTCCCCAATAGCCATCAATGTGTGATGTACTCTACTGGCGTTTTCTGCAACAGTTCCCCTAGGGATATCATCATGCGGCCTATTTGTTACTCTAGCCATGACATAGGTAGGGTCTCCAAAAGCGAGTGCATACAATGACCAATCATGGCTCATTGATCCGCCATGTCGTGGTCTATCATAAGGCCCACATCCCTTCTTACCACGTTTATTACTAGACCATATTGCAGGACCTGTGTTGAAATCTTCAAAAGTAGATGTTTTTACTAAAATCCCCCCAGTCCCATCATGTAGTAGATAATCCGAAACATGGTTGCCACCACGAACATGCCTTGTTTCTCTTCTAGTTCGCGTTTTCCATTTCTTTTCATTAGAATCGTAATATCGTTCGGTCCATGTTTCTGTAGCGTCATAAGACCATGACCACACAGCTAAATCTCTGAATGTCCAACTCTTGTCTTTGCAGCCATCAACATGCAATACTGAATTTGAAACATCGTTAATTGGGCGAACTTGCCCAACAAATTCATTGTGGCCAGCATCAACAAATTTCACAATTGAAGTTACTGTATCCCATGCTTCCAAGATTTTCCTATTGTTGTAAAATGAAATTGACAAGTTCGCTACTCCAAGTAACATCAATCCAACAATAATTCCAAATAATTCTATTCTTGCATCCTTAGGGAAACCAAACCAACCACCCATTAGAAACAACACAGAAAAAATGTAAAGGAAAAAGGTGGCGGAAAATTGAGGTGGCGACGCATTAAATAGGGCTCTGAAACGATTATGGCGAGGGTGTTCGGAAAATATCATTTCCTGCGCATCTAATTTGTCAGATTTTTTCAATGATTTCATCATTTCCTTTGATACTTCTATTTCAGAATCAAACCTACCCATTTCTTCATCATCCAATAATAAAATCCATTCCTCACCATCTTGAGCCACAGAAATAGCGGGGCCATCTTGTTCATATCTAGCCAATGGATTAGGAATCCATTCTTCCAACTTCTCATTCCATTCCAGCCTGTTTAAATGCCATTGTGATTTCTTCATTGGTGGCTTTGGATCAACATTCCATTCACCCACTTGAGTATTGGGGACTGCAACATTCATCATTTGTTGGAATGGGTTGGGGCTAGCAAATCCCATCATAAATAAGCCAGGTGCGCACAAAAGTAATGGAATCAAACCTGTTCCACTTTTAGTGCCTAATAATGATGTTATGCTAGAAAATAATCCAAATCCCAACAACACACATCCAGCTGACCAAAGTACCCACCACCAAAACGAACTAGGCCAAGTCCAACAGAACCATTTTGGTAAATATGTATCACAATCGCAGTTCAAACACCCAGTATCTTTACATTCACTAATTGGGACATTGTTACACTCACAAATTTGAGGATTAAATTTGGCTTCAGAATTATTTGTGACCATCTCATCCCCTCATTTAGTCTGCAAGATGCCAATTGCCTTGAATCTGTTTAACATTACCATCTCTTTCGTGTGTGTGTAGGTGGGATAGGGTTTGGTCAACCTTGAGAATTGGGTGTGCATTGGGTGTATCTTCGTAGGCATAATCAGCGATCATCGAAATTTCATTTATTCCATTATTTATTGCATCTAATACTCTAGCGTGCCTAGACTTTCTGTGAGTGATATAGTGATTTAGTAATCTCTCAGGAACAGGTGATAGTGGCCCATGTGATGGGAAGAGCATTGGTGGTTTTAGGTCGCGTATTTTTTCTAAACTCGCAATATATTGTGCCATGTCTCCATCATTAGGGGGTACAAGTATGGTTCCAATCATTACTGCCATATCTCCTGAAATTATTCCAACTTCGCCTGAAAGACAAATATGTCCGGGGCAATGTCCAGGGGTATCTAACACATACCAATTATCACCACTCAATGTAAACTCATCACCATCCACTAGAGCCCTGTTTTCATCGCTGTATGGAATGGCCTCTAGAGTCTCAGCACTGGCCCAGATAGGTGCTTGATATATTTTTGATATTTCTTCGAGATTCCCTATGTGGTCTAGATGTCTATGAGTGAATATTGTAGCAATAATGCGACCGCCAGCATTTTCCACCACCCTAATTTTTTGTTTGAGAAATTCGAGCCCATCGTTTGTATGGGGTGCAGGGTCAACAACAACATGTTCGCCACCAGGATTCCCAAGAATGTAGCAATTAGTGTGTGTTGCTGGAGGCAAGGTGTTTGTCGGGACTGGAATACATTCAACGCCCGGGGCGAATTCTATTCGATGGCTTCCTTTTGGTGGGTTAGTTGCAAGGATTGATACAGCCTCATCAATACTACCATTTTTTGCTTCTTTTAATGCAGAAATAAGATCACGAAGTAAGGTGATTAGTGGCGGTGGAATTCTCATTTCAGATTTTTCCCAAGCAGCGAGTGCAGCATCTGGAGTTAGCCAACACATGTCATCAAACTCACTTCTCCCATCAGGCAGGGTTGGTTCAGGCGGGGAAGGGTCGTGTAGATGGAAGAATTGATTGGCAAACCGCATTGGCGAAAGTGGTGGCGTGGTGCGAGTAGTAATCAGACTGAATCTTGAAGTATCTGCAGGAAGTGAGCCTACCTCGGCAAGAGGGTGCCATTTTTTTCCATCATTGACAACCTTTGCACGAATTTCAGAGCCTACTTCTATTATTCCATCAGATGCAGGAGCCCAACCAACTTCTTCGACCATTTCCCTCATTAAACAGGCCAAACCAGCCCCCCTATCATCGTTTGAAAAACCGATTAATGCTTCAGCAGCAGCATGGTCAAAACGTGTGACACCTCCTCCAGGGAATGCCCAAAAATCAGGGAATGAAGGCATTTGTGGTACTCTATGACAAAAGAGTATTTCAATCCCATTAGGTCCATCGCGAGTTGCTACTAAAGATGCTGATGGACGGATATTAGCAGCCTCTTTTGCAGGCGGCACAAATCCATCGGGAATCTCGCTCATTGACCATCCCACGCGCCCTCTGCTTGAAATCTATTGCACCTTTCGCGAGAACATGAGCAGAGATGACCCGATGGCTCCGCTCCTTGAAGAGATTGAAAAAGAGCAGAAAAGGAAGGCAATCACTTCACGTATAGCGCGAATTTCTCTTGCATGGTTCATGATTCTCTTGATGATTGGATGGGTTTCAAAATATGCATATCGCCTAATTTAGAATAGGTAAAGTAGCCCCTTCCAGATTCGAACTGGAGTCCTATGATCCAGAGTCACAGATGATGGACCGCTACACTAAGGGGCTATCAGTGGTGGTGGCGAGTAGCCTCGGTTATTTCAAGCCAACCGAAAGAGGAATATTTGCAAAAGCCTCAATTTTCGCCATCTTCTTTTCTTGTTTCTGAAATATAAATCCCTTTTTCTTCGAATTCATTGAGCCATTTATCACCAAGCCAAGCGATTAACAAACTAATTGGGTCGCCTGGAATCAATATTATGACAAACATCGCAATTAGTGCCCACCAATACCAATCCATTGAATTCCCTCATGCTTCGGAAGTAGGGTCCCAACCTGAAATATAACTCTCATCTAGCGCAAGTAGTTCCTCTATTTGTGTCGATAGGTCAATTTTTAGTGAGCCAAGATTTTCTTCAATCCTCTTAAGATTGCTAGATTTCGGTACTGTGATACAACCTGCATCCAAGCACCATTTGATTGCAACTTGAGCTGGAGTACAACCGAGTTTTTCAGCAATTAATGCAAGTTTCGGGTCATCCACTTTATGCCCTCTAGCAAGAGGCGAGTAGGCCATTACAGTAGCCCCTGTGGCTTCAGTGGCGGTGCGTAGGGCATCTCTTTGTAGCCACGGATGAATTTCTATTTGGTTGACAGCCGGCATTAAGGTTGCATACGAGCGCATATCCTCGAGATGGTGTGCGCCATAATTGGAAACACCAATCGCCTTAGTCCAACCTTCTTCAAGACAAGATTCCATTCCTTTCCATGTTGGTCCACGATGCTTAGGATCTTCAGGGGGGGCATGTACCAAGTAGAGGTCAACATAATCCAAGCTGAGATTTTTTAGGGATTCCTGGCAGCGTTGTCTCGCCGCCTCAAATCCAATAGCATGAGGGCGGCGAAGTTTTGTTGTGACAAATAATTCATCCCGAGTGATAATTCCTTCAGAAATCGCTTCAGAAATCGCTTGGCCAACCTCGTGCTCATTTTCATACGCCATTGCAGTATCGATATGTCTGTAGCCTAACTTTAAGGCACTCATTACAGACTGTTCGCACTCTCCAATTTCTTTCATAAGAAAAGTACCAAGTCCAAATTGTGGCACCACTGATGTGTGCACCAACTCATCACTAGCATTAGCGTGGCCGATGGTAAACGTGGGTCCCATATTTCTTGGAGAAGGCATTCGGTATTCAGTCTTAAGCACGGAAGTTAGCAAGTAATGTGGCTAGATCCTCTTCACTTGGTCGAATTTGTTCTCCTGTAAGATTAGTGAGTGGTGTCTCTGGCAAATCAAGAGATTCACAGAGTGTCTTTGGTTCGGGATTGTAGTGCAATAATCCCGTGACATGGCGCTGTTCTTGTTCAGCTCTATGAATATGCGATAGAGCGGCAACAGCATCTGTGGGGTCATGCTCATCTCCAATAGTTTCTAGCCTCAGAATACTACCATCAAATAAGGTGATGTCTTTGTATTCGCCTTCAGGAACTTCAACCTCAGTAATCGGCTTAAACTTAGGAATGTAATCATAGGAATGAAGTTCAGATTGGTTTTCTTTGACATATCCATAGGAGCGGAAAGATTCGTCATTGTTGTTGAATGTGACACAAGGTGAAATCACATCAATTATGGCAGTTCCTCGGTGACTCATGGCTGCTTTAACTAAAGAAGTCAACTGCTTTTTTGAGCCAGAAAATGAGCGGGCAACAAATGTACATCCGAGATTAATTGCCATGGCACAGAGATCAATTGGTTGCGTTTCATTTGTTTGTGCCTTACGTTTTGTAGAGCCCTTTTCAACAGTTGCTGAATACTGGCCTTTGGTTAATCCATAAACTCCATTATTCTCTATAATGTAAACCATGTCGATATTTCTGCGAATGGCGTGGATAAATTGTCCAATCCCAATGCTAGCAGTATCGCCATCACCTGAAACCGCGATGAATTGTAATTCCTTGTTAGTTACATTTGCACCAGTAGTTACAGATGGCATTCGTCCATGAACAGTATTGAATCCATGAGATTTACCAAGGAAATACGCTGGAGTCTTAGATGAACATCCAATGCCACTCATTTTAGCAACTTTTTCAGGCTCAATTCCATTTTCCCAAGCTGCAGTGATGATCACCTTTGAAATTTGGTCGTGGCCACAACCGGGGCATAGTGATGAAGGCCCCCCCTGATAATCTTCTTTAGGCAAATCAACGACGTTCAATTTCATTCAAATCCCCCTCTAACTTCTTGTATTTTTTCTTGAATCATATCCGCATACATTGTTGCCCGGGGTGGAATCCCATCAGAGTATGAAACACTATGAACTCGCGGCACTAATTCAATAGGCAATTCCTTACGTAGAATCCCATATAATTGCCCATCACGGTTGATTTCAAGGATAATCACAAATTCATGGCTTGCAACGAATTCTTCAACCACAGGTGATAGTGGTAAAGAGCGAACTCGGCATTGACTAACTGAAAGCCCAGTTTCTTCTAGAATGTCATCAATTTCTTGAATGGTGTTTTCCATTGAACCGTAATAGATAATTCCCACTTGCTTCTTTTCTTCTTCTCTTAGAATGGGCTGAGGAAGTGTTGTTCTAGCACCATCAATTTTCCGCTTTAGGCGTTCCATGTTAGCAACGTAAACATCAGGGTTTTCTGAATAGACTCCATCTTCATCATGACCCGTTCCACGATATAGAATTGGGTCAAGTCCGCTACCAGGCAATGTCCTGTAACAAATTCCATCGCCATCTACATCTCTGTACCTGCCGTAATTTTCGATAGCATCCAATTCTTCCTGAGTGTGAACTACTTTTCCTCTATCCATTTCATCAGGGTAATCAAATCCTTTGCAAATCCAGCGATTCATCCCTAAGTCAAGGTCTGAGAATCCAAATACAAGAGTTTGGTAATGCTCAGCTATGTCGAATGCTCTCCATCCAAATTCAAAGCACTCTTCCATATTCCCTGGGATTAAGACGATATGTTTGGTATCGCCGTGGCTAGCCTCATAGAGCATCGAGAGGTCACCTTGCTGAGTTCTAGTAGGTAATCCAGTGGATGGCCCTGCTCTATTAATGTCCCAGATTACACCAGGAACTTCTGCAAAGTATGCCAAACCAATGAATTCGGACATTAGTGAAATTCCAGGGCCAGATGTACAGGTCATGCTTCGACCGCCAGCCCATCCTGCTCCTACAACCATTCCAGCTGCGGCTAATTCATCTTCAGTCTGTATGACCGCACAGGTAACTTTTCCTTCTTCATTAGCGCGTAATTTGGGGAGGTAATCAATAATACCTTCAGCAATTGATGTTGAAGGAGTAATTGGATACCATGAGAGCATAGTAATTCCACCAAATACTGAACCAAGTGCGATGGCTTCATTTCCATCGATAAAGAATCCATTGGGATCTTTTTCTCTAGATTCAATTACATAGGGGTCAGATTTTTCTAGATTCTCTTTGACAAACGAGCGACCAAGATTTATTGCTTCACTATTCAGTTCAATCGCCCTCTCTTTTCCTTTGAATTGCTTGTTAATTGCCTCTTCAATAATTACTTGTTCAAGTCCAATTAGTTCTGCAAGCACGCCGACATAGACTATGTTTGCAATCATCTTGGATAATTTGGGGTTTAGGCCCCTTGCAATTTTTGTCATGGGTACAGGGTATAGAATCAAATCATCTCTTTCAACAGGCATTTTGACATCAGTGTTGTAAATTACCACTGAACCAGGTTCTAGAGATTCTAGATCTTCTTGCCAAGTATCTTTGTTCATCAAAATCTGGATATGAGTTCTGTCACCCGGTGCTTGATAGCCAGCATCTGAAACTCTAATGATATACCAAACAGGTCTACCAGAGATGTTACTGGGGAAGAGATTCTTTCCACTTGCGGGGACACCCATTCCAAAAAGCGACTCTAGTAGAATCAAATTAGCGGACTGTGAACCCGTTCCATTTGCAGTGGCGATATTTATTGTGAAATCGTTGACAATGTTACCCATTTTTCACATGTCCCCTCATCAAGTATCTCTAAGTCCAAGCACCATCTATTCGATGAATGACTCCCATAAGTTACCCCACTTCGCCTCAATCGGTCTAGCATAGGCTCTTTGAAGGTATGGTTTGTTATCCTTCTATTAACATCCATTATTTCATAATGATTTCAACATATATTGGCGAATTTCTCTATGATGCTGCAAGCGTTCAATTCATCAATGAGACGCTTGTCGGCGGTTTATGATTCCAAGTGCTCTGAAGGAAACATGGGAAGAAGTAGAGAAGCAGATTGACGCTGGCGACAACGAAGCCGCACTCGAAAGTCTAAGGGGTGCGTGGGCCGAACATGGAGATGCAGCAGCCCATGCAAATACATGGAAATTAGTGGGTGATGCAAAGCAGGCTATAGGAGAATCTGCACAGCCAATAAACCGTAAAATGTTGAGAGAAGCTAGCAATGCATACGAAAGTGCATTGAAGAAGGACCCAAAGCATCGAGATGCGCGTCGAGCAGCCAATGCTCTTCGAGTTAAGATGGATGGACTTGGCATCCGTTCGTCCTCACTACCTAAGTTAGTAGATGATGGCACACCTACCATTTACGGAATGATAGCAATCCTAGTTGTGGGAATGCTTTTGCTGACCAGTGTGAAGTTCATGCCTGAAATTAAACAAGCACTTGGATTAGTAAATGAATCAACTGACGATTGGGATGCTACTTTAGTAATCGAACTCTATCCAGACGCCGCACCAAAAACAGTTGATTCATTCAAAGACCATTCGCGGAATGGTCGCTATGATGGAATAGCATTTCATCGTGTGATTGATGGATTCATGGTTCAAGGTGGCGATATTTCATGTGGCTCTCAACCTCTTGGTTCTGCAAGTTGTAGTGCAGGCACTGGTGGATATTCTGCAATTTGGTATGGCCAAGGACAAGAATCGGACATGACTACTTGGCAAATGCCGGATGAGTTCCATCCCGACTATAGGCACGCTCCTGGAGTTCTTGCGATGGCAAATTCTGGTGCTAACACAGGAGGTAGTCAATTTTACCTAGTCGATAAAGACAGCACACCATCTCACCTTGATGATAAACATTCAGTGTTTGGGTTAGCTACAGATGACAGCACATACCATGGGAGTTCAATAGGTGGAATAGAATTGATTAACACGCTAAGCGAAGTTCCAACCACTGAAGGAGATCAACCATTGAATCCACCTTACATCCATAGCATCGAAATTGATGGTGACATG
>PVBE010234942.1_pt1 | contig 33419 bp, 26 predicted proteins | sample 1631181 | NCBI WGS metagenome assembly PVBE01 (sample SAMN08397723, study PRJNA350692) | Marine metagenome, whole genome shotgun sequencing project. | isolation source: water | place: Pacific Ocean | collected 2012-04
ATCGGTTTTGTTTAACAGTGCAGCATCGCATACCCGGAACATCAACGGGTATTTTAACGGTTTATCCTCACCTTCTGTCACACTGAGGACGACGACCCGGGCATCTTCACCGATATCAAATTCAGCGGGACATACCAGGTTTCCAACATTTTCGACGATCAAAAGGTGAACGGAATCGAGGTCTAGGTTCCGGGTTGCGTTTTCGATGACATGGGCGGCAAGATGGCAGTCTCCGCCGAATTCATCGGTATTGACCTGGACAACCGGGACGCCGGTTCTGGCGAGCCGGTCCGCATCGTTGGTGGTACAGATATCCCCAACGATCACCGCACAATTGATTTCCGGCATGATGCTTGAGACCGTTTTTTCAAGAATCGTCGTTTTGCCGGACCCGGGAGAACTCATCACATTGAGGACAAACACGCCTTGTTCTGAAAACATTTCCCTGTTCTCTTGGGCTATTTTTTCATTGACATCCAGAACTTTCCGAACAATCTTGATTTCCATAGTAACTTCCTTTTACCATTCGCAATTAAAAAACATAGCATTATTTTATCCATCCGCAATCTCTATTGATTCTATGTCCAGCTCGCGACCCGAGAGAATCTCTGTGGAACCACTGCTGCAGGCCTCACATTTAAAAGACAGCTCCTTAATAACCGATTCTTTATTGCACTCGTTGCATTTTACGACCACTGGGATTTCTTCAATGTGAAGTTTTGCGCCCGAAAGTGGCGTATCTTTTGCCACAATATCAAAACAGAAACGAAGGCTTCCCGGTATAACTGCGGCAAGTTTGCCCACTTTCAGATTGATTATTTCTACTTGCACATTTTTCATCTCTTCGGGTATCGAAGCGATTGACATCTCAACGATTTGCATTGCAATTCCCATTTCATGCATCTTTAAACACCGTGGTGCAAAATCGTCCGAAGCCGCCCAGATCTTCACAGACATGGATTCCATTTTTTTTCATTGCAGCAATCTTTCCTGTGGCGGTTCCGCTGCCTCCGCTGATGATAGCACCCGCATGCCCCATACGGCGTCCTGAAGGCGCGGTAAGGCCCGCAATAAATCCGACCACCGGTTTTGTCATATTTTGGGCAATAAATTCCGAGGCCTCTTCCTCGTAAGTCCCGCCGATTTCCCCGATCAAAACTACTCCTGAGGTTTCAGGATCTTTTTCAAATGCATCCAGACAGTCAATAAAACTGGTTCCGCATATCGGGTCACCGCCAATACCAATGCAGGTGGTCTGACCTATACCCTCACGGGAAAGTTGATGCACCACTTCGTATGTGAGCGTTCCGGAACGGGAAACAACCCCTATTGGGCCACCGGGTTGGTGTATGGGGCTCGGCATGATACCGACCTTGCACTCACCAGGGGTGATGATGCCCGGACAATTGGGACCGATTAATCGGGAGGGTTTACCCGATAAATCGTTTTTTACCCGCATCATGTCAAGGACCGGAATGCCTTCGGTAATGGCAACGATTAGGTTGATTTTTGCATCAGCAGCCTCCATGATGGCATCGGCCGCAAAAGGGGGTGGTACAAATATCATACTGCAATTTGCGCCGGTCTGACCCACCGCTTCTTTTACGGTGTGAAACACAGGGGTATGGTCCATTTTTTGACCGCCTTTGCCTGGGGTTACCCCTGCAACCACGCGGGTGCCATATGCAACGCATTGACGCGTGTGAAACTGCCCTTCTCGGCCCGTTATCCCTTGAACGAGCAATCGAGTATTTTTATCAACAAAGATGCCCACTATGCCGCCAGCAATTTAAATCTAAGGCAATCGTCCAATTTAGGTTAAATTCATCCATGTTTATCTGCACGAAACCCCAAAAATTTTCAACCATTGGTTACCAGTTTTGCAACCCTTTGTGCCGCATCCTTTAAATCGACGGCCATGGTCAGGTTAAGGCCCGATTCGGAAAGGATTTTCCGCCCCTCGTCGACATTGGTTCCCTCCATGCGGACAACGACCGGTACATTGATGCCGGTTTTTCTTGCCGCCTCAACAACCCCTTTGGACAGAACGTCACAGCGAAGTATGCCGCCGAATATATTGATCAGGATTCCTTTAACATTTTTATCACTGAGGATGATTTTGAGTCCGATTTCAACCATTTCCTCACTTGCGCCGCCACCCACATCAAGAAAGTTGGCCGGCTCAGCATCTGCAAGCTTTATGATATCCATGGTTGCCATCGCCAGACCTGCACCATTGACCATGTTCCCCACATTTCCATCCAGGTTGATATAGTTGAGATTATATTTTGATGCTTCTACCTCAAGGGGGTCTTCTTCATCCGGGTCCCGGTAATCTACAATCTCTTTGTGCCGGAACAACGCATTGTCGTCAAAGTTGATCTTGGCATCAAGTGCCATCATGGTCTCTTCTTTGGTGGTCACAAGGGGGTTTATCTCCAAAAGTGAGCAGTCGTAATCGACAAACAAGCGATAGAGATTTGTCAGTATTTCATAAAATGACTTCATAACAGAAAGTGAAAGTTGAAGACCGAATGCGATATCACGACAATGAAATGGCAAAATCCCCAAAAGCGGGTTGATGTAAACCTTGATAATCTTTTCAGGCGATTCTTCGGCGACGGTTTCGATATCCATTCCCCCTGCTTTACTTGCCATGACGACTATCTTTGCATTTGACCTGTCGAGTGCGATACCCAGGTAAAGTTCCTTTGAAATGTTGAGCCCTCTTTCCACCAGAATCTTTTTGACCTTTTGTCCTTCAGGCCCTGTCTGATCGGTAACCAGTGTCATCCCAATAATTTGATCAGCGAACTGAATCGCCTCATCCATGGATGTTGCCAGTTTTACACCACCGCCTTTACCACGGCCTCCTGCATGGATTTGCGCTTTCAGTACCACCGGAAACCCACTTAGTTTATTGGCGATCTGTTTTGCCCGATCAACGGTGGAAGCAACATCACCATCGGGGATAGGGATACCATATTTTTTAAATAATTTCTTTGCTTGATATTCGTGAATTTTCATAAGACTTGTTTTTCTTTCTACGCAATGATGCACAGCACATCATTCTTCGCAACAGAATCCCCGACACCGAAGTTGATTTCTTTGATGGTTCCATTGGCCGGCGCAGGAAGGGCATTTTCCATTTTCATGGCTTCAAGGATCACAACGATTTCTCCCTCGGTTACCGTATCTTCCACTTTTTTTTCATATCGGACAATCATACCGGGCATCGGAGCGATCATCGGGGTTTCGTCACCGCTTTCAGCAGCCGCGGGTGCCGGAGCAGGTTTGGGTGCTGCAGGTTTAGGGGGCACAGCCTGCGGCGGCGCCTGAACAACCGGTGGGGCTGGTGCAAGCGCTGTTATTGGAGAAACGACCTGTTCCTGTGCAGGCATCGGACGGATGTCGTAGACCCTTGGTAATCCGCCGACTTCATCAACACCGATTTCGAAGTGTTCGTCCTCGACAAATACATTAAAGGTCCTGAGATTGTCACTTTTTGGTGGGGCATCTTTTTCATTTTTTTCTACCAACTGACCGGCTTTGGCCTTTTGAATGAGTTTCTGTTCTACCTTCACTTCTTCGAGGGTTTTCGGTTTCACTTCGTCGGGCACTTCATCTTTGCCGTATTTCCATTTTAAAAAGCGCTTTCCAGTTACCGGGTAAAGGGCATAAATAAGTGTATCATCAAAATCTGCAGCGAGCCCGCTCACGTCCTCTTCGGCCTTTTCGAGCTCAGGTTCCACAACCTCTGCAGGTCGGCAGTTGATCGGTTCTTCTCCTCTGGGGTATCCGCTGAGCGCCTTTTTCTGCACCTGCGGATTAATCGGTATGGCCGTTTTTCCATACAACCCGTAACAGAGGTCTTTGACCTGGTCGGTGATCATTTTATACCGTTCATTTTCATCGTCAAAGAGAACATTGTTCACCGTCTGAATTCCGACAATCTGGCTGGTGGGAGTAACCAGTGGAATTTGACCCAAATCTTTTCTGACTTTTGGAAGCTCTTCATAAACCGCATCGATTTTGTCTAGCGCATCCATTTCCCGCAGTTGGTTTACCAGGTTGGACAACATGCCGCCCGGTGTCTGATGGAGGAGAACATTGATATCGATGATCGAGATCTTCGTATCATCCAGAAGATGCTTATATTTTGGCAAAATATCCCTTTCAAGTATTTCGTTTATCCCGCCGAGGTGTTTGATATCAAACCCCGTATCCCTGTTGGTTCCAAGCAGTGCCATGACAAGGGGCTCAATTGCGGCGTGGGACGTGCGAAACGCATAGGGCGTCATACAGGTGTCAACAATATCTACTCCGGCCTCGATAGCTTTGAGTATGCTCATTGATGACATGCCGGATGTAAAGTGGCTGTGAAGATGAATCGGAGGTTTTACCGCTCCCTTTAGCGCTTTGACAACGGCATACACATCATAGGGGGCGATCAGGCCGGCCATGTCTTTGATGCAGATACTGTCCGCATTCATTGCTTCGAGATCTTTTGCTTTCCGGATATAATAGTCAAGGTCGTATACCTCTCCGCCCATTCGGGGTTCGGTCAACGAGTAGCAGATACAACCCTGAAAGTGTTTTCCGCTCTTTTTGATCACCGGAACAACCGTCTCGAAGTTCCGATAATCATTTAAAGCATCAAAAGTTCTGAATATGTCTATACCGTTTGCAACAGAACGTTCAACAAAGGCGGTGGCAACATCATCGGCATAATTCCTGTATCCCACCAGGTTCTGGGCTCTCAACAGCATGGACAAAGGCGTTTTTTTGATATATCGTTTCAAGGTCCGGATCCGTTCCCACGGGTCTTCGTTCAAAAACCGGTGCATGGTATCAAATGTGGCGCCGCCCCATATCTCCATTGCCCAGAAACCGACTTCGTCCATCCTTTCCGCCACCGGGATCATATCCTCGGTCCGGCCCCTTGTGGCAAAGATGGATTGATGCCCGTCTCGAAAGGTCAGATCTTCTATCTTAACAGGATCTTTAGCGCTCGGCCTATCCTCGCTGTAGTTCATAGAAGTTATTTTGACTTGGTTATGATCACTCATCTTGCTCTTCTCCTCTTATTACAGGTTACGAATTCCCATTTTTAAATCGATGAAAGGCCTTCATCTGCATCTGCATCCTTGTTTGCATCTGAGTCTGTCTGCCGCTGATACTCCACAACTTCACCGAATCTATGGCAGGACGTTGAGCTGGAGATGGCATCTGTTGATGTGGGGGCATTGACTGCAAGGTGGTCAGCTCTTCCTCTGTTCGGATATAGGCCATTACCGCAGATATCGCGGCGGCCGTTTTTTTTCCTTTAGACATTTGAGCTCCGTTTATACCGGGATGTTCCCATGTTTTTTCAGGGGTCTGAGTTCCCGTTTGTTGCAGATGATTTCCAGGGCTTCGATCAACCGCGGTCGGGTCTCGCTCGGAACAATTACGGCATCGACATATCCTCTGTTTGCTGCGCAGTAAGGGTTTAAAAAAAGATTGTTGTATTCCTCGATTTTTTGTTCCCGTTTTTTGACCGGATCGTCAGCTTCTTTGATCTCCCTCCGGTGGATGATATTTGCTGCACCGGCGGCACCCATGACGGCGATCTCTGCGGTGGGCCAGGCAAAGGACATATCGGCGCCCAGCCCCTCGGAACACATCGCAATGTAAGCCCCGCCATAATCCTTACGGGTAACAACAAGGAGTTTTGGAACGGTGGCCTCGGAATAGCACCAGAGAAGTTTTGCACCGTGACGGATAATTCCGCCCCATTCCTGCTGGCTTCCGGGCAGATAGCCCGGAACATCTGCAATCGTGAGCATGGGAATGTTAAAGGCATCGCAGAAACGAATAAATCGTGTCGCTTTATCAGCGGCATCGATATCAAGGCAACCGGCAAGCACCTGTGGTTGGTTTGCAATAATCCCTACGCTTCGCCCGTTGAGCCGTGCAAAGCATACGATGATATTTTTTGCGTAAAATTTATGCGGCTCGAAAAACTCACCATTATCCACGATGCTGCGAATCACCTCCTTCATGTCATAGGGCTGACTGGGGTTGTCCGGAACAATGGTGTCCAATTTTAGACCCGTACGGTTTGAATCATCACCCGTATCTTGTTTGGGAGGATCTTCCATATTGTTTGAAGGGAGATAGGAAAGGAGTCTTTTAATCTGATTTATGACATCTTCATCGGTCTCACCGGCGAACTGGGCGACGCCGCTCTTTTCATTATGGGTCATGGCACCACCGAGTTCTTCAAAGGTAATCTCTTCACCGGTCACCGACTTGATAACTTCCGGACCGGTGATAAACATATAACTGCTGTTTTTAACCATAAAAACCCAGTCTGTCATTGCCGGTGAATAGACAGCACCGCCGGCCGCGGGGCCCATGATCGCTGAAATCTGGGGGATGACACCCGAAGAAAGGGAATTTCGGTAAAAAATTTGTGCATATCCTGAAAGGGAAGCGATTCCCTCCTGTATTCTGGCGCCTCCGGAATCGTTCATTCCCACCAAAGGTGTCCCTGCTTTTAGTGCCAGATCCATGACTTTGCAGATTTTTTTTGCATGCATTTCACCCAGGGTTCCAGCCCTGGAAGTAAAGTCCTGGGCGTAGGTAAACAAGGGTCTTCCATCCACAAGACCATGTCCGGTGATCACACCGTCGGCGGGGATATCGGTTTTTTCCATATCGAAATTGACACATCGATGCGTCACGAACATATCGATTTCCCGAAATGTTCCTGGATCAAATAAAAGATTTAACCGTTCACGGGCGGTCAGTTTGCCTTTTCCTTTCTGGTTGGCTGTCGCTTTTTCACCGCCCATTTGCAGAACCTTTTCTCTCCGGTGATGCAGTTCCTCAATTTTATCTTTTACGATGCCCATGATCTGGTTCCTTTCGTATAATAAAAATGAACTATGATGCAGTGGATTAAAAAGGGTAAGTCTGAAAAAAAGTGCCCGCTGAGAAACCTATCTCTCGCATAGCTCAACCAGCACGCCGTGGGTTGACCGGGGGTGTAAAAATGCAATTTTTGCTCCACCTGCACCTTTTCTCGGTTTTTCATCAATCAGTTTTATACCTTTTTCCTTTAACTCTTCCAATGCTTTTTTAACGTTCTCCACACGGAAAGCGATATGCTGTATCCCTTCCCCCTTTTTTTCGAGGTATCTGGCGATCGGTCCGTCGGGCGCTGTCGATTCCAGGAGTTCCACTTCAATATCTCCAACCGGAAAAAAGGCGGTGGTGACCTTTTGTTCTTCAACGATCTCCGATCCTTCAAACTTCAAACCCAGAACATCTGCCCAAAAGCGCTTAGTTTCATCAATGCTGTTTACGGCAATGCCGAGGTGATCCATCTTCAGTACCTTCATTTTCGGTCCTTTCTACTTAAAACGGTCTATTGTTTTTCTGAAACCGGGAATCGCGTTTAAAATTGTTCGATCTTCCACACAGAAAGCGAGCCTGAAATATCCAGGCCCCATAAATCCGCTCCCGGGCACGGCCAGAATCAATTGATCCCGGAGCGCATGAACAAATTTAACATCATCTTCAATCGGAGATTTTGGAAAGAGATAAAATGCACCGGCGGGTTTGATAAAATCATATCCACAGTCTTTTAAGCCGTCGCACAAAAGCTCTCTTTTTCCGGCATAGGCTGACACGTCCACGCTTTCCCCCTGCAGCGATGACACCACGCGTTGCATGAGCGCCGGTGCGTTGACAAACCCTAAGATCCGGTTGGCCAGCGCCATACCACCCAAAAGCGGTTCTCGAAAGGTGGCTGCCGGGTTGACTGCAATACACCCAATCCGTTCCCCGGGGATTGAAATATCCTTGGAATATGAAGTGGCAATAATGCTTTCCGCATAATGCGGGAAGATGCTTGGCACTTCAATGCCATCGTAGATGATCTTACGATACGGCTCATCTGAAATCAGATATATGGTTCGGTTGAGTTTCTCCCCCATGTCCTTTAGCAATATCCCGAGGGCTTTGATGTTATCTTCGGAATAGACCTGCCCCGTGGGATTATTCGGTGAATTAATAAGGACTGCTTTGGTTTTTGCGGTGACGGCAGAAGCGATGGCATCCATATCGAGGGTAAAATCCGGCCGGGTTAAAACCGTTTTTAAAATGCCGCCATGGTTGTCTGCGTATGTATTATATTCTACAAAATAAGGGGCCGGAGATATGATTTCATCCCCTGGGTCAAGAATGGTCTTGAGGATGACATTGAGGGCGCCGGCCGCGCCACAGGTCATGATGATGTCATTTTCCGTGATCTGACTTTTTTGTTCCGTGGACAGATATGCGGCCACAGACCGGCGAACATGGGGATATCCGGTATTGGGCATATACCTGTGATCCCCTTTTCCAGATGAGTTCGCTGTGTCCCTTAAAACATCCTTGAATTTATTCGGGGGTGGAAGGCTTGGATTACCCAGGCTCAAATCATAGACATTCTCATTGCCGTGCAGAGCCTTCAGTGCCGCTCCTTTTTCAAACATTTGACGTACCCATGATTGTTTGTCCCGCATGGCTTCTATTTTCTTCGATATGCTCATCATATACTCCCGTTGTTGCCGGCCAGCTGCAGCCGACATAGCAGAAAATTGGTATTTTTTTCAGAATTATATACTAAAAAATCGGTTTGATTTTGGTCAGCGCCGGCTCAACTTTTTCTTTTATGTTAAATTCCCCTCTCCAGTTTCTCATAAAAATCTGTTTTAAACGCTTCAAATTCATTTTTTAGGATTGCATTGTGCATCTGTTCCATAAGACGAATGTAGAAATGGATGTTATGGATCGTATTTAGACGATATGCCATCAACTCTCTGGCAAGATAAAGGTGTCGGAGGTAAGCCCGAGCAAAATGCCGGCATGAATAACATGTGCATCCGGATTCGATAGGATCTGTATCATGTTTAAAGCGGGAATTACAAATATTTATTGTGCCATTTTGTGTAAACAACTGGCCGTTTCGGGCATTCCTCGTGGGCAATACACAGTCGAACATGTCAGCTCCAAGGGAAACAAGTTCTAGAAGGTCTTGAGGCGTGCCCACGCCCATGACATATTTGGGTTTTGAATCCGGAAGTTGTTTCAGCGTAAACCCGGCGATATCGAGCATGATATCTTTTGGCTCACCCACGCTCAGGCCACCGACGGCATATCCGTTGAAACCTACCCGGACAATGTCGTCAACCGATTTTTCGCGCAGATCCCTGTGCATCCCCCCCTGTATGATTCCAAACAGGGCATTTTGTCCGTCTTCCAACCATGTAGCTTTGCATCTTTTTGCCCAATCGGCAGTCAAATCCAGGCCATATTCAGCCTCATTTTTATCTGACGGATATCGGATGCAGTTGTCCAGACACATCATGATGTCAGCACCGAGGCATTTTTGAATTTTAATAGATTTTTCCGGAGTTAACCGATGCTGTGATCCATCAATATGCGATTGAAAAGTCACCCCTGCCGTTTCAATTTTTGCAAGTTTTGACAGAGAAAAAATTTGAAAACCGCCGCTGTCGGTCAGGATCGGTCTATCCCAGTGCATGAATGGGTGAAGTCCGGAAAAGAGCCGGATGACATCACATCCCGGCCTGAGATACAGATGATAGGTATTCCCCAAAATGATCTCGACCCCGGCATCTATAAGCTCTTCAGGAGATAGCGATTTCACAGTGCCAAGGGTTCCCACCGGCATGAAAACCGGCGTTTTCACATTGCCGTGTACGGTGTGAATCAGACCTGCCCTTGCACGGGTTGTATCGGTTTTTGAAATTATTTCAAACGCAAACATCTTTTTTATGTAATAAACATGGCATCGCCATAACTGTAAAATCGGTAGACTTTTTTCACTGCCTCCTGATAGATGTCAAGCAGTTTTTCAAGACCCGCAAAGGCGGCAACGAGCATGAGGAGCGTTGATCCGGGCAGGTGAAAATTTGTAATCATCGCATCCACCGCTTGAAATTTAAAGCCGGGGTAGATAAAAAGATCACACCTGCCGCTTCCAGGGGCAATCTCCCCATCGAAATTGACCGCATATTCCAAGGTGCGTACAGATGTTGTCCCCACGGCCACAATTCGACAATTATCTTTCCTTGCACGGTTTAGGGCCCCTGCACTCTCTTTGGTAATATGGTACCATTCGGAATGTATCCTGTGGTTTCTAATATCGGTTTCCCTCACAGGCGAAAAGGTACCGTGTCCCACATGCAGCGTAATAGGTACGATCTTCACCCCTTTGGATGATAGTCTTTTTAAAAGTCTTTTTGAAAAATGGAGCCCGGCGGTCGGTGCAGCCACCGCCCCCTTTTGTGACGCATATACCGTCTGGTAATCCAAACGGTCATCAGAGGATTTCCGATGAAGCCCGCGTTTGATATAAGGGGGGAGCGGAATTTGCCCCAACTGATAAAGACGGTCATTGAAATTACCATTACAAAAAAACTTGATCCTATGGATACCCCCTTGCAAACTGACAATTTTCCCCTTTAATTCTGCATCGAAGTATAGGCGTGTTCCTGGTTTTGGCTGATTGGAGGCCTTAACCAGACAATCAAATATATAAATATTCTTTGATGGCCTCTTTTTGTTGGCGATTGCATAATCCAAAAGGAGAATTTCAATTCTGCCCCCGGTCTTTTTCCTCCCAACGAGTCGGCCCGGAATGACCTTGGTGTTGTTTATGACCAAGACATCTGCAGGTGAAAGCAAGTCAAAAAGATCATGAAATCTATGATGTGCCACTCGACCGGCTTCACGATCTAAAACGAGAAGTTTTGATTGGTCCCGTTCTTTTGCCGGCTCCTGTGCAATCATTTTTTCAGGAAGTTTATATTGGTAATCATGCAGCGAGTGCAAGGTGTTACCTTTTCCCCATGTAGACCAGCCATACGCCGGTGAGCATAAGCACAAAGCCGAACTTACGAAGCGTTCCCTCCGGCATATCGAGAATTTTATTCATCCAGGACTTCATCTTCTCAGGAAATGCAAAATACGGAAGCCCTTCTAGGACCATTACCAGTCCGATTACACAAAGGAAAAATTTCATTTCATCCCTCTTTTTGTATGAATGCAGAGGCTTTTCTATAGATCTTACCGGCATGTTTTGTCAAAACAAAAGGGGTTGACTCCGCAGGGTAACAAGATATAAGTCCAATGATTATGGTCGTCGGGTTGTGTGGGGCCCATAGGGCAAAAACACATAACATAAAGAGAAAAAAGTGATATTTGAATCCGTAATCGGTCTTGAGGTTCATGCACAGCTGAAAACAAATACAAAGATATTCTGCAGCTGTTCAACCACCTTCGGTGCATCTCCCAATACCCATACCTGTCCGGTATGCCTCGGTATGCCGGGTGTACTCCCGGTGCTCAATAAAAAGGTGGTTGAATACACCTTGCGCATGGCGGTGGCAACTCATTGTCAGATCACCCCTGAAAGCCGTTTTGCTCGGAAAAATTATTTTTACCCGGATCTTCCAAAAGGATATCAGATCTCCCAGTACGAACTCCCGCTTGCAGAAAATGGGTTTATTGATATCGAAATCAATGGAAACAAAAAGAGAATCGGAATCACCCGGATTCATATGGAAGAGGATGCCGGAAAATTGAGCCATAATCCTGCCTGGTCTTATTCGATGATCGATTTTAATCGGACCGGTGTTCCGCTCATAGAAATCGTGAGCGAGCCGGATATGCGGTCAGCTGAAGAAGCCGTCGCATATCTCAAACAGTTGAGGTCTCTTGTCCGGTACCTTGGGATCTGTGACGGTAACATGGAAGAAGGGAGCTTCAGATGTGATGCAAATGTATCCATCATGCCAAAGGGATCTCAAACCCTGGGGACAAGGACCGAGCTCAAGAACATTAACTCATTTAAAAATATTGAAAAAGCACTATTATTTGAAATTAACAGACAAAAAGAGACCATCCATGACAGCGCCCGGATCATCCTGGAGACAAGGCTGTGGGACCCGGAAAAAAATCGAACCCTGTTGATGCGCGGAAAAGAAGAGGCACACGACTATCGGTATTTTCCGGATCCCGATCTTTTGCCCCTTGTTGTCGATAATCAGTGGATCAATGCCATAAAGGCCGCGCTTCCCGAACTGCCGGATGAGAAAAAAGAACGCTTTGTCAGAGAATATAGCCTCTCTCCATACGATGCCGGTATTCTGACGTCCACCCGTGAGTTGGCTGATTATTTTGAGAATTGTTTAAACATTTTTCCCCGATCCAAACCGGTGAGCAACTGGATCACGGGGGCCCTTTTGGGACTTTTAAATGCTGAAGGCAAACCGGTTTCAGAATCCCCGGTCTCTGCCCAAAACCTGGCGGCGCTGCTCAAGCTGATCGATGAAGGAACGATCAGCGGTAAAATAGCCAAGACTGTTTTTGAAGAGATGGCACGATCAGGAAAGTCACCCGGAGAAATTGTCGAAGAAAAGGGTTTGGTACAAGTGGCGGATTTTTCTGTTATCGAAGCGGTGGTTGCAAGTGTGTTAGATCGTTGTCCTAACGAGGTTAAAGCGTATAAGCAGGGGAAGTCCAAGCTGTTAGGGTTTTTTGTGGGGCGGGTCATGCAGGAGACCGGGGGCAAGGCAAACCCTAAAATTGTCAACCAAGTGCTCAAAGAAAAGCTGGAGAGTTAATCTGTGTATTGCTCTTAATTTGTTGAGGAAAGCCGCATCGGGCATAGGATAAAAAGAATTTTATCTGGAAAAAATAAGTGCCGAGTGCTTTAACAACGGCACAAAACTTTTTAAGAGTTATCATTCCAGCAGCAACTGATATGACCAAACAATCCAAACCATCGCGTGCCTGAGCACCGTGATTACTTAATGGATCGCTATTTACAACGGTTGCCACTTGGTTTTTCCAAAAAATTTTATTCGCCCCGCATCCGATACGGCACCGTGCCCCATCGGAGGTGCGAAACGTGAGTGTTAATTTAAAAGAATCGAGAATATCAAAGAACAGGAGGTTATACTTGAAAATATCGCGTTATTTTAAAAACAGATGCTTTTTATTCCTATCCGTGATTTTTTTATCCATGACGATAATCGGGCCGAAGATCGCCATTGCTGAGCCGTATAAGGTGGCCATTATCCCGTTTAAGATAAATGCTGAAAAAAATTTCACTTTTTTAAAAGACGGGATTTTCGACATGCTTGCTTCCCGGCTTTCGTGGGGAAAAAAGGTAATTGTCATCAGCCGGGAGGAGGCTGAAAGGGCGCTTGACGGCCGGGAATCTCCCATAGATGAAGGAGCGGTTCGTGATATCGGTGCCAGGCTGGGCGTCGATTTTGTTCTCTACGGGAGCCTGACCATCATCGGGAACAGTGTCAGTTTGGATGTAAAAATGGGGGATGTTGCCGGTAAACAGCCGGTTCACGCATTTTTCAGCCAAAGTCAGGGGATGGACGAGATCATACCCAAAATCAACCTTTTTGCAACTGAAATCAATGAGAAGGTTTTGGGCCGGAGGGTCGCTTTAAAACCTGAGCCAAAACAGCCACAACCCGAGCAGCCCGACTTGTATGCCCACCCCGAAAAACTGGTTGAGGGGGGATTTGTTGGTAATGGAGCCCAGGATCAAAGAACAGGTTCCAAGCTTTTGTTTGCCGCCGGTGATGGTGCTCGCCTTTTATCCATGAAATTCAGAAAGACCCGGAACTTTAAACACTACATCACCGGCATGGCACTGGGGGATGTGGATGGAGACGGCAACCAGGAAACCGTTATCGCGACGCACCGTGCGGTCTTTGTTTATCGGTCCAAAAACAACCGGTTTCTCAAGATCGCGGAGACCGCAGATGAACGGTACAGGAACAACATCGGCGTGGATGTTGCGGACATCAACGGCAATGGATATGCCGAGATATTTGTCAGCAGGCTGAATTCTCACAGAAAAGGCGTCAGCTCGATGGTGCTTGAATGGAATGGAGATCGTTTAAAGAAAATCGTGGACAACAGCCCCTGGTATTACAGGGTTGCTGAGCCTTCCGGGCGCGACATCGTTTTGCTAGGGCAACGGCAAAAACAGAGAGACCCTTTTCGCGGTGAACTCTGCGAAATGGTGTGGGCCAAAGGCACATATGTTCCGGAGAAAAAAATTCTGTATTTAAAACAGAACAATTTGATGGGGCTAACCGTCGGCGATGTAATGAACGACGATCGGCATATGGTCGTCGCCTACAACCAGGGAGACCATCTGCAGGTGATCGACCCGCCGGGTAAGGTGGAGTGGAAAGACAATGAGTATTTGGGGGGAAGCATGCTCTATTTTCTCCTGCCAAAGGCAGGTCGCGAAGAGATGGAACAGCGTCAATATCTTCCGATGCGGGTGCGTATCCAAGATATCGATGGCGATGGGCAAAAGGAAGTTATCGCTGCGAACAACCATGAGATGGCGGGTCGGCATCTGGGGCAGTTCAGGAAATTCAAAACCGGCCGGATCATGGTGCTTTCATGGGACGGCATCGGTCTTGCCCGGATGTGGACGACGCGCAAAGTAAGCGGTCATATCAGCGATTTCAGTATCGGTGATTTTGACAATGACGGTATAGACGAACTCGTCGCCTCGGTTGTTGTCAAAGAGGGGGCAATGGTTATGACCACCCCCAAAAGTACAATCATCGTCTATGAGCTCAATACAAAGTAGAACTATAGTTGAGCCTTTTTTCGCTCAATCATAAAAAACCCAAAGGGAAAATTTCCCTTTGGGTTTTTTTCACTGTCTAATCTGAATCGCGTCAGATTAGAAGCTCATTTGCCACTTTGCGCCAAAATAGGTCATGCTACCTTGATCAGCGCCGGCATTATCCTCGTGGTAATTGTACATTCCAACTTCAGGAACGATAGAGAAGCCTGCTGCGACGGTGATGGGAGCCTGAACATAAAAGACTGAGGTTACATCCGCATCCGATCCGGATACGTCGGTATCATGGCTTACGTAACCATAGCCGCCCTCAAATGACAGACTATCAGTTGCCTTGAAACCGACAACGGCGAGAGCGCCGATGGTAGTGGTATCCTTAATTTCTGCACCGGAGATGACTGCGCTAGAGGAACCTTGGGTCCACATACCGTAGTTTCCGACATTCCGACCGGTCATGACATTGCCTTTGACATAGACCGCCCCGAGGTTTACACCACCGCCGAGGCCAAGAACCCAGGAAGTGACATCGTAGTCGCCAGCATCCGTGGAACCCTCAACCGCATAGGTCTGGTACCCAGCAGCGAGTTTGGCGGAAGCTGCACCGGCGCTCAAAGAATACGAGGCCTCGACTTTCGGGATCGTGTTATCGCTATCGCCATCGTCGCTAACCGCCCCAGATCCGGGCGTTAACAGGGCGAGACTAAAACCACCGGTACTCAAGTTGATCTGCCCATTACGGCCGGTGTACATACCGCCGACGTCGAGCATACCTGAATCGCCGCCGTAGGTCTGGCTGCTGTAGAACAGGTTCGCCGGGCCATAGGTCTGACCCACAAGGAGCGTCCCGCCACCGAAATTCCATTTACCGTAAAGGAGCCTTAGGTTTACACCTGTACCGTATTCAAGTCCACCGCTGATGGTGTCACCCGTGACGCTGGCGCCGAAACGGGAGTTGCCTTGCAGTGCCCATGTTGTAGCTTTATCGTCGCCTGCATCCGCGTCTTGCGATGTATAGAAGGTCGACATACGGGCACTGCCGTAAAAGTTCCAATGGTCATTGGCAGCCATTGCTGGTACGGTCAAACCAACCAGTGCGAGGGCTACAAAAAGTATAAATAATTTCTTCATCTTGGTTTTCCTCCTTAAATGTACGTAAAAGTCATGGTTTTTTGTTACCTAAATCTTTAATCTTTAAGATCTTTATGATCTCTTCTTTTTCACCTCCTTTCCGGATTAAAACAGATTTTTTATTCTCAACATCCTGATAAAATTGAGTATTTTTATCTATCTGGCTGTGGAGAATAAATCCAGGTTACCGTAACAGCAAAACATGGGGGTGTCAAGCGTTTTTTAAAAATTGCTTGTTTGAAAAGAAAAAAACAGGCCACCCCGTGTGTTTCTCCGATCTTTTCCATAAGCGGCTTTTCCCCGCTGTATTTCAACGGATCCGCAATTTTGCAACAAACGAAAAAAGGACGGTAGCCGTACGTGGCCCTCCTGGCGTTCCGGCCGAAGAAGCGTGTCGTAAAGGTTTTTTAATCGAAAAGACAGGGCAGACCACGGGACAGGTGGCAAAAGCCGACCGGTCGACTCGAATCGATTACACGTTTGCTTTCGAAGGCCTCTGGAGCCGTGATATGGAACCAGGTGGTGCTTCCGGCAGAAGGGCCAAACGCTCTGACCGAAGAGGTCATTCGCTTCATGGCGGTCAACCCAAACACTGTTTATTAATGTGCCGATGAGAAACCTTTGACCTCACCCTTTCCCCGACCGGGAAATCGGGTCGAAGAACCATTGACAAACTATCAGTAAATCGCTAAATTACCCGGCCGATCGGTCCGGAACTATTTGAACGATCCGGTATATCTGCTGTTGTGCCTAAACAGATACGGCCTCAAGAGAATTTTGCGAGGACGGGTGCGGGATGATGGAGATTCGGTCTATACACTGGGCCAGAATTTAGCTTACCATTTTGTTGAGCCAAAAGACCTGTTGCCCGGATCTTTGGATGAAATTTGTCTTATGGTCGAAGCGGGTAGTTCGGTAGACACCAAGTGGGAGAGGTACAATCTGTAGCGGGTGTTTTTGAGTCGGATATGCCGAGGAAGAGGGTTTGATTGTGGGAAATGCAAGTTTGAAGCGACCCCGGCCGGAATATCGAGGTTTGGGTATCGGCACCAAGCTCCTAGAAGGGCTGACCGCACGGATCGACGATCGGAAACTTTTTTCCATCAGCGGTGAGGATAATATCGCAACCCAAAAGATTGCGATACGGAACCGTACCCAAAAAGTAGCCACTTTCCACAGTGAGCCTATGGGAAAAGAAATCGGTGCGTGGATACCGATCTGGATGCTTGAGAATTAGGCCAATCCTTGAACCGAAACAACGAGCGCACATTCCGCCTTCGGACCAGGCATTTACCTAAATTGAAAGAGAGGAGCTTTTTGTGAAAACTAATTTTATTTTCTCAATATGTATTTGTAGTCTGTTTCTTTTCATCAACAATAGCGACGCTTTTGCTGAAAATGAAACCACCAAACCACTTGAAAAGTATAAGAATAAAGTAAGCTATATTATCGGAACCAATATAGCGAAGTCACTAGAGAATTTCAAAGAAGAGATTGAGCTCGATATGTTGATAGACGGCATAAAGGATCAGTTCAATAAAAAGACGCTCCGAGTGGCTGAAGAAGAGTCTGAGTCCGTCATGCGTGAATTTTCGACAAAAATGAATAAAAGACAGGGCGAAAAAAATAAATTATTGGCAAAGGAGGCTATTGAGGTGGGAAATAAATTTCTGGAAGAAAATAGCAAGAAAAAAGATGTAGTAACAACTGAGAGCGGTCTACAATATTTGATTTTGAAACAGGGCGACGGACCCAACCCAGAAAGAACCGATAAGGTTAAGGTACATTATAGAGGAACCACAATCGATGGCGTTGAATTTGACAGTTCCTACAAAAGAGGAAAACCGGCGTTATTTCCTGTTACCGGTGTGATTAAGGGGTGGATTGAAGCGCTTTTACTTATGAACGTGGGTAGTAAATATAAACTCTTTATACCACCTGAGCTAGCCTATGGTTCACAGGGCGCCGGCCCAAGGATCGGTCCAAATGCAGTGCTGATTTTTGAGATTGAACTTCTTGATATTGAAAAATGATCCTGGCGCTTTGACCCGCAATTATGCCGTGTTTTTGGACTTTATCTGGCGTACCCGGGATAATTGAGTTTTACACGAAAGCCTTTGGGATTTACCTAGACGATTCACTCTCGATCGCTGCTCGAGTCATTTGTTTTTCATGGTCTGTTTTCTCACCACTTTTCCAATGGTAAGTCCCTGGACGAGAACAGAGAAGACAACTACTGCGTAGGTGATCGTTAGGATGATCTCGCGCGTATATCCAGTCGGCAAAGACAACGCCAGTGCCACTGAAATACCGCCCCGAAGACCCGCCCAGGTCATGATTACTATGGCGCCCGGGTTAAATCGCTGTATGGGACGTAGCAGTGTCACCTGACAACCGATGACGGCAAACCGAACCATCAGTACAGTCGGTATGACAAGGAGACCGGCCAACACGGAATATCGCGGAAAAGTCAGCACCAGCACCTCAAAACCGATCAACAGGAACAACACCGCGTTTAAAATTTCATCGATCAACTCCCAGAAGAGATCGAGATGGTCACGCGTTTTCTCCGACATGGCTAACAGACGGCCCTGATTACCCACAAGAAGCCCGGCCACCACGATGGCGATTGGACCGGAAACGTGGATGGCGCGGGCAAGTGCATAGCCGCCGGTTACCAGGGCAAGTGTTATCATCAACTCCACCTGATAGTTGTCGACACTCTTTATCATCCGGTAGGCTATAAAACCGATGGCTGACCCCAATACAGCGCCACCCATAACTTCCTGGAAAAAAAGCATGCCGACGTGGCCGGCAGAAACAGGGTGGGTTCCGAGGGCAATCTCCAGAAGGATTAAAAAGGCCACAACGCCGATGCCGTCATTAAAAAGAGATTCTCCCGCAATCTTTATTTCCAGACTCTTGGGTGCGCCGGCGGTTTTAAGGATCCCGAGGACCGCAATGGGGTCTGTCGGTGAGATAAGGGCACCGAAGAGCAGACAGTAAATGTAAGAAAGGGGAATCTTTAATACTGTCAGAATCAACCATACTATGGTCCCCACAAAGAGCATGGATAAGAGTGTACCAACCGTCGAAAGGGAACCGATAATCCATTTGCCTTCAGCAAGATCGTTTATGTTGATATGTAGCGAACCGGCGAAAAGGAGGAAGCTGAGCATGCCGTGGAGCAGGGTTCGATCAAATTCAATCCGGCTCAGCACCCTTTTGGCATATGCTTCCAAACCAAAACCGAGCATACCGAGGAGGATGATTACCAGGGACAGGATAAGGGCGATCAGCATGACACCGATTGTGACCGGTAGCCCCAAAAACTTATGGTTGATATAGCCGAAGAGAGCGGTCAGAGTTACAAGAATGGCCAGCGTGTAATACAAGTCCATTTTTTACCTGAAACCCGGACAAACCGGAAAAGTGAGCTAATGTTTTTAAATTGTCAGGACACGATCTGCTTTTGAAACCGTGTAACCGAATTGATCTGAATATCGAGTAACTCCGCGACCTTTAGCTTGGCCCGTATCCCCTTTGGGCCGCTGGCCGTTGCCGTGACGGTCCCGATGCCCAGATCGTTTCTGATCTCGCACATCACCGCTTCATCGGTTAAATCAAGAAGGCTTACACCCAGTCGATCTGCCACGTAATTTTTGGCCTCGGCAATTTTCATCCTACGGGTAATCTGCATCCAGGCCACCAGATCTCCGGCGGTCCGGATACCTCCCATACCTGACGCCATAATATGGGCAATCGGCATACCAAAGGGATCACCGACGCCGACCTACAATCCATCCGCCTTGCCGATCTCCACCAATGCCTTCGAAGCCCTTGTCACACAGTCAATAGGGGGTTCATCGAGCATGGGGATTCCCCCGACACCCATACCGACATTGACATGGACAGGTATGTTTGCGACGGCAACTGTCTGTTTAACAAAAGTCACAGCACGGGCCAGATTCCACGGGATGGACTTGGCAGTATCAGTATTGACTGCCGGACCATAAATGTCAACCCTCGCTGCCTCAGCCGCTTTAACCTGTTGATGGGGGTACATGCCGGATACCCGGTTTCCGTCAAATCGAATCTCTCCGTGCATTCCCATAATAAATTCTCCGGAAGACCCTAATGCCACCCCCATCTCCGGAGCAGCCTGCTTTAGTGCCACCACGGCTTGTAAAGCGGCATAAAAGTCAGCGTCACCCGCCGATCCGGCTGTATCGAGATTGATACCCTCACAACCGACTTCGGAAAGTTTCTTCCCAACAAAAACAATATCACGGGTCAGTTTCTCTGCCGCTGCCTCCTGTGCTTGAAAAGATGCCTCGATCTCCCCTTGATTCATCAATTCCCAAGGGTTTGGGAAAGGACCGTCCGGACGGAAATAGAGTCCCAGATTCGGCTGGGCCCCATAAAACAACGGTACCGTGGTCAACATTGAAGCGTTATAGTATTCATGTGTTTCATAGTTAATGATCGGTTTTATTGGTTTGAAGCTGTAATCGCCATGACCGATGGAGGTGGTATCGGCAGCACAGGCTCGCTCATGGGTGAGAACCGCCTGTAAACGGCTCAACGGAATGCCCACGCCCCCGCTATCTTGCGCAGAATAGAAGCTCATGCTACAACCATCGTCGGTTACAATCACCTCGCTACCCGGCGCAACACTGACCACCCTCGATGGTTCCGCAATAATGTCAAAGAGTTGTTCAAGATCGTCCGGCGTCAATTCAGGGATACTCCCTTTTTCAGCTGCATCTTTTGTTCCTTTTAACAGATCTTCTTTTATTGCTGTTTGCGGCATGAAAACGCGCTGTCCATCGCCCATCCGGGTTGAAATAGTCTCTTTCATCAGCCCTCCCAATTTTTTCCAAAACTCTAATCGAGTCAAAACTCGATTATATGTTGTCTGTTTAACTAAAAACCCCCCCCAGTTAAGGCTTTTTTGCTCAATTGGGATTAAATTCTCAGTTCCTTTGCCGTTATCTCAAAAAAATGGATCTGAGTCTTGAAAGAACATTATCCGGGAGCGGTTCCGGCCGGTGGGTGTTAATGATGTGTCGTGCTTGGTCGGTCGGTCGCCGGTACAAATCGGTTTCGCCGAAGCTCAACCGGTCCTTCCGGGCTCTACGGTCTACTAGGCGGGGTCGAGATTGCGATCGCATATGCTTAAATGTACTGTCATGGCTTAAAAAATCCCGGAAGGGTCCCTCTTCTTTTATGACATCGACGGCCAAGCTCTCGTCGCTTACCGGAATTCCCGTCAGCGTATGTTTGATCATCCGTGCAAATTCATTATCCAAAACCAGTTGGCCAAAACCAAATGTGATGCCGCTTTCGAGTACCCCCAAACCATAAATCAGGTTGGCGCTTGCCAACGCTGGAATAAGGCCTGTGCGTGTCTTTTCACAAATATCGACGTCACTGAGAAAATCGACGACTCTGGACACATTGACAAGATCCGATTTGATCGGCGTTCTGTGCTTGCCGGTATATAGCTCGACCACCTGAATACCCTCGCTCAAACAGTTCCAGGGCGTTCGCATTTTCAACAAAAATACCTGTTTTTTCCAGAACCTCCAAAGTTGCAGCGTGGATCTTATGTAAGTCTTCATTTGAGAAAATGTGGAGGCCCAGCCGATTATGGTGTTGATATTCGGTATCGAATTTGCCGACCATGATGTCCCTCATAAAACCGCTTCATCATATCGATATTTTTTGAGGCTGATCATACATCTTAACAAGTTCAAGTCGTTTTTTCCATAACAATCTCTATTTACCCTTTGCCTCAAGAGGGTATTCGCTTTAAAAAAGAACCGGTTGTATTAAGGGGATAGGCCTGTTTTGCAGGTCCGAGATTGCAGTTGACCCTTTATGGCCGAATCGGTATATTTAAAGCCACCGGAACATCGCCTTCACGCTGCGCCGCATGCGGCTCTTTCCAAAACCAAAGGTGCGAAACTTGAACGATACGTTTTGTTTATTCTTTTTCAACACCAATAACAGATAAATGATAACGAATAACTTCTAATCGAGTTTTGACTCGATTAGGGTTTTAATTCAGGGATTAGAAAAGCTGAAAAAGTGAATCATGAGCCGTTCTTTACAAAAGCGGGTTTCTAAAATACCGGGTTTTTTAGGCCTGCACAGGAGCACCGTGGGGATGCTGTGCATGGTGATTCTGGTTGGGATGGGCGAAAGAATGGCGGAGCGGTTTCTGCCGATTTATCTCATCGCGCTCGGTGGCGGCGCCTTGTCGGTGGGAATCCTCAACGGCCTCGATAATCTGTTATCAGCCCTGTACGCTTTTGCAGGAGGCTATCTTTCCGACAGAATCGGGTCTAAACGCGCTTTGATGGTTTTCAACTTCATCGCCATGTGCGGGTTTTTAATCGTGATTGTCATACCCAAATTCCAGGCGGTTTTGGCAGGTGCCGTCCTTTTTTTATCATGGAGTGCAATATCGCTTCCGGCGACCATGAGCCTCATCGCCCATGTTCTCCCAACCGATAAGCGAACCATGGGTGTAAGCATGAATTCGTTTGTCCGCAGAATTCCGATGGCCCTCGGGCCTGTTTTAGGAGGGATATGCATCGGTATTTGGGGAGAACAGGATGGCGTGCGTATCGCCTTTATATTTGCCTTGGTACTCGCCGGAGTTGCATTAATATTTCAACAAAGGTTTATTGAAGAGAAACAGCCTGAAAAATTAAATGGTCAGCCCGACAATGCGCCTGAAAAAAATCCTTTAAAGATGCTTCCCCATATCGGCTCGTCTTTGAAAAAGCTGCTCGTCTCCGATATTTTGGTACGTTTTTGTGAACAGATACCCTATGCGTTTGTTGTTGTTTGGTCCATGAAGATTATTGCCGAGCCGGTCACGGCGTTGCAATTCGGTCTGTTGACCGGCATTGAAATGACCACTGCCATGCTGATATATATCCCGGTGGCATATTTTGCAGACAAAAGTCACAAGAAGCCGTTTGTTGTCATTACATTTATGTTTTTTACCTTTTTCCCTTTGATGCTCTTATTCTGCCGATCCTTTGAATGGCTTGTTCTGGCTTTCATATTAAGGGGCCTGAAGGAATTTGGTGAACCAACGCGAAAAGCACTGATTTTGGATCTTTCACCCGATACAATGAAGGCTGGCATGTTTGGTACCTATTATCTTCTGCGTGATATTTTTGTATCACTGGCCGCTTTTGGCGGGGCTTTCTTATGGCAAATCGGACCGGCCACGAACTTTTTGGTCGCTTTTGGCTGTGGGATCGCCGGCACCCTATGGTTTGCCATAAAGGGAAGTGACCTTGCAAATGGATAAACCCTATAACCAAATCTTTGCCAAAACCAATAACTGATAACGAATAACATCCAATCGGGTTTTGACTCGATTTGGGTAGGAGACAACTTCATACATGAATCGATTGAAAAAATCTTCAAAATGGATTGAAGATGCAATTAAGGGTCTCATCGAAAATTCGACTGAAAATACGCTCAAGAATCAAGAAAATGACCAAGCTTTTGAAAAGCCTTTGATAGGATTTTCACGGAGAGACGATCCTTTATACGAGGCATTTAAAGAACACGTCGGTCCTTTTTGCATGACACCCTGGGAGATTTTCGCCATAGCCTTCAGAGAATTCAGTGTAAAACCGGAGGAGCTTACCGTCATAAGCTGGGTTCTACCACATAATAAGGCAACGAAGGCCGATAACCGAAAAGAACAATATTACCCCTCGACAAGATGGGCAAGAGGTCGTATTTTTGGTGAAGAGGGTAATGAAAAACTCCGCAAGTATTTACAGTCATTTTTAGAATCAGAGGACTACAAGGCGATTGTCCCTACACTCGCTCCCCAATTTAGCATAAGAATCTCGCCATAGCATGGGATTGCCTCTACATGGTTCGAGCGACATGCAGCATATGCATCTGGGCTTAGAACATTGGGCCTGTGCGACGGCCTGATAACATCCGTGGGAAAGGCGATGCGTGTCGGTTCGGTTGTCGCTCGAATCCAGGTTCCACCCACCCCCAAGCCCTACACCAAACACACCGAGTACTGTCTTTATTTTACCGATGGTATCTGTGGAAAGTGCATTTCAAGATGCCCGGTGGGAGCCATCACAGAATCGAGAAAGGATAAGGCAGTATGCTACAGGCACCTTTTTCCGGTTACCAAAGATTATGTGACATCAAGTTATGGTTTTGATGGATATGGATGCGGGCCCTGCCAAAGTCTCGTCCCCTGCGAATCCCAAATACCAAATAAAAAAGACTGCTTATAACCCATGTTTACCACTTTGAAAGTGTAAGTACTTAAAATATCAAGTAATAGTAAATAGACACAGCAGATTATTCGGCATAAATCAAATTATTGTTTGCTTTCTCCACTATCTTACGATTTATTAAATTCGATAAACCAACCCGCTGTAAGAGTTCATTCTGTTTTTAAGTTGACCTAGTCGGGCTAAATTTTTTTTGCTGAATATTTTTTACTTCTATATAATCCAGCAAACATATAGAAAAAATGCCCGGAGTACGGGTCGTTACTCTATGATGGCATGTGCAGGATTTGCTTTACCAGGATTTTTACAATACCCTTCCCTAGGTTAACCGCTGAATTCAATTAGGCTCGAAACAAACTGTCATTTTGAAACCAAGCATCGAAGGCATTCCATGAAGCTTGTCGGTGCAAAAGCAAAGCTCCTTCTCAATCGAGGCTTCGGCGTACTTTAGGTTCTTGATTAATAAAATGATTATTTTTGAAAATATATCAAAAAATTATAGCGGACAAGGACTTTTTAATCGAGTTAGTTTTAAAATAAACAGAAAGGAAAGAGTCGGTTTAATTGGTAATAACGGTCATGGGAAAACCACACTCTTTCGCCTTATCATCAAAGAAGAGATCCCTGATGCCGGCAAAATCACCATTCCAAGAAATTATCGGATTGGCCATGTCAAACAGGAAGTTAAAATCACGGAAAAAACTGTTTTGCTCGAAGCAGCCCTCGGGCTTCGGGAAAAAGATCCTAAGTACTTTTGGAAAGCAGAAAAAATCCTATTCGGACTTGGATTTAGTAGCCAAGACATGCAAACAGACCCTGCAAATCTTTCCGGCGGTTTTCAGGTGCGTCTCAATTTGGCCAAGGTTCTTGTCTCGGAGCCGGACATGCTCCTTCTTGACGAACCGAACAACTACTTGGATATTACCTCAATCAGATGGCTTTCCAGATTCCTTTCCGCCTGGCCCGGTGAACTCATCCTGATCACCCACGACAGAAGTTTTATGGATAAAGTCGTGACCCACACCATGGGAATTCACAGAAAGAAAATATCTAAAGTATCAGGTAATACGGAGAAGTTTTATTTGCAAACAGCAAAGGAAGAGGAAATTTTTGAAAAAACACGAATTAACGAGGCTCGAAAGAAGAAAGAAATCGAGCTTTTCATCAGCCGCTTTCGATCAAAAGCAAGGCTTGCCGGTATGGTACAATCAAGAATAAAAACCATTGCTAAAATGAGAAATCTTGAAAAGCTCGATCAATTGAAAACGCTTAACCTTTCATTCACCAACAAACCCCTGGGCGGAAAATATGTAATGAGCGTTAAAAATGTATCTTTTTCATACACTCTTCAACATCCTTTGATCAAAAATTTTAATTTAACCGTAGGTGCCAAAGACAAAATTTGTGTTATCGGACAAAATGGAAAGGGGAAAACAACGCTATTAAAAATTATATCCGGTAATCAAAAACCGGATGAAGGTGAAATGTTAAACCATCCGCTTGCAACAATCGGTTATTATGAGCAGAGCAACATTAAAAATCTTGAAGACTCAAGAACGGTGCTTGAAGAAATAATGATCGAAAATAAAGATGGTGGGCAACAAAAAGCAAGAAACATTTGTGGAACAATGATGTTTGAACAGGATCTTGCGCTTAAAAAAATAAAGATTCTCTCTGGCGGCGAAAAAAGCCGAGTTTTGATTGGGAAACTACTTGCAAAGCCGGTTAATCTGCTGCTTCTAGATGAACCAACCAACCATCTGGATATGTCCTCCTGCAATGCTCTTGTTACGGCCCTAGACAACTTTGATGGAGCCGTGATCATGGTTACCCACAATGAAATGCTCCTTCATGCTTTAGCCAAAAGGCTCATCGTTTTTCAAGATGACAGGATTAGCATCCAAGAAAATAGTTATCAGGACTTTCTGGATAAAGGAGGATGGGGTGATGAAGAACTTCCAAAAATTCCTTCAAATAAAGTCAAACCGGCAAAGACAAAACTCTCTAAAAAACAACGTAGACAGCGTCGTTCTCAAATTCAACAGGAAAGAAATAATGTTTTAAAGCCGACGGAAAGACAGATATCCGAAATAGAGAAAACGATTGAGTTACATGAATCAGAGCTGAAAACCCTTAACGCGGATTTAATCAAAGCTTCCAAGTCTCAAGACAGCGCTTTGATTGCAGAACTTTCCAAATCAGTTCACGGCAGACAGAAAACAATTGATTCTCTCTTTAATAAACTCGAATCGATAACCAACAAATTGGATAAAATGAAACTCGACCTCGGTTGAATGTCTTCGGAAGTATTCCATCCAGCAATGCCGCCCGGGGGGTTTTCCCCTTGATGCAAGTTTCATCTCCCGGTTGCGATTTGATGCGGTGATTGAAAGGGATCATGCAGATCAGCGCGGCTTGTTTTTCGAGATAATCCGACACGCCGAGTCCGTTAGAAACCGTACATATTCACCATAGGCTTTCGCGTGGTCGGAGCTGGCAATACCGTCGAGTCCACGCTTGTAAACACCCTGGACGATAGCGGCAAGACGAAACATGCTAAAAGCCATAAAGAACTGATAGTTGGGGATGTTGCCCCACCCGGTACGGCGGCAGTACGCCGCAAAATAATCGGTTTCTTCGGGGATGCCCAGTTCCGCGAGGTTCAGGTCCTTATAACCGGTAAGCCTTCCTTCCATGCTGGGTATGTGATAGCTCATACAATTGTAGGCAAGGTCTGCTAGGGGATGACCGAGCGTGGATAGTTCCCAGTCGAGCACAGCAACCACACGGGGTTCACATGGATGGATGATCAGGTTTTCAAGGCGAAAGTCGCCGTGGACGACCGTCGTGGTATGATCGACCGGTATGTTATTCTCCAGCCATTGAATCAGACGGTCCATGGTTTCGATATCGTCGGTTTTCGAAGCCTTATACTGCTTTGTCCATCGCCCGACCTGACGGCCCATGTAGTTGCCCGGTTTACCGTAATCGGTGAGCCCCAGTGTTTCCCAGTCGACCAGGTGAATCTTGGCAAGGGTGTTGTTCATGTCATCGAAGATGGCCGAACGCTCTTTTGCGTCTGAAGCCTCAGAGGCGGCAGGCTCTCGGAAAATCCTTCCTTCCACCCGTTCCATGACATAAAAGGGCGTGCCGATAACCGAGTCGTCCTCGCAAAGCATCCATGTTTCCGGGACCGGTACGTCTGTATTCTTAAGGGCATTGATAATTCTGTGTTCACGGTCAACCGCATGTGCTGAGGGGAGGAGCTTCCCGGGCGGCTTTTTACGCAACACATACTCTTTTCCACCAGCCGACAGCAGAAAGGTGGGATTTGACTGCCCGTATTCAAACTGACTGACATGGAGTGATCCTGCAAAGCCGTTGATATTTGCTTTGAGATAAGTGGCAAGACTGTTTTCATCAAAACTGTGAGCAGGCCTCACCGGTGTGATCTCTCTGCTAGAGTTCATGCGTGCTTCCGCAACTCCAATCTGGTGATCGTCTCCAAGTGGACTTCATCGGGCCCGTCTGCCAGACGCAATGTTCGGACAGCGGCCCATGCTGCAGGCAACCCGGTGTCCTCGCACACACCCTTGCCGCCGTGCACCTGGATCGCCCGATCGAGTATCTTGAGAGCTATTGTCGGTGCGACCACTTTTATCATCGCAATCTCCGCCCGGGCTACCTTGTTACCGACCGTATCCATCATATGTGCAGCGTACATTGTCAACAGCCGTGCTTGATCGATTTCGATGCGGGACCTGGCAATATCTTGTCTGACTGAACCCATTTCTAGAATTTGTTTGCCAAACGCCACACGGGATTTTGCTCGGACGCAGAGTTCTTCGAGCGCGCGTTCAGCCACACCGATGATTCGCATGCAATGGTGAATTCGACCCGGTCCAAGGCGCCCCTGGGCGATCTCGAAGCCTCGCCCTTCGCCTAACAGGAGATTCGAAACCGGCACACGAACATTTTCGAATATGATGTGGCCGTGACCGTGGGGGGCATGATCATAACCAAAGACCGGAAGCGTTCGGACGAATTGGACACCAGGAGCATCTGCCGGTACCAATATCATCGACTGCTGCATATGACGCGGGCCGTCGGGATCGGTTTTGCCCATGAAAATAAAGAGTTTGCAGCGGGGATCCCCGGCACCCGAGGCCCACCATTTATTTCCGTTCAGCACATACTCGTCGCCATCTCGGACAATGCTCGCCCGAATATTCGCGGCATCCGAGGACGCCACATCGGGTTCGGTCATGCAAAAAGCAGAGCGAATTTCACCGTTCAGCAACGGTTCGAGCCACTTTCTTTTTTGATCCTCATTGCCGTACCGGACGAGGGTCTCCATATTGCCCGTATCCGGTGCAGAACAGTTGAACACTTCCGGTGCCATCGGCGAGCGCCCCATGATTTCACAAAGTGGCGCGTATTCAAAATTGGTCAACCCGGCACCGTATGCGCTCTCCGGCAAAAAAAGATTCCACAGTCCTTCCCCCTTGGCCTTTTCTTTGAGTTCTTCCATAAAGGGCAGCGGCTGCCATCGATCGCCCTCCTCAATCTGCTGGTAGAATATCTGCTCGTTGGGGTATATGCTTTTCTTCATGAACGCTTGAAGTTTTACCTGCAGCCCCTTTGTCTTGTCCGAAAACTCGTAAAACATTGCCTGTACCTCCTTGGAAAACAATTGGTAAACATCCTTGAAGAATCTTATGAAATGGGCCGCTGTCACGTCAATGATTAATTATGCAATTAACAGCCAGGATAAAATCCGCATCTTTGACAGCTTCTTTTGCGATAGGCTTAATCATCGTGTTATGCGCATTGACCCCTCATCCAGTTAATTATGGACTATAGGTTGCTTACCACCTTAAAAATGTTGCATGCATCCTGGAGCACCAGGGATTGGCAGTCTCAGGTACCGACATTGAAGAACGCTGCTGCCCTGCTTACAAGCGGGAAGGGGAATGCCCCGGTTGTTTCGATTCCGAAAAGAGGGATGGACCATGGTTGATCATAAGGTATACTATGACGTATTTACGCCGGTAAATTTTATCGTCCGTTCTGCAGCGGTTTATGCTGATAAGGATGCTGTTGTCTATAAAGATAGGTGTTACAGTTATAATGAATTTTTTGAGCGAATCAATCGCCTTGCAAGCGCACTCGTTAAAATCGGCGTGGGGAAGGGGGACAAGGTGGTGTTCATCTGCCCCAACACACCTCCGATGCTGGAAGCCCATTTTGCCGTGCCGATGATCGGTGCAGTCCTAGTCAGTATTAATATCCGTCTGTCATCTCAAGAGATATTTTATATTACCAACCACTCCGATGCCAAGGTATTGTTTGTGGACAATGAGTTCTTCGGTGTGGTGAAGCCGATATTAAACGAGTTAACAGCGGTCAAGACCCTGATTAACATCTGTGATCTCAGCGATGAGAAACCTTTGAACGGGATGGAATACGAGGAATTCTTAAACACCGGTTCTGCTACCCCTGTGGATGTCTTGATAGAAGACGAGTACGCAGTTGCATCGATCAATTACACCAGCGGTACGACCGGTTCTCCCAAGGGGGTGATGTATCATCACCGTGGCGCTTATTTAAATGCTTTGGGTGAGGTGATGGAGACCGGTTTGAATTTTAGATCGGTATATCTCTGGACGTTGCCCATGTTTCATTGTAACGGGTGGTGTTTCCCTTGGGCCGTGACTGCGGTCGGCGGTACACATATCTGTTTGCGCAGGGTTGTGGCGGAGGAAATTTTTCGACTGGTTGAAACGGAGGATGTTTCCCATCTGTGTGCTGCTCCAACGGTTCTGATCGGCATGTCTACTTACGCTGCAAAAAACGATATAAGGTTGAGAAACACACTTGAGGTGATAACAGCCGGGGCACCCCCATCGCCAACCATCATTCAGAACATGGAAGCAATCGGCACCAATATAACTCACGTGTACGGTTTAACCGAGGTTTACGGCCCCCACAGCATTTGTGCATGGCAGCCCAAGTGGGACAAGCTGCCGGTCGAGGAAAAGGCCGTGCTGAAGTCACGCCAGGGAGTTCCCTATACCATAGCCATGTACATGGAAGTCGTGGATCCGGTATCGATGACACCTGTCCCCCGCGATGGGAAAACCATGGGAGAAATCTTGATGCGGGGCAATAATGTGATGCTCGGGTATTATAAAGATCCCGATGCCACAGCCAAGGCTTTTGAAGGTGGATGGTTTCACAGCGGCGACTTGGCGGTGGTGCATCCGGACGGCTATGTACAGATCATGGATCGGCAGAAAGACATCATTATCAGTGGTGGGGAAAACATATCCTCAGTTGAGGTGGAAAATATAATCTATCGGCATCCGGAGGTTCAGGAGGTGGCGGTCATCCCGACACCCGATCCCAAATGGGGCGAAGTCGTTAAGGCATTTGTGGTTCCGAAAGATGGATGCCGGCCGTCAGCTGAAGACATTATCAATTTTTGCAGGGATAACCTGGCCCATTTTAAAGCGCCTAAAACCATAGAATTCGGTGAATTGCCGAAAACAGCAACCGGCAAGATCCAAAAAGCCAAACTGCGGGATAAGGAGTGGCAAGAAACCGACCGTGGCATCACTGAATCGCTTAAAAAATAAACCCACAATCAGATTCAGGCGTTAAAACCATCAAGGTCAAAGAATGGTATGGGATTTTATTGGTAGTTGGAGTATAAACCCGGATCAACCTTGTATATTTAAAAGGTCAACAAGAGCAGAGCTGGATAGACTACATTCACAAATAAGCCAATACCGCTTCGCAGTTGAACCGAGGTTTCTGGAATATTGATAAATTGCTCCCAACTCTGGCATGACTTCCATCTCGCCCGGCGTAATCAATATTTGTCCTTCCTTAAACGGTAACGTTGGCAGACTAATTCCCCAAAGCTTTTTCCCACCACGTATGCGACCATATGAGAACTCACAGTCCAGATATCCGATTATCTGCTCCCTGTTAAAAACCCTTGACAAAAGGAGATGGCTAAAGAATTTCAAAGATGAGGCTCAGCTGGATTGCGGGGCGAAACTTGATTTAATATTGATAAAAGATTTTTTCGGATTCCGCCATTTCCTTGATCAGGCTTGCGGGTTTAAAGCGGAGACCGTATTGTTTTTCCAGTACTTTAAGTTTTTCGTAAACATTTTTAATCCCCCATTTGTCTGCATATCGGAGAACCCCCCCCCGATAGGGTGGAAAACCGAGGCCGTAGATCAAGGCCAGATCCATATCCTGTGGCCGATCACAGATGCCCTCTTCCATAATGAGTGCGGCCTCGTTGATGCCCAGGGCAAGCATGACGTCCACAACCTCCTCTTTGGACATTGTCTTGGGTGTGCCGAATTTTTGTCGAGGTACTGCTGAATGGCCGTCACGACCTTCTGATTGGGGACCGGTTCACTGCCGCTGTAATCGAAATACCCGGCGCCGGTCTTACGCCCATAGCATCCGGTTTGATAGACCACCTCGAAGAGGGGGTGCATCTTATATCGCTCTCCCAACCGCTGTTCAAAGTTTTTTCTCACATGGTAACCGATGTCTATCCCGGTCAGATCGGACAGTGTCGCCGGGCCCATCGGCATGCCGAAGTCAACCATTGCTTCTTCAATGACGCTTCCTGCCACTCCGTCCGCTACCAGATAGACAGATCCGCCAAAAAGTCCTCCTAGCTGTCTGGAAACATAAAAACCAGGGCCGTCATTCACCACGACCGGGATCTTTTTGATGTTTCTACAAAAAGCCACACTGGTGGCCAGTGTAAGATTAGAGGTTTTCTCCGCACAAATGACCTCCAACAGCTGCATCCGGTCGGCCGGGTTAAAAAAGTGCATCCCGATCATGCGGCCGGGATCGGTAAGGCTTTTGGCAATATCGGTGATCGGCAGAGCCGAGGTATTGGTCGCAAAGATGGCAACGGGTTGGCAGATGACATCGAGTTGCTTCCAGATGTCCATTTTGATCTTCATGTCTTCGAGTATGGCTTCAATGACCAGGTCCACATCTTTCAGATCCTTGAGAGCGGTTGTGGTGGTTAGCTTGTTTTTTATCAAATCGTCCAGATCCGCCGGGGTCATCTTCTTTTTTTTAATCGGGTAGGCAAAAGTCTCGCAAACCGAAGCCACTCCTTTTTCAATGGCCGCGTCGTTGATGTCCCACAGCATAACCTCAAAACCTTCCTTGAGCAGCGGGTTAACAATTCCCGATCCCATCACCCCCCCGCCTAGAACAGCGACCTTATTGATCATGAGTGGTGTTATGCCTTTGGTACGGGGCAATCTCCCTGCGGACCGACTGTTGAGAAATATGCCGATAAGGTTTTTGGCGATGTCGGAAATGGCACAGTGGCTGAAAAGCTCGACCTCCCTTTCGATGTCTGCCTCAATGTCATAGCTGAGACCTTTTTTCATGGCCTCGATGGCCATAAACGGCGCAATGTATCCTTTTGCTTTTTTTTCTGCCAGCCCTTTTGCAAAACCGATGATCGCCTTTTTTTCAGCTGCACTGGGAAGCCGGTCGTGCATGTTGCGGGTCATGCGGTTTTTTATCGTCAGTTCGCCCGACACAAAACGTCCGGCCGCCTTCAGGGCGGTTTTCAGCAGCTTTGCCTGATCGACCACTTCGTCGACGAGCCCCCTTTGGTGGGCTTTTTCAGATCGGACCGGGCTCCCCATGACAATCATTTCCAGTGCATTGGGAAGACCGATGAGCCTGGGGAGTCTCTGGGTACCACCCGCCCCGGGAAAAAGCCCGATCAGAACTTCGGGTTGTCCCAGATTGACCCCTTTTGCAGCTACACGGTAGTGACAGACCATGGCCATCTCCAGACCACCGCCCAGGCAGTTCCCATTGATGGCTGCCACAACCGGTTTGGGGCCAACCTCAACGCTGTTAAAGAATCGAGTTCCTTCCAGGACTTTTTGGTAAATTTCATCCCGATCCTTCATCGACTGGAGCTGTGTGATATCAGCGCCTGCAATAAAATTATTCCCTGTGCCGGTTAAAACCAGAGCCTTAACTTTCTCCATCTCGAAAGCCCCATTTATCGCCTCTCTAAAATCCTCGACAAATTGCGGGGACATCTGATTTACCGGTGGATTGTCAAAGGTAAGTACTGCCACGCCATCCTTCAGTCCCACCTTAATGGTCTTGTAATCCATCTTCATCATTCTACACTCCTTTTCTCATTTTAAGGTTAGAGGATATGTCAAATCCCAGATTTTTTACTTTTTGCTTCTTCCTCGGCACGTAGGATTTTTTCCACAACC